>OGXY01002594.1_pt1 | contig 9909 bp, 6 predicted proteins | sample 1576411 | NCBI WGS metagenome assembly OGXY01 (sample SAMEA3541498, study PRJEB24748) | human gut metagenome | biome: human gut; feature: human-associated habitat; material: faeces | place: China | collected 2012 | reverse complement strand
GAATACTACGATATGCAGAGTACCTTTGATGAGCTGTATGCCAGAAGTCAAGCCGGAGAAATCTTTGACGGCCTGATAGATGTGATACTTTCGAGAGAAAATATCCTATTGGCCTATCGGAACATCAAATCCAATACCGGGAGTTTTACACCGGGGACGGATAAGCTGAAAATTTCTGATATTGGTAAACTTACCGCTGACGAAGTAACAGCGAGGGTACGTAGAATCGTAAAGGGAGGTAAAAACGGCTACACCCCAAGAAGCGTGAGACGCAAAGAAATCCCTAAGCCAAACGGGAGTACCAGACCTCTGGGAATCCCTTGTATATGGGATAGATTGGTACAGCAATGTATCAAGCAAGTCATGGAGCCTATCTGCGAAGCCAGATTTAGCAATAACAGCTATGGATTCCGTCCGAATCGGTCGGTTGAAAATGCGATAGCGGCAATCTACAGGCTTATGCAGAGGTCAGGACTTTACTATGTTGTGGAGTTTGATATTAAGGGCTTCTTTGACAATGTAGACCATTCAAAGCTGATAAAACAGTTATGGTCACTTAATATTCGGGATAAAGAATTGCTCTATGTAATCCGCAGGATTCTCAAAGCACCAATCCTCATGCCGGATGGCCATATAGAACACCCAGCAAAGGGAACGCCGCAGGGCGGCATTATTTCACCACTGCTGGCAAATGTGGTTCTGAATGAACTTGACCATTGGATAGAAAGCCAGTGGCAGTGCAACCCGGTAACGGAAAACTACTCCTACAGGGAAAATGCGACGGGCTGTCCGATACAAAGCCATGCGTATCGGGCAATGCGGAATACAAGGTTGAAAGAAATGTATATCGTCAGATATGCGGATGATTTTCGGATTCTTTGCAGGACGAAAGAACAGGCAGACCGGACGCTGATTGCGGTAACGCATTGGCTGAAAGAACGCTTACGTCTTGATGTTTCGCCAGAGAAAACGAGAGTTGTTGACACCAGACGGAGCTATTCTGAATTTCTCGGATTCAAAATCAGACTGCACAAAAAGGGGAAAAAGTATGTCGTTCAATCGCACATGTGCGATAAAGCCTATAGAAAGGTCAAGGCCAACCTGACAAAGCAGGTCGGGAACATCAAATTTCCAAGAAAAGACCGTGGAGAGGCCGGAGAAGTACGGCTGTTTAACTCAATGGTTATGGGAATCCAGAATTATTATCAGTTAGCCACAGACATCAGCATTGATTGCGGTGATATTGGCAGAACTGTTAATATAGTCCTTAAAAACAGGCTGAAATCAGGAAAAACGCACCGACTAAAAGAAGAAGGTCGAGACCTTACAAAAATGGAGCTCCAAAGATATGGGAAATCGGAACAGCTAAGATATATAGCACAATCCAAAGAACCGATTTATCCGATAAGCTATGTTCAATGCACAAATCCAATGAATTTGCGGCGAAAAGTATGCGCCTACACAGCGACAGGCAGAAGTGCAATCCATGACGATTTACGGATAAACACTTCCTTACTGTTACAGCTTATGAGAGCGCCTACATACCGCCGTAGTGCAGAATATGCGGACAACCGTATTTCACTATTCTCCGCTCAATGGGGGAAATGTGCAATAACGGGAAAGGAATTTCAGTGTGTTTCAGAAATCCACTGTCACCATAAAACACCAAAGGGTAATGGTGGCAGTGACAAGTATGAAAATCTGGTATTGGTGCTTGCACCAGTACACGAACTGATACACGCAGTCAATGAGGATACTATTTGTTCTTATCTCTCCGCTCTTAAATTGGACGCTTCACAACTTATGAAGCTAAACAGACTGCGAATTCTGGCAAATCGGAAACCTATTGATTTGGAGAACCTAAATCTTACGAATAATTCTCATAATGGTATGACTAAGGAGACTAAGAAAACTGTTTGATTGATGGAACGCCGGATGCGGTGAAAGTCGCATGTCCGGTGTGAAGCGGGGGAAAAGCTGGAGATAACTTCAAAGGCTTACCTATCGCTATTCCCGTCCGATCTCGCCACCTTTGGCGGTGAGGCGAAGCGTCTGTTGCAGGATCTCCAGACCCGCAATGAGAGACTGTTCCTCGTGACTATCCTCATCATGAACACGGCAACCAACCGCCAGAAGCTCGAAAACGCGGTGTTCCAGACCGCCGCCATTGCCCAAAAGTATAACTGTGCGCTCAAGCGTCTTGACTTCCAGCAGGAGGAAGGGCTGATGTCCTCTCTGCCTATCGGCGTCAATCAGGTGGAGATCGAACGCGGACTGACCACTTCCAGCACAGCGGTTTTTGTGCCGTTCACCACGCAGGAGCTTTTTCAGGGCGGCGAAGCTCTCTACTACGGGCTGAACGCGCTGTCCAACAACATGATCATGGTTGACCGCAAGCAGCTCAAAAACCCCAACGGGCTGATCTTGGGTACACCCGGTTCCGGTAAGTCCTTCTCCGCCAAGCGCGAAATGACGAACGCCTTCCTCATCACGGAGGATGACATCATCGTCTGCGACCCGGAAGCCGAGTATTTTCCCCTTGTGCAGAAGCTCGGCGGTCAGGTCATCCGCATTTCGCCGGTCAGCACGGATTACATCAATCCGCTGGACATCAACACGAACTACTCCGAAGAGGAAAACCCGCTGACGCTGAAATCCGACTTCATTCTCTCCATGTGCGAGTTGATTGTCGGCGGCAAGGACGGCTTGCAGCCGGTTGAGAAGACCATCATTGACCGCAGTGTCCGCATGGTCTATCAGGAGTTTCTTGCAGACCCCAAGCCGGAGAAAATGCCGATCCTCGAAGACCTCTACAACATTCTGAGAAATCAGAAGGAGCCGGAGGCACAGCGCATCGCAACTGCCCTTGAAATCTATGTTCACGGCTCTCTGAACGTCTTCAATCACAGAACGAATGTGGATGTCAACAACCGCTTCGTCTGCTATGACATCCGCGAACTCGGCAAGCAGCTCAAAAAGCTCGGTATGCTGATTGTGCAGGATCAGGTGTGGAACAGAGTTACCGTCAACCGCGCCCAGCATAAGGCAACGCGCTATTACATGGACGAGTTCCATCTGCTTTTGAAGGAGGAACAGACCGCCGCGTACAGCGTGGAAATCTGGAAGCGTTTCAGAAAATGGGGCGGCATTCCGACCGGAATCACGCAGAACGTCAAGGATCTGCTTGCGTCCCGCGAGGTAGAGAACATCTTTGAAAACTCGGATTTTGTCTATCTTCTGAATCAGGCGTCCGGCGACCGGCAGATTCTCTCGAAGGCGCTGAACATCTCGCCCAGCCAGCAGAACTACATCACCAATTCCAATGCCGGTGAGGGGCTGATCTTCTACGGCTCGACCATCGTTCCCTTCAAGGACGATTTCCCGAAGGATACGCAGCTCTACCGCATCATGACCACCCGCTTAGAAGAAACCGTACAGAACTGATAGGAGGATTTTTGAATATGAACAATAAGATGATTACCATTCCCTATGCGGACGCTATCGAATACGGAGAGAACACCTCCGCACTGTTTAAGGCTCTGTGGGAGCTGACCGATCTGATCCGGCTGGAAAGCGACCTCAAGAAGCATCACCGCGCCTACCTCCATGTGAGGGAGGACATCGACGAAAAGGTCAAGGAGGCACGTCAGATTATGACCAAGGTATCTGTGGATATGATCGGTTTCTACTTCAAGGTTGATGTTCCCGAAAGAAGCAACAGCGTCGAGAATATCCCTTTCGCTGACGCGGCGGATGATGAAGCCGTATCTATTCCCAAGGACAAGTATGAGCTGATGATCGACGATCTGCTCACGATGTCCGAAATCATTCAGTGCGTTGCAGATATGCGCACGCAGGATATGAAGGCAATCCGCGAGTTCGGCAAGTTTATCCCCGCCTTTGCCGCCTTTGAGAAGAACCGCCTGAGCCTCTATCGTGAGGCGGCGAAGGAAGCCGAGGAAATCTTCGACCGTTGGGCAGACGAGATTGACGATCTCGACGAGGACTTCATGGAAGATGAGGACTATGAGCCGGACGAGTATTACTCCGACTGATATGCGCTCAAATCCGAAGAAAGGAGCTGGTTTTTATAGAGCTTGACATCATTCATACCGGCGATTGCCTTGAAATCCTGAAAACTCTGCCCGATGACAGCGTTCATTGCTGTGTGACATCCCCGCCGTATTACGCGCTCCGCGATTACGGCATGGAGGCTCAGATCGGCAGAGAGACAACGCCGAAGGAATATATCTCGCGCCTGACGGAAGTGTTTACCGAAGTCAGGCGCGTTTTGCGTCCGGATGGAACGCTCTGGCTGAACATCTCGGACACCTACGCTGGAAAGGGCAATCAGGGAGATTTCATTGACCCGAAGAACCCCTACGGCAGAAACGGTCAGGCTGTGGCTCTCAACAACAAGGTTGAGGGCTGCAAGCCGAAGGACATGATCGGCATTCCGTGGATGCTTGCTTTTGCCCTCCGCGATACCGGCTGGTATCTGCGCAACGACATCATCTGGATGAAGGATAACCCCATGCCGGAGAGCGTGAAAGACCGCTGCGCCCGCTGCTATGAGCATATTTTCCTGTTCTCAAAGTCCAAGAAGTATTTCTTTGACTACAAGGCAATCTCCGAGCCGATTGCCCCCGCAACGGCAGAACGCCTCAAGCGCGGCATGAAGGGCGGCAACAAATACGGCAAGCCCGTTCCCGGTCAGCCTCAGCCGCAGTCCATCAACCGCCCCCGTGAGCATGGCGAGATCAAGGATTGTGACATCAATCCGCTCCGCAACAAGCGCGATGTCTGGAAGATCAACACCGTCCCCTTCAAGGGTGGTCATTATGCCGCCTACCCTCCGAAGCTGGTTGAAACCTGTCTTCTTGCCGGTTGTCCCGAAGGCGGCATTGTGCTTGACCCCTTTATGGGAAGCGGCACAACCGGCATGGTTGCTGCGCAGATGGGACGTCATTTCGTGGGTGTAGAGCTGAACCCTGAATACACCGAGCTTGCCTACAAGCGGATCGGAGGTGAAATCTGATGTCCAAGGAACCGGAACTCAAAGCCCGCGACAAGGTTATTCTGAGGATGACGCGAGACGGCGCAGTCGAGAAAAACCTGACGGTTGGCACCGAGCAGCGCGTTTCGGGAAGGCTGGAAGATGCAGAGCTTGTGAAGCCGGTTGAAACCGCCGTGCCTTCCGAAGCTCCTTCTGCGGAGGGACAGAAAAAGGTGCAGATGCGCCGTCAGCAGCGTCAGTTTCAGGCGGAACACACCGAGGATAACGACACTAAGCCGCCCTCGGAAACGTCCGTCACAGAAGAGAAAAGGGCAGAAAATCCACCCCAGAATGCACCCGAACCGCTGCCCGTGTCAGAGACTCCGTTCAAGCCTCCTGCTTTGGAGCAGCACGGCGTTTCTTCTCATACCGGCACGGTGATTGCCGAAACGGTTGTCACGCACAAGCTGCGCAAGACCTCTGCGGTTGAAGCCGTGGATGCAGACACCGTTCTCTCTCAAGCGGCGGAGACTGCCTCTGCGAAGCCGGTCTCGGACGATGCCGTTCCGCCCACGAAGCGGATGCAGAAGCTCGAAAGGAAGTCCGAAAAGGCGCATGAGCGTCTGGACGCTGCTCGCGAGAAGCTACCCACGCACAAGGTTCTCAAGAAGGAGCGCGTTTTTGATGAAGAGACCGGCAAGGGCAAAACACGCCTTCATTTTGAGGATGAGTTGAAAAAGCCCAAGGGTAAGGGCAGGCTGCAATTCGAGGCAGACAAAACCGTCCGCAAGGTCGGTGACACTCTCGCCTCCGGCATTCACGGCAAAATCCATGAGGTCGAGCAGGAAAACTCGGCGGTCGAGGGGGCGCACAAAACAGAGATTGTCGCAGAGACCGCCGCAAGGCATTTCAGTCATCACAGAGAAAAAAGCGTCAACAAGCCCTATGAGAAGGTTTCCAAGCTGGAACACAAGGCGGATGTAGCTGACGCCAAGCTCCAATATGAGAGAAATCAGCAGGAGCATCCTGAGATGAAGAAGCAGAACATGAACAAGCACTACCAGAAGCAGAACATCAAGAAGGAATATGCCGCCGCTCGAAATGCCGGTTCTCAGACCGCCGGGACTGCCACAAAGAATACCGGCAGGAAGCTCAGTGAAAAGGTGTCCGACAAGATCAAGGAGTTTTTTGAGAAAAACAAGAAGGTCTTCATCTGGATCGGCGTCGGAATTGCCCTTCTCGTTTTGCTCGGTGCCGGAATCAGCTCGTGTTCGATGCTCACCTCTACCGGCTCGTCGGTTATTGCATCCTCTTATCTCAGCGAGGACGACGCGATGCTTGGCGCGGAGGCGCAGTATTGCCGGATGGAGCAAGAGCTGCAACGCTATCTCGACACCTACGAAAGCACTCACAGCTATGATGAATACCACTTCGATCTGGACGATATTGAGCATGACCCCTATGTGCTGATCTCCATTCTATCAGCTCTCCACGAGGGCGAGTTCACGCTGGATGAGGTGCAGGGTACGCTCCAAATGCTGTTTGAAAAGCAGTACATCCTCACCGAAGAGGTCATCGTCGAAACGAGATACCGCACGGAGACCGACACATGGACGGACGCGGACGGCAACACGCACACGGAAACCTACCGCGTCCCGTATGACTACTACATCTGCAACGTGAAGCTCGAAAACTTCAATCTCTCCCATGTCCCGGTCTACATCATGTCTCAGGAACAGCTTTCTATGTACGCAACGTATATGTCGGTGCTGGGCAACCGCGAGGATCTGTTCGGTGACTCTCCCTATGTGGACAAGTACATCACCAATCCTCCCACCGACTACGATGTCAACCCGGAATACCTGAACGACGAGAAGTTTGCGACGCTGATTACCGAGGCGGAAAAGTATCTCGGCTATCCGTATGTGTGGGGCGGCTCCAATCCCGACACATCCTTTGACTGCTCCGGCTTCGTCAGCTATGTTCTCACGAACAGCGGACTTGTGAATACCGGGCGGCTTGGCGCACAAGGGCTTTACAACGTCTGTACGCCGGTTTCAAAGGCGAATGCACAGCCCGGTGATCTCATCTTTTTCGTCGGGACGTATGACACCCCCGGCGTGTCCCATGTCGGTATTTACGTCGGTGATGGGGTCATGATCCACTGCGGCGATCCCATTCAGTACACATCCATCAACTCTTCCTATTGGCAGCAGCATTTCTACGCCTTCGGAAGACCCGCCTATTAAAAGAAAGGAGTTTTGCATGAATCCCAAGTATCAGAAAGTCCTCTTCGACATTGAGAAGGCTGAAAAGAAGAAGTCCGAAATCGAAGGACAGCTCAAGGAGCTGTACGACAAGAAGACAGAGCTGGAAAACCTTGAAATCATCAACACCGTGCGCTCTATGGTGATGGACAAGGATCAGATCATGGCGTTCCTGTCTTCCATGAAGGGCGGCACCAAGCCCGCTGAAAATACGGAGGTAATCGACAATGCGTAAGAAGTTTCGTTTTTTGACCGTCCTTGCGGTCTGCGTCATGGTTCTGTCCTGCTTCTCGGTGACGGCGTTTGCCTATGCCGATGACACCGATCAGAACCTTCCGGTCACAGAGGCAACCCAGCCGGAACAGCATCCCGCAGTCACACCCGCGCCGGAAAAGCCGAAGGGTGAGCCGATTGACGATGAGGGCAACGCCTACACCCGCGACTTGCTCTATGACAAGGCAACCAACAAGCAGTTCATCACTGTCCAGACGAAGAACGGCAACACCTTCTTCATTGTCATCGACTACGATGCGCCCATCAATGAGGAAGAGGAACAGTATCAGACGTACTTCCTGAACATGGTCGATGAGAGCGATCTGCTTGCGCTGCTGGACGAAGATACTGCGGCTGCTCTGACTACCTGTAACTGCAAGGAAAAGTGCGCTGCCGGTCAGGTCAACACAGACTGCCCGGTCTGCAAGACCAACATGAGCGAATGCACCGGCACTGCTCCCGTTACACCTGAGCCGGACAAGGATGCGGAAACCGAAGTGCCTGAGACCAAGCCCGAAAAGAAATCCAACGTTGGCATGATCCTCGTCATCTTTGCCCTTGCCGGTGCTGCGGGTGCAGCTTATTACTACATCAAGTTCGTCAAGGGCAGAAAGCCCAAGGATGAGGACATGGACTTCTTCGACGATGAAGGCTACGAGGAAGAGCCGTACATCAACGAGGATGAAGAGCCGCAGATTGCGGAGGATGCTGAAACGGATGGTGATGAAGATTGATCTTAGTCATTGCTGAAAAGCCCAGCGTTGCCCAGTCCATCGCAAAGGTGCTGGGCGCGACGTCCCGCAAGGACGGCTACATGGAGGGCGGCAATTACATCGTTTCGTGGTGCTTCGGTCATCTGGTGGAGCTGGCAGACGCCAGCTCCTACGATGAGCGGTATGCCAAGTGGCGGTATGACGATCTGCCCATTGTTCCGGAGAACTGGATGTTCGAGGTCACAAAGGACAAAGCCCAGCAGTTCAAGGTGCTGTCCTCTCTCATGAAGGACAAGCGCGTCACCGAGCTGGTCTGCGCAACCGATGCAGGACGCGAGGGTGAGCTGATCTTCCGGCTGGTCTACGACAAAGCCGGATGCACCAAGCCCTTCAAGCGTCTGTGGATCAGCTCATTGGAGGACTCCGCCATCCGCGAAGGCTTCAACCATCTCCGGGACGGCAAGGAATATGACCGCCTCTATGAAGCGGCACTCAGCCGCTCGAAGGCAGACTGGATTGTCGGTATCAACGGCACCCGCCTTTTCACCACGCTCTATCACAAGAAGCTGGTGGTCGGGCGCGTCCAGACGCCGACCCTTGCAATGCTGGTGGAGCGTGACGGGAAAATCTCCACGTTCCAGAAGGAAAAGTATTTCAACGTCCACGTCGGCAAGGGCGATCTGACCGCCGATCTGGAAAAGGTTAAAACCGAAGAGGAAGCAAAAAGAATTGCGGCGGCTTGCGAGAAAAGGCAAGCCGTCGTTTCTTCTCTCAAGCGGGAGACGAAAACCGTCAATCCTCCGAAGCTCTATGATCTGACCACCTTGCAGCGGGAAGCCAACCGCTACTACGGCTTTACCGCCCAGCAGGCGCTCGATCTGGTGCAGTCCCTCTATGAGAAAAAGCTGCTTACCTATCCCCGAACGGACAGTCAGTTCATCACTGAGGATATGGAGAGCACCGCCCGTCAGGTGATCGGCATTGTCTCCCGCAAGCTGCCGCTCTTCGGGGGCATCACCCATGAGCCTGACATCGGGCGAATTACCAACAACGCCAAGGTCACTGACCATCATGCCATTATCCCCACCGTCCAGCTTGAAAAGCAGGATCTCGGCGAGCTGCCGGAGTCGGAGCAGAAAATCATCCGGCTTGTCGCCATGCGCCTTCTGAGCGCTACCGGTGAGAAGCACATCTATGACGAAACTTCGGTCACGCTCACTTGTGAGGGTTACGAGTTCAAGGCAAAAGGCAAAACGGTCGTGCAGGATGGGTGGAAGGCGATTGAGCGCTGCTTCAAGGAAACGCTCAAGAGCAAGGAAAAGGACGGAACGCTCGCTGCCTTCTCTGAATGAGAAGGATATTCTCTCTTCTGTCGATGCCAGCGTTACCGAGCACTATACATCCCCGCCGAAGCCCTACACCGAAGACTCCCTTCTGTCGGCTATGGAGACTGCGGGGAATGCTGAGTTCGACGATGATACCGAAAAGAAAGGGCTTGGCACTCCCGCCACCCGCGCCGGTATCATCGAAAAGCTGATTGCAACGGGCTTTGTTGAGCGTAAGAAAGCGAAAAAGACCGTCAGCCTCATTCCTGCACAGACCGGTATCTCCCTTATCACAGTTCTCCCCGAACAGCTTCAATCTCCTTTGCTCACCGCAG
>OGXY01002593.1_pt1 | contig 9910 bp, 6 predicted proteins | sample 1576411 | NCBI WGS metagenome assembly OGXY01 (sample SAMEA3541498, study PRJEB24748) | human gut metagenome | biome: human gut; feature: human-associated habitat; material: faeces | place: China | collected 2012 | reverse complement strand
GATGGTGCCCGCCAGTGCCAGCAAAAAATCCAACACACGTTTCACAACGCTTTTATACATCGGCTGCGCTCCTTAGTCGTAGTTATTTTCCGCATGATGGAACGTCGGCACCAGATCGATCAGCGCCTGCACCAGGTTGTCGCTGTTGTTGCTGTAAGCGATCTGCTTAAGCGTGGCCAGATGGTCGAAAAAGGTATCTTTATTGAGCTTGAGCGGCGCACCGACAAAAATCTTCTTATTATCTGTCTGGCGCAGGCCTTCCTCATCCATCAGCAGCTCCTCATACAGCTTTTCGCCGGGGCGAAGGCCTGTGAACTTGATTTCGATATCGCGGTACGGGATGAAGCCCGACAGCTTGATGAGGTTTTCAGCCAGATCCAGAATTTTGACAGGGTTGCCCATATCCAGCACGAAAATATCTCCGCCGTTGCCCATGGCCCCGGCTTCCAGAACAAGACGCACCGCCTCGGGGATCGTCATAAAATAGCGCACGATGTCCGGGTGTGTAACGGTGACAGGCCCTCCCGCCGCGATCTGCTCTTTGAACAGCGGCAGAACCGAGCCGTTGGAACCAAGCACATTGCCGAAGCGCACCGCTACAAATTTGGTTTTGCTTTTCTGCGCCAGCGCCTGGACGATCATCTCGCACAGGCGTTTTGTCGCACCCATCACGTTGGTGGGATTCACCGCCTTGTCCGTCGAGATGAGAACAAAACGCCCCACACCGTATTTGTCCGCCGAAAGCGCCACATTGTAGGTGCCGAACACGTTGTTTTTGACGGCCTCCTCCGGCGCGTCCTCCATCAACGGCACATGTTTATGCGCCGCTGCATGGAACACCACGTCCGGCTGATAGCGCGCGAACAGGCGGTCCACCTTTTTGGAATCGCGCACAGAGGCGATGCATACATCCAGCTTGAGCGCACTGCCGTAGCGGCGCTTCAGCTCCTGCTGGACGGAATAGGCGCTGTTTTCATAAATATCCACAATGATGAGCCGCTTTGGCCCGCAGGCCGCGATCTGGCGGCACAACTCCGAACCGATGGAACCGCCGCCGCCCGTCACCATCACGACCTTACCGGAGACAAGGGTGTTCGTCAGGTCTGTTAATTCAATCTGCTCACGTCCCAGCACGTCCTCCACACGCACGTCCCGCACGCGCGAAAGCACGTCCTTCCCGCCGTTGGCGATGAGCTGCACGATATCCGGCAGGATGCGCACGTTGCACTTTGTCTTGTTGCAGATGCTCAGGATGCGCCGCTTGTTTTCGTCATCCACCGTTGGGATGGCGAACAGGATGGTCTCGATCTCGCAGCGCTCCACAAGCTCCGGGATATCCTCCGTAGTTCCCATGATCTCAATGCCCATGATGGAACGCCTCACCTTTTCCGGGGCGTCGTCCACGCAGCAGATGATGTTCATTTCAGGGGATTTGTTTTTTGCAAGCTCATGCAGCAGCGTGCTGGCCGCGTCGCCCGCACCGATGAGCAGCGTGCGGCGGCTTGCTTTCAAACGTTTTTTCAGCGTGGTGTTGCGGTACATGCGGTACGTCAGGCGCGAATACAGCGTCAGGGACGATGCGAACATCGCGCTGAGGAAATAGACCGAGATGGGCACACGCCGTTCTTCCCACCACAGCAGCAGCGTCACCACGACAAAAATCGACACCGCGACGGCCGACGCCACACACAGGCGGAAGAACTCCACGATCTCGGCATAGCGCCACAGGCTGTCATACATGCCCATCAGGCCGTAGACGATCTCATAGCAGCATACAAAGAAAAAGCAGCTGGAGATCAGCAGGCTGTTGTATTCGGAAAACGAGGTACGCCCCGCGATGAGCGCCCATGGCAGCATATACGACACCGTCACCACAACGACGTCGAACGCGATCAATATCTGCTTTCGGAACCGCTGTGCAAAGGCGGAAATATGGCTCAGCAAAATTTCATCACCAATCTTTATTTACATCCTGCCCTTTTGCAGGCCCGGTGGTACGCCTGCAAAGCGCGGCGTCCGGACGGCCCTGTGCGGGGCGGCGCGCGGAAACAGCCTCCGCGCCGCTTGATTCTTTCCTATTTTACACCATTTTCTCTCAATAATCAATGTTGGCATAAAATGCGCGCCGCAAACGCCGGAAGGGGCCGCGCCATATCCGGCGCGGCCCCGTGGAAAATATTATAAAATAATGCAGATAAGCCCCGAACAGCCTTCGTTGATAACGCGCTCAATGGTCTCCTGCAGGCGTGTGCGCGCTTCGGAGGGCATATGCAGCAGCTTGTTCTGCAGCCCCTCGTTGACAAGCTCATGCAGGCTCTTGCCGAAGATATTGCTCTGCCATATCTTGCCCGGGTCCTCCTCGAAATCAGCAAGCAGGCTCTTGACAAGCTCTTCCGACTGGCGTTCGCTGCCCACGATGGGCGCGACCTCTGTGGATATCTCGGTCCGTATCATATTGATGGACGGCGCGCTGGCCCGCAGGCGTACGCCGTATCGTCCGCCCTGATGGACGATCTCCGGCTCTTCCAGCGTCAGCTCGTCGATGCCCGGCATCACAATGCCATAGCCCGTGGCGTTCACCTCGTCCAGAGCGCTTTTGATCTTTTCGTACTGCGTTTTGATGCGCGCCAGATTGATGATGCACGGCATGAGGCTTGCTTCGTCGCATATCTCAAGCCCCGTTGTCTCTCCCAACACTTTGTAAAAGATATCGTCCTGCAGCTCCAGCGCCATAGTGGCGCAGCCCGTGCCCAGGTCTATGAACTTCATCTTGCTGGTCTTGACATATGGACACTCCACGGTCCGCGGCGAGGATGCGATGTCCTTCATCACGCTGGCGCCCGCCGCAAACTCCTGTACCGCTGTATATACAGCCTCCTGCAACCAATGTCCGTGATCCAGCATCGTGACCCATTTGGGCATCGAAAACGCGATCTCCTTGAGCGGGAACTCAAACAGCACGTTCTTGAGGATCTCGGTGATGGTCTCCTCCGTCAGCTCCACACAGCTCACAGGCATGACGGTACGGCCGTATTTTTTGCTCAGCTCCTCGGCCAGAGTCATGCTCTCCAGCGACTCCGGCGCGACGCAGTTGAGCAGAATGATAAACGGCTTCTGGATGGCCTCCAGCTCCTGAATGACGCGCTCCTCGGCCTTCTCGTAGCCGCTGCGTGGGATATCGCTGATGGAACCGTCCGTGGTGACGACAAGGCCGATGGTGGAATGCTCACAGATGACCTTTCTCGTGCCGGTTTCCGCCGCTACATCGAAAGGGACCTCTTCGTCGAACCAGGGGCTTTTCACCATGCGGGGCTTTTCATTTTCCTCGTGACCCATGGCGCCGGGCACCATGTAGCCCACGCAGTCGATGAGACGTGTGCGGAAGGAGGCGCCGTCCTCAAGGTCGATGGAGACCGCCTGTTCGGGCACGAATTTCGGCTCGGTCGTCATGATGGTTCGCCCGGCGGCGGATTGCGGCAGTTCATCGCGCGCCCGCTGGCTGAACGCCTCGCTCTGGATCTCAGGCAGCACCATCAGTTCCATAAAGCGTTTGATGAAAGTGCTTTTGCCCGTGCGCACCGGCCCGACGACGCCGATGTAGATGTCGCCGCCTGTACGAGTGGCGATGTCTGTATAAAGATTGCAATGATCCATCCTGTTTTCTCCCCTCTCCTCAAGTAGCCGACGGTATCAGCAGGCGCTGCGGCGCTTCCAGGATGCCCGAGCCGGTATCGTTCGCGGCCGCAATAGCCTCCGGCGAAGCCGCATACCGCTTTGCGATATCGAACATATCCTCGCCTGCCTGTGCAAAATAGATGCGCAGAGCGATATCCCCGTCGTCCCGCACCAGCGGCGACGTGCACTGCACGTCGGCCAGCACCGTCTGTGTGGAGCGGAAGCTGACGATGCCCCGCACCGTCAAAACAATAGCCGCGCTGGTGTCGTCCCCCACCTTGCGGGCCGAAACGCTGCCCACCGACGGATAGCACTGGGCGATCACGTCCGCCGCAGGCCGCGGATAACGGCGCGGCAGCGTATATTCACACACCTTGTCGTAGCAGTCTATCTCTTCCAGCGCATTGATGCACAGCAGATGCGCCATCACACGGCCGCGCAGCACCGCCTCGCCGTCCTGTTCGATGACCTCCATAGGCAGCGGCGTCGCCATCACATCAATGATGCGCGCGTTCTCGTCCGGCAGTTGGCCTGTGGTGACAGCCTCCACCTGCTGGGTAAACACGTCGGCAACCTCCTCCAGCGCCACCTGCTGCTGCGTGAGCACGGTCTCGCTTTCGGTGGAAAACGCGTCGCTTACCGCCATGTATTCCACCGGGCGGTACACCTTGACGTACAGCGCCGCCGTGGCGGAGATGGTGTTCTCACCCTCATCCTCACCGGAGCCTCCCGTGATGGTGCAGCCTGTGGGCTGCACCACTGCAAAACACTGGCAGTCCTCGGCCGCGCCCTCTACATCCAGTATCTCATTGAAAGGTATCTGCCGCGTGGTGTGTACCAGTGTGTGGCCGGGAGCCGTGCGGTATACCACCTCCGCGCGGATCTCGCCTTTGAGCACCGCCTTTCCGGAAACGAGCTTTACCTCGTTCACTGCGCCGGTACACTGGGTACTGAGCACCATCTCCGGAGGCGCGTCAAACGCAATGCTTTCCTCAGCCGTGATAAGTTTTTCCTGCGATCCCACCGTCTTGCTGCCCGTGAGCGACGTTGTGCGCTGCTGGATGCCGCCGCCGGCCAGCGCGGTAATTACCTCCCCCTGTGCCTCGGCCACGGCCTCGATGGACAGAGCGAACGCGCCCCGGACGTCCACGCGTCGCTGGTTGACCGCCCGGCAGTTCACATACTCCGTCTCTCCCGAGACAAGCACGGTCGCCGGGCCCCAGCTTCCCGGCTTCACATCCACCTGTTTTGTGAACGGCAGCTTTTGTTCCGCCTGACACAGACTTTCGTCCCCTTCGGACTGGTAATATACCACGCACCGCAAATAACCGTCTACCGTGAGCCTGCCCGCCGTGACCTGCTTTTGCAGCACCACAAGATAAACAAAGCACTTGACGATCTTGAACACCTGCGGCAGGTAGTCCGGGATGAGCATTTCGGTCTCCACCGGGAGTTCCAGTTTTGTATCGCAGATGCTTTCCGCCGCGGTGACGGTATCTTTGTACACCTTTAATTCCATACGGCCTCGTCGCCCCTTTCGCTGTTCTAACTCATCTATATGAAGCGGTGCGGCGATGTATGCGAAAAAAACAAAAACGCCCGGTGCGCGGCACAGCGGAAAGCATGCGCTTTTCCGCGGCCTCCCACCGGGCGTTTTCATCCCGCGCGCCGCCCGTTTTCCGGAGGCGCGCCTGCATGGGTTCAGCTTTTTTTGATCTTGAAGATCGCCCTCAAAATACCGGACAGGCACTTCGGGCTTTTCCATACCACAACTTGCATCTCGGCACCTCGCTTTCCCCCGCATTGGGGCGCGGGTGCGGGCGCACCCGAACTCCCCTGCATTACTATATACAAAACAGGGGCAAAATGTTACCCGCGCGGCGGCTCCTTTCGCGAGAGCACCAGATAGATCATGCCCGCGGAAAACCGGAGCGTTGCCGTTTCGGCGGCGAACTCGTTGCTCACGCCGATGGGGAACGCATGTGTGAGCGTATAATCGTGCAGCGGATATTTCAGCCCCTCCAGCGTAACACCAGGCGCCTGCTCCCCGGCGCTGAAAATGGAGAAATACCACCCCGGCCGCGCCTGGATGCGGTGTGTGCCCGGCAAAAGGGCGGTCACCTCATTGTCCGTATCCGCCAGCGTCGCACACACTCCGTTTTTTGCCAAAAACACCAGCGTTTGCAGGTTGGCCAGCGTATGGTCCAGCCGCGCGCCTCCCAAACCGCCCACGATAACGACATCCGTCGCGCCCAGCTCCAGCGCCTTGCGGGCGGCGTAATAGGTATCGGTATCATCCTTTTCCGCCGGGAGGAACACCGTCTTTGCACCGGCCTCCGGACGCGGCGCACTGTCGTAATCGCCCAACAGAAGATCCGGCTCCACACCAACGCGGCAGGCATTTTCATAGCCCGCGTCGGCGGCAATGACATAGTCTGCGTCCGCCCACCAGCTGTGCAGCTCCGGCGCCGCCGGCAGGGCTGCAAAGATCACACATTTCATGCCTGCTTTCTTCCTTTCCATCTGCGTGCTGCACACAGGAAAGGAGCGGCAGATCACATCTGCCACTCCTTGACTTCTTTCGCCTCGTTGTACAACGTCACATAGCTTTCATAACGCGTTTTGTCGATCTCTCCCGCTTCCAGCGCCGCGCGCACAGCGCAGCCCTTTTCCACGGTGTGAGAACAGCCTGTGAATTTACATTGGCCGAAGTAGCGCTCCACCTCGGGAAACGCAAACTGCAGGTTTTCTTTCGGAATGTACGCGGCCCGCTCCATCTCCAGGCTGGCAAAGCCCGGTGTGTCGGCCACAAGGCCGCCGCAGCTTTCGTAAAGCACCACCTCACGGGTGGTATGGCGGCCGCGGCCCAGCTTCTGGCTGATTTCTCCTGTTTCCAGCTCGTGCCCGGGCAGCAGGGCGCTGAGCAATGTGGATTTGCCCACCCCGGAGTTGCCGCAGAACACGCTCAGCCTGCCGTCAAGCCGGGCGCGCACCGCGTCCAGCCCCTCGCCTGTCCCGGCGTTCACACACAGCACGGGAATATCCGAATGGGCATAACAGGCAGCCAACGGCTGCGCGTCCTGGAGATCTGTTTTTGTAATGACAAGCACAGGCTGTGCCCCCTTATCCACCGCAATGGCGGACAGCTTGTCGATGACCAGCGTACTGGGCACCGGCTGCACCGTGCTCACCACAATGAAAAACTGATCTACATTTGCCACAGGGGGCCGGACGAACACATTTTTACGCGGCAGGATATCCGCGATGACGGGCGCGCCTCCGTCCGTTTCCAGACGGACGATATCTCCCGCCACCGGCGTGATGCGCTTTTTGCGGAAGATTCCTTTCGGCTTGCATTCCACAAGCGAGCCGCCCGTCTTCACATAATAAAACCCGCCGATGCCCTTTACGATATAATTGTCAAACATCCGCAGCACCTCGCGCCGTTACGGCAGTGTCCCGTCGGACGGTACCGGCGGCGCCGTTGAGCCGGAAGTCACAGGCGGCTGCTCCGAGCCGGAATGCGGCGGCTCCGTTGAGCTGGATGCCGATGTCTCCGAGCTGGAGGACGGCGGCGTTGAACTGGACGGAGGCGTTTCCGAACCGGATGACGGCGGCGGCGAGCTGGAACTCGACGATTCCTCCGAATCGGATTCCGATTCAGGAGGTGCCGGAGGCGGTGCCACCACGGGCGGCGGACCGGATGAAACGGTGACCGTTACCACCGTACCGCGCATCACCATAGCACCCGCGTTCGGAGATTGAGCGATCACCGTGCCTGCCGGAGACGCATCCTCTACCGTAATGACCCGCATTGCCAGGCCGCGCTGTGTCAGGCGGAGGCTCGCCTGCTGTTCCGACGTAGAACCGATGCAGGCAGGGACAGTAACATAAGACACTTCTGTGCTGTCACGGCGGATATACAGCGTCACCGTGGTGCCTGCCTTGACCACACTGCCCGCGGCAGGGTCTGTGCGCACAACGCAGTCCACCGGAACATCCGTGGTCTCTTCGGGCTTGATGAGCAGCGTCAGGTTCAGCGCACGCAGCTTTTCCCGTGCAGTATCTTTGTTCCAGCCCGCAAGTTCCGGAACGGTCACCATTTCAACGCCCTTGCTCACTTTTGCCACAATGCGGGAGCCCTCTTTCACCTGGCGCGGCGCACGGGGATTCTGGTCCACGATCTCCCCCACCGGCGCCTCATCGTCAAATACTTCTTCTTTTTCCAGTACAAAGCCGCTGTACGCCGCGTCGTCTTTCACGTCTGTCCAGCGCGTACCGATCAGGTTCGGCAGTTCCACATCTTCTTTCACGTCAAACAGGCCGTTTTCGGAAGTGCTGAACATCCAGTAGATCGAAACGGCGGAGCATATCACCACCGCCAGTGTCAAGAGCGAAATATAAAACAGTGCGTAATGCCGTCTCTTCTGTTTGCGTGCCTTTTGATGCGGCACAGCTTTCTGCTCGGCGGCCGGCTGCGCATGATATGCGTCCTCCGGTGCGGCGGAAAGCTCCGGAAGCCCTTCCGGCTCGTCCGGCAGCTCCAACTCTCCACCGGCATCTGCGTCCGCCTTTCCGGCGTCCTCCGCATCCTCCGAAGCGACGGGGACCTGTTCCGCCGGCGCGGCATTCTCTTTGCCTTCGGAAGCCTCCCCGGCCTGTACGTCCGCTCCCTTTTCAATTTCCGGAGCATCCGGCTTTGCAGCTGTTTTCCGCGGCGCTTCTTCTTTCGTTTGCGGCGCAGCGGCCCCACCAGCGTTATCCTGCGCCGCATCGCCGCTGCTTTCTGTTTCCGAAGCGCCGCTGGACATGCTCAAAGTCTCCCCGGTCAAAGCATTGTTTTCCGGTGCCGGCACCTGTGTGCTTTTCCCTTTTGCAGTTGCTTCCGTGTGCTCCGGTGTCTCGAGGAAGGGCTGCACGCCGTCCGCCTGCTGGATTTCTTCCTGCGGCGTTTTCTTTCTGGAAGCGGCTGCCGACGCCTGTACGTGTTCCGCGTTTTTTGCCGCTTTGCCTTTCTTTTTTGCCTGCCTTCTTGATGCCACTTGTTCTTTTCCCCCCGCTGATCAATCAATTAAACCGGGAGCGCGCGAAACGCGCTCCCGGCGCCTGAATGCAATAACGGCTCAGTCGCCCTCGCCCGACGGCGCGGACTGGGAAGGGTCCGGCGGTGTGGACGAAGGATCGTCCGGCTTTTTATAGTTGCCTCCAAACGTGCCGAAATCCAGGGCTCCGCTGCCGCCCGGAGCAAAATCAACAGCCTGCTCCGCCGTCGTACCGTCCGGCTTCTGCAGCGTGATCGTGCCCGTGCCCGTCGAAGTGACGGACCATTGATAGCTGGACGCCTGGCCCGCCGTGGGTGACCAGGGCTGTGGGTTGCCGCCGTTCAGCAGCAGCGTATAAGTGCCGCCCTCGTTGGTTTCATCCACAGCGATGTGCACATAGATCGTGCGCTCCTGCGCGCCCTTGGACACAACGATCGATACAGGGTCGTTCCATTTGGCGGGCGTGCCGCTGACCGGGTTTTGGGAGATGACGGCTCCCGCCGGTACGGTGTCGCTGTATTCCTCAGAATAACCGCCAAGCACAAGCTTCGCACTCCGGATCAGGTCCTGTGCCTCGCTCAGAGACGCCACACCCACAAGGTTCGGCACCGTAGTGCTCTTGTCCACCTCTTCCTGGCTGATGTAGACCGTGACGCTGCTGTTTTCCGTGTTCGCCTCCACCTGCGTACCGGAGACCGGGTCCGTGCGCAGGACGACGCCGCTCGCCTGCCCCTTGGGGACCGTTTCAGTCTTAAAAGTAGGCATTAGGCCTTTTTCCTTACAGGCGTTCAGCGCTTCGGCGCGGGACATACCGGAAAGGTCCGGCATCGTGACGATCTCCACGCCTCTGCTGATGGTGAGCGTGATCTTCGCGTTTTCCTTCACGCGCTTAGGGTCGGAAGCCGTCTGCGCACGCGGGTACTGGTCGCATACGACACCAGCCGCGTACTCTGTATTATATTCCTCTTCCGTCTGAAAAATGAATTTTGAATCCGGATATTTTTCCTGGATCTCCGCCTGCGTCAGGCCGATGAAGTTGGGCAGGTCCACATCCATACTCTGGCTGAACATACCGTTGCCCTCATATTTAAAGATGAGGAACACCAGGATCGCCGCGCCAATGAGAAATGCCGCCGCCATTCCCGCAAGAATGGGCAGCGCCAGCCGCTTCTTGGTTTTTGTGCCGCCGCGGG
>OGXY01002589.1_pt1 | contig 9919 bp, 11 predicted proteins | sample 1576411 | NCBI WGS metagenome assembly OGXY01 (sample SAMEA3541498, study PRJEB24748) | human gut metagenome | biome: human gut; feature: human-associated habitat; material: faeces | place: China | collected 2012 | reverse complement strand
AAGTCTGGCTCACAATAAAAGAGAACTACTAGGAGGCTCTATGAAATATGGCTTACACGTCCGTGATCCCTGTCCGCCGCCTTGACCGGGCGGTGAAGTATGTGATGAACAAAGAAAAGACCACGGCGGTATCCTTGCAGGACGCCCTCGACTATGCCGCCAACCGCGATAAAACAGAGCAATCCTGCTTTGAAAGCTCGTATGCCTGCACATTAGAAACCGCCTTTGCCGATATGCGGCAAACCAAGGAACGCTGGCACAAGTCGGGCGGTGTGCAGGGGTATCACCTTGTGCAGAGCTTCGCTGCAGGAGAGGTCTCCCCCGAACTGGCGCACCAAATCGCCAAGGAACTGGCAGCTCGCGTGCTGGGCGGGCGGTATGAATATGTCATCGGTACGCACCTGAACACCGGGCATATCCATTCGCACATCGTCTGGAACTCGGTCAGCTGTGTGGATGGCAAAAAGTATCGCAGCAACTATAAAAGCTATGTGACGGAAATCCGCGCAGTGTCAGATGAACTTTGCCGGAAATATAAGCTGTCGGTCATCGACACCGAAAACTCAAACCATGTCGCAAAGCCCTACGCCGAATGGCTGGCGGAGAAAAACGGTCAGCCCACTTGGCGCACTGCCATCCGGCAGGATGTGGACGAAGCAATTCAACAAAGCCTTACATGGCGGCAATTTCTTACTGTGCTGGACCGCAAAGGCTATGAAGTCCGCATGGGGCGCAAGTATCCCGTTTTGCGTCCGCCCGGAAAAGAGCGCTTTGTTCGATTCAAAACGCTGGGCAAGCGGTACACGCCCGAAGCCATCCAGACGCGCATCCTTTATCCACAAGACTATCGCCCGTATGTTAAAAACTCGCCTGCCGTTCAACATAGTCGCCTACGAAGCGAAAAGAAGCCTTGCCGCAAGCTGACCGGGCTGCGGGCGTTGTATTATCGTTACCTGTACGAATTGGGCGCGCTGTCCCGCAAGCCGAGCCGCTCCAGCTATGCCGTGCGGCAGGATGCTTACAAGTTAGACCAGCGCATCCGACAGATGGAGTTCCTGTCCAGAAACAATATTGATACGCTGACACAGCTGGGAACTTACCGACAAGCCAAGCTGGGTGAAATTATCCAGCTCACTGCAGAAAGAAAATCGCTGTATAAAACAAACCCAGACAGCCCACGCATCCAGCAAGTCAACACAGCCCTAAAGCAGCTTCGCCAAGAAGAACGTCTCTGCCGCAAAATCGCGGAACACTCCCTAGAGGTGCAGCAGCACCTCACCGAAGCCCGCCGTGACCGCGCTGAACAACAAAAACAAGAACAGGAACGTGCGCGTGACCGCCGCCCCAACATTGATTTGACACTGTAATCTCGAAAGGAGACTGCCTATGAAATACCCCAACAAAGACTACATCGAACACCTGCGCCTCAAGTACCCGCCCGGCACGCGGCTGCAACTCAGCTGCATGGAAGATGATTTCCCCGTGCCGCCTGGTTCTATGGGCACGGTGGAATGTATCGACGATGCCGGGCAAATCCATGTGGATTGGGACTGCGGGCGCAGTCTTGCCCTCATCCCCGGCGTGGACTCGTTCAGCCGCTTGCCCTCGCCCAAAGAAAAGGCCGGTGATGCCAGATGAATTACGGCTCCGAACCTGCAGACCAGGTCGTCCGCTACTCGTTGGAGGGCGCGGAGTTTGCCCTGCGAATCTCCGGCACCGCTGCGAAAAACTTCTTTATTTTCGCACAGGCGGTGCTGCATGACAGCAAAAAGACACACGGCAAAACGCACCTCATCCGGTTGCTGAAAGAACAGAAACCGCTGAAATTTTTTACGGTGGACAAAGACCGTATGCACGATTTTGCCCGTGCTGCCAAAGCACATGGGCTGCTGTTTTGCCCCATCCGCGACAAGATGGACCCCGACCACATTGAAATCGCTATCTTGCAGGATGATGCGTCCAAAGCAAACCGCATTATTGAAAAACTGCAGTTGGATGTCGTGGACACCGGCACGGCAGAACTGGTCGATGCCGTGCAGCAGAATTTGGAAAACGCAGCCCCCAACCACGAGGACACGCCCGCCGTGGATTTTCCTCTGGGCTCGGAGAACGCCAGTCCGTCCGAGCCTTTCTCCGACAGCAGCAAATCTTTTGCAAACTCGCCGTCGCCGCGCGCCGATCAGTTTCGAGCCAAGGGTGAGCGCCCCAGTGTGCGCATGGAACTCAGCGACATCACTGCCTACCTGCGAAATCGATCAGAGGCACCCAAAGACCGTATGCCCAAGCTGCCGGTAAAAATCCGGCGCAAAGAAAAGGTGCTGTAAATGTTTTCTGTTTGTTTTCAAATGGCAGATAGCTATTGCGGCGGTTCTATGGTATGTTGGCGATAGGAGGTGCAAAAACAATGACAGAACGCAAAGTGAAACTTGACCGTGCCAACAAAAGCATCCTGCTCCGGGCGCTGGGCGATGTCTACTACGGCCAGCGTGCCAACGGCGGCAGCACCGAGGTGACCGGACGGCTCATCCTGCGGGTGAACGATTTGCCCGCAGGCGGCAAACTGACGCTGACGGCGGCAGAGTATCATCTGGCAAAAGCGGCTCTCAACCAACTGCGCACCCAGCGCTTGGCCGAAGGTGGTTACACCGATGCCGTGGATGACGCACTGACCCGGCTGCTGCACGCGCACACGCCGCTGTTTATCTGGTGAATCCGACTATGACATGGGAAAAATTCTGGTCGATCATTGACCGAGTCCGCGCCCAAGCGGATATGCAGGATGAAGCGTCCGTGAAACAGTTCCTTTACACGGAACTCATCAACTTGCCGCAGGATGAACTGCTCGGCTTTGATTGCGCATGGCAAAGTTATCGCAATCAAGCCAACTTTCCCAAAATGGTCGCGGCGGCCTGTATCATCAATGACGGCAGTTCGGATGACAGATTCACGGATTTTCGTAACTGGCTGATTATGCAGGGGTACGATGCTTATCGGCAGGCGCTGATTGACCCCGATAACCTCGCGGCACTCAACATTCCGTTCCGAGATACTGAGTGGATGGGATGCGGGAATGTGGCGTGGTATGCCTACGCGGGGCAGAAGCTGCGCATCTATTTTGAGAAAGCGGGTGTCACTGCTGAACTGCACCGAAAGTATCCAACTCTGCTGAAATCGTCTGCCGATTTACATCAGGCAATCATGCAGGAGCAGCTTGCGCCGTGTCGTGCGCCGGAAACCGAATGGGAACGACAAATGCTTCGAACGGAAGTCAAGCACTACATAGATACCAGTGGGCTGGCGTACAGCTACAACGAATTCTATACTCAAAATATGCCGGATAAGGTTGCATGGAAAACGCTGCAAAGCGATTTGTTTGCAAATCTGCCGCAAATCAAGGCGGAACGTATGCCGCAGGACTTTTCCGCAGTTTTGCCGAAGTTGTGGAGAAAACGTCAGGCATGGGATGCTGAGCGTACAAAGCGCCCGCCCTATCGCGGTGAAGAAAGGTAAAACTCACCACGCCGGGAAGAAAGAATCCTTGGTGGGTCTGGCTGCTGCCGCTACCACTTGTGTGGTGGGCGGCGCTGGCGGTGGCTTGCCGCTGGCAGCCGGGTATGAAAATAACGGCTCTGCTGGATGCGCTGAACAGCGCACTGGCAGAGCCGTTTGCGTTGGCATGGAGCAGAGACAGCCCGCACTTTTTGCTTGTGTTCACGGCGGTTTATGCGGTGGTTGTTATCGTGGCAGTTACCGACCAGAAGAACACCCGCCCCGGTGCGGAGCATGGCTCGGCGGCTTGGGGCGATGTGTTCCGATTGAACAAGTTCTACATGGATAAGCGCGGACCGAACCTGCTGCTGACCCAACACTTTCACATCGGGATAGACGGCTACAAACACAAGCACAACACCAACATCCTCATTGTCGGCGGCTCCGGCGCAGGCAAGACGCGCACCTATGGTGTGCCGAATGTACTGGAATGTGTCTGCTCTATGGTAATCACTGACCCCAAGTCGGAAATTTTGCGTAAAACCGGCAATTTGTTGAAGCAGAAGGGATATGAGGTTATCGTTTTTGACCTCATAAATCCCGCCGCATCGTTCTGTTACAACCCGTTTGTGTATGTGCATGATGACCGCGAAGTGCTGACCTTGATTGAAAATCTGATTCAAAACACGACGCCATCACATTCAAAAAGCAGTGACCCTTTCTGGGAAAAATCCGAAACAGCCCTGCTGCAGGCCCTCATGCTGTACCTGCTGCACGAGGCCCCGCCCGAAGAACAAAACTTCCCGATGGTGATGGAAATGATAGCCGCAGCCGAAGTCCATGAGGACGATGACAACTACCAATCCCCGCTGGACATCCTGTTCGAGCGCTTGGAAATGCGCGAACCCGACAGCATTGCTTGCAAGCAGTACCGTATTTTCAAGCAGGCTGCGGGTGATATATGCTCTAAGTGACTTCTTAATCATGATTTTGTCATGGTTAGTGAAGCAATCACTTAGAGCATTTTTGTTTCAGGAGGTACAGCCATGAGAAATGAAAAAATTACCCCACTGTACGAGCGCCTGAGCCGGGACGATGAGTTACAGGGCGAGAGCAACTCCATATCCAACCAAAAACAGATGTTAGAGGATTTTGCCCGCCGGAATGGGCTGCCAAACCCTACGCACTTTACCGATGATGGTATCTCAGGCACCCGTTTTGACCGCCCCGGATTTTTGGCGATGATGGAGGAAGTGGAGGCAGGGCGTGTAGAGGCAATCGTCATCAAGGACATGAGCCGGTTAGGACGCGACTATCTGAAGGTCGGTCAAGTTATGGAGGTTTTGCGGCAGCGAGGCGTTCGTCTGATTGCCATCAACGACGGTGTGGACAGTCTGAAAGGCGATGACGATTTTACCCCGTTCCGCAACATCATGAATGAATTTTACGCCCGTGATACCAGCCGGAAAATCCGATCTGTGTTTAAGTCAAAAGGCATGAGTGGCAAGCACCTGACCGGCACTGTGATTTACGGCTACTTATGGGACGAAAAACGGGAGCATTGGCTGGTAGATGAGGAAGCTGCCGAAGTGGTACGCCGTATATTCTCCCTCACGCTGGAGGGATATGGGCCTTACCAGATCGCCTGCAAATTATCCACAGACCGGATTGAAATTCCTGTCGTACACCTTGCCCGCTTCAACGAGGGTGTGAACCGTTCAAAGCCGGTCAAAGACCCCTATGGATGGGGATCATCTACCATCGTGAACATTTTGAAAAAACGAGAGTATTTAGGGCATACCATCAATTTCAAGACCCGCAAGCACTTTAAGGACAAGAAAAGCCACTATGTTTCTGAGGACGAATGGACGATCTTTGAGAATACCCATGAAGCCATTATCGACCAGCAGACCTTTGATTTGGCGCAGAAAATCCGCAGCAATGTACGGCGTTATCCAAACGGCTGGGGCGAAGCGGCTCCCCTCACAGGCTTGCTCTATTGTGCCGATTGCGGCGGCAAGATGTATGTCCACCGCACCAACAATGGCAAGCGGGTTTCTCAATATACCTGTTCCAATTATACCAAAGTTCCGTGTGGGACACTATGCCCTACACAACACCGTATCAATGAGAGTGCTGTTCTGACATTGGTTTCCGACACGCTCCGGGCTATCGCTGAATATTCCAGAAATGACCGGACGGAATTTATTCACACTGTTCAGGAGACGCAGGTTGCTCAACAGAGTGCCGATATATCGAAAAAGCGCAGGCGTCTGGCTGCTGCTCAAAAGAGAGCCGAAGAACTGGAAAAACTGATTTGCAAAATCTATGAGGACAACGCCCTCGGCAAGCTGCCGGATGCACGATATAAGGCGCTTGATGCACAGTATGCCAAAGAGCAGGATGCACTTGAGATTGAAATTGCAGAGCTGGAAAAGGCTGTTACCGGCTATGAGCAGAGCCAGAAATCAGCGGAGAAATTTATAGCCCTGATTGATAAGTACGAGAATTTTGACACTCTGACAAACACCATGCTCAATGAGTTTGTAGAGAAAATCCTTGTCCACGAACGCGCCCGAAAAGGCAGTCAGGACACCACGCAGGAAATTGAAATCTACTTCAATTTTTTAGGACGCTATATCCCACCATCCTTACAGCCGGTTCCTTTAACCCCGGAGGAACAGGAAGAACTGCGGAAGAAGGAGGAACGCAAGGACAGGCTTCACCAGAACTACTTACGCCGCAAGGCCAACGGCAAGCAGAAGAAATGGGAAGAACACTACAACGCCAAACGCAAGGCCCAGGTGGAGGCAGCAAAGGCCACAATCCGGGCCGGGGACATGGAGAAGGGCATTTTTACCACCGTCAGCCAGTTACCCAGGCAGGAGCCGCGCAAGGCCACCGTATCGGCCAGTGCCACAGTTTAACCATCACAGTGCAAAGGAGAATGAACATGAGCGAATTGACTTACACCCGCTGCGGAGATTACTACATCCCTGATCTGAAACTTTCCGAGCAGCCGGAGGCCCCCATCGGCAAGTATGGCCGTATGCGGCAACGCTACCTGAAGGAACACCGGCCCGGCCTTTACAGCAGCTTGATTTTGAGCGAAAAGCTGTACCCGCACCTGTTGGAGATTGACCGGGCGGCGCGGGAGCGCATAGACGCCATGCTGCCCCGCATGATGGAGGCGGCGGGCGTCACCGAGGAACTGAAAGCCCGTGACCCCATGCGCTGGGTGGGGCTGATGAACACGCTGAAAGCACAGGCGGAGGAAGTTATTTTTCAAGAATTGATTTACGCATGAAATTTTAAGCATAAGTAAGGCCGGGATTTTGCTGACAAGCGGCAAATCCCGGCCTTAGTCTTATCCGTTTTCCAAATTCTTTGAACGCCTATATTCCAGCGGCGATAGTCCAAACTGTTTTTTGAAAACCGATGCAAATTTGCTTTGGTTCATATAACCGACTTGCTCTGCTACTTCAGCTACGGAGAGTCTTGTGGTAGCAAGTAATTCTGCTGCTTTCTTCATTCTGACTTCTCGCAGATAAATGGATATATTTTGCCCGAAAACACCGCGAAAGTAATTTTTTAAGCTGGTTTCACTGATAGAAAACTGTGCTGCCAATTCCCAAGCTGGATGATGTTGACGCAAATCGGAAGTAATAATTTTTTCTACCCTCTTTGCAATATCTACTTGTGTTTCTGTAAAGAAAGTACAGGCTTGCGATGGAGGAATGTCATTTTGACTTTGCAATAGAGAAAACAGTGCCAATGTGTATATTTTCATTTGTGAAATCGAGAATGGAATTGAAACATCAAATAGGCTCCAAAGTTTTGTTAATATTTCTTCGACTTCGGAGGTGGCAGGTGAAATGTAGGTAGCACCATCAGGGCAAAATCGATCAACAACTTTGTGAAAGTTAATATCAAATTCCCCTTGTACCCATACGCTTTGTGCCGTCAGTGTATCAATATCAATAAAAAATTCCATCCCTTCATAAATGCGGCGCGGATATACATATTGCTTTTGAGCAAAACGCTCGGTTAAAGAGATTTCTCCATCCTTCACATATACAAAGTTTTCATTGTTCAAGATAATTTCGCAACGGCCAGTTACACAGTAGTTTAAGAGCAAAGGGCCTTTTTCTATGGAGCTATCCTCACGAAAATTCGGTGCTGTCCAAGTCGGAGAATTTACAAAGATATAAGCAATAGTAACTCCAGGAAAGAGAGGGAAAAAGGTCATTGAGCCTTTTCCTTCTTTTTCCTTTAAGAGCAGCTCTGTGCTAAAATCACTACGCTGTATTGAAATCCCAGGTATTTCAATACATTTTCTTATAATATCATCAATCTTCATTTCCTGCTCCTGTCATTCGACTACCTGTTTTTTGCTTTGGATTTTAATTATATTATAGAATTGCAAACGAAGTCAGTCAACAAAAAAACTCGTTGCTGTTTGGAGCCAAAAAGATGATTGGTTGTAGAGAGCCATAACTAACTGTGCTATTTTATAAAGAGGTTAGAAAGTGCTAACCAGCAAATGAATGGAGGTATTCGTTATGAATAACAAGTTACAAACAAAAGACCTGATTAACCTCGGTCTGTTCACGGTTCTTTACTTTGTCATCGGGTGCTGTGTTGCTATTCCCATTGGGTTTGTTCCGATCTTTCTTCCTGTCCTCGGAAGTCTGTGGTCGCTGATTACCGGCATCCCTTTCATGCTGTTCCTCACCAGGGTTAAGAAATTCGGCATGGTTACAATCATGGGCGTTTTGAGTGGCCTGCTGATGGGGCTTACCGGCATGGGTTTCTGGGGTGTGCCTATGGGGCTGATTTTCGGCTTGCTTGGAGACCTGATTTTGAAATCCGGCGATTATAAAAGTGCAAAGAAAAGTATTCTTGGTTATGCGGTATTCAGTCTTTGGATGGTTGGTACATACATTCCCATGTATTTCATGGTAGAGGATTCCTGGGCCAGTTTTGCGGCCAGCTTTGGTGAGGAATACGCTGATCGAGGAATGGCTGTCATGCCCATGTGGAGCATTGTTCTGGTAATCGCCGGAATTTTTGTCTTTGCAATTTTGGGCGGTCTGTTGGGTAAGGCGCTTCTGAAAAAGCATTTTGCTAAAGCGGGAATTGTGTAATGAACGGGGTATCATTCTCTGCAACAACCGAAAATAAAAAAGGAATATTGCTTGACCCTCGCACAAAGCTCGTCCTATTGTTGACGATTACGACACTGATGTTCAGCACCAGCAACGAAGGGATTATGAATATTGTCAAGCCCTGCTTAAGCCTTGTGCCTTTTATGTTGATTTTATCGGAGCGTCGTTTCAAAACGGCAGGAAAGTATTTGCTATTATATGTGGCTTGTTTTGTGTTAGAACGGATAGCCCTTACAACATTGAGCGGCCTGCTTTCTTTTATTGTGCTTGCGATTACATCTATCATGACACGGTTTGCACCTGGCATCATGACGGGAGCCTATTTGATTTCATCGACTTCGGTCAGTGAATTTATCGGTGCAATGGAGCGTATGCACATTACAGAAAAAATCGTCATTCCTATGTCTGTGATTTTCCGCTTTTTCCCTACAATCAGCGAAGAATATCAGGCAATCCGGGACGCAATGAAAATGCGGAACATCCATTTTGGCGGAAAAAATCCTTTTCTGATGATAGAATACAGGTTTGTTCCATTGATGGTATCCGTTGTGAAGATTGGCGATGAACTATCTGCTGCTGCGTTGACCCGGGGGCTGGGTGCCCCTGTTAGACGCACAAATGTATGTCAGATCGGTTTTCATTTTCAAGATGTGGTTGCAATCTTGTTCTGTATCATCTGTTTTGTTTTATTTTTATTGCAGCAGCAAATTGTTTTTTGAGGAGGTGAGCCTGTGATACGGATCGACCATGTGACCTTCTCTTATGGAGAAGAAAATGAGAGTGCCAGTGGGGTTCAGGATATAAACCTGAACATAGAAGATGGCCAATTTATCGTGCTTTGTGGCGAAAGCGGCTGCGGGAAAACGACAATTACCCGACTAATTAACGGCCTAATTCCGCACTACTATGAAGGAAAAATGAACGGAGAAGTGTGGGTGAACGGGGCAAAAGTTTCGGAGCAGCCCATTTATGATACTGCGAAAACGGTTGGCAGTGTATTTCAAAATCCACGCTCTCAGTTTTTTAATGTAGATACGACCAGTGAAATTACATTCGGATGTGAAAATCTCGGCCAGCCGGAGCAAAGTATTCGGGAACGATTAGAAAAAACCGTCCGGGATTTTCGTTTAGAGAAACTGATGGGGCGCAATATTTTCCATCTTTCCGGCGGAGAAAAACAGCGTGTCCTCCTGGCCCGCGTATTGATGCAGGAAAGCCGCTACATTGTCCTGGACGAACCGACCAACCATCTGGATGTCAGC
>OGXY01002585.1_pt1 | contig 9951 bp, 10 predicted proteins | sample 1576411 | NCBI WGS metagenome assembly OGXY01 (sample SAMEA3541498, study PRJEB24748) | human gut metagenome | biome: human gut; feature: human-associated habitat; material: faeces | place: China | collected 2012 | reverse complement strand
GCCTGCGCTGCGGACCCTTGTGCGTTCTCGCCGCCATCCTGTTGGCCGGCCGAGGGATGGGGGGCGTTGATCTGCGCCCACTGCGCCGAATACTTGGCGGAGAGCCAGGCGGCATAGTGCTCCCTGGTCGTCAGCAAAAGCTGGTTGACCTGCCGCCAGCTAAGGCTGACGGCGACGTGCTGTTCGGGGTTCTTCCCAAACCGGGGGACGATGAGCCCCTGGGCGTTTTGTTCCCCCGGGCCGCTGTCCGCCACAAAGAGGTAGTCGGCCCGGTCGGCTCCGATCAGCTTGGCCACTCGGGATAGGCTCATACCGTCCGGGCGGGGCCTCCCATAGTGCTGGAGCTGCTCCGCGGAGGTGCCGCCCAGGCACTCGAAGAGGGAGTCCGGCTTCTTAGCTTGCTTGAGTTGCTGCATCCGGGCGTGGAGCGCACCGGTGGCACCCTCCTGGGCCAGGACCAAAAACTCCGGCACGTCGATGTAGATGTGGATATTGGCGGTGTATCGCTGCCCCTTCGGCCTCTTTTTATCATAGGCCACGAACTGAAGGTGAACCTTCTCAATGTGGAAACAGTCGCTCTTTACCTCCACAAAGCAGCCGCGGGCATCCAGGCGGATGATTTGGTCCCGGTTATCTGGCTGGGCCGATTTGTCCATGCAGTCCCGCCTCCAATCCTTTCAGCAAAAGCGAGATACCATCCTGATCGCTGCTCACCCGCTGCTGTATCGCTTTGGTTAGGGGAAGCAGCCTTCCGGCGTTCGCTTGGAACTGCGGGAAAAAGTCTTGGCTGGGATCGTACTGGAGGTAGAGCGCGTTCATCTGGATGTTCCAGATGAGCTGGAGCAGCGGTTCCGGCGCCTTCTTTTTCTCCAGCAGACGCACCAGCTCTCCCGACTCCATCATTACCTCATTCCAAAGGATGAAGAACTCGTCGTGCTCCGGGATGCCGAACCGCGCCAGCCAGCTGCGCACGGTGTTGACCCGCTTGGCAGACCCGCATTCGATGTCATTGAGGATATAGCGGATCTTGAAGTCACGCGGGTCCACGGTGCCGTCTTCTTTTTGTTTGTTTACCGCCACGCGCCCCAGTGGAAAGAGGGCGCACACCGTCGGCTTGCAGTCGTGGACGCTGCACAGGCCGTCCTTGAGCAGAGGGCAGGACCTGGACGGGCCGCTGGGGACCATGTGGACAATGGGGATGCGGGAGTTGTGTCCGATATATACCTCAGCATACTCACCAACCACCTCCATCATCGTCTTCCCCAGCTTATGGGCGATGTTGAAAATATCGCGGGTAGAAAAAATGATAGTGTCCTGATTCTTGCAGCATTTTCCACAACGCCGGCACTTGAAATGAAACTCCGAATCCAGGTCGAGCAAGTTCTTTTCCAGCTCCTCCATGTTCAGGTCGCCGCCCGCCTGCATCATTTTATGAATGTCCATGGGATACCTCCAAATTATATTGGGCGGACGGTGCGTGGCCGCCCGTGGTCTTTGTTATGTGCATATCTTTCTCGTATAGCGGTCGCTCCGGGTGTGCCCGCCGTTACGGCTGCAATTCCAGCAGTAGTCCTGGTCACGACCGGCGCCCTCATGCGCACAGCCCTGGCAGCCATCCAGGGGAGAGCCGCAGATCATGCAGAACCGGGCGCCCTCCAGGTGCTCCTCGTTATGACATACGGGGCAGGTCTGCGGCACCGAAGAAACGGGGCGGGGCTCCGAGCCTTTTTCATCCATTGGCGATCACCTCTTGTCCCGATGGAGCTGATACTGCTCATTCCGCTCAAATCGCACCCATCTGGCGCCCATCCTGACCACCCAGCAGCCTTCGCATCTTTTCTGCTCCCCCTCCGGGGTAAAGCAGCCGGGATAGCCAACGTCCTTGGGGCAGTGGCCGTTCATTTGCTGGATCCGCAGGTATTCCGTCTCGCCCAGCTCCTCCAACTGGTTTCGGTGGGTGGCGAGTGTCGCCGTGCCGCCGTAGGCCTGGAGGATAAAACCGTACCGTTCCGCAAGGTCCATGACTTCCACCCAGTGCCGGTCCGCCTCGATGCCATACTCCTTTAAGCCGGGCGGCTGCTTCGTTTTTCCTGACATAGCTCCTCCAATAAAATGGGGAGGCGCCCAGGCAGAGGCGCCTCCCCAATGTTTTATAGCCGGTCCGGCGGCTTAGGCATCCGCCGCCATTTCCTCGAACTCCTGCTCCGTGAGGGTTTTGACGCCCAGGGCCTGGGCCTTGGCCAGCTTGCTGCCGGCGCCTTCTCCCACGATGAGGTAGTCCGTCTTCTTGCTGACGGAATCGGTGGGCGCGGCGCCCAGGGCCAGCAGGCCGTTGACGACCTTGGAATTCAGCGCGATGGTGCAGAAATACCAGTCGCTCGTATATACGGTCTGCCACCAGCTGGTGCCGGATGCCGGCGATGCGCAGGACCTGACGCAGGAGACCTTTCTGGCGGCATGGCGGGCCATTGACCGCTGCCCGTCCGGGTTTGAAAAACAGTGGCTGGCACGCATCGCTGCCAACAAGGCAAAGGACTATCTGCGCAGCGCATGGGTGCGCAGGGTGAACATTCCCGGCGACGATGTGCTGGCGCTGGAAGGTGCGCCGCCCGGCACCCAGCCGGAACAGCAGGTGCTGGATGCTCTGGGCGAGGAAGAGCTCACCGCCATGATCCTGGACCTGCGGGAGCCCTACAGAACGCCTTGCCGTCTGGTGCTGCTGGAACAGCACACCATGGCCGAGGCGGCACAGCTGTGCGGCCGCCCGCCCAAGACGGTGGAAGCACAGATCTACCGGGCAAAAAAGATGCTGGCACAGCAGATACTACAGCGTGAAAACGATGGAAAGGAGTGCGTACATGGAACTGTTTGACAAAAACGGCTGCCTGACCGACGAAGGCCTGCAGGCCCTGCAGGCAGGCGGGCTGGATGAGCTGGGCCGGCTGGAAACCGCCGAGCATTTATCCTACTGCGATAAATGCATGGAGCGCTACACCGCTCTGCTGACGGCAGATGCGCTGGAAACGCCGCCCCACTCCGCGCACAAGGCGGTGATGGCCGCCATCTGGGTGCGGCTGATGCAGAACACATGGGGCCGCGCTGCAGTGGCCGGTGTGGCGGCAGTGCTGGCGTTCACCATGTGGCGCTCCGGTACCATAGACCAGCTGCTGAATTTCCGGCAGGAGCTGCACACATGGACACCGGAGACCAGCCAGAGCCAGACCGAAGAGCCTGCACAGCTGGGCAAGCCGATGGAAGATGACCGACCGTCCGCCCAGCCGGAAATACTGGGAAAGCCAATGGACGACGACAAGCCGAAGCAGCAGGCTTCGCTGGCAAAAGCACTCAATGACCTGCTGTTCGGAGCCGGCGGCCCTGCAGCAGAAAAATACAAAAATTCGCCACTTGCAGATCAAACGAAATAAGGAGATCGATTATGATGAAAAACGGAATCCTGACCTTCCTCTTCGCCTTTTGCCCGGGCGCAGGCCAGATGTATCAGGGCTACATGAAGCGCGGCCTTTCGCTCATTACGATGTTCTGCGTGGCCTTTGGTGCGGGAACTCTGCTGGGAGTTTTGTATGTAGCCATGCCCATTGTGTGGATGTACAGCTTCTTTGACACCTTCAATCTCCGGGCGCAGATCGGCGCAGGCACCGCCCCGCAGGACGATTATCTGGTGCACATCAACTGGCACGACCAGCGCATGGAGCAGTTCATGCTGGACAGCCACAAGCTGCTGGGTTGGGGCCTGATCGCGCTGGGCGCGCTGGTGGCCTACCAGAACATCCTTATGAACACGCTGGGGGATATCGTGTGGCGCTGGGGCCAGAGCCGCCCTTTCTTCCGCGCACTTTACCTGATGATGGATCAGCTGCCGGAGGTGGTGGTGTGCGTGGCCCTGATCATCTGCGGTGCGTGGCTGGTGCGCGGCCCCAAGGGCAGAAAGCAGAAGCCGCAGAACGATGCCGAAGATGAAGATTTTACCGAGTATACTGCACAGGATGCGCAGGCGGAGCCGAAAGCAAAGGGCTTTGCCATGCCCAAGCTCTCGGCTCTGCTGGGCAAGCCCGTGACCCCGGACGATGAGACGGAGGATGCCGACGATGGACGAGACGAGAAATGATGCGCCGCTGACCGGTGAAGCACCGCAGCCTGCAAAACCGCAGCCGCTGCGCCGGGTGGGCAGCTTTACGCTGGGCGTATGCCTGATCGCAGCGGGCATCTTCTTTCTGCTTGCCTATTTTGTGCCGGGCTTTGACTGGAAGCTGATGCTCAAGATCGCCCCGGCGGCAGGGCTGATCCTGCTGGGCGGCGAGGTGCTGTTCTTTGCCGCCCGCCCGGGCCGCTGGAAATACGATTTCTGGTCGGTGCTGATCTGCCTTGTGCTCATGGCCGGGTGCTTTGGCCTTTCGCTGCTGCCGGTGGTGTGGGATGAACTCGGCCCGGAGCGGAATCAGGCAAGCATGAAGCTGGGGCAGGAATATACGACAGAAGCCTATGACAAGATCAAACAAACAGCCCCGGATATCCGTGTGAAGAATATCAGCGGAAACGCCTACCTGTACAGCAGTGAGGCGAAAACGCTGCGGGATGTGAATGCCGGAAACGGCTATCTGAGCCTGACTGTGGAGCTGTTTGGCGGCTATGACAGCGTACAGGCCTTTGCGCAGGACTGCCGCAGCGTGACCGATGCCGTGCAGCAGTGCAGCGCACAGCCGGATGAGCTGCGCATTACATGGTCGCCGGAGAACGACCCGGGCCAGAGTCTTGCCTCCGGTAGCCTGCAGAATGTGGAGCAGTACACGCTGGAGCTGGTGGGCATCGCACAGCTGGACTGGACGGCTGACCAGATGGCAAAGCAGACTGAGGTGCAGTATCTGCTGGACGAAGAAAACGAAGAAACGGCAGAGTCCGAAGCTTTTTCCGAGGAAAGCGCGGAGCTGAGTGAGTGAAACAAAAAATGCTTCCGTGCGACGCACGGAAGCATTTTTTTGTACGTTTATACGGTCGATCTTACAGCTTTTTGCCGGTGAGCAGCTCGTAAGCTTCCAAATACTTGGCAATGGTCTTGTCAATCACGTCCTGCGGCAGGTCGTAGTTGCTGTCGGGGTTGGCCTTGAGCCAGTCGCGCACGAACTGCTTATCAAAAGAGGGCTGACTGTGGCGCGGCTCGTAGCCCTCCAGCGGCCAGAAGCGGGAGGAATCCGGGGTGAGCATCTCGTCGCCCAGCACCACGTTGCCGTTCTCATCCAGACCAAACTCAAACTTGGTGTCGGCAATGATGATGCCGCGGGAGAGCGCATACTCAGCACATTTCTTATACAGGGCAATGGTGTAGTCGCGCAGCTTGGTGGCGTACTCCTCGCCGTGGCCGGGGAACTGCTTTTCCAGCACCTCGATGCTCTTTTCGTAGGAGATGTTCTCGTCGTGGTCGCCGATCTCGGCCTTGGTGGAGGGAGTGTAGATGGGCTCGGGCAGCTTGTCGGACTCCTTCAGGCCTTCCGGCAGCTGGATGCCGCACACCTTGCCGGTCTTCTGGTAGCTGGCCCAGCCGCTTCCTGTGATGTAGCCGCGCACAATGCACTCGATAGGCAGCATGGTCAGTTTGCGGCACATCATGCTGTTGCCGTCGAACTGCGGCTGCTGGAAAAATTCAGGCATATCCTTCACGTCCACGCTCAGCATATGGTTGGGCAGCAGATCGCGGGTGTAATCGAACCAGAATTTGCTCATCTGGGTCAGAACGGTGCCCTTTTTGGTGACCTTGTTTTTCAGGATGACATCAAACGCGGAAATGCGGTCGGTAGCAACCATGATGAGGCTGTCACCGTTATCATAGATCTCACGAACCTTGCCTTCTTTAATGGGCTTGAACTCAGTCATAATCAAACACTCCATTTTCCAATGCCGAAAAAGCGGCGGTGTATCTTACCTGATTATTGTACCATGTCTGCGGACAGTTTGAAAGAAACAGAATGAAAGGAAAATCAGGCCGTTTTTGCATTTTTCTCGTGAAAAATGTACGAAAAATAGAATCAAAATTCGGCGATTTGACGATAAAAGTCGTACTTTCACAACAATGAAGCACCTTTTTGTAAAATGTAGGCATGGACATTCCGGCGATTGTGCGGTATCTTATAATCAACAAATTAAAATAGGGAGGGTTTACTTATGGGCAGTTTTCCCAAAGATTTTCTGTGGGGCGGTGCCACCGCTGCCAACCAGTGCGAGGGCGCATGGCAGGCAGGCGGCAAGGGCCTTGCCACCGTGGATGTGACCCCGTTTGGCCCGGACCGCTTCCCGGTGGCGTTGGGTCGACTGGAAATGCTGGAGTGCGACGACAAGCACTATTATCCCAGCCATGAAGCCATTGACCTGTATCACCATTATAAAGAGGACATCGCCCTCTTTGCCGAGATGGGTTTCAAGTGCTTCCGGCTGTCCATCGCATGGACCCGCATCCTGCCGAACGGCGACGATGCCCAGCCCAATGAAGAGGGCTTGAAGTTCTATGAGGATGTGTTTGATGAGTGCCACAAATACGGCATTGAACCGCTTGTGACCATCTGCCACTTCGATACCCCCATTGCCCTCATAAAAAAGTATGGCGGCTGGAAAGACCGCCGCATGGTGGATGCCTATGTGCACTACTGTGAAGTGCTGTTTGACCGCTACAAGGGGAAGGTGAAATACTGGCTCACCTTCAACGAGATCAACATGCTGCTGCATCTGCCCTTTACCGGCGCAGGGCTAGTGTTCTATCCGGGCGAGAATGTGCAGCAGGTGGAGTATCAGGCGGCACATCATGAGCTGGTGGCCAGCGCAAAGGTGGTCAAGCTGGCCCATGAAAAGATGCCCGGTGCCATGGTGGGCTGTATGCTGGCGGCAGGCCAGTATTACCCGCGCACCTGTGCACCGGAGGATATCCGTGCCGCGCAGGAAGCGGACCGCGACAACTACTTCTTTACCGATGTGCAGGCCCGGGGAGCCTACCCGGTGTGGGCAAAAAAGCGGATGGAGAAGGCCGGCATCACCCTACACACCGAGCCGGGCGATGAGCAGGTTCTGAAAGAAGGCACCGTGGATTTTGTCTCCTTCAGCTACTATTCCAGCCGCTGCATCACCACGGATCAGGAGATCCTGGCAGAAGAAAAGGCCGACGGCAATGCGGTGCTGGAAGCCGTGAAGAACCCGTACCTCAAGGCCAGCGAGTGGGGCTGGGCCATCGACCCGGTGGGCCTGCGCGTGACCCTGAACACCATCTACGACCGGTACGAAAAGCCCATGTTCATTGTGGAGAACGGCCTTGGCGCGGTGGATACCGTGGAAGCGGACGGCTCCATCCACGACAGCTACCGCATCGATTATCTGCGCGCCCACATCGAGCAGATGGAAAAGGCCGTCAACGAGGACGGCCTGCCGCTGATGGGCTACACCACATGGGGCCCTATCGACCTTGTGAGCGCATCCACCGGTGAGATGAAAAAGCGCTACGGCTTTATCTATGTGGATAAGGACAACGACGGCAACGGCACACTGGCCCGCAGCCGCAAGGACAGCTTCTACTGGTACAAAAAGGTCATTGCTTCAAACGGCACCGACCTTGCCTGAAATTTGCGAAAAAATAAATTTGTGAGAAAGAATTGGAATTTATGACACCTGAGATCATTGCACACCGCGGCGCGTCCTATCTTGCGCCGGAAAATACCCTTTCTGCGTTCCGCAAGGCGATGGAGATCGGCGCGGACGGCGTGGAAATGGACGTACAGCAGACCAGCGATAAAAAGCTGGTGATCCACCACGATTTTGTCATTGACTGGCACACCGATATGCGTGGCCAGATCTATGACATGACCGAGGGCGAGCTGAAGGCGCTGGACTTTGGCAGCTGGAAGGATGTGAACTATCGGAACGAGAGGATCGCTACCCTGCAGGAGGCACTGGCTCTGTGCAGGGAAATGGAAGGTACCATCGTTCAGCTGGAAATGAAGGCCACCATCGATGACGACCCGGATTTTGTCCCCCGCGTGATCGAGGAGGTGCGTGCAGCAAACATTACCGACCGGCTGGTGGTGATCTCGTTCAACCACGACCTGCTGCGGCAGGCAAAGCAGCTGATGCCGGAGCTGAAGGTGGGCGTGCTGGTCTACGGTGCGTTGGAGACCATGGCGCTGCCCACTAGCACATGGGAAATGCTTGGCCTGCAGAACGGGCTGGAAGAGGATGATTTTCCACAGCTGCCGCCGCTGTCGGTGGAAAATGTGGATGACGAAAACTGCAGCTGGGCCCTGCGCTGGATGGGCAACCAGATCAGTATGCTGCAGGCGAACTTTCCGGGCAAGAGTCTGGTAGAGGTAGCCCAGCGCCTGCTGGAACAGCGGGACCCGGTAAAGTATGTGCAGACGCTGGACTTCAAGCCGGACTGGGTGAGCTGCGAATATCACACCGCTTACCAGCAGCCCAGCATGGTGCAGAAGCTGCATGATCTGGGCATCAAGGCGGCATACTGGACGGTGGACGGGGAACAGGCCGTGAAAGACCTTTGGCCCCTGCAGCCGGATGCCATCGTCACAAACCGCCCGGACCGCGTGCGGGAATGGATCTCTGAACTGGAAATGACAGAATAAAGGGCAGAAGCTGCATCCCTTCGGTGCGGCCTGATCCCCCAAGTAACATCTGAAAAGCAAACAGCGGACAGCCTGCAGGCCGTCCGCTGTTGTGCTATGCAAAAGATGTTATAAAATATATCCGAGGCTCCGCAGCACGAACAGCCAGAAGGTCAGGCTGAATGCGCTGAACAGGGTGGTGGTAACGCACACGCTGCCGGTAAGCACACCTTCGTGGCCCATCTGCTTTGCCATAACGTAGCACGCCGGGGTGGTGATGCTGCCCAGCATCACCAGCAGGGCCACCAGCTTTTCGTCGGTAAAGCCAAAGCGCACAGCCAGCGGCAGGAACAGCGCAGGCAGCACCATCAACTTGACCACAGTAGCCACAGCAGTAGGCTTGAGGTATCCCAGAGCTTTTTGGCCCTTGAAGCCTGCACCAATGGCAAGCAGGGCCAGAGGGCTGGTCAGACCGGCCACATTGGAAAGGGCCTTATCCAGCATGGCAGGCACGGAAATGTGCAGCATGCTCCACGCAAAGCCCGCTGCAATGCCCAGAAGGATGGGGTTCGTCAGGATGCCTTTCACACTCTTTTTGAGCTTTTCAGCCATATTGCCGGTCTGAGCCTGCGCAGTGGGCGCTTCCAGCATCAAAATGACCACTGCCATGATGTTATACAGCGGCACACTGCCAAGGATCATCAGGCTGGACATGCTGGCATCGCCGTAGATGCTCTGCAGAAAAGCCGAGCCGAGGATGGCAGCCGACGAGCGGTAACACACCTGAACGAATTCGCCCACAAGGCCGGTGCTCTTTAAAAACAGCTTTGCCAGCGCCCAGATCACAAGGATGCACGCCAGTGTGACCGCAAAGCAGAACAGCACATACCGGCCATCGAAGGTGGCGCGGACATCGTTTTTGCCAAGGTCGCGGAACAGCTGCACCGGCAGTGCCACATAAAACACGAACTTGTTGGCCCCGGCCACAAACGCATCGCTCAGAAAACCGGTGCGGTGCAGCACATAGCCCAGCAGCATGATAAAGAACAGCGGCATGGTGCTGTTCATGCTGAACAGAATATTTTCCAGCATGGCTCACACCCCGCCATGACGGCGCTGTTCCGCTGAAAGCTCCTGCTGCAAAGCAGCTTTGCGGTGGTCCAGCAGCAGGTCTTTGTTGTACTTGAAGTAGCGCTCGCAGCCGTTCTCGGTGAGGAAGGCGTGGGACACCGGGTCCACCGTCAGCTCGGTGACGAACACCACCATCTCCTGGCTTTCGGCAAAGGCCTGTTCCATAAAGTCGAAAGCGGCTTCCAGCGCGGCGCTGGCGGTCTGCTGGGCC
>OGXY01002580.1_pt1 | contig 9978 bp, 6 predicted proteins | sample 1576411 | NCBI WGS metagenome assembly OGXY01 (sample SAMEA3541498, study PRJEB24748) | human gut metagenome | biome: human gut; feature: human-associated habitat; material: faeces | place: China | collected 2012 | reverse complement strand
GTTCGCTTGGCAACTTTTTTGCCAAGCTCCTGCACTTTGATGACAAAGACACGCGTATTATGATTATGTGCGGCATGAGCGCCTGTTTTTCCGCTCTGTTTGGCACACCGATTGCCGCTGCCGTCTTTTCGATGGAAGTCATCAGTGTCGGCGTGATGTATTACGCAGCACTTGTACCATGTGTGGTATCTGCACTCACGGCGCAGAGCATTGCAAAATATTTCGGCATTGCCGGAACACATTTTGCACTCGGTGAACTGCCTGATTTTACAATCGCTTCCGGCGGCAAAATGCTTTTAATGTCCGTATTATTTGCCTGCGTAAGTATTCTGTTCTGCGTGGCACTGCATACAGCTTCCAGATTGTATACAACTTATTTTGAAAATCCATTTATCCGCATTTTTATTGCCGGACTTTTGGTGATTGCACTGCGCTTCATCTTTCAGACAACGGACTTTTTAGGCGCAGGTGCGCCTGTGATTGCCTCAAGCTTCACAGCCCGCTGTGCATGGTATGTATTCTTACTGAAAATCCTTTTCACCTCCGTCACGCTCGGCGGTGGCTTTAAGGGCGGTGAAATCGTACCGACACTTTTTATCGGTGCGACACTCGGCAGCTTTTTATCGGGATTTTTCGGTCTGCCTGCGGGGCTTTGTGCCGCCTGCGGCATGGTCAGTGTGTTCTGCGGTGTCACAAACTGTCCGATTACATCACTGATTCTTGCGATTGAAATGTTTGATATGGCGGGCATGAAATACTGTGCGCTCTGTATTGCCGTAAGCTATCTTTTATCCGGCTATTACAGTCTGTACAACAGCCAGAAAATTATGTATTCCAAATACCGTACGGAATTTATCAACCGCAATACACATTAAAATGCATGTTTCATATATGCAAAAACAGCCGTTTACAGTGCTTTATCCGGCAGGATTTCTGACCGGGTATGCCACCGAAAAAACGGCTGTTTTTATTTATCGTGTTTTTTATCTGAAAATATACCTGCAAATACCTCTATAAATACTGTTTTTACAGATCTATCTATTTTACATAAAACCCGTCATCCGGCATCTGACCGCCTACGGCATTCGGGTTGGCATCGCAAAGTACCTTTAAATACTTTTCAACTTTATCCTGCATTTCCTGTCCTGTAATCAATGTAATATTACACTTCGGAATTGCCTTTTTAGCCACTGCCGCTTTGAAAATATCAAAATCTTCAACGAGCTGTGCCGCACCGTCCACATTGCTGTTTACATACTGAACTGATGATTTATACTCTTTTAGGAAATCATCGACTGCCTGACGGTTGTTTTTATAAAATTCGGTATTCACCACAAGAACGCCTGTAACAACGGTACTGTCTGAACCGTTTAACTTCTCCCATTCTTCGGTGACATCGAGTGCAATTCTTGTATCCGGCTGCTGCATTAAAACCGTTGCTGCATACGGCTGTGGGAGCATTGCAATCACTTCTTCTGTGCCTGCATTTGCCATGACTGCCGCTACTTCTGCCGCTTCAGATTTGAATTCGATTGTCACATCACTGTCAGGATTTAATCCGGCACTGCTTAACAGATAACGCAGGGTATACTCCGGTGTCGTTCCCTTTCCCGTTGTATAAATGGTCTTTCCCTTCAAATCTGCAACTGTCTGCACCGAATCGCCTGTATCTAAAATTGATAAAACACCCAGCGTATTAATTCCTAATATCCTGATTTTACCGTTGCTCTTATTATACAGGGTTGCTGCTGCATTACACGGAAGCGCCGCCAGCGCTACATTGCCTTTAATCAGGTCTGCGCTGAATTCATCTGCCGTCGCCGCAATCTGGAATTGATAATCATTTTTTGCGGTCTGCTCTTTGGCATTTTCCATCAGCTGTACCATACCGATTGCTGTCGGACCTTTCAATGCCGCTACTTTAATCTGCTGTTTCAAAACTGCTGTGGTTTCCGCTGTATTTTCACTGCCTGCCGCTGTTGTCTGCGGATTCTGCACATTTTTTTTACCGCATGCCGCCAGTCCCAAAAGCAGGACTGCACTAAAAAGTAATACGGTTACTTTTATGCCTTTTCTCATTTTCTTCTCTCCTTTGCTTGTTTTGTCCCTACCTTAGCATACTTTTTATGCAATATCAAGTTGTATAGCACCATTCCTGAACAATAAACTGTAATGTCTGATTTCCTCTGAATTCATTAATATCCGGGTAATACACAATGGAGATTTCTTTTCCGCGAAGCGGCATATCTTCTTCTTCCACCTTAAACTGAATTGCATCAACAACGTGTCCCTGCGTATCTTCCAATTGCATTTTTAATACATTTTTGTTTTTTCCAATCATATTGGCGGAACGCACCGTAAGCTTTCTGTCGGCAAAAACAGGCTTTTCGTTGCCCTTTCCAAACGGCTCTAGTACGCGGAGCTGTTCCACCAGCTTTTTACTTGCATACGAAACCGGCATCGGAACATCAATCCATGTTACCGGTGTCAGTTCTTTTTCTGTCAACGTCTGCTGGCGGTTGAGTTTCGCACGGAACAAATCAATATTTTCCGTCGGCAGGGATAAGCCCGCCGCCATCGGATGTCCGCCAAATTTTGTAAGCAGCTCCTTGCATTTTGTGATTTCTTCAAACATATTATAGCCTTCAATCGAGCGCCCCGAACCCTTTGCGCCGTCCGCCGCATCGGTAATGACAATCGACGGCTTGTAGAAATGCTCTCTTAAACGGCCTGCGATAATCCCCGCCACGCTCTCATGGCACTCCGGCAGATACACCACCAACACGTTATCTTCATACAAATCCGTTCCTTCGACCATTTCAATTGCTTTTTTCGCTTCCGTATCCGTCATATTTTTGCGTTCTTCATTTAATTCCCGCAATTCCTGTGCCATTTCATGCGCCTTACCGGGTTCGGTGCATAACAATAGTTCAATTGCACGCTGTGCCGTGTCAAGCCGTCCGCTGGCATTTAAACACGGTCCAATAATAAATCCGATATGATATGCCGATAAATGAGCCGCATCCAGCTCGCAGGCTTCAATCAGCGCCCGCAGTCCGGTATTTTTTGTCGTTGCAATCCATGCCAGCCCCTGTCTTACGATGACACGGTTTTCATCTTTCAAATCCACGACATCGCCGACCGTTGCGATTGCCGCAAGTTCCGTATATTCTTTAAAATCCGTCTTGTCCAGTCCCAGTTTTTCATATAAAATCTGCATGACCTTGTATGCCACAACCGCGCCGCAGATTTTATCAAACGGATATTCACAGTCCGGCTGTTTCGGGTCTACTATTGCATCGGCGCAGGACGTCAGCAGTTTTTTTTCGCCGTTTTCCTCGGTAAACGGGATATCGTGGTGGTCGGTTACAATCACCGTAAGCCCGTGTTCCTTTGCATACTGAATCTGTGGAATTGCCGCAATACCGTTATCACAGGTCAGAATCGTATCTTTCCCCTCTGCAGCCGCATTGTCAATTAAATGTTCATTAATCCCGTATCCGTCCGTAATCCGGTGCGGCACAACGTAATCCACGTCTGCGCCAGCCTTTTTTAATGCTTTATAAAGAATTGTAATCGAACAAATTCCATCAATATCGTAATCCCCGATAATCCGGATTTTTTTATGCTGTGCGATTTTTTCCGTTAAAATATCTACCGATTTTTGTGCATCCTTTAACAATTCCGGTGCGTGCAGTCCGTCGATACTGCCGTTTAAATACATCTGCATTTCCTCATCGGTGCAGACATCACGGTTGCGCATAATCCGCGCAATTACCTGGTCAATTCCGTATTTTTGTTCTATCGCTTTAAAATCCGCTTTTTTAGCATATACCAGCCACTTACTCTTCATTTGCTCTCCATTCTAAAAAAACAGGGGACTCTTTATTTAGAATCCCCTGTCAGATTTCTCAAATTTACTTTTACAGCTCAGTGTGTCTTAAACCTGTGCTCCGTCTTCGTAAGTCTTTGCTTTTACAGGCTGTTCATTCACAATACCGCGCTTCTTTCCGCCCATGATATACCACAATGCACTTGTGATACAGATTGACGAATAAGCACCTGCCAGAATACCCACAATCAATGGTGCCGCAAACTCTTTTACAGATGCAACGCCGAAGATTAACAGGCATACCAGCATAATGAGTGTTGTCAGTGTCGTATTGACATTTCTTGTAAATGTATATGTAATTGAAGAATTTACAAGTTCTGTAATGTCGGTCTTTGCATTGGCACTCTTTAACTTCTCACGGATTCTGTCAAAGATAATGATTGTACCGTTGATAGAATATCCGACGATTGTCAGCATACATGCAATAAACGTTGTACCGACAGATACTCTTGCCAGTGCATAAAAAGTCAACACAATCAATACATCGTGAATCAGCGCAATAACAGCGGCTGCCGCAAAGCGGATATCACGGAAACGGAACCAGATGTAAATCAGCATACAAACGGTTGCAATAATGACGGATACAAACGCATCACGCTTCGTCGTTGCACTGACAGATGAACTGATTGTATCAGATTCTACAATTGTACCATCCTGAACTGGATACTTTGCAGTTACTGCATTTTCCATTGCTTCACGCTGGTCTAATGTTAAATCCTTTGTCTTAAAGGATACCTTTGTACTGTTCTGTACCTTCTGCTGCTGTACTTCCGTTACATTTGCAGCTGTTTTGATAATCGGAATCATGTCATTTTCGATTTCTGCCTGTGTGTATTCCTTACCAAATGTAAAGGTTGTTGTTGTACCGCCGACAAATTCAAGGCTGTAATTTAAAGTCTTCTTACCGGCTGCGGAAAATGCACCCATACCGATAAATCCTGCCACGATGACAACGATTGAACCGATAAAACACCATTTTCTGATACCAAGTACATTAAAGGTCTTTTTATGTACAGTCTTGCCATACCACTTTGGATCGGTAAATCCAAAGTTATAAAGCAGTTTCATAATCACTCTTGTAATGACAAGTGCCGTAAACATTGAAGCTACAATGCCGACTGCCAGTGTCGTTGCAAAGCCCTTAATCGGACCCGAACCGAAAATGTAAAGAACAGCTGCGGAAATCAGTGTTGTCACGTTACCATCGACAATCGCTGACAGCGCCTTGCTATAACCGGTTGTAATCGCACTTTCAACGGCTCTGCCCGCTGCAATTTCTTCACGGATTCGTGTATAAATAATGACATTTGCATCAACCGCCATACCGATACCGAGGATAATACCTGCGATACCCGGCAGTGTCAGTGTCAGATCATATACACTTACTAAAATTAATACACCTGTTGTGTAAATCCATAATGCAATTGTGGCAACAACGCCCGGAATGCGGTAAATTGCAATCATAAATACACATAATAAAACCAGACCGAGAATTGCTGCATAAAGGCTGGTTGTAATCGCATCATGTCCTAACTGTGCACCTACGATGTTAGAACTTACTTCCTGTAAGGTCAGCGGAATTGAACCGATTCTTACAAAAGTTGCCAGTGTGTCAGCCGATTCAAATGATTCCATATTGGTAATGGATGCTGTTCCGCCTGTGATTTCTGACTGTACAGTCGGCGCACTCTTTACTTCACCATCATATACAATATAAATAATTTTATTTAAGTTTGCCTTAGTGGCTTCGGCAAATTTTGTAGAACCCTCATCTGTAAATGTAAGCTGTACACCAAATGAGCTTGATGAGCTTGATGAGGTATCTGTGTATGCCTGAGCACCCTTTACATCAGAACCTGTAAGCAGCGGTGTGTATTCTTCACCATTTGCCCATGCTGTATAGCCGTCTGAATCAAGGAATTCCAATGAACCCGGTGTACCAAGTTCCTGTAAAATTTCGTTGGCATCCGTAACACCCGGAATTTCAACTGTAATACGGTTATCACCGGCTTTATATACCTGTGATTCTGTACTCTTACCCTCTACACGCTTTTGCAGCTTGTAAATTGTATCATCGACATCCTGTGATGTCGGATTGTCTTCCTGAATTTCATAAGTAATACTTACGCCGCCTGCTAAATCCAGACCCAGATTGATGTCTTTTGCACTACCTGAACCATTTTCATCAATACCAAAGATAGCAATGAGTGTAAATCCGATTGCCATGGCTGCAATGATGATGGAGTAGCAGACTTTTTTTGTCATGTTATACTTCATTTTTGCGGTTACTCCTTCTCCACATTGTTCATTTTGGTCCGCTTAATCCTCTGCCAGTGCTGCTTTAATCATAATCGCACATTCAATTCGTTTTCTCTGCAATTCACAGCCTACATCATAGGCATCGTTGATATTGCCGTGGAAATTGTATGAATTGGCTGCACAGCCGCCGCTGCAATAAAACTTTGCAAAGCATTTTTTACATTTTTCCTTAGAATAAACATTACTGTTTTTGAATTCTTCGCGGATATCTGTTCTTGTGATTCCTTCATCAACATTTCCCATCAGGAACTTTTCATTTCCAACGAACTGATGACATGGATAAAAATCTCCCCACGGGGTCACTGCAAGATACTCACAGCCCGAACCACAGCCGGATAATCTCTTTGCCACACACGGACCACCGTTTAAATCAATCATAAAATGGAAGAAATTAAAACCGTTGCCGGCTTTTTTTCTCTTTACCAGTTCTTTTGCAAGCATATCATACTGCTCACAAAGATACGGAATATCTTCCTCCCTGATAGCATAAGAATCTGTCGGCTGTGCAACAACAGGTTCTACGGAAATCTGTTCAAATCCTTCATCTGCCAGATGCAGTACATCTTTAGAAAAGTCCAGATTATTATGTGTAAAGGTGCCTCTTACATAATAATTGGTCTGATTTCTGCTTTCTGCAACTTTCTTAAATTTTGGCATGATAATATCATAAGAACTTCCGTGTCCGTTTCTTGTCGGACGCATCAGGTCATTGATTTCTTTTCGTCCATCGATACTTAATACGATGTTGGACATTTCTTTATTTGCAAATTCAAGAATCTCGTCATTTAACAGGATTCCATTGGTTGTAAGCGTAAAACGGAACTTTTTGTTGTTTGCTTCTTCAATGCTTCTTCCGTATTCAACAAGCTGTTTTACAACTTCCCAGTTCATTGTCGGTTCTCCGCCGAAGAAATCGACTTCCAGATTCTTTCTGGAACCTGAATTGGCAACTAAAAAGTCAAGCGCTTTTTTACCGACTTCAAAGCTCATTAAAGCCCTGCGGCCGTGATATTCGCCTTCCTCTGCAAAGCAGTAGCGGCAGGCGAGGTTACAGTCATGCGCAATATGCAGACAGAGTGCTTTTACAACTGTTGGTCTGTCTTTAAATGCATCGATATAATTTTCATAAATATCTTCTGTAAATAACTGTCCTGCTTCTTTTAACTGTTCTATTTCCGAATAAGCCTCTCTGATATCATTTTCCGGATACTTGTTTTCAAGTTCCTCAACGATTGTATCAAGCGGCATCTTCTCGTAAAGTGCGATGATATCATAAACCATATCATCTACAACATGTACTGAACCACTGTTGACATCCAGCACGATGTTATAACCATTATTTTTATACTGATGTACCATTTCTAATTTTCCATTTCTTTTCTTAATTCGCTGCACTCAGAAAAACTGCCATGCAATAAAGAAGCTGTCACACCAAGAAATCATCAGAACCATGTCACATACCTGCTACAGAAAATACCATCATCTGATTCAATATCCCGGCATATCCTGTACAGAGCCTGTAACGCAATCGTTCTGAATATCTTAGCAGACAGCCCCTTATTCATCTAACTAGTTATTCTTGTTTTCGCAGCTCTGATTACCTACTGTGCAAGAAGTCTTGCAAGCTGACTGACATGATGTCTGGCATTCGCCACATCCGCCGTGCTTCGGTTGCTGATTGTCTTAATATGCTTCACGACAATACCTCCTTTTGTTTATAAACTAAAGGTCATTATATCATAGCCTTGTTTTCATTTCAACTGTTTTATGTACACCGATTAAATCAATCCCATACTGCGCAGCAGGTAAATCCAGCCTGTCAGCGTAACAGATGATAATAACGTCGTAAGTACGATGATGCTGGATGCCAGCACACCGTCATTATCCATATTTTCCGACATAATATAGCAGCTCACGGTTGTCGGTGATGCCACCATAATAAGAATTGCCACCAGCTCCTGATTGCGGTATCCCATAGCCACAGCTATCGGCAGGCAGACTGCCGCAATACCGATTAATTTTATAAAGGTTGCAATGACTGTCGGCTTAATCTTTTTAATGGCTTTTCTGCCCTCAAAACCCGCACCGATAACAATCAGGGCAATCGGTGTCGCCGTCTGTGCAATGCTTGTCAGTGTCTTATTGAGAATTACCGGGAACTGCACATGCAGTAATGAAAACGGCAGTCCCAGTACGATTCCGATAATAATCGGATTTTTTAAGACATTGATAAAGGCTCTCTTAATCACCGCACTGTGTGGCTCTTTCTTGACCGCACTGCCCGTCTTTACCTCCGGGTGTGCTTTTAATGTCAGAATAATGACCGAATAAATATTAAACAACGGAACGGCTGACACAATCATCAGCGGTGCCATGCCGGTTGAGGAATACATATTCTGAATAAATGCCATACCAAGAATTGCCGCACTGCTCCGGCAGGCGCACTGCACAAAGCTTCCCTTCTGTGTATCATCTTTCATCAACAGTTCAGTCACTGCCCATGTAATTCCAAAAAATGCCGTTGTTGCAATCATGCAGTACAATACAAACCGGATATCAAACTGCGATGTCATGTCCGCACTTGAAATCTGCTGGAATAACAGCACCGGCAGCGCTACATGAAACACATATTTATTCGCCTTGCTGACAAAATGTTCATCAATCACGCCAAGCTGTTTTATTACCCAGCCGACAATCATTACCAGAAAAATCGGCACAGTTGCATTAATACTGTAAATAAAACTGCCCATCCTTATCTTTTCTCCCTTTTCACAATATCGTATGTATTAATTTCTAACGCATTTTTCATCTTTTAAAATCCGCCAATCAATCCTGTTGTTCGCCCTGAATTTCCAGCCAGTATGTATGCTCCAGCGGTCCACTGCCCTTTCCGAGGTTTAAGCCCGCCTGCAATGCACCTGTAATGTAACGTTTTGCATTTTCCACGCTCTCCTGCATGGTGTGTCCCATTGCCAGATTACATGCGATTGCCGAAGACAGCGTACAGCCTGTGCCATGGGTATTGTCATTTTCCACACGCTTTCCTTCAAACCAGAACGTCCCTTCCTTTGTATAAAGGCAGTCGTTGGCAGTATTGCGCTCATGTCCGCCTTTTACAAGCACCGCTGTATCCGTTCCGATTTTATCATAAATCGCCTTTGCCGCCGCTTCCATATCCTGTGCATTTTCAATTTTTCTGCCGCAAAGCACTTCCGCCTCCGGAATATTCGGTGTAATTACGCTCGCAAGTGGCATAAGCTGTGTCACAAGTGTTTCCTGCGCTTCCGGTGCAATCAGCCGGCTTCCGCTGGTAGACACCATAACCGGGTCTAATACGACTCTGCCCGGCCGGTATTGCTTTAAGGTGTCTGCTATTACCTGAATCAGCCCGCTGTTGGATACCATGCCGATTTTTACCGCATCGGGGAATATATCCGTAAAAATGCAGTCTAACTGGTTCTTTAAAAATTCCGGTGATACATCGTAAATGCCGTATACACCAGTCGTATTCTGTGCCGTCAGGGACGTAATGGCACTCATGCCGTAAAGCTTATGCGCCGCAATCGTCTTTAAATCCGCCTGAATCCCTGCGCCGCCGCTGCAGTCGCTCCCCGCTATCGTCAATACTGTCTTCATAACTCTCCTCTTTTCCGTAAATGCTCCCGAATCTATTTGCGGCGTCTACGGCACAAATAGCTGTATAAACAAAAAAGGCTTGTACCGTCAATCCGATACAAGCCACCCAAAGTGCAGTCGGCGGGACTTGA
>OGXY01002573.1_pt1 | contig 10002 bp, 3 predicted proteins | sample 1576411 | NCBI WGS metagenome assembly OGXY01 (sample SAMEA3541498, study PRJEB24748) | human gut metagenome | biome: human gut; feature: human-associated habitat; material: faeces | place: China | collected 2012 | reverse complement strand
GACCAGCAGGCCCACCCAGGTCATGGACACGGTTACCACCACGGCGATGGCGACGGAAAAGACGGTCTCCTGCCAGAACACCTTCACCCCCCGGCTGTCCGCCAGGGCGGGGTGGACGGCAGAGAGCATCAGCTGGTTGAAGGACAGCCCCCACAGGACCAGCACCACCAGCAGGATCCCCGCCAGCAGGGCAATCTTCTCCGGCTCCACCGAGAGGATGTCGCCGATAAGCAGGCTGTTGAACTTGGTAAAGGAGCGCCCCCCCAGGGTGGAGAGGAAGATGCCCAGGGCCACCGCGGTGGAGGAGAACACCCCGATCACCGTGTCGCTGGCCAGGGCGGAGCGGCGGCGCACCAGATTGAACAGCAGGGCAAACACCACCGCGAAGAGTACCGCCGCCCAGGTGGGCTCGTTGAAGCCGCAGATGGCCCCGATGGCCATGCCGGTAAAGGCGGAGTGCCCCAAGGCATCGGAGAAAAAGGACATCCGGCTGTGGACCACCATGGTGGACAACACACCAAACAGGGGCGAGATGACCAGCACCGCCAGCAGGGCGTTTTTCATAAAGTACATGGATCCGGGCTGGGCCCAGTCAAAGGGCAGCAGATCCACCAGCGCGTACCAGAGCTCCATCAGCCCTCGCCCCCCTTCCCCATCCGCAGATGGAAGGTCTCATAAAACTCCGGAGAGGAGGTGACCTCCTCCGGCGGCCCCATGCGGAGCACCCGCTTGTTCAGCAGGATCACCTTGTCGGCGAACTGCCCCAGGGTGGCAAAGTCGTGGGTGGACAGCAGGATGGACAGGTCGTACTCCGTCCGCAGCTCGTCCAGCATCTCCAGCAGCTGGTGCTCCCCCTCGATGTCCACGCCGGACAGGGGCTCGTCCAGGACCAGGATGTGGGGCACCGGCTCCAGGGCCAGGGCCTCCGCCCGGAGGGGCGCCATGCCGGCGGCCAGGATGACGGTGTCGGCGTCAAGCGTGAGCTCCTTGCCGTCCGCGTCTCTGCACACAATGCCGTGGTCATGGATCCCGGTACAGGTGGTCCTGCACAGGATTGTGACCTGCTCGGCGTGATCCTTGAGCTCCATCATCAGGGCGGGCTTGTGGATGGGGTTGGCGTCGCGGGCCACGTCAATGCCCATCTCCACCAGGGTCACCTGCTTGCCCTGCATGGCCAGCTCCAGAGCGGCCTCGGTGCCAGCCAGGCCGCCGCCGACGATGACCACCTTCTGCCCGACCTGTACCTTGCCGTCATACATGTCCATGATGGGATGGGCCTTCTCCACACCGGGGATGGGGGGAATCAGGGCCTTGGAGCCCACGGCGGCAATGCAGAAGTCGGGGGCGATGACCTTTACCAGCTCGGGGGTGACCTCGGTGTTCAGCCGGATATCCACGCCCATGCGGACGGCCTTGGCAATCATATAATCCACATACTGCTGGGTCTCCCGCTTGAAGGGCACCTTCCGGGCGTAGCGGAGCAGGCCGCCCAGCGTGCCGGTTTTCTCGCAGAGGATGACCTCATGCCCCCGATCCTTGGCGACAATGGCCGCCTCCAGTCCGGCGGGGCCTCCGCCGGCGATGAGCACCCGCTTGGGCGTGGTGGGCAGGAAGGGGAACACCTCGTCCTCCGGCCGGTCCAGGGTGGGGTTGATGGCGCACTTGGTGATGCGGGTCTGGTAGTTGGCGATGCAGGCGTTGCAGCGCAGGCAGGGGCGGATCTCCTCCTCCTGATTCCTCTTGAGCTTGTTGACAAACTGGGGGTCGGCGTTGACCGCGCGGCAGACGGCGATCATGTCCACCTTCCCGGCGGCCAGGATATCCTCGATCTTCTTGGGATCCCGGTGGGCGCCCACGCTCACCACATGGGAGTGCTTCACGTGCTTCTTGATCTCCTCGGCCAGGTAGAGATTGTGGCCCTCCTCCTTGAACATGCCGGGCACCATCAGGCACTCGGTCTCCGGGAAGTAGAAGTTGCAGGCGGAGACATGCAGCAGATCGGCCTTGCCGTCCATCAGCTTGGCAAACTCCACGCCCTCCTTCAGGGTGTAGCCGCCCTCCACGTACTCGGTGCCGCTGAAGCGCACCTCGATGAGGAAGTCCTCGCCGCAGTACTGGCGGATGCGGTCGATGATCATGAGCAGCAGGCGGGCCCGGTTCTCCAGGCTGCCGCCGAAGCGGTCGGTGCGGTGGTTGGTCAGCGGGGAGAGGAACTGGTGGATGAGCCAGCCGTGGCCGGCGTGGATCATGGCCATCTCGAAACCGCAGGTCTTGGCCTGCTCGGCGGCGCGGCCGAAGGCGTCCACCACGGTCTCGATCATCTCCTCGGTCATGAAGAGCACCTCGCCCTTGCGGTAGACCGGCTCATCGGAGGCGGACTGGTCGGACAGGGGGGCGATGGTCTTGGTCTCGTCAAAGTTGATGTAGTCAGGGCCCCAGGCCTGGACGCCCGCGCTGGCCCGCAGCATGCCGGCGTGGTTGAGCTCAATGCTGGCAACGGCGCCGTAGCGGTGGATCTCGTCGGCAATGCGGGTCAGGAAGGGCAGGTTGTCCTCGTGCCCCGCCAGGATCTTTGGGGAGGCCAGCTTGCCGGAGTCCTCGCCGGTGGGATCGACAATACAGTCGCCCAAGGTGACCACGGCGGCACCGCCCATGGCCCGCATGCGGAAGAACTGCATATCCCGCTCGGAGGGGTGGCGCTCCGGGGTGGTATCCAGGTCGAACACGGAGATGGGCGCGATCTCAATGCGGTTTTTCAGGGTGATTCCCCGGATGGTCAGAGGGGTAAATATGTGCTGATATGTTCTGTCCATACAATAAGAACTCCTTCTGAATAAAATAGACGATCCCTGCATTACAGCTTTTCATAGCTCTTGACGGGCTTGACGGCGCCGCTTCTGTAGCGGAGCTGGGCGAAGAGAATCCCCACAATGGTGATGATGACCAGAATGACCGCCTGGGGCATGCTCATCTGGAAGAAGAGCACCAGCACCATGACCACGCAGGATACGCCGCCCAGAATGGACTTCAGGTAGAGCTTGCTCTTGCTGCAGCGGAAGGCGGAGACCTCCCAAAGCTCCGGCATGCGCTGGGGGATAAATACGGTGCCGAAGCAGATGAAGGCGAACAGAATGTTGCTGAGCACCACGGCGGTGTCGGCGATCATGCTGATCTGCAGGCCGGTCAGGATGGGAATGAGGCCCACGATGTAGAAGCCCACCAGGATAATGACGGGGGTCTTGAACTTGGGGTGAATGTAGCCGATCTTATGGGGCAGCCAGCCGTCGTTGCAGGCCTGTAGGATGGGCTTGGTGATCCATGCGAAGGTGGCGTTCAGAGTCGTAGTCAGGGCCAACAGGGCGCCGCCGATGACGAAGAACAGGAACACGGGAGTGGGCATGATCGCCCTGGCCACCAGGTCCAGAGGCTGGTTGGCCGTCTCGGAGACGGGGAGCACGCCGCCGGCCACCATGGCAATCAGGGCATAGAAGATTGCGATGGCAATGGTAGCCACCAGGATGACCTGGGGCAGATCCTTGGTGGGGTTCTTGGCCTCTGCACTCAGGTTGACCATGTCGATGCCGCCGGCGGTGGCCCAGGTCAGCAGCACAGCGCAGGTGATGATGCCCATGGGGCCGGCGGGGGCAAAGTCCACTGTAAACAGGGTGCTGTAGTCCACCTTGGGCAGTCCGAACACGATGAAGCAGGTCATGGCCAGAGCCAGCACGATATCCATGGCGATCTCCAGCTTGGCCGCGCCCTCAATGCCCAGCAGGTTGGTAATGAAGAATACGGTCAGGCAGGCCACCGCCACGGGGACAATGGGCACCTGCGGCAGCACGCCCTGGAGATACTGGGCGAAGCTGATGGCGTACATGGCCAGGGAGACGTTGGAGGCAAAGAAGATGACGATGTAGAAGCCGGCGAACTTGGGACCCCACAGGGTGCCCATCATGGAGTAATAGCCGCCGCGGAAGCGGGCGGTACCCGCCATCACGATGAAGGGCAGGGCCTGGAGCAGAATGAAGACGGCGGAGAGCAGAATCCCGATCCACGCCGACTTGCCCGTGTACCCGATGCCGATTCCGATCAGCGAAAACACGCCGGAGCCGATCACATGGCCGAAGGCGATGGAGTACAGCTCCTTTTTCCCCAGCGTCCGGTTCAGATCCTCTGTTGTCAGCATTTTCTTTTCTTTGTTTTCCATGGACAATCCTCCTCTACTTATTGGTCGGCCTGTGCCGACCGTTCCCTGTCCGGGACTCCGCCTGCACACAAACCGGAGTCCCTCCTCCGACCCGCGGGGACCGGAAACGCCACAGGCCTTTCGTTCAAGCCGCAGGACGGCAGTGCCCCCGCAGCCTCAAGCGCATATTCGAAATCCATGGGTTACATCTGTTTTCCTTCTCCCTCGGCAAAAGGCTCCTTTCCCTTTAAATTAGACCAGACTCGACCTATTTTTTATTCCGATTGCAATCTTCATATGTTAAGTATAGAAAACTTGATACAGAAAAATAGCCCCTTCCCTGCGGATATTTTGGGGGTTCTGCTAAAATAAAACCGGCTGCATCCCGGAAAAATACAACAAAAAGTACAGCCAACTGACGACCAGTTGGCTGTACTTCTGTTTATATTGTATAGGTTTTCAAACGAGGAAAATCACTGGAATTTTTCAAACAATGTGATGAAAACCCACAATTTTTGCTATAAAAAGAATTCCACAGGATTAGGACGGGCAATCCGAAAACGTTATAGTTTTTCAAAGCACAGCAGCAGGATCTCAAAGGGGGCCAGCTTGAGGGTCAGATGGTAGGCGCCGTCCAGCTCCAGAAGATTCAGGGACATTTCAGGGGCCAGTGTTCCGTTGAGTACCCGCAGCGTCTCTGCGGAAAGTCTATCCGCCGGCGGCAGGGGGAAATCCCGGTACCTGGATGCGTATTCCTCAGAGGTAAGCCGGTACTTCCGGATGGCGAACCGCCCCGTCATGCCCCGGACGCTCAGTGTGACCTCCCGGTTGTAGTCGTGATCCTTCATCAACTCCACAAAGGGGGCCTGTTCCTCGACCCGGGAGCCACCCTCGAACAGCGTGTCGAAGCACGCGTCATAGTGGTAGAGCAGCACCTGGATGTCCTCCCTCCCGGACTGCCTGGCGGCCAGGTACATATCGCCCTGGGCGATTACCGTGTCGCCCAACTGCTCCAGCAGGGAGAGCAGGTGGTAGACCGGGCGCTTGAGCCCCTCCGGGGTCAGCAGGGCCACACCCGAATCCCCGTCCAGCAGCGTGAGCCGGGGCATACGGCTCCCCCGGCTTGAAGCCATGGTGTGGAGGAGGTAGCCCGGCATATAGCCGGAGCCATACAGCGCATTGGCTTCCGGCCGGTGCTCTGCCCCGGTGACGCGCACCGGAAGCCGGAAGGCGGACAGGGCCTCCGCCAGAGTCCTGGCCCGCTCCTCCTCCCCGGGAGCCGCCGGAACGATCACCTCCAGTTCACCGCCGGGCCGCAGAAACCGCTCCCGCAGGGGCTCCAACTCCTCCCTCAGCCCCCGGAGCGGCTCCCCCGGCGGCACACACACCCGCAGCCTCATTCTCAGCGACCACAGATCATTCAGGATATAGTTCAGCACTCTGGGGCTGTTCCGGTAACGGCGCAGAAAGTCCAGATCAAGCGCAACGGTGTCCAGCCCCAGCTCCTCCCGCAGCCGCCGCAGCTCCGGAAAGCAGGTGATGTGGTCGTAGGCGGCACCCGCCAGGCTGACGCACCGGGGCCTCCGGAGGGGCTTCTCCTCATACCGTCCGCCCCAGTCCAGCGAGATTTCCTCCGACTTCCGGCAGAATTTTTGCAGCAGGAGCTCCAGCTCCTGCCCCTCCAGTGCCCTGCAGCTATATGCCTGCACCGCAATGGTGCGGCTCTGGTACCTGCGCCGGTACTGCTGTGGCGTGGTGCGAAAGCTCTTTTCAAAGCTGTCGCTGAAATATTTGTACTTGGAAAAGCCGCATTCGTAGGCGATGGTCTGGAGCCCCTTGCCCCCCTCCAGCAGCATGGCCGCCGACTTCTCCACACGGGCCATGTTCAGGAAGGTCCGGAAGCCCACGCCGCAGCCATTCTTGAGAATGTTGGTCAGGTGGTTGGCGCTGATGTGCTCCATGGCCGCCACATCCTCAATGCGGATAGGCTTGTTGTAGTTGCGGTAGATGTAGTCCGTGATCCGGCGGATGCGCCGGAGCTGGAGCTCGTTTCCCTTGTAGGCGTTGTTGAACTCGGGAAAGCCGCTGCCCAGATAATAGCACTGGAACTCCTTGATGAGAGTGTTGAGAATCTTCTCCCCCACCTCCCTGTAGGCAGCCGTCTCCGTCCCCGTCCGGTCCAGCAGCCTGGGGAGCTGCTTTTTCAGATAGCTGCCCAGCATTTGGATTCCCGCGGTATTGTTCTCCAGGGCACTGTTGGCAAACTGGTAGGTCCGCAGGTCCGGAAACTCCGCCCGGTATGCCTCCACATTGATGTGCAGCAGCATCACCGTCCCCCGGGTGTGGGGATAGGCGCAGAGCCGGTGCAGCTCCCGCGGACAGCTCACGTAAATATCCCCGGCCTTCATGTCCAGCACGTTGTTGACCACTGTGAGCTCAAAGGAGCCCTCCAGGGCAAACATGATCTCCAGAACGTCGTCGTGCATATGAAAGGGGTATTCCTCCACCTCCACGATACTGCACTGCAGCGGCGCATTGTCGGGAAACGCGATTGTCTCATACAGCATGTCCCTTCCGTCCTTTCCGTTGTGCTCCGGCTCCGCGGGTGTCACGGCCAGCCCTTTGGGGGATATTTTACCGTATTTTCAAACTGCTTTCCAGCAAAATCTGGATTTCACTCTGTTTCTCTCTCCGCATGCTTTTGACAGCAGGCCATTGTAAAATATATACAAGAAATTGCATCTACACCTTTCCTATATTGACGTTTTTTCCACCCCATGCTATCCTATTGTCATAGTACTGTTACAGGAAGGGGGATCGATTCCGGTGCAGCAACAGCAGTAAGATTTCTTCCATGGAGGAAGCTTGAGAACCACATTTCATGAAGGAGGCCTCGACCATGACCATGCGTATCCACCGCGCAGTCCGGACCCTCTCCCTTCTCCTGGCTCTGAGCATGCTGCTTTCCGTCAGCGCCATTTCCTCCGCGGCCGAAACGCCCGCCCCTTCCGTACTCACCGTTTCGGATTCTACGCTCGCTTTGGTTGACCGGGATCAAGCCTTTACCGCCACCCTCACCGTAGACGCCTCGGTACTGGGGGACGCCTCTCCCGATGCCTGGGCCGCCGGCCTTACCTGGTACCTCACCCGGGAGGAGGGCTTCCAGGACGGGACGCTCTATCCCTATTACTACCCAGGCGACCGCCTGGACCGCTGGCAGGTCTGGAACAACGGCGAAGGAGGCGACGCACTGTTCACCCTGGGCGATGCAGCCGCGTCGTCCAGCGGCGGCAAGGTCACCGTGACCCTGCCCTTTACCGCCGGTTCCTTTACCGGCATCAACGGCGACTCCTCCAAAAACCGGAACGCCTGGCCCAGTTTCATCGGCACGTACACCCTGTCCGCCCGGAGCGGTGATACCGTAGTGGCGGAGACGGACATGACGGTGAATGCCTATGACAGCTACGTCCGCTACGACGACATTGACGAGTCCATCCAGGACATCATCGACGAGGCGCTCCCCGGCCGGTACATCACCGTCACCACCTTCGGCCAGAGCGAGGGCGGCCGGGACCAGTATTACGTCACCCTGTCCGACAGCAAGGCGTCAGTGGACGCCTTCCAGGCCATGAACGCCATCGCCGAGGCCGACCCCGCCTCCCTCCAGGACAAGCTGGAGAAGGGCTCCATGGGCGACTACCGCGTGCCCTTCTTCCTCAACAACGTCCACCCCGACGAGGACCCCGGCGTGGACGCCCAGCTCAACGTCCTGCGCGCCCTGGCTACACAGGAGACCGTTACCTACAACACCCTCACCGGCTTCAAGGACAAGAGTGTGGACATCTCGGAGATGTTCGCCCCCGACGTGCTGGACCTGGGCATCACCGGCCTGGGCTCCCAGAAGTTTACCAGGGATGCGGAGGGCAACATTCAGGACAACACCGGCGTCAACGATGCCAGTGAGCTCTATACCATCAGCGGCGACATCACGCTGAAGGTGGACGACATTCTGGACGACATCATCTTTGTCATCTGCCCCAATGAGAACCCGGACGGGCGCACCTACAATACCCGCCGCAACGACAACGGCTTTGATCTGAACCGGGACGCCTCCAACCAGACCCAGAACGAGACTACCAATCTGGTCCAGGTGATCAACGACTGGAACCCGGTGGTATTCGCCGAGCTGCACGGCTACATGACCGAATTCCTGGTGGAGCCCTGCACCCCGCCCCACGAGCCCAACCTGGAATACGACCTGCTGGTGAAGAACTTTGCGCTGGGCTCCGAGGCCTTCGGCACGGCTGCCCTGGGCACCATGTCGGCCACCCGGGAGGAGCATCCCGACACCCTGTACTGGTCCTATTACATGCCTCTGCGGGATGACTACGACCCCTCCACCATGCACTGGTCCGCTTGGGACGACCTGTGTACCAACTACGGCCCCAGCTACGCCATGCTCAACTGCGGCTCCCTGGGCTACACCATTGAGACCCCCTATAACAACGAGGCATCCACCGACCTGTTCGAGTACGGCGTCTACGGCCTGATCGACTACGTCATGGAGCACAAGGACGACATCTACCACAACCAACTGGAGTTCTTCCTCCGGGGCATCGAGAACGAAGATCACCGGGACAGCATGGAAAAGTGGTATGTGGATGTGAACAACAAGCAGTTGCAGTCCGATACCTGGCGCGTCCCCTACGAGGAGAACGACAATTATTTCCCCGAGTACTATGTCATCCCCGTAGACGCCGCCTCCCAGCGCGATCCCGCCGACGCCTATGCGATGGGCCGGTTCCTGCTGCGCAATGGCGTAAGGGTATCCATGCTGGACACGGACACCGCCGTGGGCGGCGTCACCTACAGGGCCGGTTCCCTGGTGGTGGACATGCATCAGGCCAAGCGGAACTACGCCAACGCCGTCCTGTGGGAGGGCGCCGACGCCTCCGCCTCCGGCTTCCCCGATCTGTACTCCGAGTCGGTTACCAACTTCCCCGCCATGCGCGGCTTTGACTGCATCCCCATCGCCGCAGAGGGCGCCTTTGACGGCAAGCTCACCGAGGTGAGCACGGTGACCGGCAGATCCCAGCTCACCGGCACGGCGGGCGACGTGGTCATCCTCTCCAACAACGGCAGCGAGGCGGTCCGCGCGGTCAACGCCCTGCTGGATGCCGGCCGCACCGTAAGCCTCATCACCTCCGGCGACCACAAGGGCGACTTTGCTCTCTCCCTTGCCAGCTACGAGACGGTTGCGGACGACTTTGTGCTCTCCGCCACCCGGACGGCCGAGGCCCCCGCGGCCAGCGCCATCCGGAAGCCCACGCTCTTCCTCGCAGGCCGCTATGACGCATTCTCCGGTGCCAAGCTCACGGAGGGCTACTTCGCCCAGTGGTTCCGCGACGGCTACGGCTTCCGGAACTACCGCAACGTCTACAGCAACGGCACCTCCAACTACGACATAGAGACCTACATCGACCAGCTGGGCTTCACCGTCACCGACGATCCCGCCAAGGCGGACATCATCGTGGGCAACGTAGCCCTGGATCAGGGGGAGAAGGGCGCGGCCGCCGTGGCCGCTGTCAAGGCCGGCACCCCCTACATCGCCACCGGCTCCGACCCGCTGGAGTACATCTCCAACAACCTGGTCACCGACCTGACCTACACCACCCTGGGCATGGAGGCCCTCCATACCGTCACCTACCCCACCGACAGCCTGATCACCGCCAGCTACGCCGCCGACGGCGACTATGTGCTGTATACCTATAGCTGCGGCGTGCTCACCTCCGTCCCCGCTGGGGCCACGGTGCTCA
>OGXY01002572.1_pt1 | contig 10004 bp, 9 predicted proteins | sample 1576411 | NCBI WGS metagenome assembly OGXY01 (sample SAMEA3541498, study PRJEB24748) | human gut metagenome | biome: human gut; feature: human-associated habitat; material: faeces | place: China | collected 2012 | reverse complement strand
TGCAGGTAGGGCAGGGCCCGGTGGCGGAACATCATGGCACACTCCCGGGGCGGGCCGGGGAGCATGATGACCCGCACCCCGTCCGCCTCGAAGGCCACGCCGGGGGCGGTGCCCCAGTCGTTGTCCAGCACCGTGCACCCCTCGGGCAGCATGGCCTGCTTGCGCTGGTTCTCGCCCATCGCCGGGCGTCCCTTGAAGTAGCTTTCCAGACGGCGCAGGCTGTCCTCATGGATCTTCAGCGGAGCGCCCGCCACACTGGCGATGGTTTCCTTGGTCAGATCGTCGTCCGTGGGGCCCAAGCCGCCCGTCGTAATAACCACATCGCTGCGGCCCAGCGCTTCTTCCAGCGCGTCCCGCAGCCTCCCCGGATTATCGCCCACGGTGCAGGCAAAAAGCAGGTTGACCCCGATGGCGGAGAGCTCGCGCGCGACAAACGCCGCGTCCGTGTTGATCGTATGCCCAAGCAAGAGCTCGGTCCCTACCGAAATGATTTCAGCATTCATGGCAAACTCGGTTGCGGAGATGAGCGGAAATGACTTTTTTGGGGGAAAGCCCCCTTTGGAAGAAACCCCTTCCAAAACCTGCCAGCGCGGCTCGCGCCACCCCATCCCCCTAAAACTTTTCCCTCACGGTTACAACAAAAGTTTCCGGGGGGATATCGGAAATGAGGGGCCAATCGGCGGGCATTCCCGCCGCTCGAAAGGGTTATGGAGGAAAACAGGGAGGAATGCTGTTGCCGGACATCCCTCCCCAGTCTCCATCCTTGCTATTCGGACTTCACTTTCTTGTGGACATGAACCGCTCTGGGAAGGAAGAGATTCAACAGCACCCCGGTGACGGCGGCAAGCCCGATGCCGCCGAGGCGGAACGAGCCGATATTAAAGGTCATGCCGCCCACGCCGAAGATGATGATCAGCGCGACGACGGCGAGGTTGCGGGGCTCCATCAAGTCTTCGCCAGCGCGGACCAGCGTGTTCAGGCCCACCACCATGATGGCCCCGAAGAGCAGGATCATGATCCCGCCCATGACCGGGACGGGGATGGAACTCAAGAACGCGCCGAGCTTGTTGACGCACGAGAGCACGATGGCCCAAATGGCGGCCCACGTCATGACGCCGGGGTTGAACGCCCGGGTCAGGGCCACCGCCCCGGTCACTTCCGAATAGGTCGTATTCGGAGGCCCGCCGATGAAGCTCGCCAGCATCGTGGCGATGCCGTCGCCGAGCATGGTGCTCTTGATGCCGGGGTCCTTGAGGAAGTCCTTCCCCGTCACCGAGCTGATGGCGATGATGTCCCCGAAATGCTCAATGGCCGGGGCGAGGGTAATGGGGATGATGAACAGGATGGCTTCCCAGCGGAACTCGGGGAACACGAAATCCGGAACGCCGAACCACGGCGCGGCGGCCACCTTGCTGAAATCGTGGATGCCGAGCCCGATGGCGCACAGGTAGCCTACGGCGATGCCCGACATAATGGGGATAAGGCGTATCATGCCACGCCCGAGCAGGGAAACGAGCACCGTCGTCGCCAGCGCCGCCATCGAAATGATCAGCGCCGTGTTCTCGGGGACAAGCACCGCGCTGCCGTCCCCGGCCTTGCCGAGGGCCATGTTCACCCCGACAGGGGCCAGCACAAGGCCGATGACGATGATCACCGGCCCGGTCACGATGGGCGGCAGCAGGCGCATGATGATCTCCGTGCCGCGCCAACGGATGATGAAGCTCAGCACCACATAGACGGCACCGGCCACGACCATGCCGCCCAGCGTCGCGGGAAGCCCCCAAGTCTGCACGCCATAGATGATCGGCGCAATGAACGCGAAGGACGACGCGAGAAAAACGGGCACCTTGCCGCGTGTGCAAATCTGAAAAATCAACGTGCCCACGCCGGCCGTAAACAAGGCCACGTTGGTGCTCATGCCCGTCAGGATCGGCACCAGCACCAGCGCGCCGAATGCCACGAAAAGCATCTGCGCACCGAGCAGGGAATCTTTCAACCGAAAAGAATACGTCGTATCCGACTCCATCTCCACTCCTCAGAAAAAAATGTATGTTCCCTGTCCTCTGGCGGCTCCCGCATACCGGGCTTGAGGGGAACGGCTCCCCTCAGCCGGATCGGAGGCAGCGCCTCGCCGCCTGCCCGCTACCGCGTTCCGAAGATGCGGTCCCCGGCGTCGCCGAGGCCGGGGATGATGTAGCCGTGCTCGTCGAGATGGGAGTCGACGGCGGCCGTATAAATGTCCACGTCGGGATGCGCTTCCTCGACGCGCTTGATGCCTTCGGGAGCGCACACGAGATTGAGGCTGAGGATGCGCTTGCAGCCGCGCTTCTTGAGGAGATCGATCGTGGCGATGAGCGAGCCGCCGGTCGCCAGCATGGGATCAAGGATAATGGCGATGCGCTGGTCGATCTCCTTGGCGAGCTTCACGTAGTACTCTACGGGCTCCAGCGTCTCTTCGTTCCGGTACAGGCCGACGACGCTGATCTTCGCGCCCGGGACCATGTCCAGCACGCCGTCCATCAGGCCGAGCCCGGCCCGGAGAATGGGAACGATGGTCACCATCTTGCCGGAAATGGATTCCACTTCCACGGGCCCGGCCCAGCCTTTGATGGTCCGCTTTTCGGTCTTGAACTGCTTGGTGGCTTCATACATGAGCAACCGGGCGATTTCCTTGGCCAGCATACGGAATTCGCTGGTGGAGGTGGATTCCTTCCTAAGGATGCCCAGTTTGTGCCGCACGAGAGGATGATCAACTACATGAACCGCCATACCCATTCTCCTCTGAATAAAAGGATTCCCGAAACGCTTCCAAAACGCATGGGGCCGCCGAAGCGGGAAGCCAACCCCATCCAACAGGCCAAATAAATTGGAAGACCTTATGCCGAGGCCGAGGGTTTGTCAAAATCACGCTCCGAACGGCCGCCCTCGACACGCCCCGCGCGCGGCCTCCGCGGATTTGGGCAAAGGCCTCCGGCTCACTGCGAAGGGGGGTTACAAAATCGTAGTTAACATTTTTGTAAATAACAGTATTCCCTTTGAGATAGGCACAGTTATGCGAAAAACGGCAAAAACGCCTTGCCAGAAGGACTAAAAAGGCATAAAAACGGCACACATTTTCCTTGAAATCCTGTTTCAGGGCGTGCCACGGGATTGTGTGTTTCTCAAATTGTCAAAACAGGAGTTCTCTCCCTCTGAGAAAGGGAGGGGTCCCCGCCAAGGAGCTTACGTCATGGCTTCGAGCTACGTGCAGAAAGTTATCCGCAGTGTGAAGAAGAGCAACCCCCACCAGCCGGAGTTCATTCAGGCGCTGGAAGAAGTCCTCCACTCGCTGGAACCGCTTTTTCTGAAGGACCCCAAGTACCAGCAGAACGGCATTCTCGAACGCATCGTCGAACCCGAACGCCAGATCATGTTCCGCGTGGCATGGACGGACGACAAGGGCCGTGTGCAGGTGAACCGCGGCTACCGCGTCCAGTTCAACTCCGCCCTCGGCCCCTACAAGGGCGGCTTCCGCTTCCACCCCAGCGTCAACCTGAGCATCTTGAAATTCCTCGGTTTTGAACAGATCTTCAAGAACAGCCTGAGCGGCCTCTCCATCGGCGGCGCCAAGGGCGGCAGCGACTTCGATCCCAAGGGCAAGTCCGACGCCGAAGTCATGCGTTTCTGCCAAGCCTTCATGACGGAAGCCTTCCGCTACATCGGCAGCACCATCGACGTGCCCGCCGGGGACATCGGCGTGGGAGCCCGCGAAATCGGCTACATGTTCGGCCAGTACAAGCGCCTGACCTCCAGCTTTGAAGGCGTGCTCACCGGCAAGGGCCTCAAATGGGGCGGCTCGCTGGCCCGCAAGGAAGCCACCGGGTACGGCAGCGTCTACTTTGCCTCCAACATGCTCAAGGCCCGCAACATGGATCTGGAAGGCGCCACCTGCGCCGTGTCCGGCTCCGGCAACGTGGCTATCTACACCATCGAAAAGCTGTACCAGCTCGGCGCCAAACCCGTGACCGCCAGCGACTCGCGCGGCTGCATCTACCATCCGGGCGGCATCAACCTCGACGCCCTCAAGCAGGTCAAGGAAGTCGAGCGCGCGTCCCTCGCCCGCTACGCCGAGCTCTGCAAAGACGCCAAGTATATCCCCGCGAAGGAATACCCCAAAGATCAGCATCCCGTGTGGAACGTGCCCTGCAAGCTCGCCTTCCCGAGCGCCACGCAGAACGAAGTCAGCGGCGCCGACGCGGCCAACCTCATCAAGAACGGCTGTGTCCTCGTATGCGAAGGCGCCAACATGCCCTCCACCCCCGAAGCGGTGGAAGCCTTCCTTCAGGCCGGGCTCGCCTTCGGGCCCGGCAAGTGCGCCAACGCGGGCGGCGTGTCCACCAGCCAGCTCGAAATGGCTCAAAACGCCAGTATGCAGTCCTGGACCTTTGAAGAAGTCGACGCCAAGCTCAAGAACATCATGGCCAACATCTTCAAGGCCGCCCATGAAACCGCCGAGGAATTCGGCGTGCCCGGCAACTACGTCCTCGGCGGCAACATCGCCGGCTTCCGTAAGGTGGCCGACTCCATGATCGAGCAGGGCCTGTATTAAGAGAGGGTGCGTGAATACCGGGGGAGGACCTTTCTTCAGAAAGGTCCTCCCCCGGCCCCCTTCCCAAAGGCTTTTGACTGATGGGGAGGCGGCGCGACGGCTGTTCCGAAACGCCATTGCCCCAAACCCTCCCTCCTCTCCGCAAAAGAAAAGAGCCCGGATGCACAACGCATCCGGGCTCTTTTCCGGTTTTTTTCCACAATCCACATGCCATTCCCCCTCTCTCCTTATGCAACACCGGTCCCGCCGCTTCCGTTTGGCAGGGAGGGGCGGCGGATACGCACAGCGTTGGCATCAGGAGATACGGGGTATTGGGAAAAAAGGGGGGACACCGCAAACAGCGTTGAAGCCCTCCTTCCCCAAAATCAACTCTCCCCAACAGGAAAAACTTCCCACGCCTCCATATGGCAAAGATTGGCGCCGGGATGTTGGGCACAGGCCGGGCTCTGCTCGCAGGCCTCGGCGGCAGGCCAATGCGTGAACCGTTCCAGCGCGTCCTGAAACGAAGGGGCTTCGACAGTCTGCTCTTTGCGAATCCTGAGATTCTCGCCGGAACCCTCGATGTAGTGGACTCTGTAGCGGCCCATGATGCGTTCCATTTATCCTGTGAGGCGAAATTCGGAGAACCCGGAGGGGGCCGGGTTCTCCTTGCGCCTTCCCGAAGGAGGAGTCTCCGGGAAGGCGTTCCGAGTGGCTTACCCTTGCATGGGCGGCGACGGCGAGACGCAAAGGCGTGTGCGCGCCCCGTGAATCCTTCGGAACCCCCGTAAAAAGTTCCGTCCGCCCTTCCCTACGCCGACGGCTTAGCCGTGGGCGCCGGGAGCAATGAAGTCGCTGAGGAAATAGAGAGCCACGAGCAGGAACACGCCGAGAGCCCAGCTCCAATGGATGAGCTTCAGTTCGGTAGCGTCCAGCGGCTCATACTCCATCTTCTGCACTTCTTCGTGAAACTTCACGTTCTTAGTATCTTCTGCCATGTCAGTCTCCTTTATAGCTGAAAATGGAAGAGGTTAGCCAGCGATAACCGGAGGCGTCATGCCGTGGAAGAACAGCCACGAGATGAACAGGCCGAGCCAAATGATGAAGCCGAAGAGACATACGACGTACACAATGGCGAGCCTGCCGATGCCTTCTTCCATAAGCTTATGGAAGTTGGACACCATACCGATGGTGAAGAAGGTCAGGGTGAAGAAAATCGTGCGCAGGGGTCCGAGGGTGCTGATCACGCTCTTGCCGAGGGGCTGCCATTCCACGTTCACGCAGATGAACAGCATGATCACGAAGGTCAGCAGATAGCCGAGCACGAAGCGGGGGAAACGGGCGAGCACGTCGCCGAAGTTCATGGTACGGCCGCTGTTGGTCTTGTCGAACTTCGCGGTCCACACCCAGGCGAGAACCAGGGACCACACGCCGATGAACACGTCGATGAAGATCTTCACGGTCGTGGTGACCATGGTGACCCACCCGGCTTCCCAGTGGACGCCGAGGAGTTCGAGCGCACGGGCGCGGATCAGGGAGTCGGCGATGGCGCCGGAAGCGATGGCGCCGCCGTCGGACTTCACCGCGAGGCCCATCCAGCCGCCGGCCACCATGGGCTCGCTGTACAGGAAGTGGGAAGCGATGAAGGGCAGGATCAGCATTTCGATGCAGGTGAACACCACGATCAGCGAGGACACCATGATGGGCACCACAGGCCGGGCGCGGATGGAACTCCCCGTAGCGATGGCGGCGGACACGCCGCAGATGGAGATGCCGGAAGCCAGCGGGACAGCCCATTCACGGCTGAACTTGAAGTACTTGCGGGCTACGTAATACACGAAGGCCCAGTACAGAAGATAGGCTTCCACGATGGCGCACAGGCCCCGGAAAATGATCGTCCCGGCCATGCCGGAAGCCGCGGCGGCCTTCACGCCGAGTTCGGCGCCGAGGACCACGATGGCGATCTTGACGAACAATTCGGGACGGCAGGCGTCATGCAAACTTTCGGCAATGCGCGGGAACGCGTTGCTGATGAAAATACCGGCGACAAGCGCCACAATGAAACCCGCTTCCGTAGTCAGGCCGATCGACCAGTCGATACCGAACTTGGCCTGCGCGTCGGGCGTAGCCGCGATATGGGCGTTCGCGCCGAACATGTAGCAGATTTCGCTGATGAAAAAGACGACCGTGAACGACTTGACGAACCGAGCGACATTGCCGCCGAGCAGCTTGATGCCGAACGACAGGATCGCCGTCAGAGCCACATACGTGCACAGCAGGGAAACGACACCAGAGATCGTTCCCTTGTATGCGCCGGTGGTGGCAGAGAAGGCCTTGTCCATGCTCGTCCACATATTAGTGCTGACTACCCAGCCCAACACGTCGAGATGCGCCAGATTCAACGCGGCCAAAAGGAAGATGAAACAACCCGTCAACAGGGCTATCTTATCTTCGTTCAGATTGGTCTTTGCCATAGCCATATCCTCTTGTAAAACTGTACCGAACGGCTGACTTCGCCACCATGGCGAAAGCGTCCATCTGTATCCGAGCAGGCGACGCGATCCCTAGCCGAACCGCAACCTGACAGGAAACCGTTGTGAAAGACCATCCCTCTGAAAAAGGAACTGCTTTTATAAAGAATTGCTTGGGAAGAACCTGCCCGATACGGAACGGGCGCAAACGAACGCAGCTTCCCAAAGAAAGGAAGCCGTGAGGACGCGCGTCATGACGGATCAGACGATCCGCTGACGGCTACGCGAAGCAGGGGGGAGCGAGAGAAAAGGGAAGCAGGCCCCAAGAGTCGGACTTTCGGAGCGTGGGCACATAATGCCGCACGAACAGCCGCACTACGGAAGAGACGGCAAGCCCAAGCTGGAGCATGAAGAGGGCCATCAACGGGACGAGATGCTTCAGAGGGGCCTTCGAAGCAGACGTCTCCATGCATTCCTCAAAGGATTCCAGGATGACCGGAGACTGCTTCTGCATGTCGGTAAGGGCACTGCCCGAATCGTACACGACGACCTTCTGCACATCCGCGTGAAGGATATTCGTATCGCCAAACAGGGAACAGACAAGCGCCAGCAACATGAAAGGAATGAACATTCCCTTCATGAAGGATTCACGGCGCTGTCTTTCCAAAAGAGTCATACGTCTTCCGATACGAAAAGCTTCATTGTGACGGGACGTCCATGACGGCACAACACTCGCGCGCTGCATTCCCGCTTCCACTCCGGAAGCGATATTGCCGTTACGGATACCTAGCATTGTGAGAATAATAGCACGGAGGCCTTTTCATGACAAGCGTTCCATTCCCTTTTGCTGTTTTTCACAATAAGGAATAGAGACAAATAGTTGGAGGATGTTTATTCAAGCTGGCCGGAGCTTGGATTTTCGACAGTCATCCTCGCTGAAAGCCTTTTCCCTGATAATGCGGACTGTTGCTGAAAAAAGGATGATTCTCTTTATAACGCCGCATGTCGACAAAAAGCATAATAGAATGCCCAACCGTCCTTTCTTGCTGGATAAAAAGTCGTTTCAGCGGGTTTTCTCAAGTAAGGATAAGGTTCAGGGTTACGCTGATCAATGAGCATTTTCTCTCAAAAAGAAAACTTTTCATCTTTACTTATGGTTACGTTATTGCCTTCAACTTCGTTATGGTTAGCCCCATGCAATCCGCCCTCACCGCGATACGGTGCGCCACCTTTAGTAGAGATGTAGAGCATCGGCACGGCCAGATGCAAGAGCCCCTTGGCGGATTTGCACAGCTTCCCTTGATTGCGCTGAACGGCATCGAGGCCTGCCGGGGGTTTCCTATAGCTGGCCGGAATAACATGTGACGGGAGCCCCGTTGTATCGGAAACGCCGTGCCTGCCGCCCTCTCATCCCTGTAAGGGCTTACTTCCTGCGTCCCGTACCGTCGATTCCAAAATGCGTATCAAGGCTCAGGTTGTCGCCGGGTTTGTTGAAGTAACCGTCCCGCGTGCGCTGCGGTTCCCCGAGCTTGAGCAGTTCTCCGACGGTCACGAAACGATACCCTTTCCGCTGGAGCTCTCCAACGGTTTCCTTGAGCATGAACGCCGATCCCTTGGGCACCAGGTTGGCATGGAACAGGATAATCGCGCCGGGCCGCACCTGCCCGGCCACCCGCGCACCCATACCGTGGACCGCGTTGTCCTGCGGCGTTTCCGCAACCACGCTCCACTGGATCACCTGCAGGCCCTCGTGCGCAAGCAGTGCAAGCGCCTTGTCCGTACATCTGCCGTAAGGCAAGCGGAACAACGTTACGGCTTCCGGCAGCTCGACGCTGCGCCCTTCCGCCCGAGCCCTTTTCAGGATCTCCTCGCGCAACAGCTCATATTCCGCCTGCGTCCAGCGGATCTGCTCCAACATGGCCTTTTCGCTCATAATGCCGAAATTGCCATGCGACCACCCGTGATTGCCGATCTCAAAAAGAGGATCGGCCATAAGCTGCATGGCCCGCTCGCTGTGGGACCGCATCCACTTGCCGCCCATGAACAGGGTGGCCGGGATCCGCTTCTCACGCAGGAAATCGATGATTTCAGCATCGTATCCTGTAGTCATGGTGGACAGTTCGCACAGATCAAACGTCAAGGCCGCCACTTTTTCCTTGGTGGCCACGCGGCGTATGGTGCCTTCATCTTGAACCGGAAGAGGCGGAAGAACCTGTTCGGGAACCGTGCGTTCCGGCGGAGCGGGATTGTTGGGAACGGCGTGCCGGGCGTCCTCGGGCAGAAAACCGGGTTCGGGATGCCACAACGACGACGCCCGTGCCGGAAAAGCCAGCGCAACCACAACCAGACAACAGACAATGATCTTGTGCAGCATGAAAAAAACCTGATGTGTTGACTGTTGGAAGGGCCCCCACAGTAACAGCATCAGGTTTCGAAAGATAGGCAGGGCTCAGGACGTTTTCTTGGCACGTTCCGCGGTCATTTCCTCAAAGAGCTTTTCCATCTGGTACTCGTCCTCCAGCTTGAGGTCGGTACTCAGGACCACGCCGTCGGAATTGCCGAGCGCACGCAACGTTTCGTCGACGGCTTCCTTCTTCAGAGGGATGAACAGCGCCGAGCTGCCGGGTTTCAGGTGCGTCGCCAGTTCGTTCATAAAGCGGTGGCTGATGCCGAAATCGCCCACCTCGCCGGTCGCCGCGCCGAGCCCGGCCCCCGCGACAATGCCGAGCAGCGGGTTGAGGAACAGGAATCCGATCAGCGCGCCCCACACGCCGCCGATCAGCGCGCCGTCCTTGGCGAGGGCGTGCGTATATTGGAGGTGTACCTTTCCTTCCTTATCGCAGACCGCGGCTACCATTTTGGAGCAATCCACCAGCCCGGCGAGTTCTTCCCGGCCCCGCAGCTCCACCCGGTACGCTTCCGCCCGATCCATGTCTTCCTTGAAAATCACAGCAATGAGGCTCTGC
>OGXY01002571.1_pt1 | contig 10010 bp, 8 predicted proteins | sample 1576411 | NCBI WGS metagenome assembly OGXY01 (sample SAMEA3541498, study PRJEB24748) | human gut metagenome | biome: human gut; feature: human-associated habitat; material: faeces | place: China | collected 2012 | reverse complement strand
CGATGCTCAGACATATCGCCGCCTCCCTTCTTCTAAAAGTATTTTACGTCTATTATACACTTTTAGAGGAACTCTTGACAATCATCTTAACTCAAAAATGCTTATCTCAAGCCTGGAGCTTGTCCAAGTTCTGCAGTCAACATCCAGATTGTCTTATCAATTTCAGATTTAGCTGCAGTGAAGATATCATTTGAAGGAGCATCTCCTTCTTCATCTGTGATATCCAAACCAACTTGGAACAATACTGACAAATATTTGTATGTATCAACCAATAATTGGATTTGATCAGACATTGGTTTATCAAATGTACCAGTAGTTTCAGTCAAGCCTGAATTAGATGAAAATTCTACCAAAGTTGAGTATGGTTCCCCACCAATAGTAATCAAACGTTCACTAACAACATCAAGGTGAGCATTCAAACTATCCATCAATTCATCCATTTTTGCACGGATGTCCGCTGCGTTTCCGGGCTGCAGATGGAACTGTGCCGAGAGGATGCAGCCGCTGTTCTCTTCAAAAATGCTGTGGCGATAGCGGAGATCCAGCTCTGCGGCAGGCACTTCTCTGACCTCGCCTTCTGCCGCCAGATACCGCACTGTGGTGAGCACGTCCTTCATCTCGCCGCCGTAAGCACCCGCATTCATATACACTGCGCCGCCCACCGTGCCGGGGATGCCGTAGGCAAATTCCAGCCCGGACAGGCCATGCTTCAGTGCCGCCTTACACAGTACCGCAAGGCGGACACCTGCGCCTGCGGTCAGGACTGTATCTTCCACCGCGATCTCTGCGTCCAGTGCCGAAACATCGATCACCACGCCGGAAAAGCCTTCGTCCGCAAACAGGATGTTGCTGCCGTTGCCCAGCAGGTAATAGCGGACAGCCTGCTCCTTGCAAAGCGCAACTGCACTGCAGAGCTGCTGCTCGTTTTCCGGCATGACAAACAGCTGTGCCGGGCCTCCGATTTTAAAGGTACAGTGCGCCGCAAGCGGTTCATTCTCCCTGAACGGGATCGCTGCTGCCTGCAGTTTCTGCTTGAATCGTTCCATGATAACTTGCTCCTTTTGCGGTGTGGGATCAATCCATTTTATCGTCCAGACCCAGACGGATCAGCAGTTCACGCGCTGCGTTGTAACCCATCTTCTTCTGGCGGTTGTTGATGGCTGCAGTTTCCAGCACGACAGCCAGATTGCGGCCCGGTGAGACCGGAATGCTGGTGCTGGGAATGCTGACACCCAGAATGTCGTAGTATTCGTTTTCCAGACCGGTGCGCTGGTAGTTCTTAGTGGGGTCCCATGCTTCCAGCTGAACCACAAGGTCAAGGCTTTCGCTCAGCTTGACCGCGCCCACGCCGTACACACGGGCCACATTGATGATGCCAATGCCGCGCAGCTCAATGAAGTGGCGGATATTCTCCGGGGCAGTGCCCACCAGCCGGTCGGTGACGTTGCGCTTGATCTCCACTGCGTCGTCCGCGATCAGCCGGTGGCCGCGCTTGACCAGCTCGATGGCAAGCTCGCTTTTGCCAATGCCGCTGTCGCCCAGGATCAGGATGCCTTCGCCGTACACTTCCACCAGCACACCATGGCGGGTGATACGCGGTGCCAGTTCCAGATTCAGCACACTGATCAGGCTGCCCATCAGAGAGCAGGTGGTCTCATTGGAGCGCAGCAGTGCAACACCATGCTTCTGGGCCAGCTCCTGCATCTCCGGGAAAGGAGTCAGTTCTTCGCTGCGGCAGACGATAACAGCCGGCGGCTGCTGACGGAACAGCTGATCCAGCGCTTCGTAGCGTTTTTCCGGTGAAAGGCCGGACAGAAAGTTCATCTCGGCCAGACCCATGATCTGCAGACGCAGCTTATCAAAATAATCGTAATAGCCCGCCAGAAACAGACCCGGGCGGTTCACTTCGGCGATCTCCACACAGATCTGATCCAGTTCCTTCGGCGTATAGACAACTTCCATGCTGACACGGTCGGTCAGCGTTTTGAGCGAGACATTGAATGTGCCCATTCTTGTTCCTCCTGTGCTCCCTTTTGCTGCACAGCCCTGCCTGCTGTCAGGTACCGTGCAGGATTCCTTCTTATTATTATAATAGAACGATCGGTAAAAAACAATATTGTGCGGGCGGCTTTTTCGCAGCCCGGCAAGAATGCACGCAGCAGCGCAGCCATGTACTGATTTTTTACATTTTTCTTACCTTTACACGGATTTTACATTCCCTCGATTTTGGATTTTACATTGCATCTGTATACTCAAAATCAGGAGAAACACATCAAAAACACGTCAAACAAAAGTGAGGAAATCTTTATGACCATCTTCAATGTCTTTTCCCTGCTTGGAGGTCTTGCCCTGTTCCTGTTCGGCATGGACATCATGGGCAAAGCACTGGAAAAGCAGGCCGGCGGCCAGCTGCAGAAGATCCTGAGCAAGCTGACTGACAACCCCCTTAAAGGCTTTTTCCTTGGCCTGTGCGTCACCGCTGTGATCCAGAGTTCCAGCGCTACCACGGTCATGGTGGTCGGCTTTGTCAACAGCGGCATCATGGAGCTGCATCAGGCCATCGGCGTGATCATGGGCAGCAATGTGGGCACCACTGTCACCAGCTGGATCCTGAGCCTTTCCGGCCTGCAGGGCGACAGCCTCCTCATCAATCTGCTCAAACCCACTTCTTTCAGTCCTTTGCTTGCATTTATCGGCATTTTGCTGTATATGTGTAAGAGTGAGAAGAAAAAAGGCGTGGGCACCATCCTCATCGGCTTTGCCGTGCTGATGACTGGCATGACCACCATGTCTAACGCCGTCCTGCCCCTGCAGAACGAGGCATGGTTCACCAGCCTGTTCACCCGCTTTTCCAACCCCCTTCTGGGCGTTCTGGTGGGTGCCCTTGTTACCGGCATCATCCAGAGCTCCAGCGCCAGCGTGGGTATTCTGCAGGCGCTGAGCGCCACCGGCGTGATCACCTACGGCAGTGCCATTCCCATTATCATGGGTCAGAACATCGGCACCTGCGTTACCGCGTTGATCTCCTCTGTGGGTGCCAACAAGAATGCACGCCGTGCTGCCATGGTTCATCTGTACTTCAACATCATCGGTGTGACCATCTTCCTTGTCGGCTTTTACGGCCTGAATACGGTCTGCCACTTTGCTTTTGTGAACACCACCATCGAGGCATGGGGCATCGCTGTGGTGCACTCGGTGTTCAATATCGTGGCAACGCTGGTGCTGCTGCCCTTTGCAAACCTGCTGGAGAAGCTGGCCATCCTCACCATTCCGGATTCGCCGGAAAAGGAAAGCTTTGCGCTGCTGGATGACCGCCTGCTGAACACCCCTGCCGTGGCCGTGGAGCGTGCACGCTCTGCAACTGCTGAAATGGCAGAGCTTGCCCGTGTGGGCGTGATGCAGGCCATGAGCCTGACTCATGAGTGGAACGACACCCTTGCGCAGAAAGTCCGCGAGGAAGAGACGCAGGTAGACCGTTACGAGGACGCTCTCGGCACCTATCTCGTCAAGCTTTCCAGCCGTGAGCTGAACCATGCCGACAGCCAGAGCGTAAATACCCTGCTGCACACCATCAGCGATTTTGAGCGCATCAGCGACCATTCCGTAAACCTGATGGAATCTGCCGAAGAGATGCACACCAAAGAAATCCAGTTCTCGCAGGATGCCCGCGACGAGCTGCAGGTGCTGGAGGATGCGGTGCAGGATATTCTGAACCGCACCACTGATGCTTTCCGCAAGGGTGATCTGCATCTTGCCAGCAAGGTGGAACCGCTGGAAGCCGTGGTCAACGAGCTGGTACGTGCCATCAAGGCCCACCACATTGCCCGCCTGCAGGCCGGCAGCTGCTCCATTGAATATGGCTTTGTGCTGGACGACCTGCTGACCAACTATGAGCGTGTGTGCGACCACTGCAGCAACGTAGCCGTTGCACAGATCGAGGTTGCACAGGACAGCTTTGATACCCACGCATACCTCAACGAGTTGCGTCACGGCAATGACACCAAGGAAAGCGAGGAATTCCATCGCCGTCTTGACCGTTACCGTGAACGCTATCTCTTCCCTGAAAATCAATCTGCGGAGGATTTTGACAAATGATCTATATTGTTGAAGACGATGCCGCCATCCGGGAGCTGGAACAGTATGCCCTGCAGTCCAGCGGATACGAAGTGACCAGCTTTGAAAGCTCTGAGCCGTTCTGGCAGGCCATGCACGCTGCAGAGCCGGAACTGGTGATCTTAGACGTGATGCTGCCCGGTGAGGACGGTTTTTCCATCCTGAAAAAGCTGCGCAACACCCCTTCCCTGCGCAGGCTGCCCATCATTATGGTCACGGCTAAGTCCAGCGAGCTGGACACCGTGCGCGGGCTGGACTGCGGTGCCGATGATTACATCTCAAAGCCTTTTGGCATCATGGAATTTTTGAGCCGGGTGCGCGCCGCCTTGCGCCGCTCGGCTCCAGAAGCACGTCCCAACGTACTCAGCTTTCACGAGATCCTGCTGGACAATGCCCGTCACAACGTGACTGTAAGCGGAACGCCGGTGGAGCTGACCTACAAGGAGTACAGCCTGCTGCGTTTGCTGCTGGAGAACACCAATCTGGTGGTGACACGCGAGACCATTCTGCAGGTGGTGTGGGGCACCGACATTTCGGTGGAGAGCCGCACTGTGGATATGCATATCCGCACCCTGCGCAAAAAGCTGGGGGATGCCGGCAAATACATCTGCACTGTGCGCAAGGTGGGTTACAAGCTGACCGATGAAGAGGAGGCCGGTGAAGAATGAAGCTGCGCAGCATGGAAGAAAAGATCAGCTACCGCCTGTTCCTGATGGGCTTCCTTGGTCTGCTGTTCACGGCGGCGCTTTGCATCTTTGTTTTTCACAAGGCATTCACGGCTCAGGCATGGACCAGCCTTGAGCGGGAAGCCGATCTGGTAAGCGCCGGTTATGATCTGGTGCAGGACCCGCAGCAGCTTTCGTCCTTTGTTACCAATGATCTGCGCATCACCCTGATCTCGCAGGACGGCAGCGTGCTGTTTGAATCTGCTACCGATCAGCCCATGGAGAACCATCTCTCCCGCCCGGAGATCCGTCAGGCCATGACCGAAGGTGTGGGCCGGGACATCCGCGACTCCCAGACCATGGGCTACGAGACCTATTACTATGCCGTACTGTTGCCCAACGGTGAGATTTTGCGCATGGCACAGGATGCAGAAACGGTCTGGTCTATTTATGATTCGACCCTGCCTGCCATCGTGCTGAGCTGCGTTGCACTCATGCTGGCCGCCGCTGTGCTGGCAGCTCTGCTCACCCGTGCATTGGTCTCCCCTGTGCTGAGCATGACCGAAGATCTGGATCATATTCAGGACAATGTTCCCTATAAGGAGCTTGTCCCCTTTGCCGAAAGCATCCACTCTGACCGCATCCTCCGTGAGAACAATGAAAAGATGCGGCAGGAGTTTACTGCCAATGTCAGCCATGAGCTGAAAACCCCGCTGACCAGTATTTCCGGCTATGCGGAGCTGATCGAGACCGGCATTGCAAAGCCTGAGGATGTGCCGGGCTTTGCCCAGAAGATCCATGTGGAGGCCAGCCGTATGATCCAGCTGGTGAACGATATCCTGCAGCTTTCCAGTCTGGACAACGCCAGCGAAGCCGGTTCTGAGCCAGAGATGGAGACAGTGGATCTGCTTACCGTTGCCAAGGACTGCGTAGAGCGCCAGAAGCTGAATGCCCGCCGGGCTTACATCTCGCTGAACTGTCTGGGCGAAAGTGCTCTTGTGCACGGCAACCGTGCCCTGCTAGACGAGCTATGCCAGAACCTGTGCGATAATGCGATCCGTTATAATCGTCCCGGCGGTAAGGTACAGATCACCACAGCCTGCAGCCGCGACGGACACTGCACCCTGACTGTGGCCGATAACGGCATCGGCATCCCGAAAGAAGCACAGTCCAGCGTGTTTGAGCGCTTCTATCGTGTGGATAAGAGCCGCAGCAAGGCTACCGGCGGTACCGGTCTGGGCCTTGCCATCGTCAAGCATATCGCACGCATCCACAACGCACGTATCAAGCTGGAAAGTCAGGTGGATGTGGGCACTACCATTACTGTCACCTTCCCCACTGCCAACTGAATCACATCGGTAAAAATCTCACGTCTGCCTTCAATTGCGGGCAGGCGTTTTTTATTGTGATCTTTTCTCTGCCCACACCGTTCTGCAATGCACTGCGCTGCTGCAGATGCACAAGGTCGATGCCCTGCTGCCAGAAAGACTGCACCGTCTGCGTGCACAGTTCTGCCAGCTGTTTGCACTGTGCGGCGCTGGGCTGCGGCGTATCATAGCTGCGCTGACAGTCCAGCCGCAGACTGGCAGTTTCTTCCCGCAGGGTGACAGACACGCTGCATCGGCGGACCGTTACCGGCTCACCTTCCAGCCAGAAAGTATGCACGCCTCCCATTTCCAGCAAAAGCCGCGCTGTTTCCGCCTGCCGGGCCTCCAGCTCAATGCTGTTTTCCACTCGCCAGAGGATGCTTGTATCTGCAAGTGCCACTTCCTGTTTCTCTGCCCGCAGCTGCGGCAGAAGCATTCCGTCCTGATACTGGTAAAGCCTCGGCATCTGGTCTGTGCACTGCTTGAGCAACTCAAGCAGTTTGTTCGGAAATTCCTGCTTTTCCGCTGGAAGTTCCTCCAAAAATCCATCGTCCATCTCCAGCACAGAAACTTTTGCCGATACCCTGCCCTGCCTGTTTTCCAGCACCGTACGCTCATACGCTGCAAGCAGCTCTGCCGATGCATTTTGATCGATCAGCAGATAATCGCACAGGCGGTAATCCGCCTTTTGCGGCAGTTGCTTTTGAGCCGCCGCCAGCGCTTTTGCCAGCGTGTCCGCCTGCGCCAACTGCAGCTGCACAGCCCCAGAAGCCTCGGATGCATCGGCGGCGGCTTCCGGAGCCTGATACAGCAGCCCTACGGTGATGGACTGTTCCTTCTGAGCAAGATACAGCGCACGCACCATGCTTTTTTCAGTGGTCTCGCAGCGCAGAAAAATCAGGCACCACCCGATCAAAAGCACCGCACTGAGAGAGCGCAGTTTCTTCTGCTTCATTTTGCCGCTCCTTTCCCGCACTGCACCGCGCGCTGCCACACGGTACGCACTGCCGCGCAGAGAAAGCCGATGCGGAAGATCGCGCAGGTGAGCCAGATGAGCAAAAGCAGCGCATCCATGCGGGAGAATACATCTGCACTCCATGCCCGCAGCAGTTCCTGTGCCGGGTAATCCGCTGCGCCAAATACGAGGCACATCCCGGCAGTAAGACCCGCCTGTGCCAGAAAGGTGAGCCATGGCAGCCAGGACATGCTGCGCGGCTCTTCATAACCTGCAAGAAGCGGCCAGAACAAATACTCCGCATACAGCGGAACACGCGGCCAGCGGGCCAGTTGCATAGCATCTGCCGTCAGCAGGTGCGCCCAGTCCATCTGCCCGGCAAGCCCTGTCAGACAGACCAGCCCACCCAGCAGCACGAACCACCACAGTACCCGTGCCGGAGCATCCCAGCCGGAAGGCGGAATACACCACCCTGCCCAGAGCAAAAGCGGCAGCAGGCCGATCAGCGCCATGGAGCGGAACTCCTGCTGGCAGATGTTCTGGGCCTGCATTACGGTTCCAAACAACTCTGCCAGAAACCATGCTCCTGCGGAAAACAGCCAGACCCACTGCATGGCTGCCCGCTGCCAGCAGGCAGAGAACACCCCACTGATGCATGTGAGCAAAAGAGCCTGAACCGCTCCATGAATAATCATCCCACGCGGAGAGATACCGGTCTGCATTTCTTCTGCCAGCGCAGCTGTCCACACGCTCAGTGCCAGCACGGGAGCAGAAAAGCCTTTCTGTTTTTGCATCATTTTCCCTCCCGTTTCTGCCAGATATTAAAGTCGTGCGCTGAAAGACGGCGGTAGTTGCGGCGGATGATGCCATCCTCTGCCATGGGCCGCTGCGGGAACAGATGCGCCGCCAGATATGGCACCTGCAGGCAGGCTGTGCCGGAAAGACTGAGCAGAACTGCAAAAAAAGCCCCCGCAAGGCCCACCGGCCCGGCAAGACCTGCAGCCAGCACCACACCCAGACGCAGCAGCGTAGCAGGCTCGTACAAAGAGGGCGTGACGAACACCGCGATGGCCGTGATGCTTGCCACAAAGATCACCGGCGTGCTCATAAGCCCGGTGGCAATGGCAGCATCGCCGATGATCAACGCGGACACCAGACTGACCGAATGCCCCAGCGACTGCGGCATCCGCAGACCTGCTTCCCGGATGACCTCCAAAATGAGTATGACCAGCAGCATTTCCGCAAACAGCGGCAGCGGTGTGGCCTTCTCCGCCGCTTCGATCTTGTACAGAAGCTGTGGTGGGATCAGCTCCGGCAGGTAGACCGCCAGACAGACGAACACACCCGGCAGAAATACTGTGAGGTAGAACGAAACATATTTGAGGATGCGCAGAAAAGAGGAAAACACGGCGGTGGATGCATAATCGTCCAAGCACTCAAAATTTTCGCAGAAAAGAGCTGGAAGCACCATGGCAGAGGGACTTCCGTTGACCAGCACCACGATCTTGCCCTCACAGATCTTTGCCGCCGCCACGGCAGGCCGCTCGGTGTAGCTTACCGGCGTGAACAGCCGCGCCTTGCCCGGCAGAAGCCACGGCACAAAGTAACTGGAATCCAGCAAAAGCTCCGGCTTTGCAGCGGCAAGCGCTTTGCGCACACGGATCACCATGGCGGAGTCTGCCCTGTTTTTGCAGTAGCAGATGGCGTATTCCGTTTGCATTTCGGTATCGGCCTGCGCCACCTCCTGCACCAGATGTTCGGTACGGATGAGCCGCCGCAGCAGGCTCAGATTGACCCGCAGCAGGTCGGCAAAGCCTTCGCGGGAGCCGCGCAGATTGCCCTCCCCGGAAGGCTCGTCTACCGAGCGGAACTTCAGTCCCTGCACCGAGAAGGCAATGCCCTTTGCGCAGCCGTCCAGCAGTAAGACCGCCATGCCTGCCGTCATTCGTTTGATCAGATCAGCCAGATCTGTTACCGGCTCACTTTCTGCCGGAAATGCTGAGCCGTGCAGGATCAGCTCAAAGACCTGCGGCCCGGTGCAACGCTGGCCTGCCTGCTGCGGCGGTGTCTGACGGCTGGCCGCATCCAGTAAAAGCTCCCACAAAGAATCCAGGCTTGCCATGCCGTCAAACAGCAGGATGCTTCCCCTGCAATGATAAATCGTGATCTCCTTGGCATAATAATCCGCAGAGGTGCCAAACATTTTGTCCAGCACCGCAAGATTTGCCGCAAGGCTCTGTGATAACTGCCGCATCCAACCACTCCTTTGCACAGCAGTATGCCCGGCTACAGCGGCATCCATTCCGCCAGAAACGACAGGAGGTCTTGTTACTTGAAGCTTCTGATCTGCCGCACGATCATCATTTATCTGTGCGTTCTGTTTGCCATGCGGCTGATGGGCAAGCGCCAGCTGGGCGAACTGCAGCCCGAAGAACTGGTGTCCACCATTCTCATTTCCAATCTGGCATCCATCTCCATTGAATCGGAAGAGGTGCCCATCACATCCAGCCTGATCCCGCTATTTCTCATTGCAGCGCTGGAACTGCTGGGCTCCGTGCTGAGCTTCCGCAGCCAGAAATTCTTCAACTTTCTCTCCGGCAGACCCAAAACGGTGATCTTGGACGGGCAGATCGATCAGAAAGCCTTGCGGATGCTGCGGCTGACCACAGCTGACCTGATGGAAGCGCTGCGCGGTAAAAATATTTTTGACCCACGGGAGGTCTCCTACGCGGTGATCGAGACGAACGGCACCCTTTCGGCAGCACTGCGGCCAGAAAAAGAGCCAGCCCGTCTTGCTGACCTGCAGCTGAAGGTGACCCATACCAACGCCACCATTCCCTTTGTGTTGGACGGACAGGTGCTGGAAGACAACCTGCGCTGGTGCGGCAAGGACCGCGCGTGGCTGGAACG
>OGXY01002567.1_pt1 | contig 10038 bp, 10 predicted proteins | sample 1576411 | NCBI WGS metagenome assembly OGXY01 (sample SAMEA3541498, study PRJEB24748) | human gut metagenome | biome: human gut; feature: human-associated habitat; material: faeces | place: China | collected 2012 | reverse complement strand
TAGATTTTTTATGATATTTATTTGTCTGTATTAACAAATCCGCACCACTTCTCCTCCCGGAGCAAGGTAAAAGGCAATTCTTCCCTCCGTTGGGGGAAGCTCGGCGATGAGAAACAAAAGAAATCAGTTCTTATTTGTTTTGAACTTATATAGCTTCGTCCGTGGAAATCAACCCTATCCGCCCTCCGGGCACCTTCCCTGTCTAGGAAGGCAAGTCCGCGTTTTAACGGATTTTGTCACAGCCCCTTTTTTATGGAAAACGTATAGAAAATTTTCAAAAATTTTTCAAAGAAACGCATCATTCCTCTTGCATTTCATTTAAAAGTTATGTATTATAGTAACGTAAGTTAGCACTCAGATGGATTGAGTGCTAATAGTTAAAGAATAGTTAAAGGAGGAATGGAAATGTTAAAACCATTAGCAGATCGTGTTCTCGTTAAAGTCGACGAAGAAGAAACAAAGACAAAGGGCGGCATCCTGCTCCCAGATACAGCGCAGAAAAAATCCCAGAAGGGCACTGTCATTGCCATCGGTTCCGGCAAAATTCTGGACAACGGCGTTCGCACACCGCTTGAAGTCAAAGTTGGCGACAGAGTTCTGTTTGCAAAATACTCCGGCGTAGACATTGAAGAAGAAGGAGAAAATTATCTGCTTCTGTCTGAAAGAGATATTCTCGCAATTCTCTAATCATTTGTTTTAGTATTTCATTTACAGGAGTGACATAAATGGCAAAGAAAGTACTTTATAATGAAGAAGCACGCGCAGCACTGCTGAGAGGTGTCGATCAGCTGGCTAACGCAGTTAAGATTACACTGGGACCGAAAGGCCGCAACGTTGTTCTGGACAAGAAGTTCGGCGCTCCGAACATCGTCAACGACGGTGTATCCATTGCCCGCGAAATCGAACTGAAGGATCCATTTGAAAACATGGGCGCTCAGCTCGTCAAGGAAGTCGCAACAAAGACAAACGACGTAGCAGGCGACGGCACAACAACCGCAACCCTCCTGGCTCAGTCCATGATCCATGAAGGAATGAGAAACGTAGCAGCAGGTGCAAACCCGATGGTCCTGAAGAAGGGCATCGAACAGGCTGTCGAAGTTCTCGTAGGCGAAATCAAGAAAAAGGCTGTTAAGGTAGAAGGCAAGGAAGCAATCGCTAACGTTGCATCCATTTCCTCCGCTGACAAGACCATCGGCAAACTGATTGCTGATGCTATGGACAAAGTCGGCAATGACGGCGTTATCACTGTTGAAGATTCCAAGACCATGGGAACCGACCTGAAAGTCGTAGAAGGCATGCAGTTCGACCGCGGCTACCTCAGCCCGTACATGGTAACTGATCCGGACAAGATGGAATGCGTTATCGACAATCCTCTGATCCTCATCACCGACAAGAAGATCAACATGCTTCAGGATATGCTCCAGCTCCTCGAACAGGTAGCTAGAAGCGGCAAGGAACTCCTGATCATTGCTGAAGACGTAGAAGGCGAAGCTCTGGCAACCCTCGTAGTCAACAAACTCCGCGGCACACTGAAATGCGCAGCTGTCAAAGCTCCGGGATTCGGTGATCGCCGTAAGGCAATGCTCGAAGATATCGCTATCCTGACCGGCGGCCATGTCATTTCTGAAGATATGGGCCGTAAGCTCGACAGCGCAACCCTTGATGACCTGGGACAGGCTCATCAGGTCCGCATCACCAAGGACAACACCACCATCGTTGATGGTGCTGGCGACAAGGATGCAATCCGTCACAGAGTAGAACAGATCAAAGAACAGCTGAAGGAAACCACCTCTCAGTTCGATAAAGACAAACTGCAGGAACGTCTGGCTAAACTGTCCGGCGGCATCGCAGTCATCGAAGTCGGCGCAGCAACCGAAGTCGAAATGAAAGACAAGAGACTCAGAATCGAAGATGCTCTGAACGCTACCCGCGCAGCTGTTGAAGAAGGTATCGTAGCCGGCGGCGGCACAACATTCCTCGACATCCAGAGCTCCCTGGACAGCATCGAAGCTGAAGGCGACGTAAAGACAGGTATCAACCTCGTCCGTCACGCTATCGAAGCTCCTGTTCGTCAGATCGCTGACAACGCAGGCATCGAAGGCGCTATCGTAGCTGAAAAGGTCAAGGCAGCAGGCGACGGCATCGGCTTCAACGCAGCTGAAAACAAGTATGAAGACATGATGAAGGCTGGCATCGTTGATCCGGCTAAGGTTACCCGCAGCGCACTGCAGAACGCAGCATCCATTGCAGCTCTCGTTCTGACCACAGAAGCAGTCGTAGGCGAAATCCCGGAAGATAAACCGGCTATGCCTCCGATGCCGCAGGGCGGAATGATGTAATCTGACTGAATCAGTCTGAATGAATCATTAAAAGAGAATGGCGAGAAATCGCTGTTCTCTTTTTTTATTTCCACTGGGAAAGTGATACACTATAGGAAAGTATAAGGAAAATATAATAAGAAGGAGGAATTCTTATGGATGTACAGGTAAAGCGCGTATATGAAGCGCCCGAGGAGTCGGACGGCTTCCGTATTTTGACAGACAGGCTCTGGCCGAGGGGCATTTCCAAGGAAAAGGCAGCGCTCGGTATCTGGGACAAGTCTATTGCCCCATCGACGGAGCTTAGGAAATGGTTCGGCCATGATCCGGAAAAATTCGAGAAGTTCAAGAAAAGATATGCGGAAGAACTTTCGGGAAATCCGGATACGGAGAAGTTCATTTCCCTTATCAGGGAAGAACTTCAAAAGGGCCCTGTGACGCTTCTTTATGGTGCGAAGGATGAAATCCATAACCAGGCCGTCGTTCTCAAGGAATTCCTGAAGGATAAATAACTGTCGCTTGTCCTTTGGATATGGTAAGATAACAGAATCGAAAAATTGGCGGGATTCCCGCATTCATAGAATGGAGTCAGCATGGAAAAGTGTAAAGAAGCAGTCATTACGAAAAGAGCGGAACTGGCGGCCAGAGGCGGCCATCCCTGGATCTACTCGACCGAGGTCATGAAGGTGGAAGAAGGGGCAGAACCGGGCGACCTTGTCCGCGTATTGTCCGTCAAGGGAAAATTTGTCGGAACGGGTTTCTACAACCCGCATTCGAAGATCACGATCCGCATTTTCTCTGTCAATGCCAATGATACATTTGATACAGCATTCTGGAAGCGCAGGATGGCGTATGCTGTCGATTACCGCCTGCAGGTCATGCGTCCGGAAGATATGAACTGCTGCCGCCTTGTCTTCGGCGAAGCCGATCAGATGCCGGGCCTTACGGTCGACCGCTTCGGCACAGTCCTTTCCGTGCAGATTCTTTCCCTCGGGATCGAAAAGAGAAAGGATGTTATCTTAAATGCGCTGATCGAAGTACTGAATGAAAGAAATCTTCATGTATCAGCCGTTTATGAAAGAAATGACGTGAAGATCAGGGAACTGGAAGGCATGGAACAGTTCAAGGGATTCTTTGATTCTCCGCTCCTCGATCCGAAGGCAAAGACGACGACGGCAGGCATTGTGGAAAACGGCATCCGCTACACGGTCGACGTGGAAAACGGGCAGAAGACAGGCTTCTTCCTCGATCAGAAGTTCAATCGCTTGGCGGCCGCTGCCATTGCAAGGAACCGTCATGTCCTTGACTGCTTCACCCATACCGGCGCATTTGCCTTAAATTGCTGCCAAGGGCGGCGCAGCGTCTGTCACAGCTGTCGACATTTCCCAGGAATCCGTCGACATGACAAAGAAGAATGCAGAAGCCAACAACCTGGATATCGATGTCGTCAAGGCTGATGTTTTTGATTACCTTGTCAAACTTGATCAGGAACACAACCATGACTTCGACTACATCATCCTCGATCCTCCTGCTTTCACAAAGTCGGGAAAGACCGTCCATGAAGCCTTCCGCGGCTACAAGGAAATCAACTACCGCGCGATGAAGATCCTGCCAAGAGGCGGCTACCTTGCCACCTGCTCCTGCTCGCACTTCGTGGGAGAGGAACTCTTCGTGAAAATGGTGAAGGAAGCAGCCAGAGATGCAGGCGTGACACTCCGCCAGATCGAATTCCGCCAGCAGGCCCCGGATCATCCGATCCTCATGACCGTGCCGGAAACATACTACCTGAAATTCTTCCTTTTCCAGATTGTCTAAAAGGATGGAAAATAAAAAAAGGACTGTGGCAAAATGTGTAATCATTTTGCTACAGTCCCTTTTTTCATGCGTATTATAGTTTTCCGGCCGCTTCTCTTTCCTGCAGGTATTCCTTGACGTTCAGTACCTTCGTCGCGGCCCAGTTTCCGTTGATGTCCTTTTCAAGCTGCACTTTCCAAATGAAGTCCTTGTTGAGGTCCTTGTCGTGGAGCTTGACGTTGGCGACGGCACCCTTGTCATTGTTCTCGACATTTAAGATGCCTGTCAGGGAAAGGGCGGAGGAGCCTGCATAAGCGGTGAGGGTCTGTGCGGCCTTTCCTGTGATGGATTTCGGCTCGGTATCGCCGCTTTGGAATTTGAGCTCTGTCTGGCGGATGAGTTCATCGATGAGCTGCGGCTTCAGCGATTTGATGATGGCGGCAGCAAAGCGGTGATCGGGTTTTCCGTCATTGGCAAGCATGGATGCGGAGTCGTCTAAGGCTGAGGAATAGACCTTCCTGAGGTCTACGCGTTCTTCGAAGAGCTGCAGGTCCTTATGCTGCACGGCCTGCTGGATTTCTCCTGCCGCATAGGCGGGGGTATTTTTCCAGTAGAAGAAGTACCAGCCGGCAGCGGCGGCGAGGATGACGATGACGGCGATGATTATTTTCTTAAGAAGAGATTGTTTCATAGTGCCTCCTTTTTCTATATATTTCATTATACAAAAAAGAAGGCACAAGAAAAAGGATGCCTTTCCGGGCACCCTTTCTCAATAGCGTATTTTTCAATAGCAGATTATTCCTTGCATGTATCGAAGAGAGCTTTCTGCTGCGTGAATTCGATCATGCCGTAGACGCCGCCTTCACGGCCGATACCGCTTTCCTTGTATCCGCCGAATGGTGCAGCCGTATCTCTCGGGCTGTCATTGATGTAGACGTTGCCGGACTGGATGCGGTGAGCGACGGCGATGGCTTCCTGTTTCGGGCCATAGACGCCGGCATTCAGGCCATAGCGGACGTCGTTGGCAATGGCAACGGCATCATCGATGTCCTTGTAAGTGATGACGCAGAGGACTGGTCCGAAGATTTCATCCTGCGCGATTGTCATGCTGTTCTTGACGTCGGTGAAGATGACCGGATGGATGTAGTAGCCGCCGGTTTCGCCAAGATCCTTCGGAACTTCGCCGTAGAGTAGCGTAGCGCCTTCTTCGACGCCTTTCTTGATGTAGCTTGTGATCTTGTCATACTGGGCGCGTGAGGAAACAGGTCCGAGCTTGACATTGTGATCCTCCGGATCGCCGACGGTGTATTCTTTGGCGATTTCAACGAGCTGCTTCTCGATCGTTTCCTTTTCGCTTTCAGGGATGAGGAGACGGGAGAATGCGGTGCAGGTCTGCCCGGAGTTCAGGAAAATGGTATTGAAGCAGAGATGGATCGGCTTGTTGTAGTCGTGGTCTTCTGCTTTCAAAATGACATATGGGGACTTGCCGCCAAGTTCGAGGCTGATGCGCTTTACAGATTCGAGCGCATGCTTGCTGACAGTGACGCCGCCCTTGGTGGAGCCGGTGAAGGAAATCATATCGACGAGCGGATGAGAGGAGAGGGCATTGCCGACTTCTCCGCCACGGCCTGTGACGAGGTTGAAGACGCCTTTCGGGAATCCCGCCTTTTCAAAGGCATCGACGAGCCAGTAGGCAGAAAGCGGTGTATGCTGGCTTGGCTTCAAGATGATGGTATTGCCCATCAGGAGAGCCGGGATGATTTTCTGGATGACCTGGCCGAGCGGGTAGTTCCACGGAGTGATGCAGCCGACGACGCCGACTGGTTCTCTGTATGTTGTGGATTCTGCCATTTTTTCAACCATGGGAACGGTCGGTGCCAGATCGATGTAGGAACGGGTGCGGACGTACTGGTATTCGACCTGCGAGCCTTTCGTGAATGCCCACGGGGAGCCGAGTTCCTTGATCGTGATGTCGATCAGGCCGTCTTCCTGGCTTCTGAAGATTTCCAGGAATTTCTCCATGAGGGCGATCCTTTCGTCAAGTGTCTTGGCAGCCCATGCAGGGAAAGCAGCGTGAGCGGCTTTGGCAGCCTTGTCCACGTCTTCTGCATTGCCGGCCGGCACTCTGGCGAAAATTTCACGGGTCGCCGGGTTCTCGACGTCGATGAATGTGCCGGATGCGCCCGGAATCCATTCTCCGGTGATGTATAATTTTTCGTAATCCAAAATAAGACCTCCTTTTGGTGACAGATTTACTGTCAGGATTCATATTTCGAGAAGGGCATAACTTTGCCTACTTATATTATAGATACTTTCCGATTTATAAACAATATCTTAAAAAACACAATAATAATTTAGAAATCAGGCAGGGAAAGCGCGCTAAAGAGAAGAGGGCGTTTCATGGTATAATAATTCTGTATGACTTTCCAAATCATTATGTGAAACAAGGAGGCATGATGGGTTTACTTGATGAAACTTTGAACCGCATCCAGCCGCTTGATCAGGATGCCATGGAGCAGGCCGGACAGCGCTGGAGTGACTTATATCTGGGCATGGGAAATCTCGGGAAAATGGAAGACATGGTGGTGCGCTATGCAGGCATCACGGGAGAGGCCATTCCGGACAAGCCCAAGTGCTGCATGGTGATTGCCTGCGCCGATCACGGCGTCTACAAGCAGGGCGTTTCCGCCTATCCGCAGTCGACGACGGTCGGCATGACGAAGTCCTATGTCGTTGCCAAGGGCGCATCGGCCAATGCGATGGCTTATTATGCAGGTGCTGACATGGTCGTCGTCGATGTGGGCATCAATCATGACATGAGCCGTGTGCCAGGCCTTCTTCCCCGTAAAATCGCATGGGGAACGAAGGATATCACCGAAGGTCCTGCCATGACAAGGGCGCAGGCTATCCAGGCGATCGAGACCGGCATAGAAATCGCCGACAAGAAAGCTAAAGAGGGCTACAAGGTCTTCACAATCGGTGAAATGGGGATTTCCAATACGACGTCGTCTGCGTGCATTTTAGGGGCCTTTAATCACTGGAATGCGATCGAGGTCACAGGACGCGGGACAAACATTTCCGATGAACGTCTCCGTCACAAGGTGGAGGTCGTGCAGCAGGCGCTCGACGTGAACCAGCCGGATGCTGGTGACGGCATCGATGTCCTTGCCAAGGTCGGCGGTTTTGAATTCGGATGCCTCGCCGGTGTCATCCTGGGCGCCGCTGCCAACCATGCGATGACGATCATTGACGGCTTCAACACGACGGCAAGCGCCTTCATTGCAAGGGCGCTTCTTCCTGAAGTGGTGAACTACCTCATGGCGTCCCATCTGTCGCTCGAACAGGCGCACAAGAAGTCTCTGGCGGCGCTTGGTCTTGCTGAATACATCGACCTGGATTTCCGCCTCGGAGAATCTGTCGGAGCCGGCATCCAGATGAAAATGCTTGAAATTGCGCTTGCGGCATTCCGTGAGTGCGTGACAAAGGAAGAAGCGGGGGTGAAAGCATGAGCCGTATACCGGAACTGAACAAGGAGGCCATGGAAGCCTGCCAGCTTTACGTCGATAACCTGATCAAGCCGATCCATTCCCTGGGGAAACTGGAGGAAATCGCTGTCAGGATCGCAGGCGTGACGGGGAAAGTCAAGCCGTCCTACCTGAACAAGGCCATCGTCATTTTCGGCGGGGATACTGCTTCTGACGGGGAAAACAAGACGAAGGGACAGCTCTCCCATGATGAAATGAAGCTTGTCGCCCAGGGCGCAGGCCCGGTCAATGCTGCGGCGCGCATGATCGATGCGCCGGTCTACCTGATCGACGTGGGCCTTGAACAGGATACGTCTGACATTGAAGGCGTCCTCACGCAGAAGGTCATCCGCGGCACGCACTTCGGCCACCCTGCCATGGATGATGAAGTGACGGCCGCTGCGATTTCCGTCGGCATGTCGGTGGGAAAGACATTGGCCGGTCAGGGCATCGAAGTCATCGGCCTTGGAAATATCGGGGAGCGCTCCATGCTTTCTGCACTGGCCGTGACAACAGCCATCATGAAGGAAGACTTGAAGAAGGCATCTGAAAAGACAGGCTTTGCCCTGAATATTTCTGATGTCGGCGATTTTGCCAAGGATCCTGTGGGAACGCTTTCCATCGTGGGATCTGCTGAAATTGCAGCGCTCTTCGGCCTTGTCGTCGAAGCGGCCCGCTGCAATATGATGGTCGTCTTTGACAATGCAGTGACAGGCGCTGCCGTTCTGGGCGCCGTGACGGCGTATCCGGAAATCCGGAATTTTGTCATTCCTTCCGTGTATTATGAAGAACCGGTCCACCAGATGCAGATGCAGAAGCTTGGCATGAAATCCTTCCTTCATTATGATTTCACGGAAGCGGAAGGTTATGGTTCCGCGCTGGGACTTTCCCTCATGGATGCGGCAATCGATATGCTGAACCAGATGAAGACATTCGGCTCGGCCGGCGTAGACGTGGCTGAAGACGGACCGGGCGCAGGAAGGCAGAGAGAGGAGATCAAGTGATGAAAGCTTTATTCGTACGATGCTACGGCAGACTGACGGCGGATATGATGATCGGCGGACTGATCGACATGGGCGTGCCGCCCGTGTACCTGAAGTCCTGCCTTTCCGATGCAGGCATTACGGCGGATTTCATGGAAAAGCCAAATCCTGCTGCCCAGATTTCCGCGCACTACTTCCATATCTTCCCGGAAGCTTTTGAAGGGCCTCTTTACATGGTATCCTTCATGGCGCGCTGGAGAAGCCTTTGCGAAAAGGTGCATCCGGAATGGGAGGAAACGGGCTGGAAGGTATTCCGCGCTCTCGCATCCGGCCTTCCTGAAGGAAAGGACGATCTCTCTTTGAACGGAGTTTCCATGGAAAATGCAGTTTCTCTCTACCTTCTCTTATGCTGCCTGGATTATCTGGAAACAGAATCCCTCTTCACGATTCCTTTCTCCATTGAAAAGGGAACGTCAGAGGCGGCCAGGGCATCGCTTGCGATCCTTAAGAGCGCAGGCGCAACGGATGGGGAACCGGTGCCTGCAGAAGACATCCATCCTTTTGCAGCAGCCATCCTTGAAGGACTTTCTGCCGATTTCATTTCCATGGACGGAAGATTCCTTTCCGACAAGACAGCGTATGGAAGCTCGTCAGCTGACAAGCCGACGGGGGACAATACGGTCTGTCTGTACCTTGGGTACTATACCGACCGCGCAGAGTCTGTTTTCGGACGCCATATGAAGGTATTCGGAGCCAATCCCGATCTCGAACTGTAATAGTGTTATATCTGCTAAGAAGGGCCCGTATTCCTCTTTTCAAGGGGGAAGCGGGCCCTTTGTTTGTGCGCGGGGAGGAAGGGGCCTGGAAGCCAGAAGAAGGGGTGAATGGCCCTCTTGTATCCTTTTTGTAAAAAAGTTCAAATTTTTTTCAAAAAAGGGCTTGCGCAAAATGGAATGATGGGGTATACTTAAACACGTTGCAAAGAGCCGGACAAACACCGGAAACTTCGATAGATTCGGATAAAAATCCCTATTGACACGAAGCGGACGGCGTGATAAAATACGGTTCATGACGACGAAGCATCACTTCTCCGAAATCATTGATTAAAAAAAAGAGACTTGACAAATCGCCAAGCAATGATATAATGTTATTGTTGCAAATGCGCATGCGGAAGTAGCTCAGTGGTAGAGCACAACCTTGCCAAGGTTGGGGTCGCGGGTTCGAGTCCCGTTTTCCGCTCCATTGTTAGTAACCATCCGAAAGGATGTTGCTATATATTCCTGAATAGCTCAGCCGGTAGAGCGCGTGACTGTTAATCACGATGTCGCAGGTTCGAACCCTGCTTCAGGAGCCATATAGGGGTATCGCCAAGCGGTAAGGCAACGGACTCTGACTCCGTCATTCGTAGGTTCGAATCCT
>OGXY01002562.1_pt1 | contig 10059 bp, 7 predicted proteins | sample 1576411 | NCBI WGS metagenome assembly OGXY01 (sample SAMEA3541498, study PRJEB24748) | human gut metagenome | biome: human gut; feature: human-associated habitat; material: faeces | place: China | collected 2012 | reverse complement strand
CAGGCGAGCCACAATGAGGGCATCAAGAAAAAACAGATGGTAGAGCATATAGATCATTTTGAGTATATAGTCACCGACTCTGAACTTGAGGCCCTTGTTTTGGAGTGCAACCTGATAAAGGAGCATACACCAAAGTACAATACTATGCTTCGTGATGACAAGACATATCCGTACATCAAGGTGACACTGGGAGAGGACTATCCGAGGGTGCTGTTTTCGCGTCAGATGAAAAAGGACAAATCCCGTTACTTTGGTCCGTATACGAGTGCCTCTGCGGTGAAAAGCTCGATAGATCTGATAAACAAAATCTATAAGCTTCGCACCTGCAACCGCAGGCTGCCGCGTGATATAGGAGCAGACCGGCCGTGCCTCAACTATCATATACACCAGTGCAGTGCACCATGCCAGGGGTATGTGACGAAGGAAGAGTATGCTATATCTGTAAAGGGCGCGATAGATTTCTTAAACGGCGACTATGAGCAGACAATAAAGGCTCTTAGCGATAAAATGCTAAAGGCTTCAGAGAGCATGGAGTTTGAGAAGGCGGCTGAATACAGGGATTTGATAAACAGTGTGAAACAGGTAGCGCAGAAGCAGAAGATAACAAATGCCAACGGCGAGGATAAGGATATCATAGCACTTGCAAATGACGATACTGATGCAGTAGTGCAGGTATTTTTCATAAGAAACGGAAAGCTGATAGGCAGAGACCATTTCCATGTGAGGGTTGGAAGCGAGGAGGCTGCGGATGATGTGTTAAATAACTTTGTGAAGCAGTTTTATTCCGGAACACCTTTTATACCGCGCGAGGTCATGCTGCAGAGTGAGATAGAGGATATGGCTGTTTTGGAGCAGTGGCTCAGCGAAAAGCGAGGCAGGCGGGTGAATATAAAAGTGCCGCAGAAGGGCATGAAGGAAAAGCTTGTTGAGCTTGCCTACAAGAACGCACTCTTAGTGCTCAGCCAGGATAAGGAGCGGATAAAGAGAGAAGAGGGGCGCACAATAGGAGCTGTAAAGGAAATCGAGGGACTTTTGGGCTTACATGGATTAAACCGTATGGAGGCCTATGATATTTCCAATATCAACGGCTTTGAGACCGTCGGCTCCATGATAGTGTATGAGAAGGGCAAGCCTAAAAAGAGCGATTACAGAAAGTTTAAGCTTCGCACAGTTACGGGACCTGATGATTATGCGTCAATGCACGAGGTGCTCACACGCCGCTTTACACATGGCATGGAAGAACAGAAGCAGATTGAAAAAGATGGCTCACCACAGGAAATAGGCAGCTTCAACCGTTTTCCGGATATTATAATGATGGATGGTGGAAGAGGTCAGGTAAATATATGCCTTCAGGTGCTTTCCGAGCTGGGACTCGACATACCTGTGTGTGGCATGGTGAAGGATGATTTCCACCGCACAAGAGGTCTTTATTACAACAATGTGGAGATTCCTATCGACCGCCACGGCGAAGGCTTCAAGCTCATCACGAGAATACAGGATGAAGCACACCGCTTTGCAATAGAGTTTCATAGGTCACTGCGCTCAAAAAGTCAGGTACATTCGGTACTTGATGATATTGAAGGCATAGGGCCGGCGCGCAGAAAGGCGCTCATGCGCCGCTACCAGTCGCTAGAGAAGATAAAGGAAGCAGATGTCGAAGACCTTATGCAGACAGAGACCATGAACGAGAAAGCAGCACAGGCAGTGTATGCATTTTTCCACTCTGCCACGTAGATTTTGAAGTTAATCTGTGGTATACTAAAAAACAAATATACATCAAGGGGGACCGCGAATGGATGCATTACACTCAGTATCAGTTGCAAAGGTAGCAGAATTGCTCGATCTCAACAATCTCACAAAAGAGATGAACCTAAAGGAGAGGGCGATAGAGTGCTCGGACGTCAACAGACCGGCGCTTCAGCTCTCAGGATATTTTGATCATTTTGAGGAGAGACGAATACAGATTATCGGAAATGTAGAGTATACTTATATAGAGAAGATGAGCGACAGCGAGAAAAAAGAGCGCTATAGCCGCTTCATGGAGTTTGATATACCATGTATCATCTTCTGCAGAGATTTACAGCCGGATGAGATATTTATGGAAGAGGCCAGAGAGCACGGTATTCCGGTGCTGTCAACAGGCCGTTCCACATCAAGCTTTATGGCTGAGCTCATCTATTGTCTTGGTGAACAGCTCGCACCATGCATCACAGTGCACGGCGTGCTGGTAGATGTATACGGCGAGGGAGTAATGATCACAGGCGAGAGCGGTATCGGAAAGAGTGAGGCCGCACTCGAGCTCATCAGACGAGGCCATCGTCTCGTGACGGATGATGTGGTGGAAATCAGAAAGATCAACGAGCATACGCTCATGGGCACTTCGCCTGAGATTACCAGACACTTTATAGAGCTTCGAGGCATCGGAATCATCGATGTCAAGACACTTTACGGAGTAGAGTGTGTAAAGGAAAAACAGCAGATAGACCTCGTAATCAAGCTCGAGGACTGGAAGAAGGAGGCAGATTACGACAGACTCGGCCTCGAGGAAGAATATGCCGAGTATCTCGGCAACAAGGTAGTGTGTCATTCACTGCCAATCAGACCGGGACGTAATCTGGCAGTCATCGTAGAGACAGCAGCAGTCAATCACAGACAAAAAAAGATGGGCTACAATGCAGCTCAGGAGCTGTATCGCCGCGTCCAGGCAAATCTTACAAAAAATTCGGAGGTATAATAAATCATGGCAATAGAAAAGAAAAACGCCTGGGAGAAATATCCCCAGGGACCTGAAAGAGAAAAATTATTTGCATTTGCAGAGGATTACAGAAGGTTTATATCCGGCTGCAAGACAGAGCGCGAGTGCACGGCAGCAGTTTATGCTGACGCCACAGGACACGGCTTTGTGGACCTTGATGAGCTCATCGAGACAGGAAAGAGCGTAAAGGCAGGAGATAAAATCATAGCAAACAATATGGGAAAGGGACTGGCACTGTTTATCGTGGGCAGTAAGCCTCTTGAAAAGGGTATGAATATCCTTGGAGCCCATATTGATTCACCTAGAATGGACTTAAAGCAGGTGCCTTTATATGAGGACACAGACATGGCACTTTTAGACACACATTACTATGGCGGCATCAAGAAATACCAGTGGGTTACACTGCCGCTTGCACTTCACGGAGTCATCTGTAAAAAGGATGGCAGCACAGTGACAGTCAATATCGGAGACAAGCCAAATGATCCTGTAGTGGGTGTGAGCGATCTGCTTATTCATCTGTCAGGCGAGCAGATGGGCAAGAAGGCTTCAGAGGTCATAAAGGGCGAGAGCCTTGATGTGCTCATTGGAAGCATACCGGGACCAGAAAAGGACGAGGACGACAAGGATATCAAGGAGAGAGTAAAGGCCAATATCCTCACAATACTTTCACAGGAGTACGGTGTGGACGAGGATGATTTCCTTTCAGCAGAGATAGAGGTGGTACCTGCCGGAGAGGCAAGAGATTACGGTATCGACAGAAGCATGATTATGGGTTACGGCCATGACGATAAAGTCTGCGCTTATCCTTCTTTAGCCGCCTTGTTAAATGCAGATAATCTGGACAAAACAGGTGTATGCGTACTTGTCGACAAAGAAGAAATCGGCAGTGTCGGTGCAACCGGTATGCACTCCCGTTTCTTTGAAAATATGACAGCAGAAGTTATGGAACGCATGGGACAGTATTCCGAATTAAAGCTGCGCCGCGCACTGACCGCTTCCAATATGCTCTCATCTGATGTCAATGCGGCATTTGACCCGAACTACGCAAGTGTCAGCGAAAAGAAAAATACGTCCTTCTTCGGAAATGGCATGGTCTTTATGAAATATACCGGCGCTCGCGGAAAGAGCGGTTCTAATGACGCTTCGGCAGAATACCTTGCCGCATTAAGAAAGGTTATGGATGATGCCAATGTTACCTATCAGACTTCAGAACTTGGCAAGGTCGATGCAGGAGGCGGCGGAACCATTGCTTATATCATGGGCAATTATGGCATGAATGTCGTTGACAGCGGTGTTGCCGTACAGAACATGCACGCACCGTTTGAAGTTATCAGCAAGGCAGACCTTTACGAAACCTACAGAGGTTACGAAGCTTTCCTGCATATGTAAATGTTTATATGAATGGAGAAAACAAATGAAGTGGAATAAATACTCAATCCAGACAACAACCGAAGCTGTTGATTTTATCAGCAGTATGCTCGGAGAACTGGGCATTGAAGGAATCGAAATTGAAGATAATGTACAGCTGACACAGGAAGAAGCAAAGACGATGTTTGTCGATTTTATCCCGGATTTACCGCCGGATGACGGCAGTGCAAAAGTCAATTTCTATATTGACTCCGATGAAGACGACAATACAATTATGGACAAGGTCAAGGACGGTCTGGAAGAACTGCGCCTGTTCTGCAATGTCGGTGCAGGAACAATTTCCGAATCCCAGACAGAAGATAAGGACTGGATTAATAACTGGAAACAGTACTGGCATACCTTTACCATCGGTGATTTATATATTAAGCCGACATGGGAACCGGTTACGGAGGAAATGCAAGGTCATGCGGTTTTAAGCATTGATCCGGGTACGGCATTCGGTACGGGTTCTCACGAAACGACCCGTATGGTGATCCGCCAGCTTCAGAAATATATCAAGGGCGGTGAAGAAGTCCTTGATGTCGGCTGTGGCAGTGGTATTTTATCCGTTGTTGCTTTAAAATACGGCGCAAAGCATGCATTTGGCACAGACCTTGACCCGAATGCGATTATTGCTTCCCATGAAAATGCAGAGCAGAACGACATTTCTGCCGCACAGCTGGAAGTCATTGAAGGAAATATCATTGACGACAAGGCGGTTCAGGACAAATGCGGATACGAATGTTACGACATTGTATGTGCCAACATTTTAGCCGATGTATTAGAGCCGCTTTCTGCAGAAATTACACAGCATATGAAGCACGGCGCATATTTTATCACTTCCGGTATTATCAACACCAAAGAGCAGGAAGTCGTTGACGCTTTTAAAAAGAACCCTGAACTTGAAATTGTAGAAGTAAATCATGACGGCGAATGGGTCAACGTAACTGCCCGCCGCAGATAAGCAGGATTCAGAGAAAAATGTTCTCGGAACGGAGAGGAAATGTATCATTTTTTTTCAGAGCATGAGCATATTCATGACACCTATATTGACATTGTAGGTTCAGATGTGAATCATATTAAAAATGTACTGCGTTTAAAAACAGGGGATTCCCTGTTAATCAGCAGTGGTGATAATATGGACTATACCTGTCATATCGCACAGATTAATGATGAAAATATCCGTGCGGACATTGACTCGGTTGACGAGCGCGGCAGGGAACTGGCTTCCAAAATCTATCTGTTTCAGGGACTTCCCAAAGCAGATAAAATGGAACTGGTCATTCAGAAAGCTGTTGAACTTGGCGCTTTTGAAGTAATTCCGGTTGCCATGAAGCGGAGTGTCGTCAAACTCGATGCAAAAAAAGCCGAATCGAAAGTCAAACGCTGGAATGCCATTGCAGAAAGCGCGGCAAAGCAGAGTAAACGCAGTATCCTGCCTCAGGTATCCGATGTTGTAACCTTTGCACAGGCAGTGAAAATGGCAGAAAACTGTCAGATAAAGTTACTGCCGTATGAATGTGCAGACGGCATGGAAAAGACCAAACGGCTTATTGAAAATATTACCCCGGGTCAGGACATCGCTGTTTTTATCGGTCCGGAGGGCGGCTTTGATTTGGACGAATTAGAGCTTGCAAAAGAAGCAGGCTGTGAAATCATCACACTCGGAAAACGCATTTTGCGGACAGAAACCGCCGGCATGATGCTGTTATCCGTCCTGATGTATCATTTAGAACAATAATCACATGGGAGAAAATCATGGAAGCATATTTAGACAACTCCGCAACAACGAAATGTGCCAGAGAAGTTGTTGAAACGGTTGTAAAAGCAATGCAGGACGATTATGGCAATCCGTCCTCTAAGCATATGAAAGGTGTCGATGCCGAACAGTATATCAAACAGGCCGCCGCCACGATTGCCAGAAGCCTGAAATGTCAGGAAAAAGAATTGGTTTTTACGTCAGGCGGAACGGAATCCAACAATATGGCAATTATCGGAACAGCTATGGCAAACAAGCGCCGCGGGAATCACGTTATCGTATCAAGCGTAGAACATTCTTCCGTTAAAGAGCCGTTTAACTTTTTGGAGGAGCAGGGCTTTCGCGTAACCTACCTTCCGGTTGATGCACAGGGCAGAGTATCCATAGATGCCCTGCGTGAAGCGCTCGATTCGGAAACGATTCTTGTATCGGTAATGTATGCCAACAACGAAATCGGAACGGTTGAACCCATTGAAGAAATCGGTCAGATTGTCAAGCAGTTCAATCCTGAAATTGTATATCATGTAGATGCCATTCAGGCATATGGAAAATTTAAAATTGTTCCGAAAAAGTTAAATATTGATTTACTGTCTGTCAGCGGACACAAAATCCACGGACCGAAAGGCACCGGATTTTTGTATGTGAAAGAAAAAACAAAGATAAAGCCCATTATTTTAGGCGGCGGACAGCAGAAAGCCATGCGTTCAGGTACGGAAAATGTGCCGGGAATCGCAGGACTGGGCGTTGCCGCAGGACTGATTTATAACAGCGCCTTCGATGAAAAAATACAGAAAATGTATGATTTGCGCAGTTATTTTATCGAAGAACTGCAAAAGCTTCCAGACGTGACAATCAACGGCTGTATGGGGCGGGAATCTGCACCGCATATCGTCAGTGCATCATTTCGCGGTGTCCGCGCGGAAGTTTTATTACACGCGCTGGAAGATAGGAAGATTTACGTATCCTCCGGTTCTGCCTGCTCGTCCAATAAACCGGGATTAAGCAACACACTGGTTGCAATCCACTTAGACCCGGATTTGCTGGATTCCACAATCCGTTTCAGTTTCAGCTTTGAAACAACAAAGGAAGAACTGGATATGACACTGGAAGCTTTAAAAGAACTGCTTCCGGTACTGCGTAAATATACAAGACACTAAAATATCATGATATAATACATCAATGAGCGGTGCAGGGAACACCACCGGTCATTATTCCTTACAGCTTCCGCCAAAGTTATCCGGCGGGAAATATAAGTGTTCCCGGAATGGAGAATTATGTATAAAGCATTTTTGATTAAATACGGAGAAATCGGTGTCAAAGGAAAGAACCGTTATCTTTTTGAAGACGCCCTTGTAAGACAGATTCGCTATGCCTTAAAGAAAACAGACGGCGAATTTGAAGTAACCAAAGAAAACGGACGTATCTATGCAACGGCTGTCAGTGATTTTGATTTTGATGAAGCCGTAGAAGCCTTAAAGACCGTATTCGGTATTATCGGCATCTGCCCGGTTGTCCAGATTGAAGACAACGGATTTGATGACCTTGCCGATACTGTTATTAAGTATTTTGATTCCGCATACCCGGATAAGCATTTTTCTTTCAAGGTCAATGCCAGACGTGCAAGAAAGAATTACCCGATGGATTCTATGGAAATCAACATGGAAATGGGCGGAAGATTATTAGATGCATTCCCTGAATTAAGCGTTGATGTACATAATCCGGACGTTTTACTGCAGATTGAAATCCGTAATAAGATTAATATTTATTCAACAGAAATTCCGGGTCCGGGCGGTATGCCGGTCGGCACAGCCGGAAAAGCAATGTTACTGCTTTCAGGTGGTATCGACAGTCCGGTTGCCGGATACATGGTTGCGAAGCGTGGTGTTGAACTGGAAGCAACGTATTTTCATGCACCGCCATATACAAGCGAGCGTGCAAAGCAGAAAGTTATCGACCTTGCAAAGCTGGTTGCAAAATATTCCGGTCCGATTACATTAAATGTTGTTAACTTTACCGATATCCAGCTTGCCATTTACGAGAAATGCCCGCATGATGAACTGACAATCATCATGAGAAGATACATGATGCGCATTGCCGAAGGACTCGGTAAAGAAAGCGGCTGTCTGGGACTTGTTACGGGAGAGAGTATCGGTCAGGTAGCCAGCCAGACCATGCACAGTCTGTACTGCACCAACGAAGTATGTACGATGCCGGTATTCCGTCCGGTTATCGGATTTGATAAGCAGGAAATCATTGATTTATCGGAAAAAATCGGTACATACGAAACCTCTATCCAGCCGTTTGAAGACTGCTGTACGATTTTCGTGGCAAAGCACCCGGTTACAAAGCCAAACTTAAATATTATCCAGCGTGATGAACATAACTTAGATGACTGTATTGACGAACTGTTTAAGACAGCCATTGAAACAACCGAAAAAATCCGCATTGAATAAGATTTTTTACAAAATAAAAACTGCCGCGGCAAGGCAGAAGCTTTGAGCGGCAGTTTTTATTTTTATTAAAATCACTATGTAAAACTGTAATTAGTTTGCCATGTATGGCTTTAATACAGCAAGAATTGTATCGACATCAGAATCGGCATGAATATTTAAGTCGATTGGCTTTGATAAGTCCAGACTGAAAATACCCATGATAGATTTTGCATCAATAACGTATCTGCCTGATACAAGATCGAAGTCTACATCAAATTTTGTAATGTCATTTACAAAAGACTTTACTTTGTCGATAGAATTTAACGAAATTTTTACGGTTTTCATTGCGAAAATACCTCCTACCAAATAATATTTACTCTATTAGTTATAATATCTATTTGGTAAAATTATGTCAATACAAAAATAAAAGACAGGAGCAGAAAAATTGAAAAAAGTTGCAATTCATAACCTGGGCTGTAAGGTCAATTCTTATGAAGCGGAATCTATGGAACAGATGCTTCGCGCCGCAGGTTATTCCATTGTTCCGTTTGATGAAAATGTTCCGGCAGACGTGTATATTATCAACACCTGTTCCGTAACGAATATTGCCGACCGCAAATCCCGTCAGATGCTTCACAAGGCAAAGAAGATGAACCCGGATGCCATTGTCGTTGCCGCAGGCTGTTATGTACAGTCCGACAGTGAAGGTGTACAGAAAGATGAAGCGGTAGACCTTGTACTTGGCAATAACTGTAAAATCAATATTGTAGAAGCCCTTGAAAATTATGCCGCTGACCATGAATCCCATATCAGTGTACTGGATTTATCGGTAAAACAGCCTTATGAGGAACTGGAAATTGATAAGGTCAGTGAACATACCAGAGCCTATATTAAGATTCAGGACGGCTGTAACCAGTTTTGTTCTTACTGCATTATTCCTTATACCCGCGGCAGAATCCGCAGCCGTGAATTAGACGATATTTTAAAAGAAGTACACCGCCTTGCAGACAACGGCTATCAGGAAATTGTCCTGACCGGAATCCACCTGACTTCTTACGGTGTGGACAATCAGAAGGGCAGTCTGTTAGAAGTCATTTCACGGATTCATGAAATCGAAGGTGTGAAACGAATCCGTCTGGGTTCATTAGAGCCGCGTGTTGTGACGGAAGAATTTGTATCGGCACTTGCCGCCATGGAAAAAGTATGCCCGCATTTTCATCTTTCCCTGCAAAGCGGCTGTGACAGCGTTTTAAAACGCATGAACCGCAAATATACTACAGATGAATATGAAGAAGGCTGTCGTATTCTTCGTAAATATTTTAACAATCCGGCGATTACGACCGATGTTATCGTGGGATTCCCACAGGAAACGGAAGAAGAATTTGAAACGACCTACGAATTTGTAAAACGGATTCATTTTTATGAAATGCACGTGTTTAAATATTCCAGAAGAAAAGGTACGGTTGCCGATAAAATGGACGGTCAGGTTGATGAAAAGATTAAGACACAGCGAAGCGGACGTCTTTTAGCACTTGAAAAGGAAATGTCTGCGGCATACCGCAAAGAAAGCATCGGCAAGACAATGCAGGTTTTAATTGAAGAAAAAATGAACTACAACGGCACAGACTACATGGCAGGATATACGAAAAATTATATCCGTGTGCTGATTCCGGCGAGTGACCGGATGACTGAAGCCGCCGTCAATA
>OGXY01002561.1_pt1 | contig 10060 bp, 10 predicted proteins | sample 1576411 | NCBI WGS metagenome assembly OGXY01 (sample SAMEA3541498, study PRJEB24748) | human gut metagenome | biome: human gut; feature: human-associated habitat; material: faeces | place: China | collected 2012 | reverse complement strand
TCCTGCCTTCCATACAATTTTTATCACCCGCCCGGAGAATGCTTCTGATCTCCGGGCGGGTCATTTTATGGAGTACAGAGTACCGGGATCCCCTTATACACCAGATCATACAGCGCCGGAGCCTTTTGGGGAGGAAGATTGATGCAGCCGTGGCTGCCTCCGGTCTGATAAAGCGTTCCGCCAAACTTGCTTCTCCAAGATGCGTCATGAAGGCCGATCCCGCCGTTAAAAGGCATCCAGTAATCTACATGGCTCTCATACTCATAGGTTCCGTCAGGCTTTTTCTTTCCTCTGAGTATCCGATCCTTTTCCTTATAGGTCAGGCTGTAGATTCCTGAAGGAGTGGTATAATCCTTTGACACATTTCCTGTGACGCAGGGAGCATCCCATACGATCTGGCCCTCTTTGAACATATAAACGTGCTGGCCTCCCAGATCGACCTCAACATAGGTAGTTCCCCAATCCGTTCCCTCTCTGGACGCAGCCTTCTGGCTGTAAACAGGCTCTCTGTCGGCCTGAGCCTGTCCTTCGCTCCAGCAGCTTCCCGAAGAAACCAGTTCCATAAGGGCTGCCGTCTCTGCTGCCTGATCGATCTTCCAGCCATAGGGGCCTGTGATCTCTGCCTGACCTCCTGCTGCCTTTGTTACGGTTCTGGCTGTTCCAGCTGTGTCATATCGGGAAGCCAGATCCTTTACGAAAGCCGCTGCCTTTTCCTGATCAACCGTAATCTTTCCCTCTGATACCCCCGTGATCCAGCTGGCCATGGTTTCCCCTGTCAAAAATTCCTCTGCCTCTCCGAATACATAACGGAGCTTTTTTTCTCTCCGGCTGTTCATGGCATCACAGAGATCCTTCAAATGTTCATCACTTTCCCACAGGCTGACGGTTCGGTAGCAGCCTTCTGCCTCCAGATCCAATTCATTTCTTCCTGCCTTTACAGCCTCATTTACTGCCAAAATCGTTTTTTCCCGATCCACATCATTTCCCTGTACTGCGGGAACAATGGAAAATGGCTTTCCTTCCTCATAGGGTGAAATCGAAGCATCCTTTGTAACTGTAACAGCGCTGCTGTTTAATACGGAAAGTGCTTCAATGGCCTGATCCAGCTTTTCCTGGCTGTAGGAGGGAACAAGCGCTGCCTGATGTGAATTGTCTACCGAGGGGCCGGATTGCCTCCCCCCTTCGTTCTGAGCCTTCAGGATAGCATCCAGATCATCTGTCAACGCAACCTGATAATCAATTGCTTCTCCCCGGATCACCTCCCTGCTCCCGTCCTTTTTTATGACAGAAAGCTCGTATTCGCCGGCATAAAATCCCTGGATCCGTTCTCTGGCCTCCTCCGGTGTGAGTCCTCCCACACCTACGCTGTTGATCCTGGTACCGTCCACAAACCGCGAAGCGTCTTCCTGAGCTCCCGGGGAAGAAACGGCAAAAAAAGCAGACAAAGAAACGGCTGCCAGAAAAAGAGCAGTTTTATTTTTACGCATAAAAACATCCTTTCTGATATAAAATCTCATATTTTATTCTAGCATACTTTTCCTTCTGTGCATCTTACAATTGCCTACAATTTTTATTAAAAAATGTAAAAGAGACCCCCCTTCCCGAAAGATCTCCTTTGAACTTGATCAGTCAATGACCTTAATGCTGTCGATCACCGGCTGATTATCCTTTGCAACTGTACCATTATTATCCTCTACCTGAGTATCCTTACAGATTGCGTCCACAACCTCCATACCATCGGTTACATAGCCAAAGCAGGCGTATTCACCGTCCAGGAACGTACTGTCCTCATGTACAATAAAAAACTGGGAGCTTGCACTGTCCTTCATCTGGGAACGTGCCATGGAAATGGCGCCTCTTGTGTGAGATAAGTCATTCTCTACACCATTGGAGGAAAATTCTCCTTTGATTTCCCGTTCTGAGCCTCCCATACCATTTCCCATGGGATCTCCTCCCTGAATCATAAATCCGCTGATGATCCGATGGAAGGTAAGTCCGTCATAAAATCCCTGTTCTGCCAGATCCATGAAATTTGCCACTGTGATCGGGGCGCTGTCTCCGTCCAGCTCTACGAAAATGGTGCCATAATCCTTTACATTGATCTCTATATGGTGCTTTCCAGCTGCAGCCTGCAGATCCAGACTCTCCTTATGACCTGCTGTACTCTTTTCATCTGCCTGGGCTGTTCCGTCTTCCGCTGCTGTCTCTTTCTCAGACTCTGCTGCTGTTTCTGCCTTTGTGGTTTCTACCTCTGAAGAAGCCGCTGCTGTCTCCTTTGCTGTTTCCTTTGCATCTGGTGTACTGCCGCATCCGGCCATAAATACTGCTGCTGTCACTGCGGCCAGGCAGACTGTCATCCATTTTTTCATCCTGTATTCCTTCCTTTCCCGTCCGTTCATCTGCCCCTTTTTTCTGATAAGAGGCAGCCAGATCATTGTACCATTCCGGATATCCACAAGTAAAGGACTTTATAAAAATATCACAGTTTAGTCACAATTTGCCTAAAACACTGTGCTTAATATTCTCCCCTGACAGCAAAGCCGTGATCCATGGGGCCGCTTCCCCTTCCCAGATCAAGCTGTGCTTCCAGGGCAGCAGAAAGATACCGCTTCGCCTGAGCGACTGCAGCCTCCAGTTCCATTCCCTTTGCCAGGTTGGAAGCAATGGCGCTGGACAGGGTACAGCCGGTACCATGGGTATTGGGATTGTTGATCCTTTTTCCGTAAAGCCAGATTCCATGGCCCATTCTGTATAAATAATCATTGGCATCATTGATCCGGTGCCCTCCCTTTAAGAGTACACTGCAGCCATATGTCTGTGAAATGATCCTGGCCGCTGTTTCCATGTCCTCTTCAGACCGGATTTCACAGCCGGAAAGCACCTCTGCCTCCGGTATATTGGGCGTCGCCAAAGCTGCCAGAGGCAGCAGCCGCTCTTTCAGCATCTCCACCGCATCTTCTCCTATGAGTCTGGCTCCGCTGGTGGCTACCATCACCGGATCTGCTACAATATGTTCCGCCTGATAAAAGCTCAGGCGCTCTGCGATCACCTTGATCAGCTGTGCAGAAGATACCATGCCGATTTTTACCGCATCCGGCCGTATATCCGTAAATACTGCATCCAGCTGCTTCTCCAGAAATTCCGGCGCCACCTCCATGATAGCGCTTACACCGGTTGTATTCTGTGCTGTGAGAGCCGTGATGGCGCTCATTCCATATACTCCATTTGCCAGCATAGTCTTTAAATCCGCCTGGATTCCTGCTCCTCCGCTGCTGTCGCTGCCTGCTATCGTCAATACCGTTTTCATTTGAATCTCCTTTCTGTTTACAAAAAGGGAACGATCAAGACTCACAGCGATAAAACATACTTCGACTGCCATAAAAACGAATCTCGCAAGCAGGATTCTCCGCCTGCGGCGGGTCGCATCAACGACATAATCCCACCCCGGCAGGTGCACTCTCTCTTTAAAAGCTTCCCTACGTTGGCATTATCCAAATCAGGTTCACGGGTCTAAGCGCTGTCAGCTTACTCTCAGCCCGCTTGCGCGAGCTCCCCTTTTTATATTACTTTTTATTATAATCCTTCTGTCCTAAAAAGCAAGAGGGATAACCGGCCTTAAACCAGTTATCCCTCTCTCATATCACATCATTTCAGCAGTCAGCGGAGAGTTTTCCAAATCCTCCTAAACTATTTTATCCGCAACAGCTTCCCAGAATCTCTGTTAAACCATTTTTACTGCCGGTATGACAGCGGATCACATTTGTTTAAACTTCTTCTATTTCCGAAAGATTTTGCATACTTTGCAAACTGATTGCTATCGTAGACATATTATGGAACATTGCAGTAGTCGTAGGCTGTATCATTCCTCCCACTCCTAAAAGAATGAGTAATGTGTTAATACCCACTATTTCTTTATAGTTCCTGTTTATTCTTCTCATCAATGCCTGACTGAGATACTTCAATCGCACAATCTGATATAAATTATCAGCCGGAATCGTAATGTCTGCAATTTCTCTGGCAAGTTCTGACCCATCGCTGACTGCAATCCCTGCGTCCGCCGCTGAAAGTGCCGGAGAATCGTTGATCCCGTCGCCTACCATGAGTACCTTCTTTCCTTTGGCTTTTTCCTTCTCAATAAACATGGCTTTGTCTTCCGGCAATACCTCTGAGTAGTACTCATCAACACCTGCCTTTCGGGCAATGAACGCTGCTGTACGCTCATTGTCTCCCGTCATCATAACAACCTTCTGAAATCCTGCCCCTTTCAATGCTCTCACTACGCTCGCGCTTTCCTCCCGCAACGGATCTTCAATACAGATCACTGCTGCAAGAACTCCGTCTATCGCCAGATATAAATGAGAGTATTCTTCCGGGAGGCTTTCAAACTGTTTCTGATATTCCTTCGGAACAGTACATTTTTCATCATCGAAAATAAAATGTGCACTGCCTATAAAGACACGTTTTTCCTCTATACTGGAAGAAATACCATGAGCTACAATATACTCCACTTTCGAGTGCATTTCCTCATGTTCAAGTCCTGCTTTTTTTGCCGCAGATACTACTGCCTTCGCCATAGAGTGCGGAAAATGCTCTTCCAGACAGGCCGCTATACGAAGCAGTTCATTTTCACCTGCTTCACAAAATGGAACGATCATTTTCACGGTAGGCATAGCTTTTGTAAGCGTGCCTGTTTTGTCCAGTACGATCGTTTCCGCTTCTGCAACCGCTTCTAAAAATTTTCCGCCCTTTACCGTAATATCATAAGAGCCTGCCTGACGAATTGCAGACAATACCGCAATCGGCATTGTGAGTTTTAACGCACAGGAAAAATCTACCATAAGCACAGCTAAAGCCTTCGTGATATTTCGCGTAAAGAGCCATGTAAGAGCTGTTCCTGCGAAGGTCACCGGAACTAATCGATCTGCAAGTCGTTCTGCTTTTCCTTCCAACGAAGATTTCAGCTTTTCAGACTCCTCGATCATCTCAACAATCTTCTCATACCGAGAAGAACCGGCTTTTTTTACAGTAAAAGTAAGTTCCCCTTCTTCCAGAACGCTTCCGGCATATACATATCCTCCTGCCTTTTTCAAAACCGGGAGCGGTTCACCGGTCAGAGAAGACTGATTTACCATTCCTTCGCCTTCGCATACCACCCCGTCAAAAGGAATAACATTCCCCATGTGAACTACGATATTATCCCCTTCTTTGATTTTTCTGGAATCAACAAGTACTTCCTGTTCTTCACTTTTCAGCCAAACCTTCGACACATTCAAAGACATACTGCGTGCCAGATCTCCTACCGATTTCTTATGTGTCCACTCCTCCAAGGTCTCTCCAACTCCCAACAGGAACATAACGGAAGCAGCCGTATTAAAATCACCTCGCAAAACAGAAATGCCAATAGCTGATGCATCCAACACTGCGACTTCCAGCTTCCGCCTTGCAAGACTCTTCCAGCCTTCTTTTAAATAATGTACAGCCTTCCATAAAACCACTGCTTTTCTGACCGGATATGGCAGAAAGATTTTACCGGCATAATGAAAAAGAACTTTACCAATCAGTTTCTCCTGATAAATATCATTCAACTGTCTTCCAGAATTTGTTAACACTTCATCCGGAACTTTTACAGACGTATATCGGAATTTTCTTAAAGCCTGAATCAACAGCTCTCGTTTTCCTGAAAAGCAAACGCAGGCATCGGCCGTCCTTCTATAAACCTTTGCCTGCGTGACATATTCCAGCGTATCCAAATAATACAGTAATGTATCGGCCTCTTTATAAGACATTTGTTTCTGTTCCATATGAATACGGATTCTTCCCGGAATCTCATGCTTTATAGTGAATTTCAATTACGCTTCCTCTGTTTCAGGATCAGCATGATCCTCTACTGTATCTTCCTGTACAGAGGCAGCTTCTTCCGCGGCGCGCCTCTCATTGATCTGCTTTGCTTCTGCCAGGATATCTTCTGCATTTTCCTGAACGGTCTCAGCAGTCTTCATCACACAATCTCTTGCTCGAAGAACTGCTGCTGTTCCTTCCACATATACTTTTTTCACATCCTTACTGGAAAGGATTTTCACACCTGCCGTTCCAAATAATACTCCGCCTGCAAACAATGCAAGGTTCTTTAATTTTAAACTATCCATAAATATCCTCCATTTCTGTCTTGTGCGATTTTATTTGTGTTTTTTTCCGGTATAGAATAACATGACGAGACAAACAATCATTGCCCATGCCCATAACCTATGCTGTTTCATTCTGTCACCTCTTCTCTGGTTTGTTATTATATTCTCTCATATATATACAGTCAAAGTATTTTTCTTTTAATGAAATATTTTCTCAACAAATGGCGTGCCGCAATCATATCACCGTATTTGTATTACCTTATACCCCGCCTGCTCAACCGCTTTCTGGAGCTGCATATCTTCTATCTCTTTTTCCATAGATACAACTGCCGTTTTTTTCTTCAGATTCACTTTTGCAGATACCCCTTCCAAACGGTTCAATGCGTTTTCAACCCGATTTTTGCAATGTTCACAGGTCATGCCTTCGATCTGTACCCTCTTCTGACCTATGATATTTTTCAATTTTTTCTTTTTGTCCTGATTTGCGAAGAACCGCCATAGCATCCTCCCTGCCCCTTAAAGTGCTTTGTGCCGGAACGGATTCCTGTAAATACCAGAATCAAAAGTACAGCAATTATAATCTCATTTACCATTTTCCCACGTTCCTTTCTCCATATATACTTTCAGTTTATCAAAACTTTCATCCGACAAGATATATTCCAGCATACTGGCCTCTTTTTCTGCCTGCTGTTGATCAACTCCCGCCTCTACCAGGATTTTTAGAAAAAAAGAGTGTCTGGCAAGTATTTTGTCCGCCAATGCATTTTCTTCAATCCTCTCCTTTCCATACTGGATCTCATACATTTTGTTTCTTCTGATCGCTCCTATATCTTCCAGCGACCTGACCATTCTATAGACTGTCGCTATTCCGATCGCAGGGTCTTTTTTTATCGCTTTATAATAAATTTCTTTACAGCAGACACATTCTTCTTCCAAAATAATATCCAGAAGAATTTTCCTTTGTGCCGTAATACGGCCTCCACACGCTCTTAACTTACGGAAAATTGTTTCTTTTTCCATTTGTGTCCTGGAAAAATCCGGATTTTCATTTTTCTGGCAGCTTTTCACAGACCTCACTCCATTTCCTGTGTTTTATATAAAAGGCCCACACCTTTTCCAAAGTGCGGGCTTTCCCTGAAATTTCCTATTTTTCTGCACTATGGCATCCGCAGCTGCACACTGTATGTCCTTCTTTTCCCGAACATTTTCCTGCAGATGGGCAGCCTATACATTTAACGCCTCTCTTCTTTGCTTTCCATATATAAACAGCCGCAGCGCCTATAATCAACAGCAGGATACCTGTTACCAACAAATCTGCCATACGTCGCTATCCTTTCTTTTTTATGCGTGGAGACGATACTCGGCGCTGAAAGCTTTCTCATTTCTCTGGATCAGCACAAGCAATGCCCCGGCAAATGCAGCCACTGCGATCAGTCCCGGAACAAAACCGTTTCCAAGGGTTCCTGTTGTTATCAGCGTACCTACCTGATATACGAAAAATGCAACTGTATAACCGGTAGCTAACTGCAATGCAATTCCTCCCCACAGCCATCTTTTATCCTGCATTTCAGAATTCATCGCACCAAGGGCTGCAAAACAAGGCGGCGTGAAAAGATTAAACATCAGATAAGCAAGTGCCGCGACTTTCGTAAGTCCCATAACCATTGCCACTTCATTTGCTCCGCCAACTAACGCCAGCTCATCCGTATCAATAAAATTCGTAAGTCCATAAACAACTGCCAGGGTGCCGACCACGTTCTCTTTTGCAATAAAACCTGTGATTGCTGCCGCTGCAAGCTGCCATACGCCAAATCCAAGCGGGATCAGAAGTACTGCAAAAGGAGAAGCAATCGAGGCAAGGATAGACGTATGTTCCATTCCCTCTTCCACTACCTGGAACTGCCAGTTAAAACTCTGCATAATCTGCACTGCAGTGTTACATACCAAAATGATCGTTCCTGCCTTCACAATGTATGCCTTACCGCGGGAAAGCATAGAAAGGGTTGCCCGTTTTAAACTCGGAATTTTGTATTCCGGAAGTTCAATGATAAAGAACGATTTACGGAATTTATATCCGGTAATCTTTTTTACCAATAATGCGCCCAGGAAAATCAACACAGCTCCAGCCAGATACATGGTCGGCCCTACCCATGAAGCGTCTGCGAAGAACGCCCCTGCAAATAACGCGATCACCGGGAGCTTTGCTCCGCACGGCATAAACGGCGTCAGCATGGCGGTTGCTCTTCTTTCTCTTTCGTTCCGGATGGTACGGCATGCCATGATACCCGGAATAGCGCATCCTGTTCCGATCACCATAGGGATTACAGACTTTCCTGATAAACCAACTCTCTTAAAAATCGGATCTAAAACCACAGTAGCGCGAGCCATATATCCGCAGTCTTCCAAAAGAGCAATCAGGAAATACATAACCATTACCAGAGGCAGGAAACCGACTACTGCGCCTACGCCTCCAATGATGCCATCCACCAAAAGCGCCTGAAGGAATGGATTTGCTCCTTCCACCAAACCTGCAACCCAGCCCTGAAAAGCTTCAATACAGCCAACTAACCAGTCCGCAATCCATGTTCCAACCGTAGACTGGGATATGTAAAACACGCCAAACATAACCACTGCAAAGATTGGGATTCCAACAAATTTATTGGTAAGCACCGCATCGATGCTGTCCTGCTTATTTTTATCCTTTGTTAAAACTTTTCTTTTTTCTACTGCTTTTACAATCCCATTTACAAATTCAAAGCGCTTCCTGTCGGCTGCCTCAACCTGCGCTTTGTCTTGCAGATCAATATCCGCCTGCACATATGGCGCTTTCTGCACACGTCCTTTTAATGCTGCTGCATGATTTACAACCTCTTTTAATCCTTCATGTCCTGAGGTTATAGATACAGTCTGAATAACTGGACAGCCTAATTTATCCGCTAATTTCTTTACATCAATTTCTGTTTTTTTCTTCTCCGTAATATCGCTTTTATTAAGAGCAACTACCACCGGGATTCCCAGTTCCAGAAGCTGCGTTGTAAAAAACAAACTTCTGCTCAAATTAGTTGCATCCACAATATTAATAATCGCATCCGGATTTTCGTTTTTTACATAACTGCTGGTAATACTCTCCTCCGATGTAAACGGAGACATAGAATAGGCTCCCGGTAAATCTACCGCGATCAGTTCCTCCGAACCGCCGTAATATCCTTTCTTGATCGGACTCTCTTTTTTCTCTACTGTAACTCCAGCCCAGTTTCCCACACGTTCATTTCTTCCTGTGAGCGCATTGTACATGGTTGTTTTTCCGCTATTGGGATTTCCTGTCAACGCAATTCTCATTGATGTTTCCTCCTTCATACTCAGATTAGCATGAGCTAACCCATCGTTTTAAAAAAAAAGTGATCAAAATCACCATTTTTATATTGAAATAGCCTGCGCTAAATCAGTATCAATATTATATCTGCCATCTTTGATAGATACCACGCAGCCGCCTTTTCGATGCGTGATCACAGTAATCGGTTCTCCGCTGTAACATCCCAGAGAAAACAAAAACTCATTTAATTCTTCATCATCTGTCAATATATCTTTGACAATATATTCTTTTCCTTCTTTAGCCTCTGATAAATTCATAAACCTTTGGCACACTCCATTCCTTTTATATCTATATATTTATTTTATGTATCAGATAAGTTATTCTTCATTCACACAAGTTAGCTTATCCTAATTTTTATATTTTGTCAAGTCCATTATTGAGTTTTTTTATCGTCAAGCATTTAATTTGTTACTTTTCACACCCACGCCAATAACTAAAAAGAGCCAGTGTCCTGATAAATCATGTCAGTGCACCGGCTTCAACTTCTTTCTTTGGTTTTTGTGGGCTTTTACGTTCAAAAATGGCTGCGATTTCCTGATATACATTTCTGGCATCTGTGCGC
>OGXY01002549.1_pt1 | contig 10097 bp, 9 predicted proteins | sample 1576411 | NCBI WGS metagenome assembly OGXY01 (sample SAMEA3541498, study PRJEB24748) | human gut metagenome | biome: human gut; feature: human-associated habitat; material: faeces | place: China | collected 2012 | reverse complement strand
TCAATGAAGAGATTATTCGTGATACGGTAGCTTCAGGTGCTCCGATCAATGCGATTATGCTGCGCTATTTCAATCCGATTGGTGCGCATCCTACAGCATTGCTGGGTGAACTGCCTAATGGGGTTCCTCAAAACCTGATTCCATATCTGACCCAAACCGCCATCGGCATCCGTGAGAAACTAAGTGTGTTTGGTGATGATTATGATACACCGGACGGTTCTTGTATCCGTGACTTTATCAATGTTGTTGACTTGGCTAAAGCCCACGTGATCGCTATCCGTCGTATCTTGGAAAAGACACAAAAAGAAAAAGTGGAAGTGTTCAATATCGGTACAGGACGTGGCGTTTCTGTATTGGAATTGATAAATGGCTTTGAAAAAGCCACCGGCGTAAAATTGAATTATCAGATTGTCGGACGTCGTGCTGGTGATATTGAAAAAGTTTGGGCGAATCCGGATTTCGCAAATCAGGAACTGGGTTGGAAGGCTGTAGAAACTTTGGAAGATACTTTACGTTCTGCATGGAACTGGCAGCTGAAACTCCGTGAAAGAGGGATTCAATAAAAGAGATTTGTTTTAAAATAAACATAAAAGATTAAACAAATCGTGCATGCGATTTGTTTATTTAATGCTAATCGACCTGAAGCTGTTTATGAGTATGCGAATATACGTAAATGGTACTTATGCCTCCCCGGCATAGACAGGAAAGATTGCATAGTAGTTTTGTCGTGTTTTATTTTGTGTTTGTGTTGTGACGGTACTACGACGTGAGTCGTGGTACCGTTTTTTTGTTCGCCCAGTATGGGCGAACAAAACTATGTTTATAGCTTTCCTTTGAAACAGAAAACGTCGCTTTCTCCTATTGTTTCCGGTAAAGAAGTTCCGGGGGCGAACAGTCCGAACACTGAAGAGCCGGAGCCGCTCATGGAGGCGTAGATCGCTCCTTGATGATAGAGTTCTCTTTTAATTTCCCCAATAACGGGATGTTGCGGGAATACACTTGCTTCAAAATCATTGATTAGGATATCCTTCCATTCTGCAACTGGACGCAGGATTGCCTCTTTGACCGGATATTCCGGACGGTGGGGATGAATATTTGAAAAAGCTTCCCGGGTAGAAACGAAAACGTTCGGTTTGACAATCATGATTTGGTAACCGCTTAATGAAAGCTCGATTGGTGAGAACAGGTTTCCGATCCCTTCGGCATAGGTCGGCTTGTTTTTAATAAAGAAAGCACAGTCCGCTCCCAAAGTGGCGGCATATACCTCCAGCTGTTCTTCAGATAATTCCAGCTGAAAATGATCGTTGAGCAACTTTAGCATAAAAGCGGCATCGGATGAACCGCCCCCCAGTCCGGCTCCCGAGGGAATATGCTTATATAAATGAATTTCGACAGGGGGAAGATGAAACTCCTTATCCAGCAATGAATAGGCCTTTGCCACCAGGTTGTCTTCCGGATTGCCGGCTATCTCCATGCCATACTGGTGGAGGGTAATCTTCTTTTCTGTTTCAGAAGAAGTACGGATTTCGAGAGCGTCCTCGAGGGCTACCGGATAGAAAACGGTTTCCAGATTGTGATATCCGTCCGGGCGTTTTTCCGTGATGGAAAGTCCCAGGTTTATTTTGATATTAGGAAAAGCGAGCATAAGGTTATTTACTATTTTTCAATTTACGATTTACTATTTGCAGTGCTGCACATGACAATTAATCATGTGTTGAATGTAATTCGGGAGCAAAGTTAGTAAAATCTTCATTTTTCCTTATCCATTCTTCATGATTATATTCTATCTTTGTCGTCCCGACTGGAAAAACTCTGTTATAAAGGAGTCTGTCCGGTCGCAAAATAGTAAATAGTAAATTGTAAAATAGTAAATACCTCGATGGCCGAACAGAAAAGAAATACCCGCAATACAAAGTCTACTAAGGTACAACCGGTAAATGATTATGGACGTATTCAGCCACAGGCACCTGAACTGGAAGAAGCAGTTCTGGGAGCTTTGATGATTGAAAAGGATGCTTACTCATTGGTGAGTGAGATTCTTCGTCCCGAATCTTTTTACGAACACCGGCATCAGTTGATTTATTCTGCTATCACCGATCTTGCGGTGAATCAGAAACCGGTGGATATTCTGACTGTAAAGGAACAACTTAGCAAACGCGGAGAACTGGAAGAGGTGGGAGGCCCGTTCTATATTACTCAATTGAGTAGTAAGGTGGCTTCATCAGCGCATATTGAGTATCACGCCCGTATTATTGCACAGAAATCTCTGGCGCGTGAGCTGATTACGTTTACGAGCAATATCCAGAGTAAAGCGTTTGATGAAACGCTGGATGTGGACGACTTGATGCAGGAAGCGGAAGGTAAACTTTTTGAGATTTCGCAGCAGAACATGAAAAAGGATTATACGCAGATCAATCCGGTGATTGACGAAGCCTATAAGCTGATTCAGAAGGCTGCGGCGCGAACCGACGGTTTGAGTGGTCTTGAGAGTGGTTTTACAAAGCTCGACAAGATGACTTCCGGTTGGCAGAATTCCGACCTTATCATTATCGCTGCACGTCCTGCGATGGGTAAGACCGCCTTTGTCCTTTCTATGGCTAAGAATATTGCTGTCGATTATCGGAACCCGGTGGCGTTGTTCTCGCTTGAAATGAGTAACGTTCAGTTGGTGAACCGTTTGATTGCGAATGTCTGCGAGATTGAGAGTGGAAAGATCAAGAGCGGACAGTTGGCAGGTTATGAGTGGCAACAGTTGGACTATAAACTGAAGAATCTGATGGATGCACCGCTTTACGTGGATGATACTCCGTCTCTGTCTGTATTTGAACTTCGAACGAAAGCGCGTCGTCTGGTACGTGAACATGGGGTGAGAATCATTATTATTGACTACCTTCAGTTGATGAATGCGAGCGGTATGGCGTTTGGTAGCCGTCAGGAAGAGGTTAGTACCATTTCCCGTTCGTTGAAAGGACTGGCGAAAGAGTTGAATATTCCGATCATCGCACTGTCGCAGTTGAATCGTGGTGTGGAAAGTCGTGAAGGTATTGATGGTAAACGTCCGCAGTTGAGTGACCTTCGTGAATCGGGAGCCATCGAGCAGGATGCCGATATGGTGTGCTTTATCCATCGTCCGGAATACTATAAGATATTTCAGGATGATCGTGGTAATGACCTGCGCGGTATGGCGGAAATTGTAATCGCCAAGCATCGTAACGGTGCGGTAGGCGAGGTGTTGCTCCGCTTTAAGGGTGAGTTTACCCGTTTCTCTAATCCGGAGGACGATATGGTGATTCCGATGCCGGGCGAGCCTGCAGGAGCTATGTTAGGATCGAAAATGAATACAGGTAATGCTGGTTCCATACCTCCTCCCGCACCTGATTTTGCACCGCAGACGGAGAATCCATTCGGAGCACCGGGAGATGGACCGTTACCATTTTAGTTAATAGTTGATAGTTGATAACTGATAGTGAAAATGCTCTGCGCAACATTTCTTCTATCTGTATGTTATTCCGCATGGTAACTATCAACTATAAACTTTTTTATCTAACCTTCTCGGTCAACCGAAAAATCTTATTAACTTTGCAAATCTTTTTGAGAAACAATAAAAAATTAAATATATGAATATCTCTTATAACTGGCTGAAAGAGTATGTCAACTTCGACCTGACGCCCGATGAAACGGCTGCTGCGTTGACTTCTATCGGCTTGGAAACAGGTGGTGTAGAAGAAGTGCAAACCATTAAAGGTGGTTTGGAAGGACTTGTGATCGGTGAAGTGCTGACCTGCACGGAACATCCTAATTCTGACCATTTGCATATTACTACTGTTAATCTGGGAGACGGTGAACCGGTACAGATTGTTTGTGGTGCCCCGAATGTGGCTGCCGGACAGAAAGTGGTGGTAGCTACTTTAGGTACGAAACTTTATGACGGTGACGAATGTTTTACCATCAAGAAATCAAAAATCCGTGGGGTAGAATCTACAGGTATGATTTGTGCTGAAGACGAAATCGGGATCGGTACGGATCATGCAGGTATCATCGTATTGCCGGAAACTGCTGTTCCGGGTACGCTTGCCAAGGATTATTATAATATCAAAAGCGATTATGTACTGGAAGTGGACATCACGCCTAACCGTGCGGATGCCTGCTCTCACTATGGGGTAGCTCGTGACCTGTATGCTTATCTGATTCAGAACGGTCGTCAGGCAACTTTACAACGCCCGTCAGTGGATGGCTTTAAAGTGGAAAACCATGACTTGAATATCGAAGTGAAGGTTGAAAACAGCGAAGCTTGTCCGCATTATGCCGGTGTTACTGTGAAAGGTGTAACGGTGAAGGAGAGTCCGGAATGGCTGCAAAACAAATTGCGCCTGATCGGTGTGCGCCCTATTAATAATGTAGTGGATATTACGAACTATATCGTTCATGCTTTCGGTCAGCCGTTGCATTGCTTCGATGCCGGAAAGATTAAAGGCAATGAAGTGATTGTGAAAACAATGCCCGAAGGTACTCCGTTCGTTACGTTGGATGAAGTGGAGCGTAAGTTGAACGAACGCGACCTGATGATTTGCAACAAGGAAGAGGCCATGTGTATTGCCGGCGTATTCGGCGGACTGGACTCCGGTTCTACGGAAGCTACGACAGACGTATTCATCGAAAGTGCTTATTTCCATCCTACATGGGTGCGTAAGACGGCTCGTCGTCATGGCTTGAATACGGATGCTTCTTTCCGTTTCGAACGTGGTATCGATCCGAATGGCGTGATTTATTGCTTGAAACTGGCTGCTTTGATGGTGAAAGAACTGGCTGGCGGTACGATTTCTTCTGAAATAAAAGATGTATTCACTACTCCTGCACAGGATTTTATCGTCGATCTTGCTTACGAAAAAGTACATTCTTTGGTAGGTAAAGTGATTCCGGTAGAGACAATCAAGAGCATTGTGACCAGCCTGGAAATGAAGATTACCAATGAAACGGCAGAAGGACTGACATTGGCTGTTCCTCCTTATCGTGTAGACGTGCAGCGTGATTGCGATGTGATTGAAGATATTCTTCGTATCTATGGATATAATAATGTGGAAATTCCGACTACGTTGAACTCCAGTCTGACTACAAAGGGTGAGCACGACAAGTCGAATAAATTGCAGAATCTGATTGCAGAACAACTGGTGGGTTGTGGATTCAATGAAATTCTGAACAACTCACTGACTCGTGCTGCTTATTATGATGGGTTGGAGGCTTATCCGTCCAATCACCTGGTGATGTTGCTCAATCCGTTGAGTGCTGATCTGAATGCTATGCGTCAGACCTTGCTGTTCGGCGGACTGGAAAGCATTGCTCATAACGCCAATCGTAAGAACGCTGATTTGAAATTCTTCGAATTCGGTAACTGTTATTATTTCAATGCTGACAAGAAGAACGAAGAGAAGGTACTGGCTCCTTATTCGGAAGATTATCACCTGGGCTTGTGGGTAACCGGTAAGAAGGTTTCCAATTCATGGGCGCATGCGGATGAAAATAGTTCGGTGTATGAATTGAAAGCGTACGTAGAAAATATATTAAAGCGTCTGGGACTGGATTTGCACAATCTGGTTGTAGGTAATCTGACAGACGATGTTTTTGCTGCCGCACTCTCTGTCAACACGAAGGGCGGAAAACGTCTTGCTTCTTTCGGTATTGTAACTAAGAAGCTGTTGAAAGCATTTGATATCGACAATGAAGTATATTACGCCGACTTGAACTGGAAGGAATTGATGAAAGCCATCCGTTCTGTGAAGATCAGCTACAAGGAAATATCCAAATTCCCTGCTGTGAAACGCGACTTGGCATTGTTGCTTGATAAGAATATACAATTTGCCGAAATCGAAAAGATTGCATACGAAACAGAGAAGAAGCTGTTGAAAGAAGTGGAACTCTTCGATGTATATGAAGGTAAGAACCTCGAAGCGGGTAAGAAGTCGTATGCGGTGAGCTTCCTGCTTCAGGATGAAAACCAGACTTTGAATGATAAGATGATTGATAAGATCATGTCGAAACTGGTGAAGAACCTGGAAGATAAACTGGGTGCCAAACTTAGATAAACTTAAAATTGTCATTATTAAAAATATAAACCAATGGGAAGAGCATTTGAATATAGAAAGGCCGCTAAACTGAAAAGATGGGGCCACATGGCTAAAACTTTTACAAGACTGGGTAAACAAATCGCTATCGCTGTAAAGGCAGGCGGTCCGGAACCAGAAAACAACCCGACGCTGCGTTCGGTGATCGCTACTTGTAAGCGTGAAAACATGCCGAAGGATAACATTGAACGTGCTATTAAAAACGCGTTGGGTAAAGACCAGAGCGACTACAAGAGCATGACTTATGAAGGATACGGCCCTCACGGTATTGCTGTGTTTGTAGACACATTGACAGACAACACGACTCGTACAGTGGCTGATGTTCGTTCGGTATTCAATAAGTTCGGTGGCAATCTGGGTACAATGGGTTCTCTTGCGTTCCTTTTCGACCACAAATGTGTGTTCACTTTCAAGAAGAAAGACGGATTGGATATGGAAGAACTGATTCTCGATCTGATCGACTATGACGTGGAAGATGAATATGAAGAAGATGATGAAGAGGGAACAATTACTATCTATGGTAATCCTAAGAGCTACGCCGCTATTCAGAAGCATTTGGAAGAATGTGGGTTTGAAGATGTCGGTGGAGACTTCACTTATATCCCGAACGACTTGAAAGAGGTTACTCCGGAACAACGCGAAACATTGGATAAGATGATCGAACGTCTGGAAGAATTTGATGACGTGCAGACTGTCTATACCAACATGCAACCGGAAGAAGGGGAAGAGGAGTAAGACAGGTTATGGAATATGTTTATAAGACCCAGGGAACTTGCAGCACGAATATCGAACTGAATGTGGAAGATGGAGTGGTGAAGGAAGTTGCTTTCTGGGGAGGATGTAATGGTAACCTTCAAGGTCTTTCCCGCCTTGTGAGAGGGATGAAGGTAGCGGATGTGATTACAAAACTTGAAGGAGTGCGTTGTGGTGGCAGACCGACTTCATGTCCCGATCAATTATGTCGTGCATTGCATGAGATGGGATATTGATTGATTTTTCATTTATGTAAATTATATATTGATTTGTGGCCTCTGGCAATTGGTTTGTCGGAGGTCATTTTTTTTTAGCAGAAAGTCCTTATTTCCTTTTCTCGAGTAGTCCTTACTCAACCCTTTTATAATAATGTCCTCATAATTAGTGTATCATCTGTGTCCATAGGTCATCTACTTATTGGTCGGTATTTTGAACTAAAATTGATTCTCACTCGTTATTTATAAGTATATTTGTACTGGATAAACTATTATGCAAAAATGAAGAATATTTTTCAAGACTTAAGACGCAAAGATCATAAACGCTATCTGGGTGGACTGGATGTTTTTAAATATATTGGTCCGGGGCTACTGGTTACTGTAGGATTTATTGATCCGGGAAACTGGGCTTCTAATTTCGCCGCCGGTTCCGAATTCGGCTATTCCTTGCTTTGGGTGGTTACCTTGTCTACTATCATGCTGATTGTCCTTCAGCACAACGTTGCTCACTTGGGAATCGTTACCGGACTTTGCCTTTCGGAGGCGGCCACTAAGTACACCCCTAAATGGGTGTCACGACCTATTCTTGGCACAGCAGTACTGGCGTCGATCTCTACTTCCCTGGCGGAAATTCTGGGAGGTGCCATCGCGTTGGAAATGTTATTGGATATTCCTATTATATGGGGAGCTGTATTGACTACGCTTTTTGTCTCCATCATGCTTTTCACTAATTCGTATAAAAAGATAGAACGTTCCATCATTGCGTTCGTTTCTGTTATCGGGCTTTCATTTATTTATGAATTGTTTCTGGTGGAAATAGACTGGCCGGCTGCAACGGCGGGGTGGGTGACTCCTTCTTTCCCGAAAGGTAGTATGCTGATTATCATGAGTGTGTTGGGAGCGGTAGTGATGCCTCATAATCTGTTCCTTCATTCGGAGGTGATACAGAGTCACGAGTACAATAAGAAGGATGATGCTTCTATTAAGAAGGTATTGAAATATGAGTTGTTTGACACTCTTTTCTCAATGATTGTCGGTTGGGCGATTAACAGTGCCATGATTCTGCTGGCGGCCGCCACTTTCTTTAAGAGCGGTATTCAGGTAGAGGAACTGCAACAGGCTAAGTCTTTGCTCGAACCTTTATTGGGAAGTAATGCGGCAATCGTATTTGCATTGGCATTGCTGATGGCGGGCATTTCGTCAACTATTACGAGCGGAATGGCGGCAGGTTCTATTTTTGCAGGTATTTTCGGCGAGTCTTATCATATCAAGGACAGTCACTCGCAGGTGGGAGTTCTCTTGTCTTTGGGAATTGCCTTATTGCTGATTTTCTTTATTGGAGATCCGTTTAAAGGATTGATTATTTCGCAGATGGTACTTAGTATTCAATTGCCTTTCACCGTGTTCTTACAGGTGGGACTGACGTCTTCCCGAAAGGTGATGGGCGATTATGTCAATAGTCGTTGGAGTACGTTCGTGTTGTACTCGATTGCTATTATCGTTTCGGTACTGAACATTATGCTTTTGTTTTCATAAAATGAACATGAACTTATAAATATAGAATGATGAAAATTATTACTTATAACGTGAACGGACTACGTGCTGCCGTCTCTAAAGGGTTACCGGAATGGCTGGCACAGGAGAATCCTGATATTCTTTGTCTGCAAGAGACGAAACTGCAACCGGACCAATATCCGGGAGAAGTGTTTGAAGCATTGGGCTACAAGTCTTATTTGTACTCGGCGCAGAAGAAGGGATACAGTGGAGTGGCCATACTTACCAAGCGGGAACCGGACCATGTGGAATATGGGATGGGAATGGAAGCATACGATAATGAAGGACGTTTCATCCGTGCGGACTTCGGAGACTTGTCGGTAGTCAGCGTTTACCATCCTTCGGGAACGAGCGGGGATGAACGCCAGGCCTTTAAAATGGTGTGGTTGGAAGATTTCCAGAAATATGTGATGGAGTTGCAGAAGTCTCGTCCCAACTTGATTCTTTGCGGCGATTATAATATCTGTCACGAGCCGATTGATATTCATGACCCTGTCCGGAACGCGACCAACAGCGGTTTCCTTCCTGAAGAACGGGAATGGATGACGCGTTTCCTGTCTGCGGGATATGTGGACTCTTTCCGTACGCTTTGTCCGGAGAAACAGGAATATACCTGGTGGAGCTATCGTTTTAATTCGCGTGCCAAGAATAAAGGCTGGAGAATTGATTATTGTATGGTCAGTGAGCCGGTACGCCCGCTGTTGAAACGGGCGTATATCTTGAATGAGGCCGTACATTCCGACCATTGTCCGATGGCTCTGGAAATATTATAGAATGGTAATACTCAATTTACGGGTGTCTCCTCCGTCGCGAAACTCGCCGAGGTAGACGCCTTGCCATGTACCTAAGTTCAAACGGTGGTTTTTGATGGGGATGGTGACCGAGCTTCCTATCAGGGAGGCTTTTATATGGGCACTCATATCGTCAGGGCCTTCAAGGGTATGGATGAAGTAGGGAGCACCGTCGGGAACAAGTTTATTAAAAAACGTCTGAAAGTCATGCCGTACGTCCGGGTCTGCATTTTCGTTGATAGTCAGTCCGGCAGAAGTGTGTTTGATAAAGACTACCAGCAGACCGCTTTCAGGAAGTGGGGGTAGCTGTGAGACAATATCGCGCGTGATTAGATGAAATCCGCGCGAATAATGAGGTAGTTGGATGTCAAATGTTGTAGCCATATATATTTTAGCTTTTTAAAATTTGGATGGTGGATTCAGATCCACATACGGATCTTTGACGGCTGATTCCATCATCGCGTTGATTGTGATTCCTGTGTCTTCTTTATAATTCCTTCTTTTGTTCCATTCACGTATGTCCTTGAGAGTGACATCACGTTTCTTTCTGTTTTGAGGGAAATTACTTTTTCTTTTCCTATCGGCATATTCATCCTTTCTGGCTGCGCTCATCATAGCTTGGATGGCAATGGCTGTCGATTCTTTATATGAAATAGTTTTGTTCA
>OGXY01002545.1_pt1 | contig 10107 bp, 5 predicted proteins | sample 1576411 | NCBI WGS metagenome assembly OGXY01 (sample SAMEA3541498, study PRJEB24748) | human gut metagenome | biome: human gut; feature: human-associated habitat; material: faeces | place: China | collected 2012 | reverse complement strand
TCAGCCGCGCGGCAGCAGGGGCCCATGAGCCGTTTTCCATGAGGCCGATCCGGCGGTTTCGGAATCCCTTTGTCTGTAAATGTTCCAAAAACTCCTTCATGGGCGGAAACATTCCTCCGTCATAGGTGGAGCAGGCCAACACCAGTTTCCCACAGTAGAATGCGCTGGTCACAGCATAGGAAAGGTCTGTTGCCGTCAGATCGCACATGGTGACTTGCGCACCTTTTCCCTCCAGCTTGCTCTTGAGGGCCTCCGATGCATATGCGGTATTTCCATGGATGGATGCGTGAGCGATCAGGATGCCCTCCGGTTCTTCCGGTTTCCATTGTGACCAGAGATCATAGAGCCGCAGATACTCCCCCAAGTCTTCTGTGAGCATGGGGCCATGGAGCGGGCAGATCGTTTTGATCTCCAGCGCGGAGATTTTTTTCAGCAGAGCCTGCACCTGTGCGCCATATTTCCCGATAATATTGTAATAATACCGTCGGGCCTGCGGCACCCAGGGGGCACGGGCAGTCCGTTCCAGTGAGCCAAAGCGTCCGAAGGCATCCGCCGAGAACAGGATTTTTTCCGTTTCCTCATACGCCGTCATCACCTCCGGCCAGTGTACCATCGGCGCCAGCAGGAAGCGCAGCCGGTGTGAGCCCAGAGAGATCGTGCTGCCCTCGCCAACCTCCAGCATACGGTCTTCCGACAATGCACCTGTGCCGAAGAACTGCTTGATCAGGGTAAATGTTTTCGCGTTTCCCACGATCTTCATCTCCGGGTACTTTTGTGCCAGCCGCATGAGGCTGCCGGAATGATCCGGCTCCATGTGTGTGACCACAAGATAGTCGGGGCTGCGCCCCTCCAACACCCGCGCCACATTGGAAAGCCATTCTTCCGTTGCCCGTGCGTCCACGCTGTCCATCACGGCAATCTTCTCATCCAGAATGACATAGGAGTTGTAGCTCACTCCCATAGGCTGGACGGGGTACTGGTTTTCAAAGAGTGCCAATGTGTTATCATCCACCCCTACATAGCGGATGGCATCTGTTACCGTTCGGATAGCCATATAAAAAATACCTCCTATTTTCCTTACTCAGACTCTGACTGATAGGTTCTTCTTTTCTAATGGAACATACGCTCAACCGCGGATCGACGGTCGCGCATTTTACCGTTGCCTTGCTTCCCCCAGAGTCGTTACATGTGGTACACCGCAGCGGAGCGAAGTCCTTCCGGCAAGCCGTCGGGCGCAGCAGGTGAAAGTTCCCAGCGTACCTGCCCCGCCCACTGGGAGGCGACGGCGGAGAAGTGGAGCATGACAATACCGAGATCCAATGCGGCATCCAAATTATCGGTGTAGGCATCCTCCTGCTGCACCAAATAGATGCTGTGATCCTGCACAAGGAAGCCATAGGGCTGACGGTTGAGATAGCTGGGGGAGAGCGAAGCGGCGTAGAAGGACTGCCAGAGCATATCGTCGTAGAAGTCCATCATCTCGTCAAGCCCAGACTTGTTGCTCCAGCTCCCCATGTGAACCAAATCATGCACGCCCTTTTTGGGCGCGTAGTACTGCTGCTCGGCCCGCACATCGATATGAGACATACTTAGGATATTCAGCCGCAGCTTTTTTGCGGTCTTTTCCCCGTAGCCAAAGGCAACGATTGCCGCCACCTCTAACGGGGTGGTGAGAGAAAGTGCCTTTTTGATTTTGTCGCTGTCGGTGAAGGTCATCCAGCAGGTGTCAATGTCCAACTCAGTCAGCTTGAGGACGAGATCTTCCATCATGTAGCCGGCGTTGATGGCCGCATAGGAATGCGGGGCAGACATAAGGAGCAGGTAGTGCGGTGCTCCGATGAGAAATTGCTTATAGCCCGCTGAGCTCTCCAGCGCCGGCTGTGCATCCTTGTCCAAGACGATCAACTCCGTTGCAATCTCCGGGACAAGACGGGGGCAGGTCTTTTCATAGTAGGATCGGAGCTGGCCGATAGCCTCGCTCGGAACTTCCTTTTCGCGGAATGCGTGAACGGATCTGCGATTTTGAATCATAGCGCTGTAATTCATAGTAGTATCTCCTATTCTGATGTCTTTGGTTTTCTTATAAATCGTCTATCAGTGCGGTGCTCTTGGCGTAGGCGGTACTGCGTGCCTCAAAGAAATCGGTCTTGACCATGTTGGCGTCGGCGTACTGGCTGACCCATTCCATGCTCTCCGGTTCGCTCTCAAAGCCTGGATACAATGCGGGATAGCCAAGGCTCGTCCAGCGGAGGTTGCCGAGATAGCGGATGTAATCGCTGATCATCTGCCGGTTCAGCCCCGGGATGTCGTCGCCGATCACATAATGCCCCCATGCGATCTCCTGCTCCACGCCCTCACGCATCATCTCGCGCAGCGCTTGTACGCTCTCGGCGGTGAACAACTCCGGCTGCTCCTTTTGCAGCTCCGTGATGATATTGCGGAACAGCCACAAGTGCGTGTTCTCATCGCGGTTGATGTAGCGGATCTCCTGCGCCGAACCGGACATCTTCCCATTTCGGGAGAGATTGTAGAAGAACATAAAGCCGCTGTAAAAATAGATGCCCTCCAAAATATAGTTCGCCATCATCACGCGCAGCAGCGTGGGAGCGTCCTTCCGCTCCTGAAACTCGTTGTAGCAGTCCCCAATGAAGGTGTTGCGGCGCAGCAGATGCTCGTCCGTTTTCCATTGGTAGAGGATGTCATTGCGCTCCACGGGGGAACAGATGGTGTCGAGCATATAGCTGTAGCTCTGTGAGTGGACACACTCCTGAAACGCCTGAATGGACAGGCAGAGATTGACCTCGTTGGCGGTAATGTAGGCGCCGATATTAGGCAGGTTCGCTGTCTGAATGGAATCCAAAAAGACAAGAAAACTCAGAATTTTATCGTAGGCGCTGCGCTCGGCTGACAGCAGGCGGGGATAGTCCTTCACATCCTGCGAGAGATTGATCTCCTCAGGGATCCAAAAGTTGTTCATGGCCTGCCGGTACCAGTCGCTGACCCAAGCGTACTTCATATTGTTGAAGTCGTTGAGGTTGGTGGTATTGCCGCCGATCATGCGCCGCAGGCGCACATCAGGGTCGCCCTCCGGGTTAAAGAGGGGCTTTTTCTTCAGTTCCGTCATGCTATCCTCCTTATGACGAGCAGCTTTCGCAGGCCTCGACCTCAAGGGCCTTGCTGCGGACATAGTAAATGGTCTTGACGCCGGCCCTCCACGCCTCCAAATACAGTCTGAGCACCTGACGCATGGAATAGTCGTTTGTGATATAGAGATTCATGCTCTGCGCCTGGTCAATATGTCTCTGGCGAAGGCCCGCGGCGCGTACCGACCAGCTTTGGTCGATCAGATGCGCCGCCTTATAGTACCACCATGTATCCATAGAAAGCTCCGGAGCAACGCGGGGCAGCATGCTGCCCTTTTTTTCCTCTAAAAAGAATTTCTTCATAATTGGATCGATGCCCGCCGACGTGCCGGAGAGGATGGATGTGCTGGAAGTGGGTGCGACAGCCAGCAGATAGGCGTTGCGCATTCCCTGCACCGCCACCGTTTCCGCAAGCGCCCGCCACTTTTCGGAGGTATAACCCCGCTTTTCAAAATACGCGCCCGTCTGCCAGTCGCTGCCCTCAAAGAGCGCGTAGCGGCCCTTTTCCCGTGCCAGTGCTGTGTCCGCCTTGACGGCGGCGTAGTTGATATGCTCGAATACCGCATCGGTGAAGGCAAGGTGCTCATCGCTCTCCCATCGGATGCCGCGCTTTGCCAGCATGTGGTGGTAGCCGCTGACGCCCAGGCCGATGCTGCGGTACTTCTGATTGGTAAGCCGCGCGTATTCCAACGGGTAGAAGTTGAGGTCGATCACATTATCCAGTGCGCGGATGGCCGTTTCCACCGTGCGTTCCATATAGGCCTCGTCCTCCACCGGCAGATTACCGAGAGACAGACTCGCCAGGTTGCAGACCACAAACTCACCTGGGCGTGTGGCCGTCACCACCACTGTGTCGCCGTTCTCCGTGTGCACCTCAGTGCTGATATGCTCGATGGGCGCCATGTTCTGCGCGATCTCCGTGCAGAGATTGGAGCAATAGATCATTCCCGTGTGGCCGTTTGGGTTCATACGATTTACGCTGTCGCGGTTGAAGGCGAAGGGCGTGCCGGTCTCCACTGCCGAGCGAAGCACCAGCCGCACGATGTCCTTGACGGTGACGCTGCGCTTTTCGATGCGCGGGTCATTGACGCAGTCCAGATACCGCTTCTCCCATTCCGTACCCCAGTAATCCTCCAGTGCGTAGCCCTTGACCGTGAGGATCTCATGCGGACACATGAGATGCCACGGCGCGTCTATGTTCTCCTCCGCCAGTCGCCAGAAGAGATCCGGATAGCACACGGCAGGAAACACATCATGCGCCTTCATGCGGTCGTCGCCGTTGTTGGTGCGCAGTTGAAGGAATTCCGGCAGATCCCGGTGCCATGCGTCTAAGTAAACCGCCACAGCGCCCTGCCGCATCCCCAACTGATCCACCGCCACGGCGGTGTCGTTGACCAGCCGGATCCAGCGGATAACACCGCCCGCCGCCCCTTGAAAGCCGCGGATGGTGCTGCCTGCAGCGCGCACCTTACCGAAGTACATCCCCATTCCACCGCCGAATTTAGAGACCTTTGCGAAGTTGTCCAGCGAGCGGTAGATGCCGTCCAGACTGTCCGGCACAGTGTCCACAAAGCAGCTTGAAAGCTGATGGTAGGGCTTTCGTGCGTTGGACATGGTAGGTGTCGCCATCGTGACCTCCATACGGCTGAGCATATCGTAAAAGCGTTTTACCCACCCCATGCGGTCAGAGCCTTCGTTCATAGCAAGATGCAGCGCGATACCCAAAAACATCTCCTGCGGTGTTTCCAGCGGCACGCGGCTGCGTGACTGGATCACATAGCGTTTGAGCAGCAGGTCAAGGCCGGAGTAGGTGAACAGCTCGTCCCGTTCCGGGCAGAGAAAGTCCTCCGCCATGGCAATCTCCTCGTGGGTATAGTGGGCAAGGATATAGTCACCGTAGAGTCCCTTATCCGTCAGATAGCGAAGCCTGCCATAGAGGTCGCCGACGCCGCGCCCCTCCCATTCCTGTGCGTTGCGACAGCGAAAGGAGTGGTTCAGAAGCCGCGCCGCGATGAACTCCCACTTGGGTGCCTCTGCCGTAGTCAGCTCTACCGCTGCCTTGGTCAGTGCCTCAGCCCTCTCATCCTCCGTCATGCCCGGGCGACAGAAGCTCTCAAACTTCATTTGAAGCGCCGCGAGGGAGTAGACTTCCTCGGTAAAATCCATCTGGATGCGGCGCAGCACCTCGTCAAGCGAGTCATCCCCCACCGTCTGCGCGATGGTATGCCGGACGCGGCGCAGCGCAGACCGCTTTTCGCGATAGAGGATGTACGCCTTGGCCACCTCATAGTGTCCGCGCTCCATGAGCGTCCGCTCCACCTCGTCCTGCACACGTTCCACGGTGAGCGGCACTGTGACGGAGAGATTGTTGAGAACGGTGGCGAGGATCTCATCCATCTCTCTGCTCCCGATCTCCTTGCCCTGTCCGTCAAACGCCTTTTTCATGGCGTTGAAAATTTTCTCCTGTTGAAAGGGAACAGACTCCCCGTTTCGTTTTCTGATCTCCATTTCGATCCTCTCATCTTCTCCGGTCACTTCTCATGTCCTTTTGGGCAAAGAGCGGGCAAGCGCAGTATCACGCTTGCCCGCTCTGTTTTTGAAAGCCGGTTTTTCTGCAGCCGACGCGGCGGGGCTGTTTGTTGTCTGTTGTCTTGGTTTTGGCTTTCCTGCCAGTTACTTCATAGATTCCAGAATGGCGTCCGCCAGTGCTTCCAGCTCAGTGCGCTTGTCCGTGCCCATGGACGAGGCGAGGCTGAGCCGCTCGTTGAGCACCGTCATGTTCTTAAGCTCATCGTTGACGAATTTCTGCATGAGGTCACCGGACTTCACCGCCCATGAGCCGTTTTCAATGATGGCAAAGGTGCGGTTTTGCAGATTCAGTGCCTTCATATCCATGAGGAAGTCATGCATGGCGGGGTAGATGCCGAGGTTGTAGGTCACAGAGGCCAGGACAATGTGACTGTACTTAAACGCCTCGGAGATCAGCTGGGAGACATGAGTGGAGGACACATCGTACATCGCCACCTTGCTCATGCCCTTATCGCAGAGCGACACTGCCAGCGCCTGCGCCGCGTTCTCCGTGTTGCCGTACATGGAGGCGTAGACGATGAGCACGCCCTGGGTCTCAGGGGCATAGCGGCTCCATGTGTCGTACTTTTCGATGAACCAGCCCAGATCCTTGCGCCACACGGGGCCGTGGAGCGGGCAGATGTACTTGATCTGATCCAAAACGCCGCCGGCCTTTTTCAGCAGGAGCTGGATGTGGGGGCCGTACTTGCCCACGATGTTGGTGAGGTAGCGGCGGGCCTCGTCAATCCAGTCCCGGTCGAAGTTGACCTCGTCGGCGAAGAGCTTGCCGTCCAGGGCGATGAAGGAGCCAAAGGCGTCGGCGGAGAAGAGCGCGCCGTTGGTGGTGTCAAAGGTGACCATCGCCTCGGGCCAGTGGACCATGGGGGCACCCACGAAGGTGACGGTGTGCTTGCCAAAGCAGTGGGTGTCCCCCTCCTTCACCTCGACACACTCGTGCTCGTCGGGGTGGAAGCCGAACTGCCGCATGAGCATGAAGGACTTCTCGGTGGAGATCACCTTCACCTTGGGGTAGCGGCGGAGGATCTGCTCCACGCTGGCTCCGTGGTCGGGCTCCATGTGGTTGACCACCAGCCAGTCCAGGGGCTTGTCGCCCAGCAGGTGGTCCAGGTTGTCCTGGAGCTGGCGGTAGGCGGACCAGTCTACCGTGTCGAAGAGGACGGACTGCTCGTCCAACAGCAGATAGGCGTTGTAGGAAACCCCCCTGGGGATGGGGTGGATGTTTTCAAACAGGTGGAGCCGGTGGTCGTTGGCCCCCACCCAATACAGATCGTCCGTTACCTTGCGCACGCAATACATTGCGATTCCTCCTTCTGTTCGTTAGGCCTCAATGAACTGATCCTTGCCCTCGGCGCACTCGGGGCAGACCCAGTCCTCGGGCAGGTTCTCAAACAGGGTGCCGGGGGCGATCTCGGCGTCCTCGTCGCCCAGCTCAGGGATGTACTCATAGCCGCAGCCGCCGCAGACATAGCGCTTGCCGATGGGCTCGGGCTTGGGGGCGGGAGGCCGCTTCATCTTCACCATGGGGGGCGCCGGCTGCTTCTCACCAGTGTCCAGGGCGGCGGCCAGCAGGGGCAGGATCTCGTTGACATCGCCCACGATGCCGTAGTCGCAGTTCTTGAAGATAGGGGCGTTGCCATTCTTATTGATGGCCACGATGGTGGAGGCGTCCTTGATGCCCTTCAGATGCTGGGTGGCACCCGAGATACCGCAGGCGATGTATAGGTTGCCGGTAAACTTCTGGCCGGACATGCCTACATAGCGGCTCAGAGGAACATATTTGAGCGTCTCGGCCACCGGGCGGGAGGAACCCACCGCGGCGCCGGCAGCTTTCGCCAGGTTCTCAATGAGCTTCATGTTCTTCTTGTCGCCGATACCCTTACCGGCAGAGACCACCCGCTCAGCCTGGTTGATGGGGGTGTCCATGGGGATGCCCACGGTAAAGTCGTGTCCGTCCTTCTTCAGTGCCTCCACCAGGGCGGCCACCTTGTCCTTGGACGCTCCGTCCCGGAAAAGCTGGCGCTTGCGCACGCCGGTGATGGGGGCGGGCTTTTTGGCTACAGAGCGGCTGCCGCTGCCGCTGCCCTTGGAGATTTTGCCGATGAGGTGGGAGGCAATAACCACCCGCTGAATCTCATTGGTGCCCTCGTAGATGGTGGTGATCTTGGCGTCGCGGTACATCCGCTCCACGTCCATACCTTTGAGGAAACCAGTGCCGCCGAAGATCTGCACCGCGTCGTTGGTGACCTCCAGGGCAATGTCCGAGGCGTACATCTTGGCCATGGCGGACTCCATGCCGTAGGGCTCGTGGTGCTCCTTCAGCTCGGCGGCGGAGTAGATGAGGAACCGGGCGCAGCGCAGCTTGGTGGCCATGTCCGCCAGCTTGAAGGCCAGGGACTGCTGGGCGGCGATGGGCTTGCCGAACTGAACCCTCTCCTTGGAGTACTCCAGGGCGGACTCATAGGCCCCCTGGGCGATGCCCAGGGCCTGGGCTGCGATGCCGATACGGCCGCCGTCGAGGGTGGCCATGGCGATTTTGAAGCCGTCACCCTCCTTGCCCAGCAGGTTTTCCTTGGGTACCTTCACATCATTAAAGATCAACTCAGCGGTAGAGGAGGAACGGATACCCATCTTGTCATAGTGGTCGCCAAACTCGAATCCCTTCCAGCCCTTCTCCACAATGAAGGCGGAGATGCCCCGGGTGCCGATGTCCGGGGTGGTGACGGCAAAGACCACATAGGTGTCCGCCTTGGGGGCGTTGGTGATGAAGATTTTGCCGCCGTTGAGCAGCCAGTGGTCGCCCTTGTCCACGGCGGTGGTCTCGGTGCCGCCGGCATCGGAGCCGGCGTTGGGCTCGGTGAGGCCGAAGGCGCCAATTTTTTCACCTCTGGCCAGGGGCACCAGATATTTCTTCTTCTGCTCCTCGGTGCCGAAGGCGAAGATCGGCCAGGAGCCAAGGGACACGTGGGCGGACAGAATCACGCCCGTGCCGCCGTCTACCCGGGACAGCTCCTCCACGGCGATGGCGTAGCTAATGGCATCCAGCCCCGCGCCGCCGTACTCCTTGGGGTAGGGGATACCCATCAGGCCCAGCTCCCCCAGTTTTTTTACGGCTTCGGCCGGAAACTCATTGGCCTGATCCAGGGAGAAGGCGATGGGCTTGACCTCCTCTTCGGCGAAGGCGCGGATCTTGGCGCGCAACTGTTCATGCGCTTGGGTCGTCTGGAACAACATGTTGCTTCCTCCTTACACATAATTAAAAGTGGATAAAATTAGTCCAATTTGTAGGCGAAAAAATCAGTCTGCCGGACCCAAAATGTCCTCCAAAGTGTGGGCCTTCAGTTCCGCATTCAGCTTTTCCTGAATGCCTGTCAGATGGCAGTGAACCGTACAGCCGCCATGGCTGGCCCGCCAGGGACAGGAATAGGTGGGATCCATACAACTGCTTAGGCGGGAATCCTCTCCCATAGCGGTCATCAGGTCGTAGAGAGTGACCCGGTTGAGCTCTGCCGACAGGCGACAGCCACCTTCGGCGCCGCGGGCTACTTCCACAAATCCGGCCCTGGCAAGCTTTTTGAGAATCTTGTGTGCAAAGGACTGGGGGACCAGCTCCCGCTCCGCCGCCTCCGCCGCTGTACGGCGCTCCCCATCCCGCAGGGTGCGCAGCAGGCGCAGGGCATAATCGGTTTCGCGGGTAATCACAGCCGCTCCACTCCTTTCTGATTGGTCTGGCTACAACATATCATTTTGGATAAAGTTTGTCAAGTATAATTTTCCAAAATCGTCACAATGTAAAAAAACGCGCGGCATGTTTTGGCATGCCGCGCGCTGAGGTCAGGATTTTCAGCCCAGCAGATGGATGCTGGTGATCAGGCCGGAGAACACAATGGAAACGGTGGAGCACAGCTTGATCAGGATGTTGAGGGAGGGACCGGAGGTATCCTTGAAGGGGTCGCCCACAGTGTCGCCGATGACGGCGGCCTTGTGGCAGTCGGAGCCCTTGCCACCATGGGTGCCGCTCTCGATGTACTTCTTGGCGTTGTCCCAGGCGCCGCCGGCGTTGGACATGAACACGGCCACCACGAAGCCGGTGACGGTGACGCCGCCCAGCAGGCCCACCACGGCCTCTGCGCCCAGAATCAGGCCGGTGACCACGGGCACTACAATGGCCAGCAGGGAGGGGACCACCATCTCATGCAGAGCGCCCTTGGTGCAGAGATCCACACAGGAGGCGTAGTCGGGGTCGGCCTTGCCCTCCATGATGCCGGCGATCTCCTTGAACTGGCGGCGGACCTCCACCACGATGGACTGGGCGGCCCGCTGCACGCCGCTCATGGTCAGGGCGGCGAAGAGGAAGGTGAGCATGGCGCCCACGAAC
>OGXY01002540.1_pt1 | contig 10131 bp, 9 predicted proteins | sample 1576411 | NCBI WGS metagenome assembly OGXY01 (sample SAMEA3541498, study PRJEB24748) | human gut metagenome | biome: human gut; feature: human-associated habitat; material: faeces | place: China | collected 2012 | reverse complement strand
TTAGATTTTATCTTTACCTCTACCTGAAAATTGCACTTCTATCTTGAACTTACATAGATATACCGACTTAATAGAACCGATATCACTTGACGAAGCGTTCTTGGATGTTACACAAAATAAAAAAGGTATTGAATTAGCTGCAGACATTGCAAAAGAAATAAAGGCTTCAATTCATGATGAACTTGGCTTAACGGCTTCGGCCGGTGTATCTTATTGTAAATTGCTTGCCAAGATAGCATCCGATTATAATAAGCCCGACGGCTTATGTATCATTCATCCTGACAATGCTATCGCGTTTTTAGACAAGTTAAAGGTAGAGGACTTGTGGCTTGTGGGGCATAAAACTGCCCTCGAATTGCATTCTTTGGGTATATTTAAAGTTCGGCAGTTGCGAAATCAATCGCTGTCTACCCTATCACGTTTGTTTGGAAAACGTGGGCAATTGTTCTATGACTATGCACGTGGTATTGATGATAGTCCAGTAGAAGCACGAAATGATAGAAAATCGGTTAGTTGCGAAAGTACATTCGCTCAGGACCTTTCATTGAAATCGAATGTTATTATCGAGCTATACCACATAACATTGGAACTGGTAAACCGCCTTGATAAGAGCGATTTTTCTGGTCACACACTTACATTAAAAGTGAAATACGCCGACTTTACGCAAGTTACAAGAAGCCTGACTTGCGCTACCCCACTAACATCTAAAGATACGATTCTACCTTTAGCAAAAGTGTTACTACAAAAAGTAGAGATTAACGCCTCTCATCAGATAAGGTTAATGGGGCTTGGTGTAAGTTTGGGCGACGATAAACCCCAAAATAAATTATTATCAAAACCTAAACAAGAGGAACCACAACTGCCTTTTGCTGAATATTGATAGTATTCATAAAATTTCGTTCTAAGAGAATGACACGCCGTATGCAGGCTTTAGTCATCGTTCGCGTTCGTTGTCTATGCCGATTCCGTACGCCGCCCAATCAGATTCCGTACGCTACCCGATCAGATTCCGTACGCTGCCCGATCAGATTCCGTACGCGAACGGCGAGAACACATATAGACACAATAAAAGGGCAAATCAATATCGCTATTGAATTGCCCTTACACATATTATTATAGAGCTAATATAGGAAACTGTTATAGAGCTAATTTAGCAAACCTTGTGTGAACCTTCGCTGATAACAACGTCGATTACCTTCGGCTCCTTGCCATATTTTGCAGAGTATTTAGCCTTAGCGTCAGCGATGAACTGATCATAAAGCTCGTCCTTTACGAGGTTGATTGTGCAGCCACCGAAACCGCCACCCATGATACGGCTACCAGTAACGCCATTCTCCTTGGCGATGTCGTTGAGGAAGTCGAGTTCTTCACAAGAAACCTCATACTCCTTGCTGAGACCTTCATGAGTTTCGTACATCTTCTTACCAACAGTCTCGTAGTCGCCTGCATTAAGAGCATCACAAACAGCAAGAACACGGTCTTTTTCGCCGAGCACGAAGTGAGCGCGCTTGTAGTCTTCCTCACCTACTTCAGCCTTAACCTCCTCAAGCTGTTCCCATGTGCAGTCGCGCAGAGTCTCGAAGTGAGCCTCTAGATGCTTAGCAGCGATATGCTTAACAACATTCTCGCAAGAGTTGCGGCGGTCGTTGTAAGGAGAGCCGGCAAGCTCATGCTTCACGCAAGAGTTGAGGAGCACCAGTTTGTAGCCAACAGGCTTGAAGGGGAAATATTCGAACTCGCGACTGCGGCAGTCGAGACGCATGAGGCAACCCTCCTTACCGAATACACTTGCGAACTGGTCCATGATACCGCAGTTTACACCACAGTAGTTGTGCTCTGTAGCCTGACCAGCGAGAGCCATATCCCACTTACTTACCTTGTTATCGCCGAAGAGATCGTTGATAGCAAAAGCGAAGCAACTCTCAAGAGCAGCTGAAGAAGACATACCAGCACCGAGAGGCACGTCACCTGCAAACGCAGTATTGAAACCTTTCACGTCAACACCGAGCTTACGCATCTCTTGAACAACGCCATAGATGTAGCGTGCCCAGCTTGCACGTGGTCCCTGCGGATCGTCAACCTTGAACTCTACACGGTCCTTAAGGTCAATTGAGTAGCACATAACAGTATTTGTGCCATTCGGACGAAGTTCAGCCATTATGCCCTTATCTACTGCACCTGGGAAAACGAAACCTCCGTTATAGTCGGTATGCTCACCAATGAGGTTAATACGACCTGGTGACTGATAAATATTGCCTGTCTTACCGTCGAAGTGCTTAATGAAGCGGCTTCTTACAAATTCGATATCCATAATTAATAAGGTTTTAGTTATAAATGTTTATTTGTGAAAAAAGGCTTGCCCGCAAGAGCAAGCCTTTATATATTCAATTATTCTACAGGAATGTCTGTGTTGACGTTCTTTGAACCCCAAAGAGCGTAGTAGAAGATATATGCTGCAGCAAGGAGTACAACGATGAAACTTGCCATATAGTTATGTGTGAGGTCGATAACAAAGCCCTGAATACCAATCATCACAGCGAAACCTGCAACCATCATCATGAAAGCACCAGAAGCCTTTGCTGTATACTTGCCAAGACCCTCTGTAGCGAGGTTGAAGATACCACCCCACATTACAGATGCACAGAAACCTACAAGCATGATAGCAAAGATACCAACAGGGATCTCTCCCCATTTCAAGCTGAGAGTTGTGTAGTCGATGCCAGGGAAGCTAATGGTCTGCTCAATAGGAAGCATAATACCTAATGCAACGAGAACCATTGCAACAAAGCTAACAGTAGCGATCATGGCCTTTGCAGAAACCTTACCACCAATCATACCACCTACGAAACGGCCGATAAGCATGAAGATGAAGTACACAGCACTAAGAGTACCAACATAGCCTGCATCCATAGCAAGACCCGGATTTGCAGCATCCTTTGCAGAGGTAAGGTAAGCGAGAATATAAGTAGGAGGACAAACCTCCACTGCGCCATAGATAGCAATAGCAAGCATACCAAGCTTGAAGTGACGGAAAGAGAAGCAGCTATACTTGTCGTTAGCCAAAGCGTCAACCTTAGGCTGCTCAGGCTCCTGAATCTTTGTGAAGAAAATCACAACAAGTGCGAAAACAAAGATTGCAAGTGCAATCATCAATGCCGGAGTAGCAGCAGAAACCTTAGCTGTGCTTGCGTCGCCGATGAGTGCGCCCATGAGAATGTAAACACAAACTGCAGCTGCAGAGTTGAACACACCACCAATCTGAACCAACTGGTTGCCAGTGTTGCCACCACCACCGAGGAGGTTAAGCATCGGGTTTACAACTGTGTTGAGCATACACATGCAAAGACCAGAGATGAAAGCACCAATGAGGTAAACAACGAAGCCCATAGAACCACTGAGCCACTGGATAAGAAGACCGATAATACCTACGATCAAGGCGAGAAGAGCTGTTTTCTTATAACCAAACTTCTGGATAAGAAGACCAGCAGGGATACCCATAAGGAAGTAAGCGCCAAAGTTGCCGTAGTTACCTACCTGTGCAAGGGTATCAGAAACGCTGAAGTTGTTTTTCAAAATGACAGCCATTGGTGAGCAAAGGTTTGTCACAAAGGCAATCATAGCAAAGAGGAAAATCATTGCAAGAATAGCAACGAAATTACCTTTTTTTGTTGTGGAATTTCCCATTGTTTTGTTTATTGTTTTAGTTATTTTTATTGATTAGTACATTCAATAAAGTAGCGGAAGGGTTAGCTTCCGCATTGGTTTTATGCATAATAGCGGAGGCCGCATGCCCCGCTATAAAGTCTGTTTACTTTTCTACTCCAAACTTATACACTGTCTTCTGTGTGTACTGCTCACCGGGATTAAGAACCACCGATGGGAAGTAAGGATGGTTAGGAGAATCGGGGAAGTGCTGTGCCTCAAAGCAGATAGCACTGCGACGTGGGAATGTTGCGCCGTTCTGTCCCTTATAACCATCAGCCCAGTTGTCGCTGTAAACCTGAACTCCAGGTTCAGTTGTGTAAACCTCCATTGTACGTCCACTTACCGGCTCCTTGATACGTGCTGCAAAGCTGAGTTCGCCCTCTTCCTTCTTGTTGAGTACGAAGCAATGGTCATAGCCTGCACCGTTCTTGATCTGTTCATGGTCGGCATCAATATCCTGACCTACAGTCTTCGGTGTGCGGAAGTCGAATGGTGTACCCTTTACGAAACGTACTTCTCCGGTAGGAATTGATGTCTCGTCAATCGGCAGATAGTAGTCAGCATTGATTTCGCACTCAAGATTCTCGATAGAAGGAGTCGGGTTAGCAATGCCTGCGAGTGAGAAGAAACCATGGCTTGTGAGGTTCACAACGGTCTTCTTGTTTGTAGTAGCCATATATTCGATAACAAGCTCGTTGTCATCTGTGAACGAATATTCAACAGTTACTTTCATCTCGCCAGAGAAGCCCTCTTCGCCATAAGGACTTACATACTTGAGTACGAGAGTGTGTTCGTTCATCTGGAGAGCCTCCCAAACCTTTGCGTTGAAGCCCTTCAAGCCGCCATGCAGACAATTCGGACCGTTGTTGATAGGCAACTGATACTCCTTGCCATGAAGCTGGAAACGTCCCTTGCAGATACGGTTGCCGTAGCGTCCTACGAGTGTAGACAAATAAGGTTCGGGTGAGTTTATAACGTCTTGAATGTTATCATGGCCCTGAATCACGTTAGCTCTATTGCCATTCTTATCTGGAACCATGATAGCAACGAGTGCGCCACCATAATTTGTTATAGCGACTTCATTGCCTTGATTGTTTTTCAAAATATAAAGGTCGGTTTCTTTACCGCCTACTGTAGCCTGAAAATCGCTTCTTTTCAGACCGCAGATATTTTCTGTTTCGGTTGTGTTTATCATAAATTAAGTTTTTTAGTTACTTAAATTTTATGCAAAGTAACCCAAAAAAAATGTAACAGACAAAAGAAAGCACCAAAATTACTTGGTGCTTTCCGTTAAAAACAATTAATTGTTATTTTCTAAATAGGTAAGAAGGTCTGCAACTACATAACTACTGCCTCCTATGAAAATAAAATCTTCAATCGTAGCGTCATTGCAAGCGTCTTTATACGCTGCTTCAACACTACTATAGCATGTGCCGTGAAGACCATACTCCTCTCCTATCTTCTGTATTTTATCTTCAGTTATGGCTCGATGAGTAGTTGCTTTACAGAAATAGTAGACTGCATCTTTTGGCAACATCGCCATAACATGGCGTACGTCTTTGTCGTCTACCATTCCGAAAACAATACGCTTTGTCTTACAATTTTGTCTTGCAATCTGTTGGCTGAGGTATTTCCAACCAGCTACGTTATGCCCCGTATCACAAATGGTGAGCGGAGTTTTGCACAATGTCTGCCAGCGACCAAGAAGTCCTGTTGCTTCACACACATTAGCAAAACCAGCAGTAACGCAATCGACATCATTAATGAGTCCAAGCTCACGCAACTGGTTGACAGCGTTGAGTACTGTATTGGTATTCTTTTGTTGATAATCGCCACAAAGCTCGCCTTCAATAACGCCGTATGTCTTTGTTTCATAATGCATAACGTTATTTTCTTCAAGCGAACATCCAAGCACTTCCGTGTTGTCTTCTGCGAAAACGATGGGAGCGTTTGCTGTTTTTGCCTTAGCTTCAAACACCTCACGCGTCTCGTCACAACACTCTCCTATTACAACTGGCACGCCATGTTTTATAATGCCAGCTTTCTCAGTAGCTATCTTTGCCAAGGTGTCGCCTAGGAACTGTGTATGGTCGTAACTTATGTTAGTGATAACAGAGAGCAATGGCGTGATAATGTTTGTACAATCGAGTCTGCCTCCCAAACCTACCTCAATAACCGCAATGTCCACCTCCTTTTCGGCGAAATATTTGAAGGCAAGGGCCGTTGTGAGTTCAAAGAACGAGGGATGTAAAGGCTCAAAAAAGTTGCGCTCTTGCTCAACAAAGTTGATAACGTACTGCTCGTCTATGCACTCGCCATTAATGCGGATGCGCTCACGAAAATCAACGAGGTGCGGAGAAGTATAAAGTCCGACCTTGTAACCTGCCGACTGAAGAATTGCTGCCAAGGTATGCGAGCACGAACCTTTTCCGTTGGTGCCTGCTACATGAATAGTCTTGAACTTGCGATGAGGATGGCCGAAATGGCGGTCAAGCTCCTCCGTATTGAACAAGCCCTCCTTATAAGCAGAAGCCCCCACCTTTTCAAAGACGGGGGTCGAATTGAACAGATATTCTATCGTTTCCTGATAATTCATTTTTGTAAGATCAACTCGTCTGCTATTAGTTGAAATAATTCTTGAAGCGCTCGAAGATAGACTTTTTGGTCTCCTTGTCGCCCTTGAAGTTGTCGCTTCCAGCGAACGACTCAACAGCCTTCTTCTCATCCTTAGACAGAGTCTTCGGGATGTAGACGCTGATATTCACAACGAGGTCGCCAATACCAGTGCCGTAGCCTTGAACGGAAGGTAGACCTTTGCCGCGCAAACGGAGTGTCTTGCCGGGCTGTGTACCCGGTTCAATCTTTATCTTAACCTTTGAGCCGTCTATTGTAGGTATCTCTACGCTTCCTCCAAGTACAGCTGTAGGGAAATCGAGCAAGAGATTGTAAATCACATCGTTGCCATCGCGCACGAAAGTATCGTTAGGCTCTTCTGAGATGTATACCTGAATATCTCCATTAATGCCATTATGTTGTCCTGCACTACCCTTGCCCGGAACGTTTACAACCATTCCTTCGGCTACGCCAGCCGGAATCTTGATCTCGACAACCTCCTCCCCTTTAACGACGCCGGTGCCTCCACATTCCTTACACTTATTCTTGATAACAGTACCTTCGCCGTGACATGTAGGACACTCCGACTGTGTCTGCATCATGCCAAGCATAGTGCGAACTGTGCGGGTAACGACACCGCTACCATGACATGTAGGACAAGTCTCGCTGGCGCTACCCTTCTCTGCGCCCGAACCGTTACAATGAGTACATGTAACGTCCTTCTTCACCTTGAACTTCTTTGTGGTTCCGGTTGCAATCTCCTGGAGCGAAAGCGTTACTTTTATGCGCAGATCGGCACCGCGGTACTGCGGTTTCTGATGCTGACCTCCACCGCCAAAGCCTCCGAAGCCACTGAAACCTCCGCCATGTCCGCCGAACACATCGCCGAACATAGAGAAGATATCGTCCATAGAGAAACCACCGGCGCCACCGAATCCGCCACCGCCGAATCCGCCGCCAGGAGCATCAAAGCCAAACTGGTCATATTGCTGGCGTTTCTGAGGGTCGTGAAGCACATCGTAAGCCTCTGCTGCTTCCTTGAACTTCTCCTCAGCCTCTTTATTGCCAGGGTTACGGTCGGGGTGATATTTGATAGCTATCTTTCGATACGCCTTCTTTATTTCGTCGTCTGTGGCGGTCTTGCTGACGCCAAGCACTTCATAATAGTCTCTCTTTGCCATTATATATTAATGAATAAGTGGTTTTAATTACTGTCCTACTGCCACTTTCGCGTGACGAATAACCTTATCATTGAGCTGATAGCCTGTCTGAACGCAGTCGATAACCTTACCTTTCTTATCGTTGCCCATGCCCGGAACCATTGCAACTGCTTCGTGAAAGTCGACGTCGAAGTCTTTCCCTTCTGTTTCGATTTTCTTCACGCCGAGCGATTCGAGAGTCTTGTTGAACTTGTTGAAGATAATCTGCATTCCTTCTTTAATGGCGTTAACGTCCTCTGTCTTATCGGCGATAGCACGCTCGAAATCGTCGAGGATGGGCAGGAAAGCGCAAACAGCCTTCTCGCTACCGTTGAGCAAAAGCTCGGCTTTCTCCTTAAGAGTGCGCTTGCGATAGTTGTCAAATTCTGCAACAGCACGCAGATACTTGTCCTTGTACTGCTCAACCTCTTTCTTGGCAGCCTCGAGTTGCTCCTCAATGGTAGGCTCGGCTGTCATTTCGTCTGCCGAATTGTCAGCCTTTGCAGATGCGTTCTCTGTATTTTCTTCAGAAACGACATTCTTGTCAACGTTTTCGTCGTTGATTTCGATGTTTTTCTCTATGTCTTCTTTATTTCCCATTTTTATATTAAGCTTTAGTATTTATATGTTATTAGGCAAATACCTTGCCAAAACTGCGTTTCACGAAAAATAGAGACAACATAGACAAAAAATGTATATGTTATCTCTATTGTCGTGTAATCTACGACGTATATTGTCGTGTCAAATTAGTCTTTGGCGTACATCTTCGCCTTGAGTTCCTTGATTTCCTCGTTGTAGATGTAGTCGTCGTAATCCATGAGCTTGTCGATAGTTCCCTTCGGTGTGAGCTCAATGATTCGGTTGGCTACGGTCTGGATAAACTCGTGGTCGTGGCTCGAGAAGAGTATATTGCCCTTGAAGCCAACGAGGTTGTTGTTGAATGCCTGAATACTCTCGAGGTCAAGGTGGTTGGTCGGGGTATCGAGAATCAGACAGTTGGCGTTCTTAAGCTGCATACGCGCAATCATACAACGCATGCGCTCGCCACCAGAGAGTACGTTCACTTTCTTCAGTACATCCTCTCCAGAGAAAAGCATACGTCCGAGGAATCCCTTCATTACAACCTCGTTGCCCGGACCGTACTGTGAGAGCCAGTCGACAAGGTTTTTGTCGCTCTGGAAGAACTCCGTATTGTCGAGCGGCAGATAAGCGGTTGTGATAGTCACGCCCCACTTGAATGTACCTGCTGTAGCCTCGCGATTGCCGTTGATAATCTCGAAGAGAGCTGTCATCGCCTTCGGATTATGGCTAAGGAACACTACTTTCTCGCCCTTCTCGATGTTGAAGTTTACGTTGTCGAAGAGCACTGTACCATCCTCGTCAACAGCCTTCAAGCCCTCAACCTCAAGAATCTGGTTGCCCGGCTCGCGCTCCATCTGGAAGATGATTCCCGGATACTTGCGGCTTGACGGACGAATCTCCTCAACGTTAAGCTTCTCAAGCATTTTCTTGCGTGAAGTAGTCTGCTTGCTCTTTGCAACGTTAGCAGAGAATCGACGGATGAACTCCTCGAGCTCCTTACGTTTCTCTTCAGCCTTCTGGCGCTGGTTCTGAGCCTGACGCAGAGCGAGCTGTGACGACTCGTACCAGAACGAGTAATTGCCGGCGAACACCGTAACCTTTCCGAAGTCGATATCCACGGTCTGTGTGCTGACAGCGTCGAGGAAGTGACGGTCGTGGCTCACAACGAGTACAGTTTGTTCAACGTTGCTCAGATATTCCTCAAGCCACTGTACGGTATCGAGGTCCAAGTCGTTGGTCGGCTCGTCGAGAAGGAGGTTGTCTGGATTACCGAAGAGAGCCTTAGCAAGCATTACACGCACCTTCTCGTTGTTTGACAGTTCGCTCATCTGCTTCTCATGGAGGGCCTCAGGTATACCGAGGTTTGAGAGCATCTGTGCAGCATTGCTTTCAGCTTCCCAGCCTTCCATCTCAGCAAACTTCAACTCAAGGTCGGCGGCACGTACGCCATCTTCCTCTGTCATCTCCGGCTTGCTGTAGAGTTCCTCACGCTCTTTCATGTTCTTCCAAAGCGGTTCGTGACCCATGAGCACGGTGTCAAGCACGCGGTAAGCGTCGAACTTAAAGTGGTCCTGCTCAAGCACAGAGAGACGCTCACCCGGACCAAGCTCAACTGAGCCCTTGTTCGGCTCGAGATCGCCGCTAATAGCGCGGAGCAATGTTGACTTACCAGCACCATTTGCGCCAATAACGCCATAAATATTACCTGCTGTGAACTTGAGATTTACATCCTTGTAGAGAACCCTCTTGCCAAATTGAATAGCGAGATTGCTAACTGTTATCATATTATCTTTTCTTCTTTAATAGTTTTGGATTGCAAAGTTACACATTATTTTCGGTATGGGCAAATTTTGCGGTGAGCATATCGCATTATTCCGACGGCGATAGAACGTTGTTCCACCACTGTCGGAATAATGTAACAGATATGGCGGAGTCTTCTTACAAATCACCAGGAATAATAATGATGCAGAGAAAACAAAAAAAGGTTCTTCCGTTAAATGCATAGATAGAAAAAAAATATTTATATTATGAT
>OGXY01002533.1_pt1 | contig 10153 bp, 7 predicted proteins | sample 1576411 | NCBI WGS metagenome assembly OGXY01 (sample SAMEA3541498, study PRJEB24748) | human gut metagenome | biome: human gut; feature: human-associated habitat; material: faeces | place: China | collected 2012 | reverse complement strand
GCTTACTTTCAATTTTTTTGAAAATAAACGGTCTTGCTCGTTCTTTTATTCTGTTGAATGATAAAACACTACGTTTTGACTTTGTTTTTAGAAATCATTCTTCCGGGGCAATCGGCAATTTCTAAAATTGGCAACAAAAAAGCAACCGATATTACTCGATTGCCACGTTGTTACTCCTGCGAAACTATTCCTTTTTTCAAAAAATTTGTAAATATTGCCTAAATGCTTTTGTGAACTTTTTCTTTCAAAAAGTATTACAAATTAATAATTGACTTTTTGAAAATTATTGTTCTCAAGTTTCTATCAAACTAAAAAAATCTCCATTGGCTGACAAAACCAATGGAGATTTTTTATTTTTTAAAGCAATACCTGAGAATTGGTTCCGTAAAAGATATCATCATGAAAAGCCAGTTTCTTCAAAATGGACTCCATATATTCCCAATTATCATCTACATCAAATTCATAGCTGTGTCCCCAGATATATAACAACTGTGGTTCATCCGTATCCATATTTAAAAAGCGGTCAATCCCACTCATAATATCTGCATCTGTATGATGGAAGCTAGGATTAAACCTCAACAGGTCGGATTGTAAAGCAAAACCATGTGTATCTCCCGGATTTCTTGCATACTGTATTCCGCATTCCTTTAATATTCTGAATGCCGATTCATCATAAGTGCCAAAGGGGAACACGAATCCTGCTATTTTCTGTTCATAGAAAGCTTCAAGATTCCTGATATCTGTTGAAATTTCATTGTATACAGTTTCCTCGTCAAGACCCTTCAGATTGGCATGGGTCAAGGTATGCGATGCGATTTCATGCCCTTTGTAAAGCTCCCTCATATCTTTCTGATTCATCCTGTGGACCACGATATTTCCCTGGGTAAATGTATTGGCTCTTGTCTGGATTCCACTATTCTGGTTAAAAGTTGCTTTCATTCCATATTTGTTAAACAATGCGATCAACCGTCTATCCTGTTCTACTCCGTCATCATAGCTGAAAGTGACCGCTTTCTTCTTACCATTCCACATAATAATTACCTACCTTTCCATAACCTGCAAACTTTTCTGTTTCATTGAAAAATCATCTGCACAAAATCCGCAAAGCAAGGTCTCCACACATTCCAGTCATGCTCTCCGGGATAAATCCTTCTGATTTCATGAACACCCTTTTCCCAGATAATTTCATCCTCTGCCAGAAACCTGGGAAGGAAGCTGTCCTTATCCCCTATACAGCGCAAAAATGTATGGAAATAGCTGTTGAACGCCGGATTATCCATTGCCTTTAAATGAGTCTGCTCATAAGGCTTTCTGTCAACTACATCCCTATCCGGGTTTCCTTCAATAAAATCCCTTAAAAAACCGGAGAAGATTCCGACTTCGCTAAACAGATCTGGGTGATCGCATACAGTTCTTGTTGTCTGTACAGAACCCATGGACAATCCTGCCATGCCACGTTTTTCCTTGCATCCACCAAACTGATACTTTTTTTCTACCATCGGAATAATCTCTTCTACCAGCATCCGTTCCAGCAGAACATGGTTTAATCTCTCTTCTAAACCAAACTTTTCTTTTACCATGCCATCGCACATGACAAGGGCAAATGGTTTTATTTTTCCCATTTCAATCAAATTATCAAGTATGATATTTGCTTTCCCTGTTGTTGTCCAGGAAATCTCACTCTCACCGAATCCATGCTGCAGATACAGGACAGGAAGCCCCGCAGACGGTACACATGGCGGAAGATAAACAATAAACCGTTCCCAGTTATTGGAAATACCTGACATATAAAATTCGTGTACCAGTGTTCCATGTGGAATATCCCGTATTTCCGTCAGCTCATTTCCATCCGGCAGTTCAATATAATTATATAAATGGCAGTATCCATGCCCGATGGGCAGTTCAGGAAGCAGAACCTCCTGTCCGTCCACGCAGATCTGTACATAATTCACTGCTGTGGAGAACGGAAGCTCCAGAATCCATTTTTTCCCATCTTTTGTAAATGGATATGTTTTCTCCCCCAGTTTCATAGAAAGCTCTTTTGCATTTTCACAGTCCAGCTGTAAATAATTTTTTCCGTCTTTTTGGAAAAGCATGCTGCTTTGTTCCATAAATACCCTCCTTGCTGCAAGTAATAAAACCATCTCTATATGGTGATATTCTCAGAATTTCATCTGTCTGCATGTTCTGACACCATTGACATAAATGTCATTTGCCAGTTCTGTAACAAGCCGCATATCCTGCCAGGTTTCACACTTATTCCCCATAAAAGTAATGTTATCAAAATGGACATCATGGACACGTACTTCTTCTGTCGGTGTCTGATACCCCCGGATCATGGAGACCGGGATATCTCCGTTCAGCACCTGGATATTATCAAAATAAATATCATTGATTTCTCCTTTGGCAAGCTGTTCCGTATATCTGCAAAGCAGAACCTTAATATCGAACAGTTTCTGTTCTGCCTGCTCTACTCTGATATTTTTATAATGTATATCATGAACATGGCCGCCATCTGCCTGATGGATGGAAATCGCCGCACCACCCATGTTTCCTTCATACTGGCAGTGTATAATATCACAATCCTCAAATACCAGGTCGTGGATTTCGCTCTGGAGGGCATAACCAAGCTCTATGGCATTACCGGGTTCTGCATTCCAGATCACGTTATTGTGAACACGCACTTTTGTTACGTCACGTACCGTTGACGGCTCTTCAAACAATCTTTGGGATTTGATGCAGATACTGTCGTCTGTGGAACGGATAAAGCAATTTTTTACCTCTACGTCCTGGCTGCTCGTAATATCAATACCGTCTCCCGTTACAATCCTCGACATAATATTCATATCATCAATCACAACATGGTCACACGCCGCAGGAACTACATGCCAGGAAGGACCGTCTACAGCAGTAAAGCCTTTTAAGAGTACATTATTACACCACTTGGCATAGATAAAGAAACGGTGTGCATTACTGTCCGGCAGGTGCCAGCAGGCTCCGTTGATAATCCCGTTTCCTACAATGGAAATATTGTCACAATGGTCTGCGTATACACACCCTGATACAACAGCACCTTCCTCTATGTAAACCGTATCATTGGACTTTAAGGTAAGAACTCCTACATTATATACCTTGCCCTTTTCAAAGCAGATGGTGGTATCTGCCGGCTTCTCAATCCTGTGCGAGCAAAGCACAAACAATGCATCATGAAGATCACCATCTGTCTCTACAGTAAACTTTCTCGGTTCATCAAGATGGATATGGACTGTTTCTCCTTTTACAGAAGAAACTATGCCAAAGCTGGACGGACGGATTTCAAGTTTTTCATATGGTGTATGGATTGAAATCTCCAGATCATACGCTTCGTTATCTACTACTACAACATAGTCAAACGAATCTGTATGGTATACCACACGCTCTGTTCCATTGCAGGTAACACTGTATTTTGTTGATTTTTCCAATTCATCTACGGATTTTAAAATAAATCTCGGTTCCTTGACCGGGTCCGGATTAGGATAATAAATCAAATCATTTTCAAAATCCTTCATGTCTCTTTTCTCCTATGCTTGTATAATGTTCTCAGAAACAAGGTGGTCACTGCTGTTTCCAATACTGATACGCAGTTTCATCCCGCTGCTGACGGTTTCCATATTTTTGCCATAATATGAGAATTCTTCCTGGTCAATAAAGAAATCTACATCCTTCTTCTCCCCCGGCTCCAGGAACACCTTCCTGAAACGGATAAGCTCTTTCTTTGGACGTACTACAGATGCATATAATGTTTCATAATAACACTGGACTACTTCTGCTCCCGCAACATTTCCTGTATTGCATACATTGCAATGTACATGTACTTTTTTATCCTGTCCTATCTGCACATCAATGTCCGAAATAGCAAACTCTGTATAGGACAATCCATAACCGAATGGATATAACGGCGTATTCGGGATATCCATATATCTGCTGGTGAAACGGTTTTCTGAATTATCTTCTGTAAGTATATGTCCGGTTTTTACATCCCAGTAGCTTATGGGCACCTGTCCCACACACCATGGAATACTCACAGATAATTTGCCGGAAGGGTTTATTCTGCCATACACAATATCTATGATTGCTTCAGCTCCCATAGTTCCTGGTCTCCATGCCATAATGACAGCCTTGGATTTTTCTGATATCCTCCGCAGATCCAATGGTCTTCCTGCAATTACCACAGTCACGATATTACTTGTACGTTCTGCTATTTTTTCAAATAACACCTGCTGCTCTTCCGGCAAAGTCAGGAATGCCCTGCTGGCAGCCTCTCCTGACTGGGATTCATGTTCCCCCAGTACACATACGACCGTATCTTCATGGGTTATCGTTTCCAGCCACTGCTCATCCCTTGGCTTGCCAGACAATTCCTGTTCCACCTGCCATACCTTACACTCTGCATCAGAAAGAATATTGCATCCTGTGATACATTCTGCTTCTATCTGCTTTCTTTGTAAAACATCTTCTATTGTTTCAACTGCCTCATGTTCTCCAAAAATTGACCAGCGGCTTAATAATTCTCTTGACGCTGTATAAGGACCTGCCCATATAACTTTCTTCTTCATGCTTAATGGCAGTATCTTATCATTTTTCAAAAGGACACAGCTTTCGCCTGCCAGCTGATATGCCTTTTCCCGGTTATGCAGAGTCAGTTTTCCACTCTTTCCAAGACCGGCAAACGGATTTTCAAAAAGCCCCAGCTGATTTTTCATCATCAGGACCCTGAATGCACTTTCATCAACAAATGCTTCCGGAATTTTGCCGCTTTCCACCAGTTTTTCAAGACACAGCATATAAGCAGGACTCATCATATCAATGTCTACACCGGCTTCTGAAGCCTGGATTGCTGCTTCTTCCATATCAGCTGCCACTCCCTGTTCTTCCAGCTGGCCTATGGAGCCCCAATCTGAAATTACAGTTCCCTCAAATCCTTCCTTATCCCGCAGAAGCCCTTTAAGGAGTTCCTTATTTCCGCTTATCGGTTTACGGTCAATAGCATTAAAAGCTGTCATGACCATAGCAGGCTTTGCTTTTAATGCCATACGGAAAGGTTTTACATACTGTTCCAGAAATGTCCGCTGGGATATTTCAACATCATTATATTCCCTTCCCGCATTCACAGCCCCATAACCTGCAAAATGCTTCAGGCATGCCGCTATTCCGGTATCAGCTTTCTGCTGATAGCCATCTACCATTGCTTTTCCCATGATCCCGTTTACATATGGGTCTTCTCCAAAGGATTCCATCATCCTTCCCCATCTGGGATCTCTTGAAACATCAATCATAGGAGAAAATGTTGCCCTTAGACCTTCTGAAGATGCCTCCGAGGCAGCTATAGAAGCCGCCTCAGACACCAGTTCCGGATGAAATGAACACGCCTGCCCCAACGGAATCGGATAAATTGTCCGGCATCCATGGATAACATCTGCCATAAAGAGAAGCGGAATATGATGGGGATGCTGTTCCATATATCTGCTCTGGATATCATAAATTTTATCTTTACCGATCACTCCAAGCACTGAACCGGCATATTGAATGATCCATTCCGGTGGTAACTGTTCGCCAACAACACCTGTGAGCACTGCCTCTTTATCGAAGTATGCGCCAGTGAGCTGCACCATCTGTCCTATTTTTTCCTGTAATGACATTTCTGACAGCAATTGTTGTAATTTATGTATTTCCATAAATATTCCTTATGCAAAGTAGATTGTCTTGCCACTTTCTGCGGACTGGTAGATTGCTTCCAGAATACGTGTGACAACTGCAGCCTGTGCAGGCTTCACAACCTGTTCTGCCCCATCAACAACGATGTGGTAAAACAATTCCTGTTCATAGTCTGCTGCTGACTTTTCTTTTCCTGAGAAAAATGCTACTCCACCGCTTGATAATTCCGGTTTCTCTACTACCTGTGTATTATGGTGGATGTAATTGATCCTAAGGCCATCTTTCATATCAGCTCCGGCTTTGGTACCACACAGGCTTGTTTTTGCCTCATCAACCTCCAGTGTGTTCAGTGCCCAGGCTGATTCCAGTTCGATCACTGCCCCATTTTTCATACGGATAAATCCAAAAGCAGAATCTTCTACACAGAACTTTTCCGGATCCCAGTTACCAAATGCATTTCCCTGGTCTGTCTGATCAGACAGCTTGTGGAAGGAAGCTCCCGTAACAGACTGCACTTCATAATTATCCATCATCCATAATGTCAGATCCAGTGCATGTGTACCAATATCAATCAGAGGACCGCCGCCCTGTTCTTCTTCATTCAGGAACACACCCCAGGTCGGAACAGCTCTTCTTCTGAGTGCATGTGCTTTGGCAAAATAGATTTCTCCCAATTCATCACTTTTGCACATTTCCTTCAGATACAATGAATCTGTACGATAACGGTTCTGATATGCTATGTTGAGAACTCTGTGTGTTCTTTCAGCAGTTTCGACCATCTTCTGTGCTTCTGCATAATTTTTTGCCATTGGCTTCTCACACATGACATCTCTTCCTGCCTCCATTGCTGCTATAGAGATTTCTGCATGGGAACGGTTTGGGGTAGTTACATATACAACATCCAGATCTTCTTTTAGAAGTTCACGGTAATCTTCAAATACTTTTGCATCTTCTGTGCCAAATTTTTCTTTTGTCTCCTGCGCACGCTCTATGATGATGTCACAAAAAGCCACCACCTCATAGAGACCACTTTGCTGCATAGCCGGGAGATGTTTTCCGTTAGCAATCCCTCCACAACCTACGATTCCTGCTCTTAGTTTTCTCATGATATTTCCTCCTTATTTGCACTTTTCTGTGTTATATAACATATTTCTCCAGATATCTTTTACTGAGAATTAAAGACTTCTCCACCTTTTCCTTAGAATCCTCAAATGCTTTATCTTCTATTTCGATACATGTACAGCCATCATATCCTATATCAGTAAGTGCTGACACGTATTTTCCCCAGTCCACATCGCCAAGTCCCGGAATCTTAGGTGACATATATTCCAGCGGATAAGCCATGATGCCACAGGACTCTAATTTATCCCTGTATATCTTGATGTCCTTGTAATGAACATGGAATATTTTATCCTTAAATTCATAAAGAGGGCGGATATAGTCGATCATCTGCCAGATAAAGTGGGATGGATCGTAATTAATGCCAAGATTATCACTGTCCAGGATCTTGAAGACCTCTCTCCAGATTGACGGAGTTGTCATCAGATTCTGTCCTCCGGGCCACTGTTCCTCACCAAAAAGCATCGGGCAGTTTTCAATTGCTATTTTTACGTCACATACCTCTGCCAGTTTTATGATTGGCGGCCATATTTCTTTTACAAGCTCAAGATTTTCCCGTACATTTTTGGTCTGATCCCTTCCGATAAATGTTGTGACCATGCCAACACCTAACTTTTTACTTGCACGTATGACATTCTTCAGATGTTCAATAGCAGCATTTCTTTTCTCTTTATCTGCCGTCATTACGTTGGGATAATATGCCAGTGCGGAGATTTCTACTCCCGCTTTTTCTGCATATGCCATAATATGCGCTGCATATTCATCATCCTGGTTTACCCGTTCTGCATCTATATGGCTTACACCCGCATATCTTCTTTCTGCTTTTTCTTCTGGCCAGCATGCCACTTCCACACATTCAAATCCCTGCCCTGAAGCAAAATCCATCATTTGTTCATAAGTCCATCCGTCAAGGATTGATGTAATAAACCCAAGTTTCATAGAAAAATCCTCCTGTATCTGTTTTCCCTATTTTGCCCATGGAGTTGGTGTAAATTCTCCACCCCTGCACCATTTCAGATAATTCAGTGCATGAAGCTGTCCGGTCATCTCCAGTTCTCCGGAATATACAGGATCATGGTATCCCTCAATGCAGATATCGTCCTCATATCCGTTACTTCTTAAAATAGAAATGATATCTCTCCAGTTCGTGTCACCAAAGCCCGGCATACGATGCCATACAAATGGAACTGCGCCTGATATGCCGCTATGTCTACAGCATCCCAGTCTATTGTTGCATCTTTTCCATGTATATGTACTATTTTTTTGCACCATTTTCTCAGCTCTGTTACCGGATCGATAAGCTGTACCATCTGATGTGTCGGCTCCCATTCCAGTCCGAAGTTATCATTCTTTACTTCCTCAAACATCACTTCCCATGCTTTAGGGTTAAAACCGATATTACATGTCGCATGTTCCCATGTTCCATCCATAAGGCAATTCTCAATTCCCAGCTTCACTCCCTTTTCTTCTGCAAGATCAGCCAGTTCCCGGAATACCTTGCCAAACTCTTCATATGCGGATTCTACCGGCTTTCCTTCCCACGCTCCTGCAAAAGTACTCACATGTGTAGCTCCGAATTTTCCGGCAGTGCAGATTACATTTTCCAGTGTTTTCCTATGCTCTGCATACTGGATAGGATTGCAATAGTATCCAACTGTCGTGATTTTGGAATCCGTACCTGCCAACAGTTTTTCCGTGCTCAATGCCAGCTTATCAAGGTCAGTCCCTTCCAGTGACATATGGAAATTAAGGGAAAATGTCTCAAATCCTTTTCCAATAAATCCCTTTAACCATTCTTCTGCCTTAGCTCCAGGAACGCATGTTCCTATTTTTATCTGTTTCATACTTATTTTCTCCTGTTCCTTCATAAATACTTATGATTCATACTGTCTATAATCAATCACCTGGTTTGTTTCTGCTGATTTGAAAATAGCTTCCATTAGTTTCATTACACGCATCACCTGGAAGAGCTTAATCTCCGGCTCTGCCCCATCTCTTATAACTGCTGCTACATTCCTATGGAAATCCGCAATATCTCCGGACACATGTGGCAGCTCTTCTTTCACGATTGTATCTTCCCGTCTCGGAGCCATGGTTTTGGTCAGACCTGCTGCTGTCTTTACCGGCACTACTTTCTCTTCGGTTATGCCTGTTTTCCGTATGATCTCACCATTTAACTGCCAGTCCCTGATAACCGCAGTACCATCTTCACCCAGCACATACCATCTTGGCAGGGAAATATAATTATTGGTACCTACTTCAACTAAGACTTCCGTTCCGCCTTCAAATGTCAGGATTGTGGTGAACCCATCATCCACTTCCTGATTGGTAATATGGGTAAGTGATGCATATACAGTTTCAATTTTTCTATCCCCGTAAAGATACAGAATCTGATCCAGCAAATGTACACCCCAGTCAAGAACCATTCCGCCACCATGTATTTTTTCTTTTCTCCAGTCGCCCGGAATACCCCTAGAACCATGCACACGGCTTTCTATCCGGAAGACATGCCCCAGCTTCTGCTCCTCTACAAGCTTTCGTATGATCAGGAAATCATCATCCCAGCGCCTGTTCTGGTGTACTGTCAGGAACTTTCCTGTTTCTTTGGCAACATTTACCATCTCCTGAAGATCAGAAGATGACAGAGTCACCGGTTTCTCTGATATCACGTTTTTCCCCGCATGCATAGCACGGATTGCAATCGGCTTATGGCAGTCATTTGGAGTGGCAATCAGCACGACATCAATATCCGGGTCTGATAACATTTCCTCTTCCGAGCCATACACAGAAAAACCTTTTTCTTTTGCTTCTATTCTCTTTTCTTCCTTGATATCGTAGATGCCACCAATTTCAATTTCCGGTACATTTGACAGAATCTCTGTATGCCATCTGCCCATTCCACCATATCCTATCAGTCCGTAGATTACTTTGTTTTCCCGCATTTTATACCTCCAATTAAGGAACAGCGGCTAATGAACACCATCAGCCGCCGTCTCTTTTACTTACTTAATTCATCGTTGATTTCTTTAAGAATCTGGTCACCGCCCTGACTCTTCCAGTTTTCAACGAAAGTATCAAATTCGCTGATATCTGCTTTTCCCGTAATGATCTTTGCGAAAGTCTCTTCCTCCATCTTCTTCAGGTTTGCCCATTTGGCTTCCATGGTTTCTGTCTGGCCACTATATGCATTGTAAACCGGTACATATTTATCATTTACATAGGAAGCTCCTCCAACCAGAAGTGATACAAGTCTCGGGAGATTAGTTTTTGCAAGGTCACTGTCCAGATTCCATTTATCCAGGCTGAAATCATCATAAGGTTCTTTTTTCAGTTCAGTAAC
>OGXY01002528.1_pt1 | contig 10172 bp, 10 predicted proteins | sample 1576411 | NCBI WGS metagenome assembly OGXY01 (sample SAMEA3541498, study PRJEB24748) | human gut metagenome | biome: human gut; feature: human-associated habitat; material: faeces | place: China | collected 2012 | reverse complement strand
GCGAAATGAGCATCGTCGGGCCCAGACCGGAACGGCCGTTCTTCGTCAAGCAGTTTATTGCCCAAAAACCTGAATATGATTACCGGCATAACGTCAAACCTGGCATCACAGGCCTGGCACAGATAGCAGGCAAGTACAATACCAGTGCCTACGACAAGCTGATCTATGACCTGCTTTATATACAGGACGTCAGCGTCAAAACAGACCTGATGATCATGCTGCAGACATTCAAAGTTTTGCTGACAAAAAGCAGTACCGAAGGAGTACAGGGAAAATGATTGATGATTTAGTTTCCATAATAATGCCTGCCTATAACGCAGAAAAATATATAGAAGAAGCTATCCAAAGCGTATTAAAACAGACATATACAAATTGGGAACTGATTATTGTTAATGATTGTTCAACTGATAAGACAGAACAGATCATAAAAAAGTATCAAGAACAGGATCAGCGTATTAGACTTTGTTCTTTAATTAAAAATAAAGGTGTTGCAAATGCCAGGAATACAGCAATAAAAAATGCAGTAGGTAGGTATTTAGCTTTTTTAGATAGTGATGATATGTGGTTACCGGAAAAATTAGAAAAACAAATAAATTTTATGAAAAAGAATGGTTATAGTTTTACATATCATTCATATAGAATATTTATAGTTTCAGATAATTCGTTGGGAAAGATTATCAACGTACCTATACAAGTGAATTATGAAAAATTATTACAAGGAAATAGTACTGGAAGCTGCTTAAGCACCTGTATAGATAGAAATATAGTTGAAGAAATTTATATGCCTAATGATAAACATGAAGATTTTATTTGTTGGTTAAATGTTTTAAAAAAATATGGCATTGTCGGTTATGGTATAAGTGAATGTTTGGCATATTACAGAGTTGGTAAAAAATCGGTAAGTAGCAATAAGTTTAAAAGTGCGTATTGGACATGGAATGTCTATAGAACATCGCAAAGATTATCTATTGTACAATCTATTTATTACATGTTTTTTTACATTAAAAGTGGACTTAAGAAATGGAGTTAAAGAAAGTCATGCGTTCAGTAGAAATTTTATTAAGCTGTATGAACGAGGAAGATTATTCAATAATTTCAGGATCGAATATTAAAACGAATACAGTAATCATAAATCAATGCAGTGAAAATTCTATGAATCAAATCAATATCAACAATAATAAATATGTAAAATGGATAAATAGTACAGAGCGAGGATTGTCTAAAAGCAGAAATATGGCAATTCATAATTCTTGTGCGGACATATGTTTAATCGCAGATAATGATGAAAAATTTGATGATGATTGTGAACAGAAGATATTAAAAGCATATGAGGATTTACCAGATGCAGATATTATTATTTTTGATTTACATAATAAACCTACAAAATTAAAGCCTAAAATTTATCTACCAAAAAGGTTGGAAATGTTGAGGGTATGTTCTTGTCAAATAACCTTTAAAAGGGCATCAATAATTGATAATAAACTTATATTCGATGTAAAACTTGGCGCAGGTACAGGAAATGGAGCCGGAGAAGAAAATAAATTTTTACTGGATTGTTATGATAAAGGTTTAAAAATATACCATGTGCCCGAAAAGATTGCAGTAATGACAGAAAATGAATCAACATGGTTTACTGGATTTGATGCGGATTTCTTTTATAAACAAGGTATGTCAACCAGATATATATTGGGTTTTGGGTTAAGCTGTACATATGGATTGTATTATGCAATTTCTAAGCATAATCAATATAAAAAAGATATTAGTATTTTTGGTGCATTAAAAAACATATTGAGCGGTATTTTTGATAATAAGTTAACGAAAAAAATTTGAAAAAGCTGAATCTGGAGAAAAACAATGATACCTAAAAAGATCCATTATTGCTGGTTTGGCGGTAGTCCATTACCTGATGTAGTAAAAAAATATATTGAAACTTGGAAGAAATATTGTCCCGATTATGAAATAAAAGAGTGGAATGAAAATAATTTTGATGTCAATCAGAATAAATATTGCAGTGAAGCATACGAAGCCAGAAAGTGGGCTTTTGTCAGTGATTATGCTAGATTAAAGATTTTATATGACTATGGTGGTATTTATATGGATACTGACGTTGAAGTATGCAAACCATTAGATCACTTAGCAGGTTATGCTTTTTGGTCGGGATTTGAGTCGGAGAGTCAGATCCCGACAGGAATCATGGCTTCCTGTCGGGATAATGAATTATTGGGATATTTATTATCCTACTATAATGAAAAACACTTTAAGGACGCAGATGGCAGTTATGATACTACTACTAATGTCATAACAATTACCAAGATGATAAAGGACAAATATAATGTTGAACTAAATAATACATTTCAAATATTTGGAGAAAATTATGCTATCTTCCCATTTGAGTATTTTTGTGCGAAAGATTTTTTTTCAGGGAAAGTGAGCAAGACAGAAAACACTTATACGATACATCATTTTAATGGATCGTGGCTTAACAAATGTGAGAGTAGAAAAATAATGATAAGGAAAATATTAATAAATTTAATAGGTGTAGCTCATGTGAAAAAGATACTGTATTTTAAGAGATGGGTGTTTGGTCGGTGAAGAGATATGTTGTTTAGTATTTTGATTCCTGTTTATAATTCTGCTCTTTATATAGAGCAATGTATTAAATCGATAAAAAATCAAAGCTATAAAAATTTTGAATGCATCATTGTTAACGATGGTTCTACGGATAATAGTCTGGATTTAATAAATGACATTATCGAAAATGATGCAAGATTTACTGTTATATCTCAAAGTAACAAAGGAATTTCTGATACACGTAATAAATTGCTGGAAATGTCAAACGGTGAATATATTGTATGGGTGGATTCTGATGATTTTGTAGATATGGATTTACTATACACTCTTTGGGAAAAAATTTCATGCAGTGGTGATGATGCATATAGTTTTAATTATACTTGCTTTGGAAGTCCTTCCAGTAAACTAAAAACAATAGAGTTATTTAAAAAAATGGATATATTAACATCTAAAGATATATTAAAGCATCTCGCCAAAGAAGTAAAAATGCCAAGTTTTTTATGGAATAAGGTGATAAAAAAGAGTTTGTATAATGGATTAAGATTCTCATCTCAAAAGGTAATGTTAGAAGATTATGAAATTTTAACGAGTGTGTTTCTAAAAATTAATAGGATGGTCTTTATCGACAATAACTTATACTTTTATCGACAAAACTCTAATAGTATTACGCATAATGTAAATGTTGAAATAATTTCAGAAAATAATATAACAATTGCTAAAAGAGAACAAATGATTTTAGAGGCATACCCTGATTTGCTTACAGCAGTAAAAATTGGAAGGGCATATAGAGCTCTTTCTTATCTTACATTTCTAAGGAAAATATGTGATGATTATGAAATTAAGCAGAAAGAACAGAAAAATTTGCGTAAATATTTATATTTGTTTTTGTTGGATGAGGATATAAATATTAAGAAAAAACTGGCAGCCTTGTTACTTTCGGTAAATTTAAGAATATATGATACCATGTTGCGACTATATTCTAAAGAATGCTTTTAGCGTAGCTTAATGGGGAGAAAAACTTAATGAAATCTTTATTTAAGATTTTTACAATATTTACACCGTCACAACTAAGAAAATGCGTATTTATAGTATTGGCAATGATTATAGGTGCTATTTTAGAGGCAATAGGTATAGGAGCAATTTTACCATTGATCTCCATTATGGGAAATCAAGATTTTTTAACAGTATATCCAAATGTCGCTCAATATGCGGAAATTTTTGGTATAACAACACATATAGAATTTATTATGGCAGCTACATTTTTGCTTTTAATACTATATGTTATAAAAAATATTTATTTAGTATGGCAAAATAAAATGCAGATTGACTTTGCTATTCAAAACCAAATTTATTATTCAGAAGGATTGTTAGCAGAATATTTGCATAAGCCATATCTTTATCATCTTAATCATAACACAGCTACGTTATTAAGAAACGTTAATGCTGGCGGTGTTGTTGTTTTTTCCAATATAATGGTGTCAACTTTTACGTTATTGACTGAAGTAATAACAGCTGTAACTATATGGTTACTGTTGGTTGTGATAGACGCTTTTACTGCAATTATAGTAGCTGGCTTTATCGGAAGTCTTTTATATTTTATTATTAAAGGATTTCGTAAAAAAATTACTGAACAGGGCAGAATTCAAAATGAATATTCTGCTTTATATATAAAATGTATAAATCAAAGCTTAGGTGCCATTAAGGAAACAAAAGTATCGTGTAAAGAAGAATTTTTTCTGGACGTTTTTCAAAAAGCATATTTTGAATATGGTAAAGCCAATGGTAAGTTTCTGTTTATGAATCAGTTGCCCAGGATGCTTATTGAGACAATTATTGTCTGCGGTTTGCTGCTCTTGATAATAACAAAGCTGTTATTAGGTAGCCAGCCGGCAGAAATAGTTCCCTTATTGGGTGTGTTGGCATTAGCGGCCTTCAGGTTAATGCCTAGTGCTAACAGGATAGTGAATTTATCTAATAACATCAGATTTCAAATGCCGTTATTCAACGAATTATATGATGATTTGCTGATTATAAAAAGTAAAATCGAACACAATACAAAGATTGTTTTACAGAATAATAAGCAAAAAATGAAGTTTGAAAATGTGATTTCTGTAGAAGAACTCGGTTTTACTTATCCAGAAATAGAAAAGCAGGTTTTAAGGAATATAAGTTTTAGTATCCCAAAAGGAAAGTTTGTTGGTATAGTTGGACCTTCCGGAGCTGGCAAAACGACCTTTGTTGATATTTTGTTGGGTCTATTACCACCAAGCAGTGGAAGAATCAGTGTGGACGGGAAGAATATTTATGACGATATACGCACATGGCAGGCCAATTTAGCATATGTTCCCCAAAACATTTATTTAATAGACGGTACCATCCGAGAAAATATTGCCTTGGGGATAGATGAAAAAGAAATAGATGATGCTTTGATCAATAAAGTACTGCATATGGCAGAACTTTATGATTTTGTACAGGAACTGCCAGCAGGTATTGATACAACCGTAGGCGAACGAGGTGTGAAGCTTAGCGGCGGACAGCGGCAGCGGATTGGCATTGCAAGGGCGTTGTATTATCAGCCACAAGTCCTTGTGCTTGATGAAGCAACATCAGCCTTAGATAACGAAACAGAAAAAAGTATTACTGATACCATTTTAAAACTTAAAGGGCAAATAACAATTATAGCTGTTGCCCACAGATTAACGACATTGGAACAGTGTGATTTTAAGGTTAAATTTGAAAATGGTAAAGCAGAAATAATAAATTAAGATAAGGGATGAAATCAATGTTCAATGACAAATCAATTTTAATTACTGGTGGGACGGGTTCTTTTGGTAAGAAGTTTATAAAGATTCTTTTAGAAAAATATCAGCCTAAAAAGATAATTGTTTATTCTCGAGATGAGCTTAAACAATTTGAAATGCAGCAAGTATTCAATTCACCCTGTATGCGCTACTTTATTGGTGATGTTCGTGATGAATATAGATTAAAGCAGGCTATGAATGGGATCGATTATGTAGTTCATGCAGCTGCTCTTAAACAGGTTCCGGCAGCAGAATATAATCCAATGGAGTGTATTAAAACGAATGTGCATGGCGCACAAAATGTTATTAATGCAGCGATTTATTGTAATGTAAAAAGAGTGATCGCGCTTTCAACAGACAAGGCTGCGAATCCAATTAATTTATATGGAGCGACTAAACTGGCTTCGGATAAACTTTTTGTAGCTGCTAACAATTTAGTTGGTGACAGAGAAACAAGATTTGCTGTTGTAAGATATGGCAATGTTGTAGGTTCTCGTGGTTCTGTAGTACCTTTTTTCAAAAAGCTTGTTGAAGAAGGTGCAGAATTTCTGCCAATAACAGATGAGCGTATGACCAGATACTGGTTGAAATTGGAGGATGGGATAGAATTTGTGCTCAAGAATTTTGAACGGATGCAGGGCGGAGAAATTTTTGTACCTAAAATCCCTTCTATGCGTGTAGTTGATTTGGCTAAATCGATTGCTCCGAATTTGCCAATCAAAGTTATTGGTATTCGTCCTGGTGAAAAATTGCATGAGGTCATGTGTCCCTCTGATTTGTACTACGATACTATTGAATTTGATGACCATTTTGTTATCAAACCAAGTATTACCTTTACTACGGCTGTTGATTATACAACAAATGCTTTAGGTGAAACAGGCTATTATGTAGCTGATGGGTTTGACTACAGCTCTGGTAATAATCCTCATTTCTTAACCGTAGAAGAGTTGAAGGAGATGAATAAATAGTGATTTTTTATGGAAAGCAGAGCATTGACGAAAATGATATAGATGCAGTAGTGGAGGTTTTAAAGTCTGATTTTTTGACACAGGGACCTGCTATTGAAAAATTTGAAAAATGTGTAGCGGAGTATTGTGGTGCTGATGTAGATTTTGTAGATATAGATCCATCTACATATAACATGAGTATTGCCGAGCTGGAGAAAAAACTACAAGCGGCAGAGATAAAGCCGAGAGTAGTAGTGCCGGTACATTTGGCTGGTCAATCGTGTGAGATGGACAAAATCTATAAATTGTCACAGAAATATGGGTTTAAAGTAATTGAAGATGCTTCACATGCCATAGGAGCTGATTATAAAGAAACTAAGGTTGGCTGCTGCAAGTATTCCGACATGACAGTATTCAGCTTCCATCCGGTAAAAATAGTAACTACTGGTGAAGGCGGCATGGTTTTGACTAATGATAAAGATTTGTATGAAAAGTTAGTATTGTATCGCAGTCATGGCATAACACGCGATCCAAAACTTATGACTGGGATTGCTGACGGTCCCTGGTATTATCAACAGATAGATTTAGGATTTAACTATCGTATGACTGATATGCAGGCTGCCTTGGGATATAGCCAGATGCAGAAAGTTGATGAATTTGTCAGTAAAAGACGTTATTTAGTCAAACGATATAATGAATTATTAAAAAACATCAATGGTATTCAGTTGCCAGATCAAAATGAAGATACTAAATCTTCCTGGCATTTATACGTTGTCCGGGTGGATTTTTCTAAAATAAGTAAAACTAAGAACCAAATTTTTGCCGAGATGAAAGAGAAGGGGATATGTTTAAATTTACATTATATTCCTGTGCATACGCAGCCGTATTATGAAAATTTGGGCTTTAAAGGTGGGGACTTTCCCAACAGTGAAAAATATTATGAAGAAGCATTTACATTGCCGTTATATTATGCATTGACTGATGAGCAGCAGGATCACATCGTAAAAAGTTTAGTTGAGGTGTTAGGCGAATAGTTTAATTATTATGGAGGTAATTATCATGGAGATAAAGGTTTGTAAAGCGTGTGGTTTTATTCTTGATACCAGGCCTAATATGAAATCTGAAAATGGTATATGTTTATCTTGTTTAAATAAAGACAGGAAAAATAGTATTGATTGGAAAGAGAGGCAAAAGTGGTTAACAGCATATATAGAAAAAACTAGAAATAGAAATGTAGAGTGGGATTGTGTAGTTGGTGTATCTGGCGGGAAAGATTCATGTGCCATTGTAAAAAGATTGTTTGAGTGTCATGGTGTAAAAAAAGCATTGTTGGTACATGTTTGCGATGAATTTACACCGTCATTGGCAGGGTTACATAATTTGGATAATCTGGCTAAAAAATATAATCTAGACTTAATAAACTTTAGGTGTGCGCCTCAAACCTTTGTTGAAGAAACGAAAAAGAGCTTTTTTGAGGAATTACATCCGTTGAAATGGATAGAATCACAGTTATATTCAAAGCCTTTAGAAATTGCTGCAGCATTTAATATACCACTGGTATTTATGGGAGAAAATCCTGCTTTTGAGTATGGTGAAAGTGAGGAGTGTGAGATTTTTCATCCTGCAAGTAATGAGAAAACAAAAGTAATATTTATGGGATCCATTTGGCCATATTCAAATATTGATTCACTTGAACAGGCAGAAAAAATGGGGTTCAAGCAGTTATCTGATTTTGATGATTGGCAAAGACAGGGCAGCATTGATGATTTTACGCAAATAGATAGCAAAGGTTATATGATACAGCATTGGACCAAATTTATTAAATTTGGATTCCAGCGCGTATCAGACATGGCATGTAGATTTGTACGAGAAGGGAAATTGACAAAAGAACAGGCACTGCAATTAATAAAAGATTCTGATTATATTTGCGATCCGCTTGCGAAAAAAGATTTTTGTAGAACGATTGGTATAACTGTGCAAGAATTTGATGAAACTGTTGATAAATTTGCCAATAAGGATATTTTAGTAAAAGATGCCAATGGCAAATGGCGTAGGAAAGATTTGTTATAAAAAAAGAGGTTTGTCAATGTCAGCAATAGCTATTATAACTGCACGAGGCGGCAGCAAGCGTATTCCAAAAAAGAATATCAAAGAGTTTTGCGGTAAGCCGATAATTGCTTATTCTATTGAGGCGGCATTCGCAAGCAAAATATTTACTGAAGTTATGGTATCGACAGATGATCCTGAGATTGCTGATATTGCTATCCAGTATGGAGCTAAAGTTCCGTTTCTGCGTAGCAATGAAACCTCTGATGATTTTTCGACTACCAGAGATGTATTAGATGAAGTGATAGCAACATATAAAACAAAACTGAAAAGAAGATTTGATTACGTTTGCTGTATTTATCCGACAGCACCATTTGTATCTGCTAAAAAGCTTAGAGAGGCTTATGATATGCTGAAGGATTGTAAGACAGATCAGGTTATCCCCGTAGTGCAGTTTTCTTTTCCACCTCAAAGGGGATTTATCATTGATTCTGCTGGAGCCTTACGGTATAAATGGCCTGAAAATCAACGTAAACGGTCACAGGATCTTGAGCCGTTTTATCATGATGCCGGACAATTCTATTTCTTTGATGCTGAAGTATTTTACAAGCAAAAACAAACGACTGAATTATCAATAAAACCCTATATCTTATCTGATCTAGAAGTTCAGGATATCGACAATATAGAAGATTGGCAAATTGCAGAAATAAAATACCAATTGGCGCAACAGAGGTAACATATATATGAAAGTTGTTTTTCGCGTAGATTCATCGCTGCAGATTGGCAGCGGGCATTTAATGCGTTGTCTTACCATGGCTGAACGATTGAAAAAAGAGAATGACGCCGATGTATATTTTGTTATGCGTGCTTTAAGTGGCAATTTAATAGATTTGGTGAAGCAAAAAAAAATTTCTGTTTTGGAATTGCCGCAAGCTGGATCGTCTTCAGCATTATCTGGTTATGCAAAATGGCTTACAGTTACACAGGAGCAGGATGCAGCAGAAACTATTGCAAGTATGAAAGCCATAGGAACACCGGATGTATTGGTTATCGACAGCTATGCAATAGATATAAAATGGGAAAGTATATTGCGCCTTCACGTAAAAAAAATCATGGTTATTGATGATTTAGCAAACAGGAAGCATGATTGTGATATTTTATTAGATCAAAATGAATATCTTAATAAAGATAAGCGATATGAAGGTCTGGTACCGCAAAATTGCAAGCTGCTTTTAGGGGCGCGGTATGCTATTTTACGTGAAGAGTTTTATAAAGCAAGAGAAAAAATGCGCCTTCGCGATGGAAAAATAAAGAATATTTTAGTTTTTTTTGGCGGCAGCGATCTGAGTAATGAAACGATAAAGGCACTGGAAGCTATAGTTTTACTTCAACGTCAGGATATTAGGGTCAATGTCATTGTAGGACAAAGTAATCCGAACAAAGAAGCTATAGAAAATTTTTGCAAAAAAAATAATATGTATTATTTTTGCCAAATAGATAATATAGCAGAATTTATGAATCAAGCTGACTTGGCAATTGGAGCAGGTGGTACAGTGACTTGGGAACGTTGTTTTTTAGGTTTGCCGGCATTGGTTATAGCGATTGCTGAAAACCAGGTAGAATTAACTGTCAATTGTGCCAGTAAAGGGATTCTTGTATTTTTGGGTGATAAGAGTAAGGTTACAACTACTCTTTTAAGTAAAGAGATTTATAAGCTGGAAGGTGGAGAACTATTAAGGCTTGCACAAAATTTGCACTATAGTCAAGCAAGTGGACACAAATTCAGCTAATTTGTTATCAAGCAGAA
>OGXY01002525.1_pt1 | contig 10182 bp, 8 predicted proteins | sample 1576411 | NCBI WGS metagenome assembly OGXY01 (sample SAMEA3541498, study PRJEB24748) | human gut metagenome | biome: human gut; feature: human-associated habitat; material: faeces | place: China | collected 2012 | reverse complement strand
CCGTCCAAGGCGGTGTTTGCCGTCAGCCGGGACCGCAAAAATGCGCTCAGCTCATGGCGCATCAGCCTGAGCCACCTGACCACCGAAGAGGAACTGAACGGATTTTTGGCGGCGTTTGACCGCTGCCTGAAGGATTTGCAAAAGGAGAAATGACCATTGGAACGCCAGATGGAACCCTGCCAGCTGATTGAACGCAGCATTATCAAAAAATACCGCAAAGAGCTGTGGACCCCTTTTATTGTGGCGGTCAAGCGCTATGAACTGGTGCAGGCGGGAGATAAAATTGCCGTGTGCATTTCCGGCGGCAAGGACAGCATGCTGATGGCTAAACTGATGCAGGAGCTGCAGCGCCACAGCGATGTGCCCTTTGAGTTGGTGTTTTTGGTGATGGACCCCGGCTATAATGAGATCAACCGCCAGAAGATCGAAAGCAACGCCGCACTGCTGAATATCCCCATCACAATTTTTGAGACGGATGTGTTTGCGGTCGCCAACAACAGTGATAAATCCCCCTGTTACCTGTGCGCCCGCATGCGCCGCGGCCACCTGTACAAGAAAGCGCAGGAGCTGGGCTGCAACAAAATTGCGCTCGGACATCACTATGATGATGTTATCGAGACGATACTCATGGGCATGCTCTACGGTGCACAGGTACAGACCATGATGCCTAAGCTTCACAGCACAAACTTTGAGGGCATGGAGCTTATCAGGCCTCTTTACCTGGTCAGGGAGGACGATATCAAGGCATGGCGTGATTACAACGGTCTGCATTTCATACAGTGTGCCTGCAAGTTTACAGATACCTGTACCACCTGCAATAATGAGGAAAACCGCTCAAAGCGTGTTGAGATAAAGCAGCTCATCGCTAATCTTAAAAAGGTGAATCCTTTTGTCGAGGCAAATATATTTAAGAGCGTGGAGAATGTAAATCTGGCTACGGTTGTAGCATATAAAAAGGATGGCATAAAGCACAGCTTCCTAGATCACTATGATGAATAAGACAGATATATTTCAGGAGGGCATTGTATGGCAGATATCATGGATTATATTGACTGGCGTGGAGACATAGGCTTTGATGAGGTGCATGTAAATGAGGTGGACGGACTGATTTTTTCACAGCTTATTTATGTGCGGATGAAGCCATATATGCCGGATGCAAAGAAGTCATACCTTACGATAAAACAGCTTTCAAGCCTTTACTGCGCGGACCACAGTGACGATGAGATTGAGCAGATGCCTAATCTTTTCCGCCATTCCGCGAGGCTGCTTCAAAAGCTGGCGCACTCAAGGCGCTATGCTGACTGCATTTTGAGATATTATATATACGATATTAGTGAAAAAGAGGAGTCGCAGTTTTCTGCGGTTACGATAGAACTGCCTGACGGCACATATTTCATTTCCTACAGTGGTACAGACCATTCCGTGGTCGGCTGGAAGGAAAACTTTAATCTAAGCTATCTCGATGAGACACCGGGACAGAACAAGGCGAAAAAATATTTAAAGCAGTTGGCAGCATATATATGCAATGATGATAGGGGCATAAATGAAAAAGCCATAAATGAAAAAGCTTTAGATGATGAAAATATCAACAATAAAAGCATCAATACAAGAAAGCTGTGGATAGGCGGACACTCAAAGGGTGGAAATCTGGCAGTGTTTGCCGCCATGCATGTGGATAAAGAGGTGCAGGATGTCATTATAAGGGTGTTTAATTTTGACGGGCCGGGCTTCAATCACAAGATGATATATACGACAGGCTACAAAAGAATTTTTGACAGAATAGAGACATTTCTGCCGCAGTCGTCTATTGTTGGCTTATTGCTTGAGCATGTGGACGATTATGAGGTGGTAAGAAGCCGTAATTCGGGGCCGCTGCAGCATGATGCTTTTTCATGGGAGATAATGGGCGGAAGTATTATAAAGGCGGATGGGCTTGACAAAAACAGTGTGCGCCTTGACAAGACACTCAGAAACTGGATAGGCAGTATGGATGAGGCGCAGCGCAGGCAGTTTGTAAATGTGCTTTTTTCAATAGCATCGGACTCCAATTTTGAGAACCTTGACCAGATGTCATTTAAGCAGCTTATTGAGATGATAAAGGCTGCCGATGAGCTGTCCAAGGATGACTGGAGCTTGCTTAAGAATACAGTAAGACTCCTGATTTCTGCCGGTGTCGGTGTGGTCAGAGACGAAAAGGAGAAATAAATGTTAAATCAGTTTTCAAGAACACAGCTTTTGCTGGGAAAAGAGGCGATGGATAGGCTAAAGGGCGCAAGAGTCGCAGTATTTGGAATAGGAGGAGTGGGCGGATATGTCTGCGAGGCACTAGTCAGAAGCGGCGTGGGAGCGATTGACCTTATCGATGATGATAAGGTGTGTCTTACAAACCTGAACAGACAGATTATCGCAACCCGAAAGACAGTCGGAAAATACAAGACAGATGTGATGGAAGAGAGAATTCATGAGATTAATCCGGATGTGAGTGTCGTGACACACAGGTGCTTCTTTTTGCCGGAAAATGCTGATGAATTTCCATTTGATGAGTATGATTATATAGTTGACGCGGTCGATACGGTCACAGCAAAGATAGCGCTTGTTATGAAGGCACAGGAGAAAAATATCCCTATCATGAGCAGTATGGGGGCAGGAAATAAGCTGGATGCAAGTGCATTTAAGGTGGCTGATATATATAAGACCAGCATGTGTCCTCTTGCCAAGGTCATGCGCCGTGAGCTTAAAAAACGTGGCGTGAAAAAACTCAAGGTGGTATACTCTGAGGAGAAGCCGACAAGACCGATTGAGGATATGTCCATAAGCTGCAGAACCGACTGCATCTGCCCACCGGGTGCCGAACACAAGTGTACAGAGCGCAGGGATATTCCGGGAAGCCTTGCATTTGTGCCATCCGTGGCAGGGCTTATTATCGCAGGCGAGGTAGTACAGGACATAGCCTTTGACAGGGTATGATGAAAAATACAATTACGAAAAGAGAGGAATAAAAATGCCAGTATTTGATTTTAGCGATACACCGGTAGCAAATGAGCATCCGGAGTGTACATATGAGACATTTCATTCGACAGAGACAAAGGCATCTGCTGATAAGCCGATTGTTGTGATAGACAATAAGCAAAAGGAGTGGGCGCATCATGCGCTTGGTATGTTTACAAATCCGATAAAGCGTACATCCTTTGAATTTGAGGATGGTGATGGCGTGACCAGTGCTGATATCCTGCGCATTGATTCGCGCTTCGTGAGCCTTTTTAAGTGGCTTGGCGAAAATCACATAAAGGTACAGCTTTCAGGAGCCAATACACCTGATGGATACGCAGTATACAGGGTGAGGGAGGTGGCTCTCGGCAGAGGCACAAAGCTGTCGGCAGAGGACGGATTCCTGCAGTATATGATGGAAAGGCTCTTTGCCAGCACCATGCCTGAGGATGAACCTGACCTCGATGATTACGAGGAAGAGGGCGACAGCATGAAGCTCACCAGTATACAGAGCATCACAGATTTCATGACCTGTGCAGGTCGTACACTGCCTGACAATATACTGCTGTGGGCCAGAAGAAATCTGGCAGTTGCGCGTTCAAGCGAGGTATCACCTGAGGAGAGACGCCATGCGCAGAGAGCACTTTCCATCATGATGAATATCCAGTGGAAGGGAAATTACTTTGAGGCAATTGACCCTGTGGAGGCAAGGCGCATACTCGATGAGGAGCTCTATGGCATGGAGAGCGTGAAGCAGAGAATCATTGAGACCATTATCCAGATAAACAGGACTCATACACTTCCTGCCTACGGACTGCTGCTCTGTGGACCGGCAGGAACCGGAAAGTCACAGATTGCATATGCTGTTGCACGTATACTCAAGCTTCCATGGACCACACTCGATATGAGCTCCATAAATGATGCAGAGCAGCTCACAGGAAGCTCAAGAATCTATTCAAACGCAAAGCCGGGAATCATTATGGAGGCATTTTCACAGGCGGGAGAGTCAAATCTTGTATTTATCATCAATGAGCTCGACAAGGCCTCAAGCAAAAACGGCAACGGAAATCCGGCAGATGTGCTTTTGACACTGCTTGACAATCTGGGCTTTACAGACAACTATATGGAGTGTATGGTGCCGACCGTCGGAGTATATCCGATTGCCACAGCCAATGATAAATCCCAGATTTCTGCACCGCTTATGTCACGTTTTGCAGTGATTGATATTCCGGACTATACCGATGAAGAGAAGAAGGTCATCTTCCAGCGATTTGCCCTGCGCAAGGTATTTGAGCGAATGGGAATGAAGGAGGAGGAGTGCATTCTCACAGAGGACGGACTTGATGCAGTGATTAAGCTTCACGAGAACACATCGGGCATAAGAGATCTCGAGCAGGCTGCAGAGCATCTGGCTGCAAATGCACTTTATCAGATAGAGGTTGATAAGGTAAAGCAGGTGGTATTTGACGCTGAGGCTGTTTTTGAGCTTTTAGGCTAGCAGGATATGATTACGGATACAGGAATTGTTACTAAAATAAAAGGAGATTGTCAGGATGAGAGAATTTGGAAAATCCAGAAAACTAGATAATGTGCTTTATGATGTAAGAGGACCGGTGGTGGATGAGGCGGCCCGCATGGAGGAAAACGGCACAAATGTGTTGAAGCTCAATATAGGAAATCCTGCGCCGTTTGGCTTCAGGACACCTGATGAGGTGATATATGATATGTCACGCCAGCTCACGGACTGTGAGGGGTATTCCAACTCCAAGGGACTTTTTTCTGCAAGAAAAGCAATCATGCAATATGCACAGCTCAAAAAGCTTCCTAATGTGACGGTTGAGGATATCTACACCGGAAACGGAGTCAGCGAGCTTATAAACTTAAGCATGTCAGCGCTTCTTGACAATGGTGATGAGGTGCTGGTGCCGGCACCGGACTATCCGCTTTGGACAGCCTGCGTTACACTTGCGGGAGGCACTGCAGTGCACTATATCTGTGATGAGCAGTCAGAGTGGTATCCGGACATAGAGGATATCAAAAAGAAGATTACAGACAAGACAAAGGCTATCGTAATAATCAACCCGAATAATCCTACAGGAGCGCTCTATCCAAGAGAGGTGCTGCAGCAGATAGTTGATGTGGCAAGAGAGCACGAGCTCATGATTTTTTCGGATGAGATATATGACAGGCTGGTGATGGATGACTATGAGCATGTGTCTATTGCGTCGCTTGCACCGGACCTCTTCTGTGTGACCTTCAGCGGTCTTTCTAAGTCACATATGATAGCAGGCTATCGTATCGGATGGATGGTTTTAAGCGGCAACAAGGCACTCGGAAAGGACTATATCGAGGGCCTCAACATGCTCTCAAACATGCGTCTTTGCTCGAATGTTCCGGCGCAGTCGATAGTGCAGACAGCTTTAGGCGGATATCAGAGTGTAGGCGAGTATATTGTGCCGGGCGGACGAATCTATGAGCAGAGAGAGTACGTCTACAAGGCATTAAACGATATACCGGGAATTTCGGCAGTTAAGCCAAAGGCAGCATTTTACATATTCCCAAAGATTGATACTGCAAGGTTCAACATCACAAACGATGAGCAGTTTGCACTCGATCTGCTTCGTGAGAAGAAGATACTCATAATCCACGGCGGCGGCTTCAACTGGGATAAGCCGGATCATTTCAGAGTGGTATATCTGCCTCGAACAGAGATATTAAAGGATGCCACAGGCAAGCTTGCAGACTTTTTGTCTTCATATAAGCAGAAATAATTATTGGCATAGATAATTATAAAACATATGATATAAAACATATAACATATAAGCTCCGGCACAGAAAACTTTTTGTTCTGACCGGAGTTTTTATATTATGCTGTAATATTTTTTAAAAGTAACCTACCTGTAACTTTACATAATGTATTATACACTTGTATCGCGGGGCGGCTGCACTTTAGATGGCAGACCGCACAGCACTCAAAAATGCATAGAGAAGAAAAGGAGAATTAAATGGAACTGCTTAGAGTAGAACACTTATCAAAAATATACGGAGCCGGAGAAAATCAGGTCAAGGCTTTGGACGATGTGTCATTGAGCGTGGAAAAGGGAGAGTTTGTGGCAATTGTCGGGGCGAGCGGCTCCGGAAAATCCACACTGCTTCATCTGCTCGGAGGTGTTGACAGACCCACAAGCGGAAAGGTGTATATAAACGGCACTGATATTTTTGCAATGAATGATGATGAGCTTGCCATATTCAGAAGAAGACAGGTAGGCATCATTTATCAGTTTTATAATCTGATACCTATATTAAATGTGGAGGAAAACATGGCAATCCCGATGGAGCTTGATGGAAGAAAGGTAGAAAAAGCACAGATGGATGACATGCTTTTGCGCCTTGGACTTACAGAGAGACGCACTCATCTGCCAAATGAGCTTTCAGGAGGCCAGCAGCAGCGCACATCTATAGGAAGAGCCCTGATTACGAGACCATCTATAGTGCTCGCGGATGAGCCGACCGGAAACCTGGATACCAAGGCCAGCAATGAGATTATGCATCTCTTAAAGACCTCAAACCGTGAGCTCAACCAGACAATCATTATGATTACACACAATATGGAGCTTGCAAAGGCGGCTGACCGCACAATAATGATAGAGGATGGTAAAATCAGATGAATTTGATGAAGAAACTCACATTAAAAAACTTAAAGCTCAACAGGAAAAGAACTATTGTCACGATAGTTGGAATAATTCTGGCAACAGCGCTTTTGTCAGCGCTTGTCACACTTGTGTCAAGCTTTCAGTACAGTATGATTGAATACCAGAAGCAAAAGGACGGCGACTTTCATGTGAAATTTTCGGGTGTGAAAATGTCTGAGCTTTCGGAGTTTAAAAACAACAGAAATATTGAAAGCACATTTGAGACAATGGGAATGGGCTTTGCAAAGCTAGACGGCTGCAAGAATGAGGATAAGCCGTATGCATATGTCATGGCAACAGATGAGGCCGGCTTTGAGAGAGGCTGCTTTAAACTGATAGAGGGGCGCATGGCAAAAAATGAGGATGAGATAGTCATTCCAAGGCACTTAAGGACAAACGGACGAATCGACATAAAGGTGGGAGACGAGATAACACTTGATATAGGAAAGCGATATGATTCAAGCACCGAAAGTGTCATATGGGAAAACATCGCATATGAGCATGAGGCAGAGACACTTACTGATACTGTGACAAAGCAGTATAAGGTGGTAGGCATCATGGAAAGACCGGGCTATGGAATGGAGGATTATAGTGCCGCCGGATATACATTTGTCACATATTCTAATGAGCTGGCAGCAATTGATAACGGCACAAAGAGTGAGGTTAACGAAGCTGACACTACGCTCACAGTGTACAGCAGGTACACTCAAAAGGCTTTAAGAAACAAGGATGCTGTGACTGCAGATATAATTGGTGTGGATGAAAAGCTGTTTGAGAAAGCAAATAATTCATCTGTTGAAATGTCTGCTGAGGAGAGTGACAGGTATTTTAAAGAGATGGAAAATGCAAAATATGATATATATATAAATCGCTTCCTTATAAGCTATGAGTGTGTTTTCCCGATTGACGGCACATTTAAAGCGCTGTTTACAGTGGCCACTGTTGTGGCTTTGATAATTATACTGACATCAGTGTACTGTATCAAAAACAGCTTCAACATATCAATCACTGAAAAAATCAGGCAGTATGGCATGCTCGCAAGCGTGGGTGCTACGAGGCGCCAGATAAAAAGCAGCGTTAAGACAGAGGCTGCAATGCTTGGAGTGGTTGGTATTCCGGTGGGTACCATGAGCGGTATTTTGGCATCGCTTATACTTGTTAAGGTGGTAAATGCGCTGTCAGCAGGCTGGCTAAACTTTGCTTTGAGCTTTCACACATCCCTGCCTGCACTTATTCTTGCTGTGATACTGAGTATAGCGACCATTTATTTTTCTGCAACAGGCAGTGCAAGAAGGGCCGCAAAGGTCACACCGCTTGAAGCAATAAGAAACACAAAGGAGATTAAAATAAAGTCAGCAAAGCTTAAGACACCGGCGATTATAGGCAGAATCTGGGGCATTGGAGGCGTTGTCTCATATAAGAATATAAAGAGGAACAAAAAAAAGTACAGAACCACAGTGACGTCTATTGTTATCTGCTCAGTAACCTTTATTGTGATATCATACTTTATGTCTATGGCCTTTAGCATGGTTGGGATGTCATATGCTTCAACAGATTACAATATCGGAATAAATATGTCATGTAAAAAGAACCTTGATATTGAAAAGCTCTCTGAGCTTTTGAGTGGCATTGAAGGAGCAAAGGATTATCTGGTTGGAGCAGGTTATTATTTTGATGTAGATAAGCCGGAGTATACAAAGGAATATGGAGAGTATTGCGGGCAGCTTTATGATGACAGTGAGGATGTCTCACAAGAGTTTTTTATCACGGTTTTAAATGACAAATCGTATGATAAGTATGCGTCTGACGCAGGCATAAAAAATGCAGATACAGGAGCAATTCTTGTAAATAAATGCACATTTGATGTGTATAATGAGAAAAGCTCGAAATACGTCAAAAAAGAGATGGAGCTGTACAAATATAAAGCAGGAGATACAATCAGGTGCGGCTACAATGTGTATGAGGATGCTTCTTCTGATGACAATGCCGTGGAAGGTGATACTGAAAGCAGCACGGAGGATAGCCGTGGATATGTTGATGAGGAAACAATAAATAACGGAGTCAGAAAGACTCTGGATGTAACTATTGCAGGTGTCACAGACAAGGTACCAACATGTTATAATGGCTACGGCAATACCACGCTTTTGTTTATGAACCAAAAAGGCTTTGAAAGCTTATGGGCTGACGGCAAGAGCGGCAATGAGCTCAAACCGGGGAATGCGACATATTCGGCATATGTGGTGGCAGAAAATGCAGATGAATATCAGGATACATTAGAAAAAGAGACGGAAGAAAATCCTGAGTATTCGCAGATTAGTTTTTCTGTCAGCAATCTGGATAAGCAGATGCGCGATGAAAAGTCACTCTTTACACTGCTTGGAGTATTTGCATACGGACTTATTGTGGTCATTGCCTTAATAGGAATCACAAATATCATCAATACCTTAAGCACCGGAATGGAGCTTAGAAGCCGCGAGTTCGCCACACTAAGAAGCATTGGAATGACAGATAAGCAGTTTGCAGGGATGGTCAGACTTGAGAGTGTGTTTATATCTGTAAAGGCTCTTGTAATAGGTGTACCGCTTGGTATTTTAATCAGCTATCTCTTATGTGTTATTATGAACAGGATGGATGGCGCAATCATTTATGAGCCGCCGTATAAAGCAATTATATTGTGTATAGTGGTTGTAATAATGTTGATTTATGCTATCATGAAACTATCAATGACGAAGCTTAGACACAATAACATTATTGAGACGATCAAAAATGAAAATCTGTAGGAAATGCGGGAGCTGATATGAAAAAAATACTTCTCATAGAGGACAATAAAGGAATAACAGAGGGACTGTGTGATACCTTTACAGAACCTGAATATGAGCTTTTGACAGCAGGCAATTTAAAGGAGGCTGGGGCGCTTTTGAGTGAGCATCCCGGCCTTGTGCTGCTTGATGTGTCGCTTCCGGATGGGAACGGCTTTGATTTTTACAGCGAAAGGCTGGAAAAAGAAAGAACGCCGGTGATTTTTCTTACCGCAAGGGATGAGGAAAACGATATAGTAAAGGGACTCGAGCTTGGCGCGGAGGATTACATCACAAAGCCCTTTTCAGTAAGGGAGCTTGTGGCGAGGGTAAACCGCGTGTTTTTGCGAAGAAAAAGTGCTGACAGCTCATCTGTCATACACGCAGGAAGCATAAGCTATGACATGGACAAAAAGGAAGCAAGAAGGGCTGGACATGTGATTGCTCTTTCAAGTCTTGAAAACCGTATACTTGATCTGCTTTTTACCAATCATGACAAGGCTGTGTCCAGAAATGCCGTGCTTGACTGCATCTGGGAGGCGACAGGAAACGATGTCTATGACCATACCGTGACTGTCTATATGAAGCGCATCAGGGCAAAGCTTGGTGAGGATGTGATAAAGACTGTGAAGGGAATCGGGTATCGTGTTGATTCAGATGAAGCTCTTTAAACAGTATCGGCTGACAGAGACAGGTCCCGGGGG
>OGXY01002518.1_pt1 | contig 10210 bp, 9 predicted proteins | sample 1576411 | NCBI WGS metagenome assembly OGXY01 (sample SAMEA3541498, study PRJEB24748) | human gut metagenome | biome: human gut; feature: human-associated habitat; material: faeces | place: China | collected 2012 | reverse complement strand
CTTCCGCGCTATTGATCCGCTCTTCGCTAACTACACCTCTGCTTTTGGTTCCGGCGCTGCGACCGCTTCGATGTGGACCCGCACCGATAACTCGATTTCTTACCGCACGCCGACCTACGCCGGCCTGACCGGTTATGCCATGTACTCGTTCAAGATGAATACGGCTACCGACACCGGCACTGAAGGCAAGAGCTCTTCTGACCGTTACGCTTCTCTCGCTGCCCGTTACCAGAATGGCGGCCTGGAAGGCATTCTCGTTGCTGATACCACGATGTACGGCTCTTACCGTACCGGCACGGACATCCCCGATCAGGGCTACACCGTGACTCTCGGCGGCAACTATGGCTTCAATAACGGCTTCAAGATCATTGCTTTCGGACAGTACTTCCATGATCAGGAACTGACCGCCCGCGCCCGTGCTGGCGTTGGTTATGCGGGTCTGAACGCCATCACTGGCGGCAAGGGCTACGGGTATGTTGACGGCTGGGGTATCGGCGTTGGCGCTCACTATCCGGTCCTCGGCGGTACCGCCAAGGTTGCTGTGAACTATCGCGATATGGATAACCAGAACAACACCGACTTCAACCGCTGGACGGCTGCTGTCGGCTATGACTATCCGCTTTCCAAGAGGACTTCCCTCTACGCAATGGCTGGCTACTCGTCTGAAAAGGTCAAGACCCCGACCGGTTCCGCTACGCCGACTGGCTGCGAACTCGATATGGGCATCCTTCACCGCTTCTAATCGGATGAGGATTCCGGTTTCTGTCTGAAACCGGATCTGCCTGAAAAGAGTCAAAGGGCGCTGCACTCCGCAGCGCCCTCTTTTATTTCCGGGGCAGCTATTTCAGACCGTTCACTTCCTCAGCGAATCCAGTAAAAATCCGGAACGCAATCGGGAGACTGATTTCATCCTGAATCTCGAAATCCGGGCGATGGTGACCATGATGGTTGCAGCCATAGAGCACAAAACCGGCTTTACCGCCGTGCTCAATGACCCGTCGGATAAAGAGCGCGCAGTCTTCGGACCCCGCTCCCGAGTGGACCCTCGGTAGCAATTTGGTGCCTGGAATCTTAGCCATGACTTTTTCAAGCACCGGATAAATTTCCGGACACGGCATCAGAGTCTCAGACTCCCCTGCTTTCGTGACCGTGGACTTTACCCGATAGGCCTTATCGACACCGGCAAAAATGTCGTAAACATAATCAGCCATGAACTGGTTCACAGCCATTGTTTCGCCGCGCACTTCCATCTGCAGTTTCGCGTGAGCCGGAATCACGTTCCTCCCCTCGCCTGCTTCGAGTTTCCCGACACTGACCCGTGTTTCGCCGTGGCTGTTTCTGGGAATCCCCTGAATCATCAGGCTTGCGGCACACGCAGCCATCAGAGCGCTGTGCCCAAGTTCCGGTGAATTGCCGGCATGAGCCGGAGTCCCCTCAATCGACACATCAAATTTGGTAGACGCGAGGAATCCGCCATCCATCACCGCGATTTCTCCGAGCTTCGCGTCACCTCCGACATGTCCGCCAAGGAAATAATCCACGTGATCCACGAGACCAGACGCAGCCATAGCGCGGGCCCCCCGTACGCCCTCTTCTGCCGGCTGGAATATCAGAATAAACCGGCCGCAAAGTCTATCCTTATTCATCACCAGCCAATGTGCAACCGCAAGCCCCACTGCGGTGTGCCCATCGTGTCCGCAGGCATGCATGAAGCCCGGGCGCTCTGACGCGAAACCCAATTTATTGGGAAGATGTTCAGGATTATCTGTTTCCCGGACGAGCACACAATCAATATCACTTCTGAAAGCTGTGGTTGGACCTGGCTTCCCGGTATCGAACCTCGCCACAGCACCCGTGTACCCTTCTGTCGCTTTCAGAAAGTCTTCCGGGACACCATGTGCGGCAGCCCTCTTCATGGCATCGGATACGAGAACCGGATCCCGTCCCAGAACCTCTGATTCACAGATATTGGCTTTCCCAATCGTGACCTGGAGTCCCAGCGCCTTTAAACGCTTGGCAATAAACCAGGTTGTCTCAAACTCTGTCCACCCTTCTTCCGGACGCTTATGAAGACAGCGTCTCGCCTCCACCATTTCCTTAACGAAGTCCATCGCCATTCCTCTCCCCCCCTGAGAGATCATCAAACGATATATCTGATTCTCCTACAGCTATTGGGAACCAGCATCCGCCACTCAATAATTAATAAAAACCGCTGAAAGCCCAAAGTCTTCCAGCGGTGAGAGAATCGGCTGACAGCGCGGAGAGTTACGCTGTCAGCCAGAGGCCAACAATCAAATCACGACTTTCTGTCCTGTCAGCAGCCTCCCTGTCACATATCCGGACGTATGAGCAAAGCCACAGGCGTCGCCTCCCAGATAGTGGGCTCCGTGGATACCGCCGACCGTTTCACCGGCCGCATACAGACCGCCTACCGGCTGATCATTCCACCCCAGCACCTGGAGGTGCTTATCCACCTTGAAGCCTCCCATCGAGAGGCAGACCCAGACATTGATTTTGGCCATGAAGAAGTGAGTGCCTTCAAACTTGCCGGCAAACTTCGTGCGGCCAAACTTAAGATCCCGGCCTGACGCGACTGTCTGATTCCACTCCGCGACCTGATCGAGCAGCCCCTTGGGATCCACGCCGATCTTCTTAGCCGCCTCCTCAATCGTGTTTCCCTGAACGATGACCCGGCCCTTAGCGAGTTCCGTATCCCAGCGGGCACGGGTCCATTGCGGTGAACTGAGCAGAGCCCCGAACGGATACTTCTTTGTCGCGCGTTCGAACTGATCCGTCGTCATCAGCAGATACATGCTCTTATCTGAATTCCGTTCCATAGAGGGAGAGATCAGGGTCGGGGCAAGCGATTCATTGACGAACCGCTTTCCTTCTTTATTGACGAGCATCGCGCCCTCATCCACGAAATACTGATAGCGGATCTGCGGTCCCCGGCCGGGTCCGGTCGCGAGAGCATACGGATATTCGGCAAAGTACTGCATGTGGGTAATGGGCGTACCCACGTCCCGGATTACAACCCTCATCGCATCGCCATTATTCGCGCCGCCGCCGATTGTCACAGCGTCAGAGAGAACAGGCGACCATTTTCCGACTTCGGTCGGGGAACCGGTCAATCCTCCAGTCGCGAGAATCACCCCCTTAGCGGCGTGAGCAGTTTCCGTGACTTTGCGGTTACCGCACGCGACACCCAGCACCCGATTGGCCTTTTCGTCATAAAAGACTTTCTGAAGCGCTCTGTCGTGGTGGATTTTGATTCCGCGCTTATTGCATTCACGCACCAGGACGTCGATATAGTCCTTGCCGTTATAGGTTTTCTGACGGACAGTTCTCGGATTCGTGTGTCCGTTATAGGGCTGCCACATACCAGGAGCCAGCCCATGATCCACCATCCAGTCAAACGCGGCACCTGAATTCCGCGCGTACGTCAGAGCCGGTTCTCTGAGTGTCATACCATCCCCGTACGCCGACATGTTGTCAACGAACGCCTCCGGAGAATCCTTGACCCCGTGCTCTTTTTGGATACGGCTCCCGACCGCGGCGCAACAGCCGCCGGGTTGAAGTGTGGTACGGGCTCATGCCCTTATCGAATACAACAACTTTCGCGCCGCCATCAAACGCCTGAACCGCCGCCATCAACCCCGCCGCGCCGCATCCAATGACAACAACATCAGCTTCGTAATCCCAGTGAGCGGGAGCAGGCGTCCCCGAAGTTGACGCCGCAAACACACTGCCCGCACCGAGAGTTGCCGGAGCTGCTGCCGCCACACGAAGAAAATTTCTCCGATTCATCTTTTCAGTCATTTTTCTCTCTCCTATTTCATCTGGGTGCCGGGACCGGTAAAGGCATGGCAGTCGTTGCAGATCAGATGGCTTTCCCCATGCATGCTGTGGCAGCTGGTGCAGTCCTCCTGCCCTTTATGCGAGAGATGCGGATTGAACTGAGGATTCAGTTTCTCAGTGCGCTTGGCGAGATCGTTATAGGAACCATGGCACGCCAGGCATTGGTCCATGGTTGGCTTTTTCGTCGTATCGCCGCCTTTATGGCAGGTAGCGCACGGCAGATCCTTGTGGCTTCCCTTCGGAAGCGTTGCGGCGTTAGCCGCTCCGGCCGCGAGCATGAAGCCCGAGACCATCGCGAGAAGCAGAGCTGCTTTCGTCATACATTTCTCCTATGGTTGGCGGCAGTCTTTATTGATCTGACTACTCACTCTTGATGCTATGTGCATCGTTACCAAAGAAAAACAGACAGAAGTTTGTTTCTTTTTAAACTCGCAGTTGTATATTTACTCAAAGAAGGTATTCAAAATCCATAATCTGCCATTCACAAAACCAGGAGTTGTGAATCATGGACCGTCTTCACGGAATGAAAGTCTTCGAAAAGGTGGCTGACTGCGGGTCATTTACAGCCGCCGCTGAGGCCTGCGGAATGACACCGCAGAACATTGCCAAAATCATCGCGGCTCTCGAAAAGGACATAGGTGCCCAGCTGCTCAATCGGAGTACGAGGCGGCAGAACCTCACCGAAATCGGTGAAATGTACCTGGAACGGGCCCGGGTCATTCTGGCGGACGTTGAAGAAACTGACGCCCTGGTCTCCCATTTCACGGGAGAAGTAAAGGGGACACTCCGGGTTTCCGTTGCCAATACCTTTGCTATCTATCAGCTCTCACACAAACTCCCCGGCTGGCTGAAGGAAAATCCCGGTATCCGCCTCGATATGACGGTTACAAACCGAGAAGTCAATCTGATTGAAGAGGGTTTCGATGTAGCGGTCACGGATGAGGAGCCTCCTGACAGCTCTTTGATCCGGCATAGAATTTCCGAGCTTCCCATCATTCTCGCGGCCTCCCCTGCCTATATCGAAGCAAACGGAATGCCCGCTTCCCCCGAAGATCTTTCGCACCATACCCTGCTCGTCCGTCAGGATCAGACATCCTGGACCTTCAAGGGGCCTGATCGGAGCCTGATCACCATCCCGACAAGCGCGAAATATCTCGCCAATAACTGCCAGATTTCCTGCGAAATGGCGATCGGAGGACTAGGTATCACAAAGCAGCCCCTTTTCAGGCTCCGCCCTCACATTGAGCGGGGAGAACTCATTCAGGTGCTCCCGGATTATCCAATTCCGTCAAAGACGCTTTCCGCGGTCTACCCGCAGCGGCGCCTTATGACGCTTAAGGTAAAAAAGTTCCTCGATTTCCTTGATCAGGAATTCGGACACGGACAGCTTATGTAAACAATTTCGCTTTTATGCGTAAAAGTGTTTAAAGCAATGCTGACGGATCGAGGCGATTTTTTTGAACTTTGTTCAATCCGGACCGTAATTTGTGTCATTTAGACACATTTATGCAGTAACGCTTTTCGTAAATTTCTTGATTACGTCCATCCTATTGGCGCTAGAATGGTCAGTGTCTGTAAACATTTTTGGGGCTACGCTCCGATTGGGCCAGAAACTATGAATTTGAAACTTTCAGTTATTCTCATGTCTGCATTTGCCGCTGCCTGCGCGAATGCCGCTGTTACGGATTTCACTGTCAATGGGACGAAGGTTACGGCCGCCCAGCAGGAGCAGATTCTGAAGAATCTGACGGCCCGCGGCCAGCAGCGTACGCCTCAGCTTGAAAATGCCGTGAAGCAGAACCTCGTGACCGAGATCGCTGTGCTTCAGGAAGCCCAGAAGGCTGGTCTCGCAAACGACCCCAACGTCAAGATCGCTGTTCAGAACGCCACGAACAACATCATGACTGAGGCTCTCCTTAACCGCTATGTCCAGCAGCATCCAACGTCTGACGCTGATCTGCAGAAGATGTATCAGAAGGACAAGGCCGCTTACGGCAACACCGAGTATCACCTCCGTCAGATCGTGACGAAGACCCAAGGTGAAGCCCAGAACGCTCTGAACCGCGTCCTGAAGGGTGAAAACTTCGCCAAGGTCGCCTCTGCCGTGACGATTGATCAGCCTTCCAAGGCCCGCGGCGGTGACATCGGCTGGTTCGCTCCGGTTCGTGTTGTTCCGCAGATTGGTCAGCTCCTCCCGTCCCTCAAGGCCGGTCAGGTTTACTCGAAGCCCGTGCAGTTCCGCGGCGGCTGGGCCGTGTTCCAGGTGGTGGCTACGCGTCCCGCGCAGCTTTTCCCGACCTTTGAACAGGCTAAGCCCCAGCTTCAGCGAATTGCTGCCGCTCAGACCGCGCAGCAGTACGTGCGTGACATCACCTCCCGTGCTGTCGTAAAGTAAGCTTTTCTGATTCAAAAAGAGAAAACATCAAATGAAGTTCAAGAAGACACTCGTATTTGCCTGCGCGATCGCGATCCCGTTTGCTGCCAATGCGGCATTCAAGGACGTGACCGTTAACGGCACGAAGATCACCGCGGCTGAACAGGAGCAGATCCTGGCTGCCGCTACGGCCCACGGTCAGAAGCGTACGCCGCAGCTCGAACAGGCAATCCGCGACAATCTGATCGCCCGTACCGTCGTGCTGCAGGAAGCGGAGAAGGCTGGCGTAGAAAAGCGTCCGGCTGTTGCCGCCGCGATTCAGAATGCGAGAAAGCAGATTGTCTCTGACGTTTACCTCAGCGACTATCTGAAGAAGAACCCGGTCACGGATGCTGAGGTCCGCAAGGTTTATGACCAGCAGAAAGCTCAGTACGGCAAGACCGAGATCCACATCAACCATATCGCTGTGAAGACACAGGACGAAGCGCAGAAGATTCAGGCACGTCTCGCCAAGGGCGAATCGTTCCAGAAGATTGCCCGCGCGGAGTCTCTCGATCCGACTGCCAAGCGGAACGGCGGTGATATGGGCTGGGTCAACACGGGTGCCCTTCCTCCTCCGATGGTTTCTACCCTTCAGGGGCTGAAAGGCAATAAGACCGCTATCGTGACCGGCCCTGCCGGTTACGAAGTGGTTATGAACCGCGGCACGCGTAATGCCAAGGCGGCTCCGTCATTTGATCGCGTGAAGCCTGAAATCCGCCGCGCGCTGGAGGCTCAGAAAGTTAACGCCTACATGCGTGACCTCGTGAAGAAGGCGCAGGTTAAGTAATTTCTGCCTTTCCTCCTTAAGGACAGCCCGGCTCTGCCGGGCTTTTTTATTTGTCTGGTCGCTGGCCGACCTTTTTTTATGTTAGTGGCCCTGTTACTCTACCTTGGTATATATTGGCGGATAAAAGAAAACAAGCGATACTGCCGCCTGTTTTCTGCAGGTCTGAAAATCAGGCCCCCGGAAAGCTCACATTCTGAAGTACGGCGGCGACGATCGGATCCATCTTGCCCTTGTCTGTCAGAACCTGAACGGTCTCATAAACAATATCCTTCGCCGAAATTCCCTCTTTATCCGTGAGACGGCTGAGGAGTTTCTCAAGCTCCGCCAAACCGGCCTTTCGGCGGGCTTCAGCTTCCGCGTCCTCTGCGGACAGGGGTTTCGGTGCCGGCGCGGCTGCAGGAGAATCAGCCTTCTTTTCAGGTTCCTGCGGCGGAACCTCCTCATACTTCCCTTCAGGGGGCAGCGGCACAGGATCAGGTTCTTTCCGTTCGCCCAGCACCAGTGTGTGGAAATCGACGACACCGTTCAGATGAGGCCAGCGTTTGAGCCCCATATCGAAGAGCGGCCCCATATATTCCGGGACCGGCGGCGTTTCCTGAAAGTAAATCGGCACAGACTCGTATTTTCCGAGATGCTCCTCAACAGCGACCCACGCCGGATCGTCCATCGATTCCGTGTTCACGAGGAGCGCCGAGGCGCCGAGAGAAAGTGCGAGCCGCTTATTTGAAAGCCGGTCTTCAATTGAACGGCAACCAAGGAACGGATCCAGAGCGGTCATGAGAACGAGCTTCCCGGAATCCAGCAGCTTCTTCCAGCCCGGCTGCGCAGCGAGCGACGCGAGCGGCTTATTCGGCACCTGGCACGCGGTCCCTCCTACCTTCAGGGCGCCGCGAAGCGCTCCGCTTTCTGCCCCCTCTTCGCCCGACGCGACAACGAGAAATCCGGCATAAGAAGCCATTGTGCCGTTTTCGTTACCGATCCGGTCAAAGTGCTTGTTTTTGGATCCGGTACCCAGTACTGAAAAGGCATCACTCTGCAGAAGCTTCAGATTGCCGCAGCCCCAGACAGCGGGAGGCGTATCTTCTCTCAGATGCGCTTTCAGGATTTTTGGATAATCCCGGTCCGCCCGCGTACAGCACCAGATACCAAGAGACCGCCAGGCCGCCCGGGCGCGGGACAGCTCCGCCTTTCTTCCGAGCAGCGCTTTAAGACGCTCCGCGTCGACCAGTTCGCCGCAGGAGTGGATCAGTTCGGTGTTCTCCGGGTTCAGGAGGTCGGATGGCTTTCTCTTCATATTGAGAAGCTGCCGCGCGAGGAATCCATATTCCTCAGTCGACAGCGGTTCGATTCCTTCCTGCACTTCGCCCCGTACGGCGAGCGGCGCCGTGAGAAGCAGTATCGCGTCGGAATTGGGAGAAATCGTTTCAGTCATCGGGGCGTCTCTCTTTGCGTTCAGTTGTTTTTTCAGACAGAGAAGTCAGTTTAATTCCTCTCCCACCTGAGCAACAGCCCTGAAGCTCCCTTTCCGTCCATCAGATCCTGTTCTCTTTCTCTCTATTTTCTGAATCCTTTTAGAATTCCACCCGCAGAACCCAGTTCTTATGGGCTCCCTTATTTTCAGGAGTGACAACACATGGCTCTTCTTATCCGCAATGCCCGCGTTTACGCGCCGAAGGATCTGGGCATCACCGATGTTCTGATGGCAGCCGGGAAAATTCTCGCGGTCGGCAGCAATCTCACCGTCTCGCTCCCCGATCTTGAAACCGTTGATGCCAAGGGAAAGATTCTGACCCCGGGATTTTTTGATCAGCATATTCACGTGAATGGCGGCGGCGGTGAAGGCGGTTTTGCGAGCCGTACGCCTGAAATCATGCTTTCCGAACTCGTGAAGGTAGGTACGACTTCGATCGTCGGCGTCTGCGGAACGGATTTCATTTCCCGCTCGATTGAAAACCTGCTCGCCAAAGTCCGGGCCCTTTCGATCGAGGGCGTAAGCGCCTGGATGTATACGAGCAACTACCGCTTCCCCTGCACATCGATGAGTCAGAGCGTCGCGCAGGATCTGTTCCTCGTGCCGGAGTGCCTCGGTGTCAAGATCGCGCTCGGCGACCATCGCTCCTCCTTCCCGCGGCCGGATGAAGTGCTGCACCTTCTCTCCGATATCCGTCTCACCGGCATGATTACCGGTAAGGGCGGTGTGCTGCACGTCCATATGGGCGACATCCCCGGGATCTTTGATATGTTCCTGTCCTTCGAGAAGGGCGGCTTCCCGATTCAGCACATCCGTCCGACGCACTGCTCAAGAAAGCGCGAAGTGTACGAGGGGTCGCTTGAATTCGCCCGCCACGGGGGCTTTGTTGACTACACGGCCGGATTCTCCTGCAACGGCTCCACGGCAAACGACATCACAGAGGCCATCGCCTCCGGTGTTGATCCCACCCGGATCACGATGTCGACTGACGGTCACGGCTCAATGCCCCGCTTTAATGAGAAGGGTGAAATGATCGGACTCGCCACGGGCGGTGTCGGCGGTCTGCTCGATACGGTCCGCGATCTGATCGGCAACCACGGAATGGATCCGTCACTCGCGCTCACGTTTGATACCACGAATGTCGCGGATGCTCTTGGCCTCAAGGATCAGGGCCGCGTTGAAACCGGCGCCTGCGCGAACGCCTGCCTCTTTGACGAAAACTGGAACCTCACGGATGTGGTCTCCAAGGGGCGCTTCCTTATGCGGAACTCTGAGGTGATCGTCAAGGGGACGTTCGAGGAATAAGTCTCTTCCCTGAACCGGAGGCGGTGAAGCCCTGCCGCCTCCCCCTTTCGAGCAGTTCCCATATTCCGTGTTTTCACCCTATGATTAATGTATACGACGGTTTTTCAGCGGGTGAATATATGAAGAAAAAGATCCTCCTCGCACTTCTCGCCTCGGCCGCAGCGCTCACAGGCTGCGCCAATATGGAGTCGCTCGGTTCCGATCAGGAAGTCGTTGCAGCCGCCAATCAGAGCTGCCGGCAGATGGATCAGAAAAACACCATTACTCACCAGTATGACGGCCGCATGGCCATCATTCGGCAGGGACTCCCCACACAGGTCGGCGGGCAGACACTGAATTATCAGGTCTATAAGACCAAGGACATGAATGCCTG
>OGXY01002516.1_pt1 | contig 10221 bp, 8 predicted proteins | sample 1576411 | NCBI WGS metagenome assembly OGXY01 (sample SAMEA3541498, study PRJEB24748) | human gut metagenome | biome: human gut; feature: human-associated habitat; material: faeces | place: China | collected 2012 | reverse complement strand
GCCGCCGCCAGAAAGGAAGACAAACGATGACAAATCCCAACGGCCGCTTCGGCATCCATGGGGGACAGTATATCCCTGAGACGCTGATGAATGCAGTCATTGAACTGGAAGCGGCATACGACCACTACAAGAACGACCCGGAGTTTGACCGGGAGCTGACCGAGCTGCTCAACGAGTACGCCGGGCGGCCCTCCCGGCTGTATTTTGCCAAAAAGATGACGGAGGACCTGGGCGGGGCGAAGATCTATCTGAAGCGGGAGGATCTGAACCACACCGGGGCCCACAAGATCAACAATGTACTGGGGCAGGCACTTCTGGCCAAGCGGATGGGCAAGACCCGTCTGATCGCCGAGACGGGGGCGGGCCAGCACGGGGTAGCCACCGCCACCGCCGCAGCACTCCTGGGGATGGAGTGCGTGGTCTTTATGGGGGAGGAGGATACCATCCGGCAGGCCCTCAATGTGTACCGGATGCGCCTGCTGGGGGCAGAGGTGGTTCCCGTAAAGACGGGCACGGCCACCCTGAAAGACGCCGTATCTGAGGCGATGCGGGAGTGGACTTCCCGCATCGCCGACACCCACTACTGCCTGGGCTCTGTGATGGGCCCCCATCCCTTCCCTGCCATCGTCCGGGATTTTCAGGCGGTGATCTCCAGGGAGATCAAGGCGCAGCTGCTGGAAAAGGAGGGGCGGCTGCCCGACGCGGTGCTCGCCTGTGTGGGGGGCGGCTCCAACGCCATCGGCAGCTTCTATCATTTCATCGGAGACAGACAGGTCCGGCTGATCGGCTGCGAGGCGGCTGGCCGGGGGGTGGACACCCCGGAGACGGCGGCCACCATCGCCACTGGGAAGCTGGGTATCTTCCACGGGATGAAGTCCTATTTCTGCCAGGACCAATATGGACAGATCGCCCCCGTTTACTCCATCTCAGCCGGGCTGGACTACCCGGGCATTGGTCCGGAACACGCCCATCTCCACGCCATCGGCCGGGCGGAATATGTCCCGGTCACCGATGAGGAGGCGGTGTGTGCCTTTGAGTATCTGGCCAGGACGGAGGGCATCATCCCCGCCATTGAATCGGCCCACGCCGTGGCCTATGGGCAAAAGCTCGCGCCCACCATGGGCAAAGATCAGATCATCGTCATCACGGTCTCGGGCCGGGGCGACAAGGACTGTGCCGCCATCGCCCGATACAGAGGGGAGGATCTCCATGAGTAAGATCGCAGAGGCATTTTCCCACGGGAAGGCGTTTATCCCATTTATCACCTGCGGCGACCCGGATCTGGAGACCACCGCCGCCGCCGTTCGGGCCGCGGTGGACAACGGTGCGGACCTCATTGAACTGGGGATCCCCTTCTCCGACCCCACCGCCGAAGGGCCCGTGATCCAGGGGGCCAACCTCCGGGCACTGAACGGCGGAGTCACCACAGACCGGATCTTCGGACTGGTGCGGGACCTGCGCCGGGATGTAGAGGTGCCCTTGGTTTTTATGACCTACGCCAATGTGGTGTTCTCCTATGGGGCGGGGCGTTTTCTCTCCACCTGCCGGGAGACGGGGATCGACGGGCTGATCCTCCCTGACCTGCCCTTTGAGGAGAAGGAGGAATTTCTGCCGTTTTGCAGGCGGTACGGGGTGGCTCTGATCTCCCTCATCGCGCCCACCTCCGAGGACCGGATCGCCATGATTGCCAGGGAAGCAGAGGGCTTTCTCTATGTGGTCTCTTCTCTCGGAGTGACCGGTACCAGAAGCGAGATCAAAACGGATCTGGCATCCATGGTGGAGACCGTGCGGCTGAATACCAAGATCCCGGCCGCGATCGGATTTGGGATCTCCACGCCGGAACAGGCAAAGAAAATGGCGGAGACCGCCGATGGCGTGATCGTCGGGTCTGCGATCGTCAAGCTGTTGGAGCAGTATGGAACGGATGCGCCCAGATATATTGGTGCGTATGTAAAAGCGATGAAAGCCGCCATTGAATAGAGACAGCCGGATGGATCGCAAGGTGATATTTCCAGCATCAGCGTTTCATATATCCCTCGGCCTGGACAGCCGAAGATGTATTCTCTGTTTACTGAGCTGCAAATTTGGCACGGCGTTCCGGTAGACATAGACTCTTATCTCTCTATTTCATAAGGCCAGGTGTTGATGCCATCGAATTCGTAGGTCTTGGTGGCGCCTACAGTTGCGGCGCCGGCAGATCCTCATCGGTTTACAGAGGGAGAGCCGGTGGACCTATTTGAGCCGGTCCTCACTTTTGTAACCTGAATCCAGAGGGCAAAATCGTGTAATTTATTACTTGAACAGAGAGAAAGACTTTATAAATCAACTGGAAAACAAATATAATTGCAGGTACAATATAGCAAACTGAAACCGAGCCATATAAAATTTGCTGGAAAGAGGAATGTTCTATGCGGCCTGAACTGATCAGTCAGCCTATCACCGGAATTTGTTCTTTTGGACGGTATCCTATCTGCCTTGATTTGGATCGACTGGATGCGGACTTTGGTGTACTGGGGGTTCCCTTCGACATGGGAGTCGGCTTTCTGAGCGGGGCGCGCATGGGCCCAAGAAGGATTCGGGAGGCCTCCACACAGTATGGACGCGGAACCCAGGGATATTACGACTACGAAGCCGATGAGCAGATGCTGGCGGCTCCGATTACCATTGCCGACTGCGGCGATGCCGACGTGTTGCAGGGGGACCGGGATTATTCTTTCCACTGCATTGAGCGGGCGGTCCGCCGTATAATCCGTGCAGGCACGATTCCCATCGTCATTGGTGGAGATCACTCCATCAGCATTCCGGTTGGCCGGGCCCTGGAGGAGTACCACAAAGAGATCTGCGTCATTCAATTTGATGCACATTTGGATTGGACCAGCCATGTGGGACCACTGGTTCAGGGGAACGGAAGTCCCATGCGAAGAATGTCCGAAATGGAACACATTGGGCCAATGGTGCAGATCGGACTAAGAGGAATGGGCAGCGGGAAAAAACAGGATTACGATGATGCCCGCGCCTACGGCAGTCAGTTGATCTCCGCGCGGGAGCTGCACAGCAAGGGAGTATCCTATGTGCTGAGCCAGATCCCGGAGGCGGAGGCCTACTACATTACCTTCGATATTGACGGCTATGACATGACGCTGGCGCCCGGCGCCGCCTCCCCGCTCCCCGGTGGAATCACATATGATGAGAGCATGGATTTATTAAAAGGAATCTGCGAGACAGGAAAAGTTGTGGCGATGGACCTGGTGGAGGTAGCTCCTCCGTATGACCCAACAGGGTGTACGGAACGGCTCGCCGCGCTTACGATCCTTCAGGTGATCGCCCAGGCCGGAAAGAAATTACACGCAAACCGGACTCTGTAGCAGTGCAGCTGGACGTTTCAGCGTAAAATCATGGAAAAGCCCCCCCATTTACATCTTTTGTAGACGTAAATGGGGGGTTCTTTGCAGAAAAGCAAAAAAATCTTTCTGTTTTCCTAGTGGCTTCTTTCCCGGAGAACGGAAAATTCAGCAGAATAGACATAGGAGCCACATCCGCCTCTCACGGCGGTCAAATTTATAAAAATTAGACGGAACAGAGGGCGGAATATCGGCGGCGATTTAGGAAAAGAAGCTGTTTGATAGACGGAGAAGGGGAATTCGCCTTTCGGTTTCTGAATTTTTAAATAGCCTGTTCCGTGGTATCTGTGAAGTACGACCAGAGGATTTGACGTTTTTAGGACGACGCATTGTCTATAATACCCAATACAGGCGCACAGAATCGAGATTCTGTCGACAAAACATCAAAAGAAGGGAAGGAAACAACATGGATTTCGGCTTCAACGATGAATACAAAATGATTCAAAAGATGTACCGCGAGTTTGCGGAGAAGGAGATCAAGCCGCTTGCGGAAGAGATCGACGAGAACGAGCGATTTCCCAAGGAGAGCGTCCAAAAGATGGCGGACAATGGAATGCTGGGCATTCCCTTCCCCGAAGAGTACGGCGGCGAAGAGGGCGACTATCTGAGCTATGTGATCGCGGTAGAGGAGCTGTCCAAGGTGTGCGCGTCCACCGGCGTCACCCTGTCGGCCCATACCTCCCTGGGCTCCGCCCCCATTTATGATTGGGGTACTGAGGAGCAGAAGCAGAAGTACCTGACCCGGCTGGCCAGCGGAGAATGCCTGGGCGCCTTTGGTCTGACCGAGCCCAACGCCGGTACAGACGCGTCCCGCCAGAAGACTACCGCGGTGAAGAAGGGCGACCACTATGTGCTCAACGGCTCCAAGTGCTTTATCACCAACGCCGGCGAGGCTGAGATCTATGTGGTCATGGCCATGACGGATAAGGAGAAGGGCAACCACGGCATCTCCGCCTTCATTGTGGAGGACGGGTTTGAGGGCTTCTCCATCGGTAAGCATGAGAAGAAGATGGGCATCCGCGGCTCCGCGACCGCCAGCCTGGTGTTTGAGGACTGCATTGTTCCCGCCGAGAACCTGCTGGGTGAGGAGGGGCAAGGCTTTAAGGTAGCAATGCACACTCTGGACGGCGGCCGCATCGGTATTGCCGCGCAGGCTCTGGGCATTGCCGAAGGCGCTCTGAACGAAGCGATTGCCTATGCGAAGATGCGTGAGCAGTTTGGAAAGCCTCTGTCTGCCTTCCAGAATCCCCAGTTTGTGATCGCCAACCTGGCCAACCAGATCGAGGCGGCCAAGCTGCTGGTCTACCGCGCCGCTTGGGCCAAGGACAACCATCTGCCCTACTCCGTGGAGTCTGCCCACGCCAAGCTGTACGCGGCAGAGACCGCGATGCGTGTGACGACCGAGTGCGTGCAGCTGCTGGGCGGTTATGGCTACACCCGCGAGTATCCTGTGGAGCGCATGATGCGTGATGCAAAGATCACCCAGATTTATGAGGGAACCAGTGAGGTTCAGCGGATGGTCATTTCCCGCTCCCTGCTGCGGTAACATCTGAAAGCTGACAATGTGCCCTGAGAGGCGCGGACAGATGGCGTGAATTGTTACATGACCTGGAGATTTCCATTTCTTTGGACGCGAAGATACTTGTTACATGAAAGTTGTTTTTCCCCTGAACCGCTTTGTTTGAGGGAAAACGGCCGTATACCTCGGAGGAAGCAGAGAGGGGAGACCGATTTGCTGTATGTGATAAAGGAGGAACGCGCATGGAATCAATTGTCCCAGAGAAAGATGTAGCAGAACTGGACGCGAAGCAGTTGGAGGAAGAACTGAATAAAAATGTTGGAGTTGCGGTTGATTACAGCACCATGACTCGAAACAACTTGTTTAAGTTCTTGATCTTCTCTGCCATTGGCGTATGGGTATTCTTTATTCCAACCAATATTGGCGGAGTCAGCAATGTTCCTATGGTGCTCTTGATCGATGCAGTAAAGGCGCTGTTGGGATCCACCGTTATGAACTGGATGGTCCTGATTTTGTGTATCGCGCTTTCTGTCACGTTCACCATCTCACGCATTCAAAAGGATGGTCCCATTCACAGGTTCCATAAGAAGGACGGATGGGGGACCGGCATCCTTTACTATCTGTCTGCGGTTTTTGCGGTCATGGTGGTCTTCAATGTCGGCCCCAGTCAGATCGTGAACGACAGCGTCGGAATCGAAGCCATCGGGTTAGCCGGCTCCACACTGCTTACCGTGACCATCGCCGGCTGGCTGGTCAACTTCCTGATCGAGTTTGGAATTCTGGAATTTATCGGCACCCTGATGGAGCCGATCATGCGTAAGGTCTTTAAGTTGCCGGGACAGTCGGCCGTTACGGCGGTATCGGCCTTTGTGGCCGCGCCGGCGGTGGGTGTTTTCATGACAGACAGATTGTACCATGAAAACGTCTACACCCACAAAGAGGCCTGCTGTGTGGCCACGAACTTCAGCGTTGTTTCCCTAGGATTTTTCGCACTGCTCGTTACGATCACGGATACCCAGTATATGTACGGTAAAGTCGTGATCTCCTCCCTGGTCATCGTGTTTATCCTGGCGGCTATTGTGATTCGGATCCCTCCGCTGTCCAGAAAGAAAGACCGGTATTACAACGGGGTGGAGCAGACCGCCGCCATGCGGAAGTCCAGCAAGTATTCCAAGGATACGATGAAGAAGGCGGTCGCGGCTTCCACCACCAAGGTGTCTCAGACTCCGTATTCCATCTTTGTTACATCCATTCCCGGCGTGCTGTCCTTCACGGTCAAGATCGTGACCTTTGTGCAGGCGCTGGCCACCATCGCGCTTTTCATCAGCAACTACACCCCCTTCTTCGATTGGATCGGTATGCCCATGGTCCCGTATCTGGAGCTGTGCCAGATGCCCGACGCCGCGGCGATCGCGCCCGCTACCCTGGTGGGTATCGCGGAAATCGCCCTGCCCGTGATGACCATCGCCGGTATGAACATTGCTCCGATGAGTATTTTCTTTGTTATCGTGCTGTCTACCGTGCAGATCATCTTCTTTACGGAGAGCGCGAACGCAATGATGCAGAGCGATCTGAATCTGAAGTTCCCGGAGCTGGTCCTGATTTTCCTGATCCGTACTCTGATCGCCATTCCGATCGTAGCGGTATTCGCCCACGTTCTGTTTTAAACGGTTTGCGTAAATTTTGACTTGAAAGAGGTGTTTCCTATGAACAAAGCCCTGAGTGGGATCCGGGTTCTGGACTTTACCCAGGTGTTAGCTGGGCCTTTCTGCACCATGAACCTGGCGGATTTTGGCGCCGAAGTCATTAAAATCGAGAAGCCTGGAACAGGTGATGGAAGCCGGATCTTTGGCCCGTTTATCAACGGACAGAGCGGATATTATACCCTGGTGAACCGCGGCAAGAAAGGTGTTGCGATCGACCTGAAGAAGGGCAGGGACATCATCTACGAAATGGTCAGAAACTGCGACATCGTGGTGGAGAACTTTAAGCCTGGAGTCATGGAAAAGCTGGGCTACTCTTATGAGCAGCTCAAGAAGGTCAATCCGGAGATTATTTACTGTTCTATTTCCGGCTTTGGACAGGACAGCCCCATGCGGGATCTGCCGGCCTATGATATTGTAGCACAGGGAATGTCCGGCATGATGAGCATTACCGGTTATCCCAATACTCCGCCGGCTCGTGTGGGCAGCTCTCTGGGTGACGTCAGTGCCGGCCTGTATGCGGTGACAGGTATCCTGCTGGCACTGTATAACCGGGAACGGACCGGACAGGGGCAGTATGTGGATATTGCGATGTTGGACAGCGTGTTCGCCTTCATCGAGACCAACGTGGTGCGGCACACCATTGGCGGCGTGCATCCCACCCGCGTGGGTGCCCGCCATCCGCTCAGTGCTCCGTTTGATATTTACCGCTGTAAAGATGCCCATGTGATTATCGCGGTAGCCAGCGACCACCACTTCGCCAAGCTGTGCGAGATCATCGGCCAGCCCGATCTGATCAAGAACCCCAAGTTTGACTCCGACCCGCACCGTTCGGAGAACGATGTGGAGCTGAAGGCCATTCTGGAGAACTTCTTTGGCAACTACACCGTGGCCGAGGCCATGGAGATGATGCAGAAGGAATCCATCCCCTGCGGCCCCCTGTGCACAGTGGATGAGGCCTGCCAGAACCCCAGCATCCTGCAGCGTGAGATGCTGGTGGAGATTGACCAGCCCGGTGCCGGCAAGCTGAAGATTACCGGCAATCCCATCAAGCTGTCCCAGACCCCTCCGGATCCCTGTCATCCCGCGCCGCTGCTGGGCCAGGATACCCAGGAAGTCCTGCGGGATACATTTGGTTTCAGCGATACACAGATCTCCAAGTGGAAAGAGGAGAACATTGTTTAAGTCAGTAAACAAAATTTGTAAAAATAATTTTTAGGAGGAATATATCATGGAATTCAAATACACTGAGGACCAAATTGCCCTGCGCCGCGCGGTTCGTGAGTGGGCCCAGAGCTATCTCGCCCCCAAGGCGGAAGAGATCGACGTCAACAACCGCTTCCCCACTGAGACCATCAAGGCTCTGGGCGAGCAGGACCTGATGGGCCTGGCTTATCCTGAGGAGCTGGGCGGCGCCGGTTATGACGCCATTTCTGAGGCGATCGCCATGGAGGAAATCTCCGCGGCCTGCGCCTCCACCGGTTCTATCATCACCGGTCACTATCTTGGTTTTGACGCTCTGTACCTGGCCGGCACCCCCGAGCAGAAGGAAAAGTGGCTGCGTCCCGCTCTGGAGGGCGAAAAGTACGCCGCGTTTTGCCTGACTGAGCCCGCCGGTGGTTCCGATATGACATCCAACAAGACCACCGCTGTGGAGGACGGTGACTACTATGTCATCAACGGCGTGAAACACTTCATCACCGGCGGCGCTCACTGCGACTTCCTGTGCTGCTTCGCCATCACCAACAAAGAGGACCCCAAGCACGGCATGACCTGCTTTGTGGTTGAGAAGGACACCCCCGGCATGAAGATCGCCTCCGAGGATAACAAGATGGGGATCCGCGGCGCCCGCACCGCTGAGATCGTCTTCGAGGACTGCCGCGTTCCCAAGGAGAACATGGTGGGCGAGCTCAACGGCGGTTACCGTCTGGCCCTGGACGTGGTGGACCGCGGCCGCATCGGCATCGCCGCCATGGCCGTTGGTATCGGTCAGGCCGCCCTGGATCTGGCCATCAAGTACGCCAAGGAGCGCGAGGTCTTCAAGCGTCCCATCTCCAAGTTCCAGGGCATTCAGTGGATGCTGGCCGACGCCGCCACTCAGCTGGAGGCCGCCCGTATGCTGACCTACTACGCCGCCGACCTGAAGGAGCAGGGCGTTCCCTTCACCAAGCAGGCCGCGATGGCCAAGCTGTTTGCGGCGGAAGCGTCCCACAAGGTGGTCGACACCGCCCTGCAGATCCACGGCGGCTACGGCTACATGAAGGAGTACGCCATCGAGCGCATCTACCGCGACCAGCGGATCACTGAGCTGTTCGAGGGTACCTCTCAGGTTCAGAAGATCGTCATTGCCGGTCAGCTGCTTCATTAATTTCCATAAACACGACCGAAAAAGCGTAACGCTCAGATCGTTTTATAGTGCGTGAAAGGATATGGGCAAATCTTGCTGTTACAAGGTTTGCCCACATCCGCTTGAAAACAACTGCGCCATCGCATCTGCCGATGGTTACATTAGGGAGGATAAAGTATGAACGTACTGGTATGTATCAAGCAGGTACCGGACAACTCTGTGGTGCCCAAGCTGGACCCCAACACCAACCGTGTCGTCACCGAGGGCGTGGAGCTTATGGAGAGCCCCTTTGACCTGAACGCTGTTGAGGCCGGCCTGAAGCTGGTGGAGGAGAACGGCGGCGAGGTTTCCGTCCTGACTCTGGGCGGCGAGAGCGCCAAGACCTCTCTGCGCTACGGCCTGTCCATGGGCGCCGCCAAGGCTTACCTGCTGAAGGATCCCGCCTTTGAGGAATCCGATTCCTGGGGCACCTCTTACGGTCTGGCCAAGGCCATCCAGTCCATCGGCAATTTCGACGTCATCCTCTGCGGCAAGCAGGCCATTGACAACGACGCCGGTCAGGTGGGCCCCGGCATTGCCGAGCAGCTGGGCATCTCCCAGATCACTTATGTGAGCGAGATCGTTTCTGTTACGGAGGACACCCTGACCGCCAAGCGCGTCAGCCCCGCCGGTGAGGAAGTGGTCGAGGCGAAGCTGCCTGTGGTCCTGACCTGCGAGAAGTCCCTGAACGAGCCGCGCTACCCCACCCTGAAGCGCACCAGAATGGCCAACCGCGCTGAGATCCCTGAAATGGACTGCGCCGCCGTGGGCGCCGACCCCGCCAAGGTAGGTAAGAATTCTCCCTCCGCCATCAAGAAGCTCTATACTCCGGCTCCCCGTCAGAGCGGCGAGTTGATCCAGGGAGAGGCGGAAGAGATCGCAAAGATCGCCGTCCAGAAGCTTGTTGAGCAGAAGATCATCTGATTGAAGGGAGAGCATAGTATGTCTAACAAGAATAGCGTATGGGTCTGCCTGGAGCAGACCGGCGGAAAGATTGCCGGCGTCTCCTATGAGATGCTCAGCGGAGCCAGAAAGCTGGCCAACGAGTTGTCCGGCGAGGTGTGTGCCGTCCTGATGGGCCATCAGGTCCAGGCCCAGGCCAAGGAAGCCTTTGCCTATGGTGCGGATAAGGTCTATGTTTGCGACAATGAGAACCTGGAGTTGAAGCCTTCTACTGCTGAAGCATTCTCTTTGCGCTGTTTAAGTTAGATC
>OGXY01002494.1_pt1 | contig 10332 bp, 10 predicted proteins | sample 1576411 | NCBI WGS metagenome assembly OGXY01 (sample SAMEA3541498, study PRJEB24748) | human gut metagenome | biome: human gut; feature: human-associated habitat; material: faeces | place: China | collected 2012 | reverse complement strand
TTATCCAGGTCAAAGTGAATCCCTCACTTCCACTAATGGTTTGTCATACGTTGATAACGTATATTTGAAATTATCTAACTCAACCACAGCTTCACCCGCTTTCTTTTTATATTTTAATGGCAACTATTCAGTTCTCCCATCGGAGGAATAGTTACTTTTGATCATTTATAAATGACTGCGCACTATTTAATGCGTCCGCAGCACTGCTTATACTTCTTGCCGGAGCCGCAGGGACAGGGATCATTCGGATAGATCTTCTGCTCAGCTCTCTTCTGGGGCGCTACAGGAACCGCATCCTTATTGGTACCTGTCACCTTGGCAGCAGGCTCGCGCTCTACCTTCTGCTCTACGCGGATATGGAACAGGATGCGAACGGTCTCCTCCTGAATGGAAGCCATCATAGCTTCATACATTTCATAGCCCTGCATCTTATATTCAACCACCGGATCTCTCTGACCGTATGCCTGAAGACCGATGCCCTCGCGGAGAGCGTCCATGTCATCCAGATGAGCCATCCACTTATTGTCAATTACCTTTAAAAGGACTACGCGCTCGATCTCACGGATCTGCTCGGCATCCGGATACTCTGCCTCCTTTGTTTCATACAGCTTAATGGCAGCTTCCTTGATGCTGTGCTTTAATTCATTTTTCTTCATGGACTTCTTCTGCTCATCCGTAAGCATCACCGGCTTTAAGGGAATCACAGGGAGAAGAAGGCTGTTTAATTCCTTTAAATCCCACTTATCCGGAGTCTGATCATCTGCAATGGACATATCCACGGCATTTTCTACGATCTCTGTGATCATCTTAAGAATCAGATCGCGCATATTGTCGCCGTCCAGCACCTTACGGCGCTCCTGATAAATAACCTCTCGCTGCTCATTGTTCACCTCATCGAACTTTAAGAGCTGCTCACGGATACCGTAGTTATTGCCCTCGATCTTCATCTGTGCCTTCTCAATGGCATTTGACAGCATCTTGTGCTCAATCTGCTCGCCCTCCGGCACGCCCATGGCCTCAAACATATGCATCAGACGGTCTGAACCGAAGAGACGCAGCAGGTCATCCTCCAGAGACAGATAGAATCTGGACTCACCCGGATCGCCCTGACGGCCGGAACGGCCGCGGAGCTGATTATAAATACGGCGGGACTCATGGCGCTCGGTACCGATGATCTTTAAGCCGCCCAGAGCCTTTGACTCGTCATCCAGCTTAATATCCGTACCACGGCCAGCCATATTCGTAGCAATGGTAACGGAGCCGTGGATACCTGCATCTGCCACGATCTCGGCCTCAAGCTCATGGAATTTAGCGTTAAGGACTTTATGAGGAATGCCTCTCTTTGTGAGCATCTTGCTTAAAAGCTCAGAAGTTTCAATGGTAATGGTACCAACCAATACAGGCTGTCCCTTTTCATGGGCTTTTACCACCTCATCTACAACTGCTTTGTATTTTTCCTTCTTTGTCTTGTATACCGCATCATCCAGATCCTTACGCTGAACGGGACGGTTAGTTGGAATAGCAATGGCATCCATGCCATAGGTATTGCGGAATTCTTTCTCCTCCGTAAGAGCAGTACCGGTCATACCTGCCTTCTTATTGAACTTGTTGAAGAAATTCTGGAAGGTGATGGTAGCCAGTGTACGGCTTTCACGGCGCACATTTACATGCTCCTTTGCCTCGATTGCCTGATGAAGTCCGTCGGAATAGCGGCGGCCCGGCATGATACGTCCTGTAAACTCATCTACGATCAGTACCTCATCGTCCTTTACCACGTAATCCTTATCTCTGAACATCAGGTTATTGGCGCGCAGAGCCAGAATGATATTGTGCTGGATCTCCAGATTTTCCGGATCTGCAAGGTTATCAATGTGGAAATATTCCTCTACCTTTTTCACACCCTGCTCCGTAAGGTTTACTACCTTATCCTTCTCATCAACTACGAAATCGCCGGTCTCCTCAATCTCCTCACCCATAATGGCATCAATCTTGGAAAATTCCTTGGAAACCGTTCCGCGCTCCAGCTGACGGGCCAGTACATCGCAGACCTCATAAAGCTTTGTGGATTTTCCGCTCTGTCCGGAAATGATCAGAGGGGTTCTCGCCTCGTCGATCAGCACAGAGTCCACCTCATCGATAATACAGTAGTCCAGATCGCGGAGCACCAGCTGCTCCTTGTAAATGGCCATATTGTCACGAAGGTAGTCAAATCCCAGCTCGTTATTTGTCACATAGGTAATGTCGCAGGCGTATGCCTCCTTGCGCTGGGCGCTGTTCATGTCATTTAAAACCACGCCTACACTCAGTCCCAGGAAACGATGTACCTGGCCCATCCACTCTGCATCTCGCTTTGCCAGATAGTCATTAACGGTTACGATCTGTACACCTTTTCCGGCCAGCGCATTTAAATAAGCAGGACAGGTGGATACCAGCGTCTTTCCCTCTCCTGTACGCATCTCGGCAATACGGCCCTGATGAAGTACAATACCACCGATGAGCTGTACAGGGAAATGCTCCATATTCAGCGTTCTTCTTGCAGCCTCCCGCACAGTAGCAAATGCCTCCGGCAGAAGATCATCCAGTGTTTCGCCCTTTGCCAGTCTTTCTTTAAAAATCCGGGTCTGGTCGCGCATCTCTTCGTCTGACTTTGCCATCATCTCAGAACGCAGTCCCTCAATCTTGGCAACGATCGGCCGGATCATCTTAAGTTCTCTTTCACTATGAGTCCCGAACAGTTTCTCAATTACGTTCATGGTCTACTCTCCTAACTTCTTCCTTATATAAAAGTCTATACTCTCCCAAACTGCGGCTGTCGTGCCGGGAAAGCTGCTGTCTGTTTATAATCTGTCTGAAAATACTCTCTATTCCCTGATAAATGCACGCAGTATGCTATGATATAATCCAATATATTGTATCACCAGACGCTGATTTATTCAACTCATTCATAAAAAATTTACATTTCCCGGCAATCAGCCTCCCCGGTACTGCGAAGCATCCTGTTTTCCCCTCCGTTCCTGTACATTCCTGCCCTTTTAACAATATGCACAAACCACACGTTCGTTCCTTCTTCTATCCACATTATCCACAGTTATCCACACACATTTCCCCCAAAGTTATCCACACCTCATTTTCCTTTTATTTTCGTTGTTTTTTACTTATGCACCGACTTATCCACATTATCCACAAGTTTATAAGTCCCCGCTTTTACCAATTTTCTTTCCATTTCAGATCCTGTTTTTTTGTACACATCTGATAAATTTACACGTTTTTTACATTTTTTCTGCTTTTCCTCTTGACATTTATAAGCCTGCCCTATTAGTAATTCAATATTCTGCTTATGAATCCCAAAAACAATTTTTATAAAAAATTTATAGTAATTATTAGTCAATTTATCGTATTATGATTGTAATTTCACAACAAATATGTTATAATATGCATATCTCAGAAAAAGGAGTTGATTTTATGCGTTATACCATTACAGGAAGAAACATCGAGGTAACTCCAGGCTTGAAAGCTGCCGTTGAAAAGAAGATCGGCAAGCTGGAACATTTCTTTACTCCCGACACAGAAGTGTTCGTTGCGCTCAGCGCCCAAAAGGATATCCAGAAAATTGAGGTCACTATCCCTGTAAAGGGAAATACCATCCGTGCGGAAGAATCCAGCACTGATATGTATGTATCCATCGATCTGGTAGAGGAGATCATTGAACGCCAGATCCGCAGATATAGGAAGAAACTCATTGACAAAAAGCAGGCGGCCCTGTCCTTCTCTCAGAATTTCATTGAAGAAGAAGAGGAAGTTCCATATGACGATGAGATCCAGATTGTTAAAACAAAGAAATTTGCCGTAAAACCTGTCAATCCCGAAGAAGCCTGCCTCCAGATGGAAATGCTGGGACATAACTTCTATGTTTTCTTAAATTCCGAAACCGATCAGGTAAACGTAGTGTACAAACGTAAAAATGGTACATATGGCCTGATTGAACCAGAGTTTTAAATGCAATAAAAGGCCGGTCCTTCCAACGCGGAGGATCGGCCTTTTATTATGCTGCAAGATATTCCTGTCTAATTTTAAAATCTATGGATCAGTCAAAAAAGCTCACTGCCTTGCAGGGGGTTCTGTAGTTAGCAGACGCATAGCAGATACCTGTAGCGGGATTGCTGGAATGGATGATCTTTCCATCTCCCACATAAATCCCCACATGATTGATATAATCGCCGCTTGCATAGAACAAAAGATCTCCCGGCTGCACCTGATCGACCGGAATCGTCTTTCCCTTGCCAGCCTGTTCTCTGGAACTTCTGCCTGTATTGATACCGAAATGAGAAAATACACTCATGACAAAGCCAGAGCAGTCTGCACCGTTTGTAAGGCTTGTACCGCCATAAACATAGGGGTTTCCAAGAAACTGCTTGGCATAGGCAACTACTGCGTTGCGGGAGGCAGATACGACCTTGGAACTGTCCTTTTCTCCCGGACTGTCAGGTTCTTTATTGGAAGACTCCTCAGGTTTTGCAATCGTAGGCGCCGCCACATTCTGCTGAGTTCCCTTTTCTGGATTCGCCTCAATAATCGGGATCCCGGAACCATTTTTAGAAGCAGAAGCAAACTGTGCGGACTTCTGCTCTGTTTTCGCTTCCTCCAACGCCTGAATGGCAGCATCCGCTTCTTTCTGAGCCTGGGCCTTTTCCTCTGCCTGGGCCTTTTCTTCCTCCGAAGAAACAGCTTCCTTAAATTCCACCTCTGTCTCTATGTACTCGCTGGATACATAGCCTTCCAGATCCGTATCCACTGCCACCTTTACAAAGCTTCCCTCCTGTCCCACAACAGAGCATCTGGCGCCTTCTCCCAGAAGAGTTAAGGTCTTTCCATTTAAATCCGGTGTTGCCCGCAGACGGACGGTAGCAGCGCCTTTTATAATTCCATAGGTATGTCCCACTTCCTTTGCCCTGGCAGCTGCGGCCTCGCCGGTAACAAAATACTCTGCCTTGATATAACCGGTAACGGAGCCGGAACGGATCTTATACCATTTTCCGCCCTCACCGTCTACCGTTTCCAGAATCTCGGCGGCACAGTCATTTTGTATCTTTCCCGTGACAGCGCTGGTTGTATTGGCCTCTGTGCGGATATTTACCGATCCACTTACCTTTGATACCGCAATATTGTCATAATTGGGTGCGGCAAGGACGGTAAATGCCCCTGCCAGCGTACACAGGCTGCTGATGATCAGTACCTTCTTCCATTTTTTCATCTGAATACATCCTCCTAGTGCGCCGTAAGATAGCGCTCTGCACTGGTCACCGCGTTTGCTCCGTCTGCTGCAGCTGTGACGATCTGCCTTAACAGTTTGGTTCTCACATCTCCTGCTGCGAAAATGCCGGGAACAGACGTAACTCCGTCCTCTCCCGCCTTAATATAACCGTGATCCATGTCCACCAGACCTTCAAATGCACGGCTTTCCGGTGAAATACCCACAGCAATAAATACACCCTGAAGGGCAAGCTCGCTCTTCTCTCCGGTCTTTACATTGGTTATCTTCAGACATTCTACAGAGCCTTCTCCCTCAATGGAATCGGCTACTGTATCCCAGAGGATCTCTACATTTTCCTGCGCAAACAAACTTTCCTGAAGGCTCTTTGCTGCTCTGAGTTCATTTCTTCTGTGAATGAGATACACCTTGCTGCACATACGCGCCAGAAAAATAGCGTCCTCTACTGCCACATCGCCTCCGCCGATAACTGCTGTTACCTTATTGCGGAAAAAAGCCCCGTCACAGGTTGCGCAGTAAGATACACCCGCTCCTCCAAGCTCCTCCTCTCCGGGAATCCCAAGTTTTCTGTGAATGGCTCCTGTAGCCAATATCACTGCCCTTGCCTCATAGATGCCGCCAGAGCAGACTACTCTTTTAACCGGGCCATCCTCTACGGAAATCACCTCATCCTCCTTAAACAGAGCTCCCAGGCGATCTGCATGCTCTCTGAACTTCAGTCCCAGATCGTAGCCGCCGATTCCGGGAAGGCCGGGATAATTATCTACTTCATAGGTAGTAAGCACCTGTCCACCGCTTACCATGGCTTTTTCCAAAATCAATGTGTTCAGCCGTGCTCTCTGCGCGTATACAGCTGCTGCCAGCCCTGCGGGGCCGGAGCCGATGATGATCAGATCGTATAATTGAGTCATATTTTCTATTCCTTATCTTATTAATTGGTCTACAGTTGGACATTTTTTTACATATTACCTATTATTATAACACAAATTACAAATCTGTTACAGAAAAAATTTCTTACAATTCCTGTACACGCATCTGATGATGTTAAAATGGCGTTATCCCATTGGAAACTAAAATGGGATACATGGTTTTCCCTGCCAAAATATGATATAATAGGGTAAGATTTGGAAAGGATGGTTTTGCGTATGGCAAGAAAAACAGTACTGGTCACCGGAGCATCCCGTGGCATCGGGAAAGCAATCGCAGTCAAATTTGCAAAAAAGGGATATAATGTAGCCATAAGCTGTGTGCACAGCAAAGAACGTCTTTTGCAGACGCAAAAGGAAATCCAGAGCTATCAGGTGCCCTGTCTGGCCTATATGGGAGATATGGGCGATATGAAATGCTGTGAAGAATGGTTTGAACAGGTAAAAAAACAGTTTGGAGGAGCAGACATTCTGATCAACAATGCCGGTATCGCCTATATCGGTCTCCTTCAGGATATGAGTACAGAGGACTGGGAAAAAATGCTCCATGTCAATCTGACCTCTGTCTTTAACTGCTGTAAACTGGCAATTCCTTATATGGTCCGTCAAAAACAGGGTAAAATAGTAAACATTTCTTCTGTATGGGGTCTTGCAGGGGCTTCCTGCGAAGCTGCGTACTCAGCTACAAAAGGCGGAGTCAACGCACTTACTAAGGCGCTCGCCAAGGAGCTGGCCCCCAGCGGTATCCAGGTCAATGCCGTAGCCTGCGGAGCCATTGACACAGAGATGAACCAGTGGCTGGAAGAAGAGGAGCTGATTTCCCTGGTAGAAGAAATCCCGGCCGGCCGCCTGGGACGGGCAGAAGAGGTAGCTGACCTGGTGTACCATCTCAGCTATAAAGACTCCTATCTTACCGGACAGGTAATCGGTTTGGACGGCGGCTGGATTTAGAAGCCTTACATTTTCTCCTATTTCATTTTCCTTACAAAAGCTTACAAAAGGCTTACATGCATTGACCTTGGAGTTACTCCAGGGTATAAACTCTTGGCATAAGGAATTAATCCTCAGTCCCGATGTGAAATCGGAGATTGTAATCATAAGAAACAGGAGGAATGAATTTTATGAAGAAGCGTTTCGCTATTGTAACTCTGTCTCTTGCCCTTGCAGCAGGCAGCGCCATGACATCTTTTGCAGCAGGTTTTGTAGGAACAAAAGATGGTGTAAAATACCAGTGGGGCGACGGAGCCTACTGCACTAATAACTGGGTACAGTACAAAAACCACTGGTTCTTTTTCGGCAACGATCAGTTGATGCGTACCGGATGGATCCAGAGAGACGGTACCTGGTATTATGCAGCCGATACCGGCGAGCTTCAGGGCGGCATCATGAAAATCAATGGAAATGTATATTACTTTGACAACAACAGCTGTAAAATGCAGACAGGTGTACGCAATTACAACGGCGTAAACCATGAGTTTACTGAAAACGGCACAACTGACGGCGGCCCATACGTTTATACCGAGTGGAACAGCAATGGTACCATCCGCAGAGGAACTAAGTTTGGAGTGCGCTGATCGGCTTAAAATGAATCATATGAATGCAGGAACCGCTGGAGATCGATTTTGATTTCTGGCGGTTTGTTTTATTATATAATCCTGTCTTTGACAGTTGTTAGAAGAAAAAAATCGCTGTATCCCTTGATTTTACGCTGATAAGGAAGTATTCACAACAACTTATCACTAACGCTGACAGACAGGTTTCTGGTACAGTTCCTCTCTCGTTCTTGCATATAAGGAAACCTGCCGTCCCTCATGATGCTTTCATTATTGTGGATTCATCAATCCCACGCATCTGCCCCTTACTTACCCGCCCAAGATAGCGGATCACGCATACCTTGTCGCAGGTGTCGAGCTGTTCTGCCAATACCATAGAAGATTTTGCCAGTCCCTTTGCTTTACAGAGGAAGAAATGCGTTGGCTGCTTTCGCTTCTTCTCAATTTTCGATGTCAGCGGAGCAATCGTGATCGTCGGCGCATAATAATTGCCGACATCGTTCTGAAGAACCACAACAGGACGAACACCGCCCTGCTTTGATCCAACCGGAACACCGAGATTGGCAAGATATAAGTCACCTCGCCGATAAAACCAGTTTTCTTTTATTTGCTGTTTTCTCCAATCTCCATACACTGATATGGATAAAGCCTGCCAGGTATCATGCTGATACAGCACCCGGCAGTGCTTTCTGAAAATATGGTTTCTCTGTACTTTTTCTTATCACCCCAGAGATGTAGGATTTCTCACAGGCGGCAGTGTGCTTCACTGCTCCATTGGAATTTAACCATCCCGCCTTCCTTATGGCCGGACCGCGAATTACGGAAGTATCATTGTCCCTGTCTGGTTTTAACACCACCGCCGGTTGCAATCCGGCATTTGCTTCTGCGAAACCGCTATCGCCCCGATGGGCTTCATGGCGTGCAGTCGAAGGCTCGACCAAACAGGAATGTACCTGAAGAATGAGTATTCAGTTTTCAAGGGACATCCGGACTTTCGTCCTTACAAAGTAAGTTTAACAAGAATCCTCCGATTTCGTGTTGGCCTTGTAGGCGCACTTTGGTTGTCCTTGCAGAACTACCTGCGGTTCGTTTTGACTTTTCAGTGTTCTATACAGCCGGATTGAGGCAAAAAAATACCCCGTTGGTTTCCCAACGAGTCACATGATTGTTGCTGCTCTCTAACCTGTTTCCAAAGTCATCTAAAACAAAAACGGACAGCGTATCATGTGATTCATTCCACACAATACGCTGGCTATTCGTTTCTCTTACTGCTTGTACCGCAGCATACCATTTTTTAGTTCAATAAATTTTCCGTCAAAGATTTCCTGCAACACCTGCCTGCATGGTATCCGTTGCAATCTTCTGACCTCAGACGCTTCCATTACGCGGAAAGTGGTTTGATGATGATCCTGATAAAATGCAATGAGTGATTCAATGTACGGCTCGGCATCGGCAAGTGTCCAGTTTGATTCTTCTTTTAAGCGTGAGAATACTGATACCAGACTGATGCACCTTCTGAACGACCCCCTCGCGTTTCGTTAGGGGGCCTCTGCAATGGCGTTTCACTGCGGCGTAGGGATTCACATACCCCAACGCTTTTGCCACGTCACTTGCACAGAAGAATGTCTTGCACGCCTCCTGCAACACGCGGATCGAACCAAACTCCTGGTTCTCAAACACCTCCATCATCTGCCTCGACTTTCCGCCATGACTGCCCACATCGGTGTCATGGGTCTTCTGATTGAAATCCGTCATACCTGTTTACCTCCTACTCAAATTTGTCTCGCCGGCTTTCGGGCGAAAAAAATAGAGCCTCGACCCATTCTCGTTTTCAAAGAATGAGCCAAGGTTCTATGTAACAGGATACCTGATATTATTTTTTTGCAGAATTCGTCAAACGACCCTGACACTGTTTTTCATTCCATTTCAGCCGGATTTTTACCAAAAATCCGTCAAGGATATGGGGCTAATTTCCCCTCCAAAATGGCCTTCTGTAAACCCATCAAAATGGGCTAATTTGAAGTCAAATTTCCTCAAATTTCACCATCGGAATCAGGTGATTTCAGGCATAGAAAAAGCCCGGAAAATAGCGTATTTCCGGGCTTTTTTAGCATTTTTAAGTTGTAGATTATCGCTTGCTGAACTGAGGAGCGCGACGTGCAGCCTTTAAGCCGTATTTCTTTCTTTCCTTCATTCTTGGGTCTCTTGTTAAGTAGCCTGCTTTCTTCAGAACAGGTCTGTAATCAGCGTCAGCCTGAAGAAGAGCTCTGGAGATGCCGTGACGGATCGCACCAGCCTGTCCGGTTGTACCGCCGCCGCGAACGTTTACTAATACGTCAAACTTATCAGTAGTCTCTGTAGCTACTAATGGCTGACGAACGATCAGCTTTAAGGTCTCAAGACCAAGATACTCATCGATATCTCTCTTGTTGATAGTGATCTTACCAGTACCTGGTACTAAATATACTCTGGCGATGGATTTCTTTCTTCTGCCTGTTCCGTAAAATTTTGCGCTAGCCATGATACTTTCTTCCTCCAATCCTCATTAAAATGTTAAAACTTCTGGTTTCTGTGCTGCCTGCTC
>OGXY01002474.1_pt1 | contig 10422 bp, 5 predicted proteins | sample 1576411 | NCBI WGS metagenome assembly OGXY01 (sample SAMEA3541498, study PRJEB24748) | human gut metagenome | biome: human gut; feature: human-associated habitat; material: faeces | place: China | collected 2012 | reverse complement strand
AACGCTGCGGTCATAAGCCGTTGGCACTGATCGGTGGCGCTACAGGTATGATTGGTGACCCTTCCGGTAAATCGGCAGAACGTAACCTGCTGGACGAAGAAACATTGCGTCACAATCAGGCATGTATCAAGAATCAGCTTGCCAAGTTCCTCGACTTCGAGTCGGATGTACCTAACCGTGCCGAGCTGGTGAACAATTACGACTGGATGAAAGACTTCACTTTCCTCGATTTTGTTCGCGAAGTAGGTAAGCACATCACTGTAAACTATATGATGGCGAAAGACTCTGTGAAACGTCGTCTGAATGGTGAAGCGCGTGATGGGTTGTCATTTACCGAGTTCACTTATCAGTTGCTTCAGGGATATGATTTCCTTCATTTGTATGAAACGAAAGGTTGTAAGCTTCAGATGGGTGGTTCCGACCAATGGGGAAACATCACTACCGGTGCCGAATTGATTCGCCGTACCAATGGGGGGGAGGTATTCGCATTGACTTGCCCGCTGATTACAAAAGCTGACGGCGGTAAGTTTGGCAAGACAGAATCCGGAAATATCTGGCTGGACGCTCGCTATACTTCACCTTACAAGTTCTATCAATTCTGGCTGAATGTAAGCGACTCCGATGCCGAACGTTATATTAAAATCTTCACTTCTATCGAAAAAGAAGAAATTGAAGCATTGATTGCCGAACATCAGGTAGCTCCGCACTTGCGTCTCCTTCAGAAGCGTCTGGCTAAGGAAGTGACTGTGATGGTTCATTCTGAAGATGATTATAACGCAGCAGTAGACGCATCGAACATTTTATTTGGTAATGCGACTTCGGAAGCTCTGCGCAAACTGGATGAAGATACGCTACTTGCTGTATTCGAAGGAGTGCCTCAATTTGAGATTTCCCGTGATGTATTGGCAGAAGGAGTAAAGGCTGTTGATCTATTCGTTGATAATGCGGCCGTATTCGCGTCGAAAGGTGAAATGCGTAAGTTGGTTCAGGGCGGTGGCGTTTCGTTGAATAAGGAGAAGCTGGCAGCCTTTGATCAGGTAATTACGACTGCTGACCTGCTCGACGAGAAATATCTGCTTGTTCAGCGCGGTAAAAAGAACTATTATCTGCTGATTGCAAAGTAATAATGCACGATTCACTCGATAGAATATAAAAAAGTGAACGAAATATTTGGAGGTTTGCTTGCAAACCTCTATCTTTGCACCGCTTTTTAACAGAAAGCGCATATGTTTGTCCTATGGTGTAATGGTAGCACAACAGTTTTTGGTTCTGTTTGTCTAAGTTCGAATCTTGGTAGGACAACAAGAGAAGCCCTGAAAGAGATATCTTTCGGGGCTTTTTCTTTTTTTGTGGATGCAAAGTCACTTCTTAAGTCATTAGAACGTTCACATACGGAACAACAACATGATGATTTCTATAGTTTGGTTGCAAAAACGGAGGAAGATGCCTTGAAGAAGTATCTCTCTATTAGGATGTAAGAAATTTGTTATAGCTTATTTGTACGTAATATTGACTGTTTCGATGTTTGCCTTACTCATCTTTGAATAGACTTCTATATTGTTAGCAACAATATATTTACATTTCTATAATAAATCCGAATACCGTTTTTAATAAATAGTGAGAGAGTTTATTAAGAACGGTATCTGAGTTTATTAGAAACTATTTTCAGAGAATTATTGGAATATGTGGGATTTATATATACAAAATGGGAGAAAATCAATACTGATTTTCTCCCATTCGGTTCTTCCATATATGGAAATATATGTTTTGATAATGTGTTATTATGTCTTGATTTTTATATAACTCATATTGCTTTTTTCTTTTTCTGTTCCTCAAAGATACAAAATAAAAAGAGGAAAGTCAATAGCTAATCTTATTTTAATGGAAGTATAAGCAGAAAACGTGCACCATTGGTGTAGCTCTTGTCTACTTTGACTTCTCCATGTAATCGTTCGGCTATGGTGCGGCATATATTCAGTCCCAGTCCTGATCCCTGTTTGAACTCATCCAACTTCTTGAAGCGTTCGAATACACTATCCATCTTATCGGCAGGGATACCCGGCCCGGTGTCGCTGACAGAGAACGTGATTCTGTCGGGATACTCGGTCAGTGAACAATGCAGATGGATTTCCCCTTTTTCTGTGTGCTTCTCTGCGTTGGTAAGGAAGTTGATAAGCACTTGTTGCAGGCGTTGTTCATCTGTGGTGATCTGGAAATCGTCTGCCACTTCGGAGGTATAATAAAGCTTCACTCCTTCCGCTTTTCGATCCATTACGGTAGAGAGTATGAGCCTGCACATTTCGTTGCAATGGCAGGAAGTCAGGTTCATGGTGTATTTGCCGCTTTCCAGTGCGGAAAGGTCAAGAATATCGTTGACAAGCGTGGTGAGCAGTTCGGAGTTGTGTTGGACGAGCGAGCTGAATTCTAGCTTTTCTTCATCTTCCAATGGCAGATCCGGGTTGGATAATAATTGTGAGAATCCTACGATGGCATTGAGCGGGGTACGGATTTCGTGGCTCATGTTCTGCATGAAATGAGTCTTCATCTTGTCTGCCTGTTCGGCACGGTCGCGGGCAATCGTCAGTTCTTCGTTCTTCTCTTGCAGTTGTCTGATTGATTTTCTGCGTAGATAAAGGTAGAGCGTGAGGGCTATGGCAAAGAAACAGAAGAATATCAGGATGAATTTCAATATCATCAGCTGGCGTTCGGATTCTGCCTGTTTAGCTACCATAAGACTCTGTGTACGTTCGGTTTCCGCTTTGAATTGTGCGAGCTCCAGGTTACGGTTTTTTAGTAGTAGCTCGTTATTTTCGGCGTTCATCTTCTCGATTTCCACTTGCGATTTCGTTTGCTGCAGTTCGAGCGTTGTCTTTTGCAGGTTTAATTGTGTGTTTTCCAGCTGCAAGGCTTGCGCTTTTCTTTTCAGTTGTTCGTTGCCGATACGCACATTCAGTTCCGACAGGTCGGCAGTCTGTATGAGTTGGTTCAGAGAATCCTGTAAACTCTGGAGCTTCTGAAGCGCTTGGTAAGCGTCTTTGTACTTCTGCTCTTTTGCGTAAATATTTGCCTGAAAAGCTATTCTCTCATGTAAGATAGAGGTGGAGTCGGCGAGAGCATGCGCTTTATCATATTGTTGGTTGAGTATATAATTGTATATCTTCAACTTATTCAGTTCATTCCTTCTGGTTTCACCATGTTTTTCGGTCGCTTTTAAACATTCCTGATAATAGCTTTTGAATTCCTCCTCCCTGTCGAGCGCGTATAAAAGTGTGCATTTGCGCAGCATACAGGCATATTTGTTGGTTGAAGTCTTGGCACACTTGATTCCTTTCTCAGCATTTTCGTAGGCTGCTTCATATTGTTTCAGGTTTTGTTGGAGCATGGATATGTTCCAGTATATATAAGATATATCCTGTTCAGGGAGCTTCTCCTGTGTGTATACCAGTGATTGTTGGTAGTAATCCAGTGCCGTCCGGTATTCTCTGCGCGCAAAGTAAATGTTTCCCATCATTCGCAGGCAAGTGGAGATACCGTAGGGATAGTCGTCGGCAAATGCCTGTTCTTTAGTCAATTCAGCCTCCTGGAGCGCACGCAGGGTATTACCTGTGTTCATCAGGTAATTAACTTTGTAGATGCTGCCAAAGTAGTAATATTGCAGGTAGTTGTTCTTTCGGGATATCTCCTGAAGCCTGCTGATTGCTTTCTCCAGTAATTCCGTTTTCCCATTATTGAAATAGTAGATTACCGGAATGGTAAGAGCGAGGCATTGTGCCTTTTTATCGTTGATCCGGATGGCTTTGGTATAGATAGTATCAGCTATTTCCAGTCCGGTTGCGTTGTTACGGTGTTTAGTTGCCTCCTCATAAAGTAGATAAAGAGAGTGGTCTATCTTGTACGGATTGTCCTGCGCCTTGGTTGGAAGGAGAGATCCGATAAAGGTGAACAACAAACATATACTGATATACCTGACTATTTTCATCTTGATTACTATGGATTTACAGTGTTCTTATTGTTTATTTATGGCATTGTTATATTCGTACTCTTTGGCGGGAATCACCCACATCCAGTTGTTGGCGTCTTCCGGGTTGATAGTTACGGCTGCGTTGGTCATGTAGTTTCCTCCGTCTTCGAAGGTGTGGCGTACGATGGTGTCTTTGCGCCGTTTGAAGTCGAACCAGCTGAATCCTTCGCCCCATAGTTCGATGCGGCGGTAGAACTTTATTTCGTCGAGCAGTGCCTGACCGCTCTTATCGCAAATATATTGAGGGTCGCGTCCGCTGTCGCGGATCAGTTCTTTCAGTAATTGCCTTGCTTCCGCTTCTTTTGGAGGCGTCAGGTGGCAGTTGGCTTCTGCTTCGATGAGATACATCTCCGAACTGCGGAAAAGATTGAAAGGCATGGCACCTACTTTGTCGATACACTTAAATTTGAACGACATATAAGCGTATATTTTTGCCGAAGTATTCAAGTCGGGATACACCCTTTGGGCGTAACTGGTGAGTGCACTTCCGCCCAGACCATTGTTTGTTATACCACCCGTGTTATAAGTATATTCGAGCGGATCGAGAAAAAGTCCCCTGCGGATATCACTTTCCGGTAATGCATCGTACAGTTCACGGTTGATACAGGCCGGATAAGTGCATACAAGAGTAGAGGAGGAGTTGTATGCAAGGCGTGCGGCGAGGGATGAGTTTCCCAGCGATTCTTCTTCACTGTCATAGATACTCCATATCCATTCGCGGTTGACGGTACTGAATCCGTCGAAATATTCATCGGCATTCATAAGCGGATAACCGGCACGTGCCAGTGCAGCGTAATGGGCGGCAGTACTCCAATCCTCACGGGTGAGTGCGGCACGGGCATAGGTGGCGTAAGCGGCATTCACATTGATTTTGTGATTCTCGTCTTCTTTACGGGCAATTCCGGATGCCTGATAATAGGTGATGGCCTGGTTAAGGTCGTTGTAAATCTGTTCGTAACAGGTCAGCATAGAAGAAAGAGGACAGTCGCCGGTAGAAGATGTATTGAGTCGGAGAACCACCCCGTCAGCACTGCCGTTTTGCGAATCACACCAGCGTGGCGAGTAGAACTGCAGCAGTTGCAGGTAACAATAGGCACGGTAGGTTAGTGCCTGCGCATAGATATATTTGAATTTATGACTACTTTCGGGATCGACATAATTTATGATAGCGTTGGCATTACTGATTACTTTGTAGTAATAATGCCACATATACTCCGTGTAACCACTGGTAGGTATGGCATGAGAAGCCCCGTTGAATATCGTATAGAAATTGTTGCGGGGACAATACATGTCAGCCCCCTGATACTCGGCATACATCAGTTTGACAGATCCTTCACCGTTGAATGACACGCCATCGAGTTTATTAGTGGGGTAAGTGGTTTTCATCAACTTCTCCAATCCGCTGACAGCATAGGCAGCGTACGCTTCATCCTTGAATAAATCGGCAGGAGATACCTGATTGGTAGGGGCGGTATCCAGATAGTCGCTGGCGCAGGAGTAACACAACAGCGTCAGGAGCAGGCAGAATCCTATGGAGTGATTCAGGAATTTCATGTGTATGGCTTTTTTCTTCATAAGGCTATAAGTTAATGTTGACTCCGAACGAGAAAACACGGGCGATACTCGTATAATTGTTGACAATTCCGTCAAAGGTCTGTACCGGGTTCAGTCCTTTGCGTTTGCTGAACAGGGCGACATTCTCTATGGCAGCATGTAAGCGGATGCCGCCGAGTGTCAATCGTTTGCTCCATGTGGCGGGCAGGCGATAGGAGAGGGTGATGTTCTTGATGCTTAGATAGTCACCGCTTACAATATAGCGTGTAGATGCTTTCTGGCTGTTATATCCATTGATCGTTGCATCCAGATTCACTTGCGGAATACCCGATGGATCGAGACGGTTGGGCGATGTGGGCGTCATGCCTTCAGGGATTGCTGTCCATGCATTCAGTAAATCGGGAGTCAATGAATGTACGCCTACCGATGTCAGAGTCTGATAAGGCTGGTCGAAGACTTTGGAACCGCAACTGAAAATCATCAGGGCGGACAGAGTCAGGTCTTTCCAGCGGAGAGAGGTGGTGACCGAGCCGTTTATCTTCGGTAATGAACTGCCCGACCAGTCTTTGCGTGCATATCTCGGGTCGCCTGTATAATATTGTCCGTTGATGTCTACCCAACTGTCTGTCGGAATCGGATTTTTGCCTTCGGTGCTCTCTTCTCCGTTTACGGGTGTTTTTCCATCCTCTCCGGCAATGTAATAAGCGTTGAAGTCCGGCAGATATACACTGCGACCTGTCATCTGGTCTATGCCAGCATACTGGTATAGCCAGAATTCATAAATGCTGTGTCCCTCTTTGAACTTCTGGAAATCTCCGTTCGTAATTCCCTCTTCCCGATCTTTATCCGGCAGTTTTCCGATCTTGTTTTTCACTTTGGAAAGGTTCAAACCTACATTCCATTCCCATTCCCGGTTGCGGATGATATCCCCGTCGGCAGAGAATTCCCATCCTTTATTGGAAACGTCTCCAATGTTTCGCCAGACGGTGGAAAGGCCTGTCGATGAGTCAGTGGCACCGGCAGATAGTGGTTGGATAAACTTGAACAGCAAGTCGTCCGAATGCTTGTTATAGTATTCGAAACTTAGGTTCACACGGTTGAAAAGACGAGTTTCCAGACCGATATTCAGCGAAGAATTCGTTTCCCATTTCAGTTCCGGGTTTTCGTTCTGCACTTTGTAGTAAGCGGCTTCTCCACCGTTGACGGCAGAGCCGTAGAGAGACATCCACTGGTACAGGCCGTTGCTGCTTCCGAAGTTATCGTTTCCCACTTGCCCGTAAGAAACCCGTAACTTGAGGCGGTTCAGCCACGACACGTTTTTCAGGAACGCTTCGTTGGAAAGCATCCAGCCGATACCTACGCTCCAAAAGTTACCCCAGCGATGGTCTGTATGGAAGATGGAGGAACCGTCGCGCCGGAAAGAAGCTTCGGCAAAATAAGTTTCGTTGTAGTCATACCGGGCCCGTGTGAAGTGACCCTCTGTACGATAGGTGTCTTTATATCCCTCACTGTAAGTTGTGGTGGTGAAATTTGAAAGTTCGTCTATTCCGGGAAAGCTCTCATTCTTTTTCTGTATGGCGTCGAAATTAAGCTTGTAATCATAGTTCTCGTGCCCCACCATCCATTCTACGAAATGCCTGCCGAACTGGTGTTTCCATGCCAGTAGCTGTTGCAGGGTGTATTCCTTATATTCCTGATCGATCTTGCTGATAAAACCAGTGTCCTTGTAAGCGCCTATTTCCGCATTTCCGTATTGGCTGTCCTCGATATTGCGCAGGCTGATATTGCCTTTCAATGAGAATGTAAAATCGCGTAGGAAAGAAACGTCCACATAGGCATTTCCTTGCAAGGTATTGGCAGCGTTCCACAACTTGTTCTTTTCGCTTTCCCACAGCAGATGGCGTCCATTGCTGGCGGCATCCGATTCCGAACGGCTTTCCGAACCGTCATCATATTGTTTTCCGCCTTCTTCGTTCAGGATATAATCTCCTTTGGAATGAAGCAATGAGCCGTCGCTGGCAAATACATCCTCTGTATAGTGAAGGTGCACCGGATAGATCGGTGCTATTCTCCGTGCGAAGTAAAATGCATTCGACAGGTTATTGGATTGCGCACTTCCTGCGGCTCCTATATCCCAGTTCGTTTTCTGGTGCGTGCCTCCGAGCGACAAGCCCGTCTTGAGCCATGGGCGTGGGGTGAAGTCAGCGTTGAGTGAGCCGCTAAGACGATTGAAATCACTTTTCCTGGTATATCCGTCTTCATTAAGATAGCCTAGCGAGAAACGGACCCGGCTCTTTTCATTGCCGGATTCTCCGCTTAGGTTGTATTCCTGGCGGTGACCGCTACGTGTGTAGGGAGAATACCAGTCGAGATCGTCCTTATATCCGTCCAGTATCCGGGCGTCGGATACCAGATGACCGTTTGCGTCGAAAAGGGCATTATCGGCTTTGTTATAGATGTTGATTCCTACTTTGCTGATAATGTCATTGTTGGTGGCGATGGTCGCTTCTTCGGGACTACTGCCGTTGCTGATAAGCTGGTTGCGATACCCCTGCCACATCGTTTCCATGAATTGATTGGCATTCATACGCTCGTAATCACCCTGGCCGCGTGCGCTGAATCCGTGGCGAATATCCAGTTGAAGGGAAACTCCCTGTTTCTTCGCCTTTTTGGTGGTAATTAAAATCACGCCATTCGAAGCCCGGCTACCGTACAATGCGCATGAAGCAGCATCTTTCAGTACGCTGACACTTTCTATGTCTGCTGGATTAAGATCGGTGATCCATCCCGTATAGGGCATACCGTCTACCACGTAAAGCGGCTTATTGCTTCCGTTCACCGAACTGTATCCCCGGATACGAACTTCCGCTTCGATACCAGGCTGCCCCACTCCGTCAATTATCTGTAGCCCCGGTACCGCTCCGTTGAGCACGGAGATAACAGAACCGACCGGACGCATTTCGATTTGCTTACTGTCCACTACGGAAACAGCCCCGGTAATTGATCTTTTGAGGGTAGTGCCATACGCCACCTGCACTACTACTTCATCCAGTTCGTTCACGTTCGGACGCAACCGGATTTCCATCATATTATGCCGGGCAGGCACTTCGATAGTTTGGTATCCTATGTAAGAAATAACCAGCATTTGCTGTCCGCGGAGGGTTTGTCGGAGGGTAAACTTTCCATCCAGATCTGAAATACAGCCCTGCCGACTGCCTTTCACTGTGACGGAAGCACCTGTCAATGGTTCCCGGCTTTCCTCATCAATGATGATTCCTGTTATATTTTTTATTTGGGCATAAGTTAGGTTAATGGATAGAAGCATGTAAATGCATATCACTCCTATCTTTATTAAAGTATCTTCTGTCCGTCTTTTAATAATTGTCATAAGTTGTATATCTTGACGTATTTGTTGATTTTGCTTGCTATTTAAACATTTACAAAACTAATATATTATAATTAGTGTTATAATACATTGCCTCCTATTTATGCAATTTTAACGGTGTAGACTGCTAATTATTAGCTGAATTGGCAAATTAGATACTTTTTCTTGTTCTATATTTTATATTATTTGTTCTTGCGGCTCGAGAGATAGAGGCTTCTTTCTTTTTTTCATTGCATTAAGTAGAAATCTCTCCCAAAACGTATTATAGTTCGTTAAAAAAGTATACATTGCACGGATTCTGGACATTTTTGGTGGATAATTGGAACAAAATTGCAAGGTAAACCCGTTTTCTTTTGCTATTTTTGCATCGTGTACGTAAACGAAGTGCACGTAGAAAGAGAACTTATTCAATAACTATAAATAAATAAGGTATGAAAACGAACTATGAAATTCGCTATGCTGCGCATCCTGAAGATGCAAAAAGTTATGATACTACAAGAATCCGCAGAGATTTCTTAATTGAAAAGATATTTGTCCCCAATGAAGTAAATATGGTATATTCCATGTACGACCGTATGGTGGTAGGTGGTGCGCTTCCGGTAGGAGAGGTGCTGACGCTCGAAGCGATTGATCCGCTGAAAGCTCCGTTCTTCCTCACCCGTCGCGAAATGGGTATCTACAATGTTGGCGGTCCCGGTATTGTGAAAGCAGGCGGCGCAGAGTTCGAACTGGACTATAAAGAAGCTCTTTATCTGGGTTCGGGCGACCGCGTAGTGACTTTCGAAAGCAAAGACGCTGCTCATCCTGCTAAATTCTACTTCAACTCACTGACTGCACACCGCAACTATCCCGACCGCAAGGTGACGAAAGCCGATGCCGTAGTAGCCGAAATGGGCTCTTTGGAGGGTTCCAATCACCGCAACATCAATAAGATGCTGGTGAATCAGGTGTTGCCTACCTGCCAGTTGCAGATGGGTATGACGGAACTCGCTCCGGGAAGTGTGTGGAACACGATGCCGGCACACGTACACAGCCGTCGTATGGAGGCCTATTTCTATTTCGAGATCCCCGAAGATCATGCTATCTGCCACTTTATGGGTGAGGTAGGCGAGACACGCCACGTATGGATGAAAGGCGATCAGGCCGTTCTTTCACCCGAATGGTCAATCCACTCGGCTGCTGCTACCCACAACTATACCTTTATCTGGGGAATGGGTGGCGAGAACCTCGACTACGGCGATCAGGACTTCTCGTTGATTACAGATTTGAAATAACAACTACAATAGTTTTCCTAATTTAATAACAAAAAGAATTATGAATCAGTTTTTGAATTTTTCTTTGGAAGGTAAAGTAGCTCTCGTTACAGGTGCTTCTTATGGTATCGGATTTGCTATTGCTTCTGCATTTGCAGAACAAGGCGCTAAAGTTTGTTTTAACGACATCAATCAAGAGTTGGTAGACA
>OGXY01002468.1_pt1 | contig 10445 bp, 10 predicted proteins | sample 1576411 | NCBI WGS metagenome assembly OGXY01 (sample SAMEA3541498, study PRJEB24748) | human gut metagenome | biome: human gut; feature: human-associated habitat; material: faeces | place: China | collected 2012 | reverse complement strand
GGTTGAAGAACGTGAAGTTACACTGGAAGAAGTAAAGGATTTCGCAGAATGTGGTCTTTGCGGTACAGCAGCTGTTATCTCACCGGTTGGTAAGATTGTTGACCACGGCAAGGAAATCTGCATGCCAAGCGGTATGGAAAAGATGGGTCCTACAATCCAGAAGCTGTACGATACTTTAACAGGTATCCAGATGGGCAAGCTTGAAGCACCTAAGGGCTGGATTTACACAGTAGAATAATTTAAAATTAAATCATGAATTTTAACGGTGGATTTCTTTTAGGATAAGCCGGTAAAAGCGGATAGAGAGCAGATACAGAAAGGATTTTTGTGTCTGCTCTTTTTGTATTAAAGGGACTTTGGCAGAAGTGGAGGAAAATAGTTCTAAATATTATTTGAATAGTGTATAAAATATATTGACAAGGTTTATTATATGAAGTATAGTATATACATCAACAATATTTATAAATGCTGTTGAACGATGAATAAAATGCGAAAGAAAGGGGCGATGCGATTGCCAAAAAGCACAACAAAATTAAAACAGTATTTTCCGATGATTCGTGAGCGGGAGGATATTAAAAGAGAAATCCGCGAGAATCCAAAACTTTTAGAAAAATATCGGGAATGGGACGAAGAACAGCAGGAGGAATTTTTAGACTACTGCACCGGGGTCAAAGGCGTGAAAGTTTTATACGATGCTTTCTTTAAAGAGATTATGAATCCCGAAAATACGCCGGAGCGGCTTAACGAATTACTATCTCTTTTATTGGGGCAGAGTGTTACGATAAAAAGAGTGCTTCCGGGAGATTCTACAAGGCTAGCTGATGAACAGTCGCTGTTGATTATGGACATCTTAGTGGAACTTGCTGATACCAGTCTTGCAAATGTCGAAGTCCAGAAAATCGGATACAGCTTTCCGGGACAGCGGAGTGCGTGCTATTCCTCGGATTTACTGCTCAGACAGTATAAAAGGGTCAAAGGCGAAAAGAAAAAAGCCTTCAGTTATAAGGATATAAAATCCGTCTATACGATCGTATTCTTTGAAACAAGTATCAAAGAATTTCATGAATATCCACAAAACTACATTCACAAATTCAAACAGCAGTCAGACACAGGTCTGGAACTGGAATTACTGCAAAAATATGTGTTCATACCGCTTGACATTTTCCGTGGAATCACCCACAATAATCTTAGGAATAAGACAGAAGCGTGGCTCACATTTCTAAGTACAGACGAACCGGAGATTATCATTAAACTAATCAGTCAGTACCCGGAGTTTAAAGAAATGTACGAAGAAATTTATGTCATGTGCCAGAATGTGGAAAAGGTGATGGAAATGTTTTCAAAGGAATTGATTCAACTGGATAGAAATACGGTGCAGTACATGATAGATGAAATGCAGGATACGATTGATGTTCAGAAGGAAAAGATTGACACGCAGAAGGAAGAATTGGAAGCAAAGCAGGAAACGATTGATTCACAGAAAGCAACTATTGACACACAAAAAGAAGAACTGGAAGCAGCCAGACGCCGGTTACGGGAAATGGCGGAAAAGCTGGAACAGCTTGAGCAGAATCAAAAGTAAAAAATGAGTTAAAACACAGTCCGTCAGATAATCATGAAATGTCCGGCGGGCTGTGTTTTCCGCTGTATGCCTGCTCCAGAGAGATTATCAAGCGGTATACACCATTTCTTGAAAAAATAGATTTAACCTATACACAGTACATCGTCATGATGGTGCTGTGGGGAAAAAAGCAAATCAGTGTCAAGGAACTGGGCAAATGCCTGTTTTTAGATTCCGGAACACTCACGCCGCTCTTAAAAAAATTAGAGCAGAAAGGATATGTGACACGTACCCGAAGCGAAGAAGACGAGCGGGTATTAATTGCCGCCATTACGCCAAAGGGAGAAGACTTAAAAGACGAAGCGGTGCTGATTCCGCAGAAAATGATGGCATGCGCGGCACTTCTGCAGGAAAAAGCTGCACAGTTGTATACGCTTCTGTATGAACTGTTAAATACACTGGAAAAATAGAAAAGCAAATTAAAAAAGGGCGGGAAGCCGTATTGCTACAGCTTTTCCCGTCCGTAATTGTGCAGGAGTTCCTGCTTTAAATCATAAAGCTTCTGTGATAAATCGACATGAACAACCTGAGGATTAATCAGCCGCTTGGATTCATCCCAAAGCGTTGCCTGCTCCTGTTTGCAGTATTTCTGAATGTCCATGACATTTGGCGAATCGTAAACACACTCGCCCTTATCAAATACTTTCACCATAATCTCACGCATAGAATACTCGCCCGGTTCCATCAGTGTCTTTTTCCACGTTTCCACAGGGTCAAATAAAAGCAGAGGCTGTGATTCATCATACGTTTCATCGGCCAGCGCGATTAAATCCGCCTTAATCATGCCGTCGGCATCGTAGACACGGTAAACCGTCTTGTTGCCCGGATTTGTGATTTTCTCTGAATTTTCGGACAGCTTGATTTTCGGAATAAATGTGCCGTCATCGCCCATCACTGCGGCAAGCTTATAAACACCGCCGAATGCCGGGTTGTCCTTAGAAGTAATCAGATTGGTTCCGACACCCCATGAAGTAATCGCCGCACCCTGTGTCTTTAAGGAGTCAATCAGATATTCGTCTAAGTCGCTGGAAGCGGAAATAATGGCATCTTCAAATCCGGCATCGTCTAACATTTTACGCGCTTTCTTTGTCAGATAAGCTAAATCGCCGGAATCCAGACGGATACCGTAGCCCTTTAAATCAATGCCTTTTTCACGCATTTCCTTAAATACGCGAATCGCATTCGGTACACCGGAACGCAGGGTGTCATACGTATCGACAAGCAGGATACACGCATCCGGATACAAATCGGCATAGGTTTTAAATGCAGTATATTCATCCAGAAAGCTCATAATCCAGCTGTGGGCGTGTGTTCCCTTTACCGGCACACCAAACATTTGCCCGGTCAGGACGTTGCTCGTACCGACACAGCCTGCAATAACAGCGGCTCTTGCACCGTAAATACCGGCGTCCGGTCCCTGTGCGCGGCGCAGACCGAATTCCATAATACCGTCACCCTTTGCGGCGTAGCAGACACGGGCAGCTTTTGTGGCAATTAAACTCTGGTGATTGATAATATTTAAAATAGCCGTTTCAACAAGCTGTGCTTCCATAATTGGTGCGATGACCTTGACAATCGGTTCACGCGGGAAAATGACCGTACCTTCCGGAATGGCATAAATATCACCTGTGAAGTGGAAGTTACTTAAATATTCCAGAAAGTCTTCATCAAAGATAGACAGACTACGCAGGTATGCAATATCATCTTCTGTAAAATGAAGATTCTTAATGTAGTCAATGACCTGTTCTAAGCCGCAGGAAATCGCATAAGCGCCGTCACATGGATTTTTTCTGTGAAAGGCATCGAAAATAACCGTGCGGTTATTTTCGGTTTTAAAATATCCCTGCATCATAGTCAGTTCATATAAATCTGTTAAAAGTGTGAGATTACGCATAAATCCTCCATTCTTATGTATCATCGGATACATGGCACTCAATTAGATGAAAGGGCTGTGCAAAAAATAGGAATACTTTCTGCAACAGCCCTTATGTAAATCAATTATTTGTTCTTACTGAAAAATTTTTTAAGTCCTTTTTTCTTCGGAGCCGGTTCTGCAACGACTTTACCGCCGCGTACAGATTTGATTCCTGTAATGTAAATACCGCTGACTTCAGCTTTGACTTCGGCCTTAACCGGAAGCTGGTCAAAAACCTTCGGGTCTGCCATAAGAGTCATGATTCTCGGCCCGATTTTAGCTTTTACAATAGGCATCTTACTGCCGCGCAGATACTTTGGTGTCTGCTCTAAAACCATCTTTGGAAGATTGGCATCTTTTAGCTTCATCTTCTTTTTATCAATGATTAACATGGACATCACCTGCTTTGCCGCATCAATCTGCGCCTGCTGTTCGTCCTGCTGTTTACGGAGCTTGTTTCCAAAAATCATTAAACCGATAAATACGGCAAGTAAAATGACGAAAATTACTAATAAAACGATTCCCCAGACTGGCATAGTATCGTCCTCCTAAATTATTAAAATATCTATAAAAGTATAGCATATATGCCCGTATTTGAAAAGAAAAAAGTTATTCTTTTTCATACATTTCTACAATGACATCATGCGTATAGGCAGCAATTTTTTTACGTTCTTCCTTCGGGAAAGAATTAATATCAATCGGTTTGCCGAAGGAGAGCGTGGTGTGTGTTGCCTTTAAGCGCGGAAACTGACGTTCAAAAATGCAGTCGGTATTGGTCTGTACCATCGGAATAATCTTACAGCCTGTTTTTTCTGCAAATTTAAAGCTTCCGGCGTGGAAATCCTGAACACCTTCGCCTTTATTGCGTGTGCCTTCCGGAAAAATAACAATGGATTTGCCGTCTTTAATGTAGTCAATTCCCTTTAAAATGGTTTTTAAGCCTTCCTTCATATTTTCACGGTCTAAGAACAGACAGAATAAATTGTCCATCCAGCGGCGGATAATCAGTGCCTTTTTCATTTCCTTTTTGGCAACAAATCCGGTCGGACGTTTCATATACGTGTAAGAAATAATCACATCAAAAAATCCGCGGTGGTTTCCGATAAATAAAACCGGCTCATCGTCCGGGATATTTTCCAGTCCGGTCACAGTTGTATGCACACCGGCTAAAAATAAAATGATGTGAAAAGCGCCCTGCACAATCCGCAGGGAAGAAACTGCCTTTACATCGGGATTGAATTTTCCGATAACCCATTCAACCGGCAGCGCAATCAGGCTGAAGATAAAGAACAGAATCAGGAACACAATAACAAGAAAAGAACGAATCATATAATCCTCCATGTTTTCCGAAGGAAAATCCTATGTGAGTTTACTCACATTTCTCCTAAAGCGAGGAGAGGATTTTTCCTCCAAATTTTTATTTGCGGCATCACTCATTCAGATACCGGTTCATGCCGCTGGAATAGTAAATGCTTCCGTCTGCGGTGACAAAGACGGCTTCGATATTGTCCAGCGATTCAATCAGTGACAGACCGTTGTCTAACCCCAGTGCAAAACACGTGGTGCTTAAACAGTCGCCGTCCAGCGAAACGGCAGAGAGTATGGTGACATCTGTCAGCCGGTTGTCGTAAGGATAACCGGTTGCGGGATTTAAAATGTGATGATAAAAGGTATCATTTTCATAGAAATACCGTTCATACGTGCCGGAAGACACCACAGAGCAGTCCCGCAGATTTAACGTCAGCAAAAGTTCATTGCTTTGTGTAAATGGCTTTTTTACACCGACCGTAAAATCCTTCAAGTCACTTTTTCCGCCGACACACAGCACATTGCCGCCCAGATTAATCATGGCACTTGTGACATCGTGTGCTAACAGATAATCTTTGATCTTATCCGCAATATAGCCCTTTGCAATCGCACCGAGATCCAATATCGTACCCTCCGGCATGGTAATGCGGTAATTGCCGTTTTCAAGCGGTGTAAGTTCCACTTTTGTATAATCGACATATTGCAATGCATTGGCAATAGCGGCAGCATCCGGAACGACCGGCTGTTCTGCGGTAAAATCCCAGAGCTGTGAGACACTTCCGATAGTGATATCAAACGCACCGCCGGAAATGCGGCAGTAGTCTAAGCCGGTGGCAATCAGTTTGCCAAGCTCCGCCGGAATTTCATCGGTCTGGCGGTGGTTCACGGCATAAAGCGTACTGCTCTCCAAAGTACGGGAGCAGAGCTGTTCATACGTATCGCACAAATCCAGACAGCCGTTTAAAACGGATTTGGATACATTTATATAGGAAGAAATCTGTACATAAGTATTGAGCTTATATCCGGTGACGGTGACCGGGTCAGAGAGCCGTGTCTGGCAGCCGCAGGCTGAAAGCATGCAGAGTATCAGCAGCGGCGTAAAAAAGGCCGTTTTCATTTTTCTAAAAAATATTTTCATAACAAAATGATTATAGCGGATATTTCGTATAAAATCTATAAAAATTAAGAAGAATTGCGCCGGAATCATGAAAAAAATGTGAAACGGCTTTTTTTTTATGATGATTTATGCTATAACAATATAGTCACGTAAAATTGTGACACATCAAAATATAGGAATGATGAAACGAAAGGAAATTTGGTTTATGAAAAAAAGATTTTTCGGTGTCATGCTTGCCGCTTCTTTGGCAGTGTCGCTGACAGCCTGCGGCGGCAAGAAGACATCACAGGATAGCGCAGCATCGACAGTCAATAAAGAGGTTACGGCAGAAGAATATGCAGGAACTATTACATCCAATGCAGATGTTTACAAGCAGTATGTAACACTGCCGGATTACAAGGGCGTTGAAGTATCTGTAGACCGTTCATCTCTTACGGTATCTGATGATGACATAGAAAGCTATATTTCAAAGTTATTATCACAGACAGCTACGACAGAAACGGTGACAGAAGGCGTGACAGCTTCCGGCGATACGGTAAAGCTTGATTACAGTGGCCTGTTAAACGGAGAGGCGTTCTCAGGCGGTACAGCAACGGATGCCAGCTATACCATCGGTTCTGGCAAGTTTATTACAGATTTAGACCAGGGGCTTATTGGTCTGACAGTCGGTCAGGAATACAACATTCCATGTACGTTCCCTTCAGACTACTCAAGCTCTGACCTTGCAGGAAAAGAGGTTATCTTCGTTGTAACTGTAAAGTCTATCCAGAAAAGCACGGTGCCGGATTTAACAGATGCATGGGTTACTGAGAATGCCTCTACGCTCGGTGTAGAAGCAACAACGGTTGCAGAATTAAGAAGCTATGTAAAGGATTACCTGACATCACAGGCAGAATCAACATTTGCAAGCGACAAGTATCAGGCAGTTTACTCCAAACTCAGCGAAAATTTGACACCAAGCGGTTATCCGCAGGAAGAATTAGACAGCCTTGTAAATACATTAAAGTCTAATGTTGAGTCAGAGTTTAACTCATATGGTTCAGCTTACGGCATTTCTGATTTAGATTCATATCTTTCACAGGTTTACGGATTTGAATCACAGGACGCATTTAACGATTATGCGGTAGAGTATGCACAGAAGTATCTGCTTGAAAAGATGGTGCTGACACTGATTGCATCAAATGAAAATATCTCAGTTTCTGCTGATGAAATCAATGACATGGGCGCACAGCTTGCAGATTACTATGGATACACCAATTATCAGGAAATCTTAGACAACTACGGTAATGAAATGAATTCAGAAGTCGGTTACGAAGTGCTGTATCAGAAGGTACAGAATTTCTTAAATGATAATGCGGTAGAATCTGAGTCATAAACAGCTCGCAGTGCATTTGTATTGATTTATAAACACATAAAGCCATAGTATATAAGACAGGACTTATAAGGTATGACATATAAAGCGGGTCGGAATGACCGTTTCCCAAAAGGTTTATCCTTTGAGGGACGGCACATTCCGGCCTGTTTTTTTTCTTGCAAATTTATGCGGGTGTGCTATAATAGAAACGTTTTTGTTTATAAAATTTTTACATTAAATTTATAATTGGACATGCCTGTAAGAGGAAATGCTGTCACGTGTGGATGTGGTGTATAACAGCGTGTTTCAAAGAAAAGAAAGAGAAAGGTTAGAAAAATGAATCAGTTTGTACCAAAGTTGTTTGACTGCATGAAAGGATATTCAAAAGAGCAGTTTGTAAAAGACGTGATTGCCGGTATTATTGTGGCAATTATTGCGCTTCCGCTGTCGATTGCGTTAGCCCTTGCTTCCGGTGTCGGACCGGAACAGGGGATTTACACGGCAATTTTTGCCGGATTTGTCATTTCGTTTCTGGGCGGAAGCCGTGTGCAGATTGCAGGACCGACCGCCGCATTTGCAACGATTGTAGCCGGAATTGTCGCAGAACACCAGATGGAAGGTCTTGTTGTGGCAACCGTTATGGCGGGAATCCTTCTTATTATAATGGGACTTTTAAAGTTCGGAAATTTAATCCGTTTTATTCCGTATACGATTACATCGGGCTTTACCTTTGGTATTGCCGTAACGATTGTTATCGGACAGGTCAAGGACTTTTTGGGACTGACATTTACATATTCACCGGTGGAAACCATAGACAAGGTTAAAGAATGTGTTGCGTGTATCGGAACAATTCAGGTGCAGGCATTAATTGTCGGACTGGTATCCCTTGCGATTCTGATTGTGTTTCCAAAGGTCACGGAAAAAATTCCACCGTCATTGATTGCAGTTATCGTAGCAATTTTAATGGTAAAGCTGCCCGGTATGGGCGGCTCTTACTTCTTCCAATCAAAAAAACTGCGTCAAAATGACCGTTCGATTTGCAAATATCAATTGTACACATCTTGAGCGCAGCTGTACGAATGTGGCGGACAAAGTCCGATACAGGCGAACAGGTGCATGCGAAAGCCAGTGTACAATGATACTTGCAAATCGGTTTCAGGTGATTTTGACGCAGTTTTTTCCTCTACTTTATTCACCAAACACAGCCTTATAATCAGCCTGGAACTTGGCAATTCCCTGGTCAGTTAAAGGATGCTTGGTCATCTGCTCTAATACCTTGTATGGAACAGTTGCAATATCAGCGCCAGCCTTTGCGCAGTCGATCACATGGATCGGGTTGCGGACACTTGCTGCAATGATCTCAGTTTCGATGTTGTGCATCTGGAAGATCTCAGTGATATCATAGATCAGATCAATACCTGGCATGGAAATATCATCCAGACGTCCTAAGAATGGGGATACATAGGTAGCGCCTGCTCTTGCAGCTAACAGTGCCTGTGCTGCGGAGAAGATCAGAGTTACGTTGGTCTTAATGCCTTCTGCGTGAAGAACCTTAACTGCCTTTAAGCCTTCTACAGTCATAGGGATCTTAACAACCATGTTTGGATGGATCTTAGCGATCTCACGGCCTTCTTCGATCATTCCTTCTGCTGTTACAGTAGTTGCCTTTACTTCGCCGCTGATCGGTCCGTCAACGATAGAAGTGATCTCTTTGATAACCTCTTTAAAATCACGGCCTTCTTTTGCGATCAGGGATGGGTTTGTGGTAACACCACAGATAATTCCCATATCATTTGCCTTGCGGATATCATCTACATTTGCTGTGTCAATAAAAAACTTCATGAAATAGTCCTCCTCTTACATTTTGCTTCCCACCGATACCGGATTGCTACGTGTTTTTACCCCGGTATCATTTTATACTTGTATTATATCGCAGACCATGCACATGTCAAGCAAATTTCCGCATTACTTTGCCACATTTTATGGCTATACGTGCAAAATAACGCATTAAAAATTTGCATATCATGCATAAAAACGCATTAAAAAGAGCCCGGCCTGCGGACTCTTTCGTGTTTACATCTAAATCCCCTTACATAATACGCACATTTTTCAGCGCACCGGTCTTACAGAACTGGGTCCATTCACATACATTTACCGCGTGATCCCCAATACGCTCTAAGTACTTGGCAATCATCAACAGGTCGATCCCCTGGTCTGCATGGGACGGCGCAGATTTTAACAGCTCCACCACATCCGATTTTACCTGATTAAACAGCGCATCCACCTCATCATCCCTGCGGATGATCTCCTCTGCCTCTTCCACGTCCTGCTTAATAAATGCTTCTACTGCATCATGGACCATTTTCTGGGCTGACGCTGCCATAGCAGGAAGATGCTGTACAATGTGGTATGCATGATCACTCTTGATCCGCAGGATCAGCTCTGCAATATCTGATGCATGATCTCCAATACGTTCCAGATCCGTTACCACCTTAAGAGCAGTGGAGATCTGGCGCAGATCCCTTGCTACCGGCTGCTGGCGAAGGATCAGGGACAGACAACGGGACTCAATGGCACGTTCCATGTCATTTACATTCCGGTCTCCTTTAATAACATCCTCTGCCATGGTATAATTCTGGTCTTCAAATGCCACGAAAGTCTGCTCAATGGCTTTTTCCACCATCATGGCCATATCACGCAGGCATTTATTCAACTCCTCTAATTCATGTTCATAAGTAATGCGCATCCCTTATGCCCCTTTCCGTTGCTTTTCCAACATTTTCGCAACTCTACATTCTCACATTTTACCGTAGGATCACATTCCATCAACCAAAACGTCCGGTAATATAATCTTCCGTTCTCTTGTCCTTTGGCATGGTAAACAGTTCATCTGTGGTAGCATATTCCACTACCTCGCCTACCAGGAAAAATGCTGTATAATCTGCAATACGGGTTGCCTGCTGCATGTTGTGGGTAACAATAGCAACCGTATACTTGCTCTTCAGATCGTCCATCAGGTCCTCGATCTTTAAGGTAGAAATCGGGTCCAGTGCAGATGTAGGCTCATCCATTAACAGAACCTCCGGCTCTACTGCCAGCGCTCTTGCAATACAAAGACGCTGCTGCTGAC
>OGXY01002462.1_pt1 | contig 10462 bp, 9 predicted proteins | sample 1576411 | NCBI WGS metagenome assembly OGXY01 (sample SAMEA3541498, study PRJEB24748) | human gut metagenome | biome: human gut; feature: human-associated habitat; material: faeces | place: China | collected 2012 | reverse complement strand
AAAGAGCATATCTGAAATTGAGAAAATTGTAAAGAAAGAGCCTGCAATGGCGTAAATCTTATTTACGAAAATAATTAAAAAATAAGAGGCGGCAAATTAGTCAACAAGTTGTTGATGATTTGCCGCCTCAAATGGGTTAACGCATCATTATAAATTGATGTAAACACTCTTTTATACCGATACATCAATAGAATTATGAACGAGTCTGTTACCATTTTGGACAAGTGTAGCTTCTACGGATTCTCTTGTCTTTGCTGACGCTCAACTGATAATCTTTGAAAATATCGGAACGCTTTGTTGTGTCACCATTTGAAAGACCTTTTTCCTGAATAAATTCCCGCTTCACATTATCAAACATTTTTTGACGATGATCTTCGGATACATTTGTAAGTTTCTGCCATGATGTACCCTTGCCAGTCACATCCATACCTGCAACACCATTTGCATTCAGTAAATCTCCGTCCGAATCAAACTGCTTCATCAGATTTTTAATAATCGTATCCCTTCCACCGAATATTTCATATATCATCTAATCTGCGTATAATCATAAAATATAGAACTAATATATATGCGCATAATCTGGAGGAGCCATGATATTAAAATGAAAATAAGCACCGGAATGATCTGCATTCCACCATATATGACGACGAATATATAAAAATCTTACATACACACTTGACAATATGCCTCTGAGCGCGGTGTTGGTGAAGGTGTCAGAACCTGTGGTGTTGCAAGAGAACAGCTTTTTGTTGCAAGTAAGGTGGCGGCAGAGTATAAGACATATGAAGAAGCGATGGTTGGCATTGATAAAACACTTGAAACAATGGGACTGGATTATGTTGATTTGATGATTATTCATTCTCTGCAGCCTTGGGATAAGGTCAATCAGAGTGATAACCGGTATGTGGAAGGCAACCGGGCTGCATGGAGAGCATTGGAAGATGCCTATAAGGCAGGCAAACTTAAAACAATCGGTATATTCAATTTCCAGATTGGCGATATTGAAAGTCTTGTTGAAACAGCAAAAATCAAGCCAATGGTAAATCAGATTCTGCTTCACATCAGCAATACGCCGCTTGAACTGGTAGAATACTGCCAGAAAAACGGCATTACGGTTGAAGCGTATTCACCGATTGCACATGGTGAAATTTTAAAACAGCCGGAAATTAAGGCTATGGCAGACAAATACGGCGTAACCGTTGCACAGCTTTGTATCCGTTATACAATCCAGCTTGGTACAGTTTCGCTGCCAAAGACAGCTAATCCAGAGCATATGAAATCTAATGTACAGGTGGATTTTGAAATCAGTGATGAAGATATGAAGATACTCAAAAATTTCAAGAAAATTGAAAGCTATGGTGAAAGTGGTATCTTCCCGATATATGGAGGAAAAATGTAAAATGAAAAAGCCATATCTGCTTCTTTGTTTTTGAGGATTCCCCATTGATAACCGGTGACGAAAGGCATATAATAGATTAGATTATGATTATTTGAAAACGGAGATTAATATTTATGGTAAAGATAGATTTGATTACAGGATTTTTGGGCTCAGGCAAGACAACATTTATCAAAAAATACGCACAGTACCTGATGTCGCAGGGACTTCACATCGGAATTCTTGAAAATGATTACGGCGCAGTCAATGTGGATATGATGCTGTTGCAGGATTTAATGGGTGAGCAGTGTGAACTTGAAATGATTTCAGGTGGCTGTGATGAAGAAACGCATATCCGGCGTTTTCGTACGAAGCTGATTTCTATGGGGATGTGCGGCTATGACAGAGTGATTGTTGAGCCGTCCGGTATCTATGATGTGGACGAATTTTTTGACGTATTGCATGAAGAACCGCTGGACAACTGGTATGAGATTGGCAATGTCATTACCATCGTTGATGCAGAACTTGAAAATGATTTGTCACAGGAGGCTGATTATCTGCTGGCATCAGAGGCTGCCAATGCCGGAAAAATTCTTTTAAGCCATGCAGATGAAGCTGATGAACAGCAGCTTGAACAGACGATTGAACATTTAAACCGTGCAATGGCGCAAATCGGGTGTAAAAGGAAATTTGCGACAGATGTTCTAAGAAAAGGAACACCGCAGCTTACAGACAAAGATTTACAGGAATTATCCCGGTGTGGTTATGTCTATGAAAATTATCAGAAAATGGATTTGTCGGAACAGAACGGTTTTGAATCGCTTTACTTTATGAATATTACGATGTCGGAACAGGATTTGAAAACGGCAGCAGCAAAGATGTTTGCAGACGAAAAATGCGGGGATATTTTTAGAATAAAAGGTTTCTTAAAAGAAAATGCTGATAAGTGGCTGGAATTTAATGCCACACGCAGCAAAATGACCTTACAGCCGATTGCGAAGGGGCAGGATGTACTGATTGTAATCGGGGAGCGGTTGAACAAAGAAGCGGTTGAAAGTTATATACAAAGTGATAGCTTCCGCATGTAAGACAGATATCATGAAGATTTCTGCCCGCATTATCATGAATTGTAAAATCTAAAATGTGTGTATAGATATTGTTGTCAAGCAGAGTATAAAAATATGAGCTATCATAAAAAGACTGTGAATTTAACGGTTCAATATACTCCCGATTCCGGGGACATATCAAAAGCCGTTAAGACACAGTCTTTATTTTTACAGACTTATTATTCTGTTCATTATTAATACTGAATGACACCGAACTGCGCCAGTGTATAGAAAACTAAAATAATTAAAAGCAGTACCGGTGCGATATAGCGGATCATTATGCGGTAAATATTTTTGCGCTTGAAGGTTTCGCCGTTTTTGGTGGCTTCTGCAATAATGTAATCGGCGCCGACAAACCAGCCAATCATAATGCAGGTTAAAAATGCAACAACCGGCAGCAGTATACTGTTACTGATAAAATCACAGAAAGTCAGGAAATCCATGCCAAAGATTGTAAATCCGGACCATATACCGTTGCCTAAAGAGCATGGCACACCGAGCAGAATGGAAAACAGTACAATACCGATACAGCATTTAATACGGCTCAGCCCAAAGCGATCCATCATCATCGAAACAATTGCTTCCATGACAGATACGGAACTTGTCAGTGCGGCAAACAATACCAGTGTAAAAAAGAGTGCACCCATAAAACGTCCCCCTGCCATTTGTGAAAAGACCTTCGGCAGTGTAATAAACATCAGTCCGGCGCCGCCCTGTGACATTCCGGCTTCTCCGCTGAAAATGTATACGGCAGGAACAACCATCAGTCCGGCAAGCAGGGCAATAACCGTATCAAAAATTTCAATCTGATTGACAGATTTTACCATGCTGACATCGTCACGTGTGTAAGAACCATACGTAATCATAATGCCCATGGCAAGGCTCATGGAATAAAACATCTGCCCCATTGCGGCACAGACGGTTTTTAATGAAAACTTTGAAAAATCCGGTAACAGGTAATATTTTAATCCGGCGGCAGAACCCGGCAGTAATACAACGTAAATGCAGATAACAACTGCAAGAATGATTAAAACCGGCATTAAAACACGGCTGACATTTTCGATTCCTTTTTCAACTCCACACACGACAATCAATGCGGTCAGTGCAAGGAAAATAAAAAAGAAAATGAGTGGTGCGTATTCTTGACTGATAAAGTTTGAAAAAAACGAAGTTTCTGCGGCGGCTTCATTTTGTCCGGAGATAAATACAGCCATGTATTTTGTTACCCAGCCGCCGATTACGCAGTAATACGGCAGAATAATAACCGGAATGATAAAAGCAATCGGTCCGATAAATCCAAATTTTTTATGCACTTTTGCATAGGCTCTTGTAGGACTTAATTTGGTTTTCCGTCCGATTGCAATTTCGGTGGTCATGAGTGTAAATCCAAACGTCAGTGCCAATATAATATAAACTAAGATAAAAATGCCGCCGCCGTACTGTGCAGCCAGATAAGGGAACCGCCACAGATTTCCGAGTCCGACAGCACTTCCTGCGGCTGCAAGTACGAATCCAAGCCCGCCGGTAAAGCTTCCTCTATGTTTCTTTTCCATAAAACCTCCATTATTGAATCAAATTATTGTTGTTGAATGCTGATACTGCCCAAAGACAGTTTACAAACAGATTATTATCATAACAGAAGCGTGAAAAATGTGCAAGCACAGGTGCATAAAATATTAAGGATTTATAAAAACAATAAAAAAATAAAAGAAGACTTGACTTTAAGTAAACTTTAAGTTGTATGCTATAAATAACAAAAAATGACTACGCAGCATTACTTGGCTGTGGAATGGAGGGAATTTATGTATTTGGAAAACATTCAGTCACCGGAAGATGTTAAGAAATTAGATGTAGAACAGTTAAAGGTGCTTGCCGGGGAAATGCGCACGGCATTGATTCAGAAATTAAGTGTCCACGGCGGACATGTCGGTCCGAACCTTGGTATGGTTGAAGCCACAATTGCCATGCACTATGTATTTGATTCACCAAAGGATAAAATGGTATTTGACGTTTCACATCAGAGTTACTGCCATAAAATGCTGACAGGACGTGCAGCTGCATTTTTAGAGGAAGCAAAATATGATGATGTATCGGGATATTCTGAGCCGTCCGAGAGTGCACACGACTTTTTCTGCATCGGACATACGTCAACTTCAGTCAGTCTTGCCTGCGGTCTTGCAAAGGCGAGAGATCTGACAGGTGAAAATTATAATGTTATTGCAGTCATCGGTGACGGTTCTTTAAGCGGTGGCGAAGCACTGGAAGGATTGGATTTTGCAAAGGAATTAAACGGCAATCTGATTGTGGTTGTCAATGATAATGAAATGTCTATCGCAGAAAACCACGGCGGTTTATATGAAAATTTAAAGTTGTTACGTGATACAAAAGGGCAGGCAGAATGCAACATTTTTAAGGCAATGGGCTTAAATTATGTTTTTGTGGAAGACGGCAATGATTTGACACAGCTTATTGACGCATTTAAAAGGGTCAAGGATTCTAAGGCGCCGGTTGCAGTGCATATCCATACATTAAAGGGTAAGGGATATACATTGGCAGAAGAAAACAAGGAAAGCTGGCACTGGCATATGCCATTTGATATTGAAACCGGCAAAACAAAGGGAAATTATGACGGTGGAGAAGATTACGGTACGTTGACCGCAGATTATCTGTTACAGAAAATGAAAGAAGACGCTTCTGTTGTAGCAATTACTTCCGCAACACCGACGGTTTTTGGTTTTACAAAGGATAAGAGAGAGCAGGCGGGAAGACAGTTTGTGGATGTAGGTATCGCGGAGGAACATGCGGTTGCACTTGCATCTGGACTAGCAACGGGCGGTGCAAAGCCGGTTTACGGTGTGTACAGCACATTTTTACAGAGATGTTATGACCAGTTATCACAGGATTTATGTGTCAATAACAGTCCTGCAACAATTCTGACATTTTGTGCTTCCGTATACGGAATGAACGATATTACCCATATCGGATTTTTCGATATTCCGATGATTGCAAATATTCCGAACCTGGTATATCTTGCACCAACCTGCAAGGAAGAATACTTCTCAATGCTTGACTGGGCGGTGGAACAAAAAGACTATCCGGTAGCAATCCGTGTTCCGGCAGCAGGTGTTGTAACGTCTGGCAGACCGGTTGATGCAGATTACAGCCAGCTCAATCAATACGAAGTTATAGAGAAAGGCAGCAAAGTGGCAATTCTTGCATTAGGGGATTTCTATACATTAGGTGAGGAAACAGCAGAACTTTTAAAGAAATCCGGTATCCATGCGACACTGATTAATCCAAGATTTATCACAGGCTTAGATAGTGAACTGTTAGAAAATCTGAAAGCAGAACACAGCATGGTTGTGACACTTGAAGACGGCGTGTTAGACGGTGGTTTCGGTGAAAAAATCGCACGTTTTTACGGTGCTTCGGATATCAAGACCTTAAACTTCGGATTAAAGAAGGAATTTTTAGACAGATATAATGTCGAAGATGTCTTAAAGGCAAATCATCTGACACCGGAGCAGATTGCAGAGGATATTCAGGCAGTGATGTAAGGTAATTGACAGAATAGATGATACCCCGGGAATATATCAGGCGGTTGGGCTTATATATTACTGGGGTGTTTTTGTATTGACAATAAAAAGGCTCTTTGTCAAGAGTGGAGGTTAAAAAGCAGGCTTTCTTGATTTGCTGAATATTGTGTTAATCGGTATTACAAATGAACTTCCAAAACATGATGAGAAATATGAATTACATCGTTTGATTGGAGCATTATGTGTAATCTGAGTCAGGGAATTGAGGATAAGGCAGTTGCAAGGATTGTTTTGAATATGCATAAGATAGGCTATACATCAAATCAGATAGCTGATGCTGTCGGAATCCGCCGATTCAATCACAATAAAAAAAATCGGCGGATTGGTTTAACTTTTGCCTTTAATTCTGCATAAACGCTTTCATAATATTCACTTCTTTTGCAGTCTTTAAAATAGACTCCTGCTGCATTTTCAGATACAGTTCCAGTGCTTTGACTTCCTTTTCGGAAAAGCCGTCATTGGAAATAATCGTGCAGTCCGGAATTTTACCCTCGGCACTTTTTCTGCCTTCGCTAAACAGTACGAAAGCTGTCGGTTTGCCGTCTTTTTGAAAAATCTGCGAAATAGACATGTTCATTTTACCGTTCATAAGCATACATTCCTTTTCTATATTTATTATATTGTTCTGCGTAACAGCCTGTATGAAATTGTTGAATCCAAACAGCATTTAATTAAAAATATTATAGCAGAACATTTTACAAGAAGCAAACTTAAAACAAAGAAAATCAACCCAAAATAGCTTTTCTAAAATGAAAATTAATGTTATAATAACATGAAATATTTTCGTTCCGGGGACTGAAAAAATCGGTGAAAAGCCGGAACAGCAGGAGGATTGTGGTGAAAAGAGGAAAAAAACGAATTATCGGACTGGTTATATTTGCAGTGGCAGTGGCGCTGATTGCAGGATATATAAAATTTTTTAACGGAACATTTTTATACATTTCGACAGGTTTAAAAGATGATGTCGTATTAAAAGCAGGCAATTCAAAAGCCTACACATGGGAGGCAGATATTCTGCTTTCCGATGCGAAAAAGGAATATGAAAATGTTTTCGGAAGCGGTGTGTGGAGTCAGAGCATGGAAGGTGTCAACATGGATGACTATGTAAAGGACCAGGTGCGCTCCAAGTTAATCCGCGTAAAATGTATGAATCTTTCGGCAAAGGAAAAGGGGGTTGTGCTTTCACGTACCCAGAAAGATGCTGTAAGCAGTGCGGCAGATACATTTTTTAATGCACTGACACAGGAGCAGGTTTCAGCGTTAAATGTAACAAAAGACCAGATTGAAAAAATGTTTACGGAGTTTGCAATTGCAGATACATTATATGACGATGTGACTTCGCAGATTAATACGGAAGTCAGCTCCGATGATGCAAGAGTGATTACAATACAGTACATCTGTGCGGGTTCCAAGTCGGACATTTCTTCCGCAAAAGAGCGTTTGGATAACGGAGAGTCGTTCTATTCCGTAGCAAAGGATTTTGGCGGGGAAGAAGAATCCGAAACAGAATGCAAGCGCGGTGAAATGGAACAGGCATTTGAAACGGCAGCCTTTAATTTAAAGACAGGCGAAACCAGCAGTATTGTTGAAGCAGGCGGAAAATATTACATTATCCGCTGTACCAGTGACAATGAAAAGTCCAAAACGGAAGCTAATAAAACGGCGCTGATGGATGAAAAGAAGCTGGAATATTTTAACAGTGTCTTTGAAAGCTATGAAGCTTCTAAGTATGTGGAAATGAATAAGAAGGTCTGGAACAGCAAGAAGACCGCCAATGCCACAGAACTGCCGGTAAGCTTTGAAACAGTTTTTAATGAACTGGTAAAATAAATTACGTATTTGTAATGTGATTCTGACAGCAAAGATATTTAAAAGATAAAAAATATAAAATAGAAATAAGAAAAAGAATGGAGAAAATCATGGCAGAAAAGAAATATGATGCGTCCAGTATTTCCATTTTGGAGGGGCTGGAAGCAGTCCGCAAACGTCCCGGCATGTATATCGGAAGTGTCGGAACAAAGGGGCTGAATCATTTAATCTATGAAATTACGGATAATGCGGTCGATGAACATCTGGCAGGATATTGTACGCAGATTGACGTATCATTAAATAAGGACGGCACGGCAACAATTAAGGATAATGGACGAGGAATTCCTATTGGGATTCACCCGAAGGCAGGAATCCCGGCAGTGGAGGTTGTCTTTACGGTTCTGCATGCGGGTGGCAAGTTCGGTGACGGTGGATATAAGATTTCAGGTGGACTTCACGGTGTAGGTGCATCTGTTGTCAATGCACTTTCAGAATGGCTGGAGGTTGAAATTCACGTAGATGGCGGCATATACCGTCAGCGTTATGAGCGCGGTAAAGCGATGTATCCGCTTGAAAAGACCGGTACCTGCCGAAAGAGCGATACCGGAACGACAGTTACTTTCCTGCCGGATAAAGAAATTTTTGAAAAAACACGTTTTAAAGCCGATTCTATTCAAAGCCGTCTGCATGAGACGGCTTATTTGAACCCCGGACTGACGATTCATTTTACGGATAACCGCATTGAACCGGCAGCAGAAGCAACATATCATGAGCCGGACGGCATTAAGGCATATGTAAAGGACTTAAATACAGGCAAAGAGCCGGTGCAGGATATTGTGTATTATAAAAAGAGCGAAGACGGCATTGAAGTGGAAGTTGCATTCCAGTATGTCAATGAATTTGAAGAAAATATTTTAGGCTTCTGCAACAACATTTATACACAGGAGGGTGGAACGCACATCACCGGTTTTAAGACGAAATTTACCATGGTCATGAACCAGTATGCGAGGGAGCTTGGTATTTTAAAGGAAAAAGACCAGAATTTCACCGGTGTTGATGTCCGCAACGGTATGACGGCGATTGTAGCAGTGAAGCACCCAGCGCCGCGTTTTGAAGGACAGACAAAGACCAAACTGGACAACCCGGACGCGGGAACGGTAGTAAGCTCCGTGACAAATGATGAAATCCAGCTTTATTTTGACAAACATCTGGACGACTTGAAGGCTGTGCTTGCCTGCGCGGAAAAGTCTGCAAAAATCAGACGTGCCGAGGAAAAGGCAAAGACCAATATGCTCTCAAAGCCGAAATTTTCGATTGACAGCAACGGAAAGCTGGCAAACTGCGAAAGCCGTAATGCGGAGGAATGTGAAGTCTTTATTGTCGAGGGAGATTCTGCCGGTGGTTCGGCAAAGACAGCGAGAAACAGACGGACACAGGCAATTCTGCCAATTCGTGGTAAGATTTTAAATGTCGAGAAGGCAAGACTGGATAAGATTTATGGAAATGCTGAGATCAAAGCTATGATCACTGCGTTTGGTACAGGTATTCATGAAGATTTTGATATCAGCAAACTTCGTTACAACAAGATTATCATTATGACGGATGCCGATGTCGATGGTGCCCATATCAGTACATTAATGTTGACATTCCTTTATCGGTTCATGCCGGATTTGATCAAAGAAGGCCATGTATATCTGGCACAGCCGCCACTATACAAGATCGAGAAAAATAAAAATGTATGGTATGCCTACAGTGACGATGAGTTAAATGCAATCTTAACGGAAATCGGACGTGATGGAAATAATAAGATCCAGCGTTACAAAGGACTTGGTGAGATGGATGCGGAGCAGCTCTGGGAAACGACCATGGATCCGGAGAAACGAATTTTAAAACGAGTCATGATCGATGATGAGAGTACTTCTGAAATTGATATTACGTTTACAACTCTGATGGGAGATAAAGTAGAGCCGAGACGTGAGTTTATTGAAGAAAATGCGAAGTATGTGCAGAATCTCGATATCTAAGATTGCATGTGTTAGAAATTATATATTACTGCAAATGTAGTTTGATAAAAAATAGAAAGTTTATTTATAATATAATTGCAAATGTAGTTTAATTAGAGAAATGCAGATTTTTAACCAAAAAGAATTTGCAGGAATGAGGTAAATAGAATGGATGACAAAATTTTTGATCAAATCCATGATGTCGATCTGAAAAAAACAATGGAGACATCCTACATCGATTATGCGATGAGCGTTATCGCCCAGCGTGCATTACCGGATGTAAGAGATGGTTTGAAACCGGTACAGCGCCGCGTCCTTTACGATATGGGGGAGCTGCATCTGGGGCACGACAAGCCGCACCGGAAATCGGCGCGTATCGTCGGTGATACGATGGGTAAATACCACCCGCACGGCGACAGTTCGATCTATGAGACGCTGGTCGTGCTTTCCCAGAGCTTTAAGAAGGGAATGCCGCTGGTAGACGGACATGGAAACTTTGGTTCCATCGAGGGCGACGGGGCGGCGGCGATGCGTTACACGGAGGCGCGTCTCCAGAAGTTTGCGGAGGAAGTG
>OGXY01002461.1_pt1 | contig 10472 bp, 9 predicted proteins | sample 1576411 | NCBI WGS metagenome assembly OGXY01 (sample SAMEA3541498, study PRJEB24748) | human gut metagenome | biome: human gut; feature: human-associated habitat; material: faeces | place: China | collected 2012 | reverse complement strand
CGATATGATAAGTGTAGGCTTATTGAGTGCTGCAATGACATTGGCCATGGTAAAGGTCTTGCCGGAGCCGGTAACTCCAAGTAAGGTCTCAAACTGGTTGCCCTCCTTAAATCCCTTCACAAGCTGCTCTATTGCCTGCGGCTGGTCGCCGGTCGGCTTGTATTTTGAATGCAGTTTAAATTCCATAACGCACGCTTCCTCCAAAAAAATCTTAAATACTGCTTTTGTAAAATTATAAAAAGACAAAGTCAATCATTTATAGTATGCACTTATGTGCTTTATTTTACTACAAAAAATCGACTTTGTCCACAATTTTAGAACATTCGTTCTTGTTTATTTATTTTATGTTACTGTTCACACCTAACAGTGTGACCAGCAACGATTACAGCCATTTAAAATTTACTTCACACGTCCACAGCACTGCTTATATTTCTTGCCACTGCCGCATGGACATGGGTCATTCGGATATACCTTGGCTGTTGCACGGCGCTTTGGTGCATTCTGTGCTGACTCATCCTTGTTTGTGCCCGAAATCTTTGCAACCTGCTCTCGCTCAACCTTCTGCTCAACCTGTACATGATACAGCAGTCTGACAGTATCCTCCTGGATAGCCGAAATCATGTCGTCAAACATATCAAAGCCTGCCATCTTGTACTCTACGATTGGATCTTTCTGTCCATAAGCCTGTAAGCCGATTCCCTGACGAAGCTGTGCCATATCATCGATGTGATCCATCCACTTTCTGTCGATTACACGAAGAAGCACGACACGCTCAATCTCTCTGAACTGCTCAGGCTCAGGGAATTCAGTCTCCTTCTGCTCATAAAGCATGACAGCCTTTTCCTTTAAGTACTGCTTAAGCTGCTTTGCATTCTTGATTGACTCAATATCCTCTTTTGTAATCGGGTCAAGAGGAATGACCGGAAGCACAAGCTCGTTGAGCTCTACAAGATCCCAGTCAGCTCTGTCAATTTCCTCGGAAATACATCTGTCGACAGACTTCTCAACCTGCTCCTGAACCATCTTAAGGATAGCATCACGCATGTTGTCACCGTTAAGCACCTTCATACGCTCGCTGTAGATAATCTCTCTCTGGTCATTGTCCACCTGGTCATACTCGAGAAGATTTTTACGAATACCAAAGTTATTGGCCTCGATTTTCTCCTGAGCCTTCTCGATAGCAGATGTGAGCATCTTATGCTGGATCTGCTCGCCCTCCGGTACTCCGAGAGCATTGAAAACGCCCATCAGACGCTCTGAACCGAAAAGTCTCATGAGGTCGTCCTCAAGTGAGATGAAGAACTGTGACTCACCCGGATCTCCCTGACGTCCTGCACGTCCACGGAGCTGATTGTCTATACGTCTTGACTCATGGCGTTCTGTACCGATAATCTTAAGACCTCCGGCAGCCTTTGCCTCATCGTCAAGCTTGATATCGGTACCACGGCCTGCCATGTTGGTTGCTATTGTAACTGCACCGTGCTGTCCTGCAAGTGCAACAATCTCTGCCTCTTTCTCATGGAACTTGGCATTTAATACTGTGTGAGGGATTCCCTCTCTCTTGAGCATGCCGCTCAAAAGCTCTGATGTCTCGATGGTGATTGTACCTACAAGAACAGGCTGTCCCTTTTCATGTGCCTCTTTAACCGCATCCACAACTGCCTTGAACTTTTCCTTTTTGGTAGCGTATACAGCATCCTGCAAATCAATACGCGCTACCGGCTTATTTGTAGGTATCTCGACAACATCCATGCCATAGATATCACGGAACTCTTTCTCCTCTGTGAGAGCTGTACCTGTCATACCGGCCTTCTTGTCAAACTTGTTGAAAAAGTTCTGGAATGTGATTGTGGCAAGGGTCTTGCTCTCTCTCTTAACCTTTACATGCTCCTTTGCCTCGATAGCCTGATGCAGTCCGTCCGAATAACGGCGTCCAGGCATGATACGTCCGGTAAACTCATCTACGATAAGCACCTCATCATCCTTTACCACATAGTCCTGATCTTTGAACATGAGGTTGTGCGCACGAAGCGCAAGTATGATATTGTGCTGGATTTCAAGATTCTCCGGATCAGCAAGGTTCTCGATATGGAAGAACTGTTCTACCTTTTTCACACCATCCTGTGTAAGGTTTACGACCTTGTCCTTCTCATTTACGATGAAATCACCGGTCTCGTCCTGGACAATGCCCATGATGGCATCCATCTTTGAATACTCAGGAACATCCTCACCACGCTTCATCTGTGTAGCCAGGATATCGCATGCCTCGTAAAGTCTTGTCGACTTGCCACTCTGTCCTGAAATGATAAGAGGTGTACGTGCCTCATCGATAAGCACTGAATCGACCTCATCGATGATAGCATAGTGGAGACCTCTCTGAACAAGCTGCTCCTTGTAGATAACCATATTATCACGCAGGTAATCAAATCCAAGCTCATTGTTTGTGATATATGTAATATCACAGCCGTAAGCCTCCCTGCGCTCGTCATTGTCCATGCCGCCAAGTACTACGCCGACCTTAAGTCCTAAGAACTCATGAACCTGTCCCATCCACTCAGCATCACGCTTTGCAAGGTAATCATTGACTGTGACAATACACACACCCTTGCCCTCAAGTGCATTAAGGTATGCAGGAAGTGTAGAAACAAGTGTCTTACCTTCACCGGTTCGCATCTCTGCAATACGTCCCTGATGCAAAATAATACCACCGATTATCTGTACTCTATAATGTTCCATGCCAAGCACACGCTTAGCAGCCTCTCTTACTGTAGCAAATGCCGCCGGAAGAATATCATCAAGTGTTGCTCCGTCCTCCAGACGCTTTTTAAACTCCCTTGTCTTATCCTTTAATTCTTCATCGGAAAGCTTTCCCATTGCTTCCTTATATGACTCAACCTTGTCAGCAATCGGGTAAATTCTCTTAAGCTCTCTCTCGCTGTGAGAACCAAAGATTTTTGATAATGCGCTCATATTTTTCTCCTATAACTTCAAATTGCCCTTGTACAGGCTCACAATAGTGTTATTGTAACACTTTGAGGATGATTGCACAACCTAAAGGGATGAATGTTTTGTAAACATTTTATAAAAATATTTGTGGGAGTGCCGAGCTTTAATGGGGAGACTTCACGCATGGGAGGCTGTGAGGTCCTGGGAGCACACAGTATATTCCTCATAAAAAATATGAAGTCAGCCACGGCTTTTTGCCTGGACAGGCTGTGTTTTAGTGATAGTGCTTCATGCTATTTGAGTTTATGGAACGCCGTGGCAGTTCATATTTTTTATTCTGAACACACTGTGTACTTCCCGGATCCACTTTGTTGTGCGCGAAGCATGGCAGAATTATTTTTTTAATTCAAAAGCTCTCCTTATGGGAGAGCTTTTGGCGCTACATGTTTGCATGTATTTATTATGTTTTTAATGTTATATAGCTTTTAAATACATATATCACTATATAAGGTTTACATATGGAATTTCCTATTTTATTATTTCTGGGCTTCATATGCTTCGCGGCATGCTTTTGCAAGCTGGTCACCGCAGGATGTATTCTTAAATCCACATTTAATTCCACCGATTTTTTCCTCTACCTGGGCTACTGTGAGTCCTTCAACGAGCTTTGGGATAGCCTTAAGATTTCCGTTGCAGCCCCCTGTAAACTTTACGTTATGTACTACATCGCCATCGAGGTCAAGCTCAATCTGTGTTGAACAGGTTCCTTTTGTTTTGTAAATATATGACATATTTTATCCTCCTGTGTTTTCATTTTTGTGTATACACGATTATAACATATATTTTTACATCTTTCCTCTATTTTTTTACATTTTCCAACTCAGTTTTTCAATTCAGAAGTTACTGTTCACACATAACAATGTGACCGGCAACGATTCAGATTCATAAATCTTATTTATTTACTATTTACGCCATAACGTAAGGGACGATTCGCGCGGGCACCGCGGTGGGCTGCATACACTCCGGAGTCCGCGAATAGCGAAGCTGCTTAGATACTGTCGAATTATGCGCATGATACACAGAAATGCCGAGGCATGGACGCCGAGGCAAGGAGAAATCGAGCCATGGATGGCGAGTTTCGACGGTTTCGTCCTCCTATGAAAGCCTATAAGGCATAATTCATACAGTATCTTAGCTGCGCAGTGTAGCGGACACCGGAGTGTATACAGCCCGACGCGGTGTCCGCAAGTAGCGTCCCGTACTACTATCACTACAATACTACAGTCTCAATGAAACAATATCCCCCACTCTAGAGGATTACCGGCTGAATCTGTCGTCCGGCCACCACTTCATTTATTGTGTCGACAACCTGTTTTCCATCACACACGAGTGAATTCGGTTTCTTCACACAGTCATCCTGCCCAAACGGCACAAAATAAATATTTTTCATATTCATCAGCTTTCCGATATTCTTAAAGTTGATGCCGAGCGCATCATTTGTGGAAATCCCGATAACAAGCGGTCTGCCGTTTCTCAGATGAGCCTTTGCCGCGAGAAGGACCGGTGTATCCACTATGCCGTTTGCAAGCTTTGCCGCTGTGTTGCCGGTGCATGGGTAAATCACCATCACGTCAAACAGTTTTCCCGGGCCGACACGCTCTGCCTCCTGCAGTGTCCTGATGCCCTCATCCCCTGTGATTTCGGAGATAGTATGCATAAAGTCTCCCGCCTTTCCAAAGCGTGTGTTCATCATCTGTGCATTATAGGAATATACAGGTGTCACATGTGTGAAGCTATCCACAAGCCGCTTTGCAACATCCTTAGTCTTTTCAAAACTACAGAAGGAGCCTGTAATTCCCATTCCTACGGTGCAATCCGAAATAACCATAAGCCCTCCGTCATACCTTTTCTTTTCATACAGTCATAAAGTATTTTTGCACCGGTTTTCGGACAGTATATGCCCGGAAGGCCGAGCGCATGCGTACAGTTTATCTGATACCTCTTACAAGCCTCAAAATCACAGCCGCCGGGCTTAGATGCAATGTCTATAATTATCGCATCTTTTTGCAAAATCATGATTAAACTTTCATCTATAACCCTATCCGGTACTGTGTTTATGAGAAACAGTGTTTCAAAACAGGCCTTGGCAGGATCATTAAAATCCACCGTTTCATATCCCAGTTCAGCGGCCTCATGCCTTGCCTGTTTTCTCCTTGCCATCACCATGACATGGGCTCCCATAGCAGAAAAAACGCGGGCAATTGCCTTTCCGCATTTTCCAAACCCGCTCACAAGTACCTTTGAGCCGTATATACCATATATGCTTTTTTGTATTGCTATGGACGCAGTGGCCTCGGCCGTAACAATGGCATTCTGCTCTATGACAGTTTCATCTCTCATAAAGTCACATCCCCTGTCAATACCAGGAAAGCACTCCGGCATCATGCCGCCCCACACTGCAATATTGTTAATTATTATATTATGTTTTAATTTTTCTATATCACTATTTATAAGCTTAAGCTTTGAAAACGGTGTAGGAAACACAATATTCCCAACACGCTCATAATCAATCCCGCCGCTATTTCTGCAATCTGTCTGTTCTCCTCCCAGCATATCAGCGAGGTACTTTTGCCTCTGATCCGTAACATATATTATAGTGTCTTTTTGCATAATAACTTCTTCCTTTCGCTATAATATATGCGCATTTTCAGCTTATGTGAGGGTATTTTGTTTTCTCGCTTAAAGCTTCCTCATAAAGTTTTTCAAAGCTTTACCTATTCAAAAAAATACAGAGCCTGGCATATATTCCGCCAAGCCCTGTATATTTTATAAATTCTACATTTAATTTTTAAATTATCCTATTCAATTCCGGTTCCAACGGATAATCTCTCCGTAGCTTATTACAGCTGTGTGACAACAAAAATATCGTAGATGGCTTTTATTGCCTTGTCAAAATCATCATTGCTTACACCGATGATGATATTGAGTTCTGATGAACCCTGATCAATCATGCGCACATTGATATTGGCATGTGCAAGTGCAGAGAAAATCCTGCCGGCTGTACCACGGTTTGACTTCATGCCACGGCCAACAACAGCGATAAGCGCGAGGTCTGACTCTAGGTCAATGATATCAGGATGAGCAAGTCTTCTGATTGAGCTGATAACCTGCTGCTCCTTGCCCTCAAACTCTGCCTGATGTACGAATACTGTCATAGTATCGATACCTGATGGCATATGCTCTATAGAGATACCGTTCTCCTCAAACGCCTGGAGAGCCTTTCTACAGAAGCCCACCTCTGAGTTCATCTTGTCCTTGTCGATATTTACCGCAACAAAGCCCTTCTTTCCGGCGATACCTGTGATGGTATAATCAGGCTTTTGGCATGTGCTCCAGGTGCTTCCGGGTCGTTTGTATTTCTGATATTGATTGGGATGCCTGCCTTTCTTACAGGGAAAACAGCATCCTCGTGGAGCACTGATGCTCCCATGTATGAAAGCTCTCTGAGCTCTCTATAAGTAACAACCTTGATTGGCTGTGGATTGTCGATAATTCTAGGATCAGCTACGAGACAGCCTGAAACATCTGTCCAGTTCTCGTACATGCTGGCATGACATGCCTTTGACACGATGGAACCGGTGATATCCGAACCACCTCTTGAGAAGGTGACTACCTTTCCGTCAGGTCCTGCTCCGTAAAAGCCCGGAATAACAGCCTTTTCTGTCTGCTCAAGCTTCTTTGAGAGCACCTTGTCTGTCTTTTCCGCGTCAAAATTGCCATTCTCATCAAAAAAGATGACTGTTGCCGAATCTATAAACTCATATCCGAGATAGTTTGCCATGATGATTCCGTTTAAGTACTCACCACGAGAGGCTGCATAATCTGCACCTGCCTTTGCCTTGAAATTCTCAGCGATAATCTTGAACTCCTCATCAAGTGCCAGCTTTAAATGAAGGCCATTTATGATTGAATCATATCTGTCCTTGATTTTTCTGAGCATAACCTTGAAATCCTGATCATTCTCAGCCAGATCATAGCATGCATAAAGCATATCTGTTACCTTTGTGTCTTTGGAATTTCTCTTTCCCGGTGCACTCGGCACAACATATTTTCTTGACTCATCGCTTCTTATGATGTCGCCAACCTTTGTGAACTGCTCTGCACTGGCGAGCGAGCTGCCGCCAAACTTTACTACCTTTACCATTTGTCTGTTTTTCCTCTGCTTCCTATATAAATAACTGTATTAGCCAATATTATACCGCTTTGATAAATCATTCGTCAATACTCAATGTAGTCAACATCAAGCTTCATAACATCGTGTTCTTTGTCAAATGTGATGATACCGTATGATGGCATGCAGCCCCAAAGCGGTGCACCGATGCTTCCCGGATTCATCATCGCAAGACCATTGTGCTTATCATAAAACAGCTTGTGTGTATGTCCAAAGAGCGCCAGGTCTGCCCCGACTTCCTTCGCATGAAGCTCCAGATGCATATATGACATCTTTACTCCATATGTATGTCCATGGCACATGAGTACCTTATAGCCGTCGATATCAATAAGTCTCTCTGTATCTCCCCGTGAAAAATCACAGTTCCCCGGCACATTGACCATGGTTATATGAGGAAACTCTCTCCTAAGGGCATCCGCATCCACAACGCAGTCTCCCAGATGAAGTATCATATCAGGCTCCTCTCTTTTGACTGCCCGAATCATATTTCCCACATTACCATGTGAATCACTCAGTACCAAAACTCTCTTCATGCGCTTCTCTCCTATATCTTGATAATATATTATATATATTATCATAAGTTTTCCGCGTGTAAAATATTTTTTTCTTTATATACGCAAAAAAGCTCCATGCCGACTTCATTGTCAGCCCGGAGCTTTAATCTTTAATTTTAACTATGCAAGCCTCTTCCACTGCTTGCTGCACTTATAATAAGAATAGAACATACATCTTTCTGCCTGCTCGCATCTGACCGGTGCACTCTCGATATTGCACTGGCAATTTACAATAGCATCTGCTTTTCCCTTACATGAACCCTTAATCATTACATCGTCTAAAACTTCGTCTGACATTCTCTTTCTCCTCACATTTGTTTGATAGTATATTTACCTGTTACAATATTGATATATTTTATTATTTTTCTCTGTACGGGCTATGCTTTACGTACTCTTACCATCGGCTTAAATACTAACATCTTGTCCGCAACAGTTGTGATTATACTATATATTGTATTTTAAATCCATATGTCATTTCTAACAAAACAAATGATTTTTTATGTCACATTTTTCACTTGACGAATTTCATTTTCATGTTCAAGCCCAAAAATCAAGGATATCTGAGTAAAACTTCTCCAAGGTATCATCATCCGCATTAAATATCTCGTGCTTTGAATCAGGATAGACCTTCTTAATGCCCTGAGGCAGTTTCGCAATAAATTCATCCTCAGCGGCATTTGAAACCAGATAATCCTTTCCCGCCTGGCATAACAGCACCGGTATTTTAATTTCCTGTGCATGCTTCTTTATATATTTGGATGCCTTGCGCCCGGCCCTGCACCATCTGTAGGTGGCGCCATTTGTACGATAGCGTTCCTCCTCCACCTTGCACTTGTATATGTAGTCATAGCGCGCCTTTGACAGACAACAGCTCGATTCAAAATCATACTCATCCGTATACGGTGTCTGGCTCGGCAGATATTTATCGTTCCAGTTAAGCACACTTGCGACAAACAGTATCGCCTCCACGGCAAAATGTGAAAAATTACCATAAAGCATCTCTATCATAGGGCTTGAAAGTACTGCCTTTGTAAATACCTCAGGATGCTTCTCAAGATACAGGGCAGCTATCGCGCCTCCCATAGAGTGACCGTACAGGTAAAGCGGTCTGCGCCCCTCACGCTTCATCACAATCTCGCGGATAAACATATCAAGATCACTCACATAATCGTCAAAGCTGTTTACAGTGACCATGCTTATATCGGATACACTTCTGTCCGAAAAGCCATGTCCTCGATGCTCCACCATATATACTGAGTATCCGGCCTTTGCGAAATAGTAAATCATCTCATAATATTTAGGCATACACTCTGTAAATCCATGTGATATGACTATGGCAGCCTTTGCTACAGGTGTCGTCACATAGCCGTAATGTATGCGTGTGCCATCTGCACTCTTCATATAGCCATCTTCAAAATTAAGCCTGATAAAAGGCAAAACATATCTTGTTAATTCCTCATTATATTTTTCTTCTGTAATAATCATAGCATTCCTCACTTTTGGTATTTGATATTTTGTAAGTAACTATATCTCAATCCGGTCAATAAGATTCAGGTCATATTTTCTGACTATATCAAGTGCCTTTTCATAGCTTTCCACATCACATATATTGTCCACTGTATGTGCATCAAGCCCCAGTATCACTTTGTTGCCGATGTCATGCGGTATACACCAGAAGCGCTCTGTCGGATAGTGCTTTCCTGCACTGATACCAAGCATGTTTATCTCAAGCGGTATGTCAAGCTCCTTAAGTGCCTTGCACATCCTCGTCATCTCCCATTCGTAGACGGAATCAAGTCCCTGATAATTTATTAAATCAGGATGTGCTAAATAGCTGTACATGCCTGTTTTCATGCCCTCTATAACAGTATCCACATACTCGCGTATACGGCTCTCATCATCTGTCGGTGTGCCTGTATACGGACCTGTCTGCTCTGATTTCATAAAATGCTGGCCCATTATCATATAATCACAGCCAAGCCTGTCAAACATAGCCTTCTGCTCCTTGAAAAACTCCGGTATGTACTCCGCCTCAAAGCCGACATAAAGCTTTATGTCGGATGCATACTCCTTCCCAAGCTCCCTGATGGCATACACATACTCCGGTGCCTGCTCCATCGTCATCCGGATGCCCGACACATAGCCATCCTTAAAGGGGCACGGCACATGGTCTGAAAAACCAAGCTCTGCAATACCCATTCTGATAGCCGCCTCTATATATTCTCGCTCGCTGCCATATGCATGCTGGCACCTATAGGTGTGCGTATGGTAGTTTGCCTTTAAAAATCCCGTCATTACTTAAAGCTCCAAAAATCTATCTCTTATTGCTGTTCAAACAGCTATTCAAATACTACAATTAAAATTGATTTTATCACTTTTTGTACTTTATTACAATCTCATATTTTTGGGACTTTTTTCTCTATGAAATATATATGCGTTATGTTATAATCCATTGATATATGATAGTCATAATAATTCTATCCACCACACAATCATAAATGAGGGGGCAAAATACCTTTTGACTCCAACATCTAATATGATACCAGTTCCAAAAAAAGATGACTCAGGACAGTTTTCCACTTCCCGGGTCATCTTTTTTATTATCTGATCTATCATCTTTTCTATAACCTTTTAAATCGGATCTACCATAATCTTCTTCATTTTCTTCTTTATGATCTTCTTCATTTTCTTCCTACAAACTTTTTTAAATAAAATTTGTAAAATATGTTCTTTTATATAAA
>OGXY01002457.1_pt1 | contig 10487 bp, 6 predicted proteins | sample 1576411 | NCBI WGS metagenome assembly OGXY01 (sample SAMEA3541498, study PRJEB24748) | human gut metagenome | biome: human gut; feature: human-associated habitat; material: faeces | place: China | collected 2012 | reverse complement strand
TAGCTCCGCTCAAACCCAAGATAGCGGGTGCCCCGGCGGCACCTCTTCCAACGTGATGACCTACCTTTCCAAGGGCGACGTTGCACTGTCCGTTGGCATGACCGCTGTTTCCACCGTGCTGGCTCCGTTCCTCACCCCGCTGCTCACCCTGCTGTACGCTGGCCAGCGTGTTGACGTGAACCCCATGAGCATGTTCATGTCCATCGTCAAGGTGGTGCTGGTGCCCATCGCACTGGGCTTTGTGGTCAATCACTTCTTCCATAAGTTCACCGAGGAAGCCGTCCGCGTGCTGCCTCTGGTCTCCACTACCGCCATCGTGCTGATCATCTGCGCCGTGGTCTCCGCCAACAGCGCCAAGATCATGACCAGCGGTCTGCTGATCCTTGTGGTGGTCATCCTGCACAATGTGCTGGGCTACCTCACCGGCTTTGGCGTGGGCAAGCTGCTCAAGCTGGACTCCACCAAGTGCCGCGCGATCTCCATCGAGGTGGGTATGCAGAACTCCGGCCTTGCAACCAGTCTGGCCGCCGCACACTTTGCACAGTATCCGCTGGCTACCATTCCCGGCGCTGTGTTCTCCGTGTGGCATAACATTTCCGGTGCGATCCTCGCCAACTTCTTTGCCCGCACAGCAGAGAAGAAGGATTGATCTTTCATAACACAACAAAGCCCCCGGCAGGCGCAAACCTGCCGGGGGCTTTGCTGTGCCTGCGGGCCGGACATCTGCAACAAAACCGGCACAAATTGTGCTTTTCACGCTGCTTTTAGGGCGATTCACGCAGGTTTGCTTCCAAAATGCGGTAAAGTGTGGGATAATCAAGATACTGTAATATATACCCCCTCCCCGTAAAAATGCGAGGGGAAAAAGGAGGTTGTACCATGAAACAAGGCAAACTTATCCGGCGTGCAGTATCGGCGGCGCTGGCCGGATGCATGATGTTCACCCTTTCCGCTCCGGCGCTGGCCGAAAGCACCGATGCGCTGATGCAGCTGAGCATGACTCGCCGCAGCGCCGTGAGCGTGCTGGACGCGGAGAACAGCGGAACGGATGCTAATGCGTCTGTTGCTACGAAGTATGGCATTACCATTGAAATCTATGGCAAAGGTGAGGTGGAAGTTGACAGCGATAATTGCAACAACATTCTTGGCTTCCTGAAGTATGATCCTAATGAGAAAAAACTGACCTTGCTGGATCCGAGTGCCGACGCAGTCAATTATCTGACCATCGATGCACCGAACACGGACGTGGTGCTGGAATCCACAAATATGATTGTGAATTTTAATCTGTTGATCGAAAACGCTCGTTCCGTGAAAGTTTCCAGCACTGGTAGTTGGGCACCGGTTTATGGAAAAGTGTTCATCTACTGTGCTTGCCCTGTTACCCTTGAGCACACGGGAGCAGGCATAAATCATGGAGTTGCAATTAGCGGAATTGAGTTTGCCGCTCCGGTAAGTGCGAGCGATTTTGTCTACTATACCAGCGATGCGCCTGATGCAACGCCGACGGATGCGGGCACTGGGACGATTCCGGCCAATACGGTAAATTACCTGCACATTGTGCCGAAAGTTTCCTATACGATTACCACGGCAGACGATGCCACCATCACCGTGGATGGTAAGGCAGTGACCTCGGTCCACGAGGGCGAAAAGGTCACCGTGACCGCAGCAGGCAGAGAAAACGCTGAGTTTACCGGCTGGACTGCTGAGGGCATCACGCTTACAAAGGAGCAGAAGGCGAACCCCACAGTCACCTTTACCATGCCGGGCAATAACGTGACTCTGACCCCGAATTACAATGTTGTACAGGATTATGGCATTGAGGTGGGCAGCGAGAACACTACACCAACCCGCGTTACCAGCAAAAACTGTAAAGACATTTTAAATAAGGGTGTGCTGAGTTATGACCCGACCACCCAAACGTTGAAGTCGAATGGCAAACTACCAAGGTCGCTTCAAAAAATCAACGCACCCGGCAAGGATATAAATCTGGATGGTAAAGATCAGATTGCTGTGGCTGCAAAGTTGATTGTAGTGGATGCACATAATGTAACGATCAGCAGCAATAAGTTTGCTGCGATTTTCGCCAGAGATGATACCAGCACAATCGACTGCACCGGTAAGGTGGATATCCGCAGCGGCGGAGACGTGGTTGTGAATGGAAATCTGAGTATTAACAATCTCGGTGATGTTGATCTTTATGCAAACGGCAATAGTATTTCGAATAAGGCTCTTACCATTACCAGCGGTGGTAACGTGACCATTGAGAGTACCGACGGTAGAGCAGCGAAAAACCTGACGATCAACAAGGCCGAGAATGTCACCATTACCATCAGTGATGACGAAAGAGCAGTCTCCGAAAATACCGACATCACCGCTTCCGGTACTGTGATCCTGAAAAACAATGCACCGGGCGGCCATGTGGGCACTGTTGACTTTACACAGGCAGACGGCAAAAAATACGTCTACTATACCAGCGAAGCCGAGGATGCAAAGCTGATCGACCCGCGCATCCATCCGCTCCCTGATACGGTAGAAAGCAGCTACCTGCGCATTGAGCCGAGGGAGACTTACTACAGCATTACCGTTGCGAACGGCACCGCGCAGGTGGGCGACGACACCACCGGCCGGATTACTACCGCCTTTGAGGGCGAAACGGTCACCGTCAAGGCCAAAGCACCCACCGATGAGGATGCCGCCAAGGGCGTGAAGTTCCACCACTGGAAGGTGGAAGAGGGAAGCACCGCCTTTACCCTGACCGATGGCAAGCTTGGCTCCAAGGAGGAAGCAGGCACCGAGGAAATCAGCTTTGATATGCCCAAAGGCGATGTGAAGCTGACCGCCGTTTACAGCATCCCCGCTTCCGTGCTGAGGAGTACCGTTACTGTTACGGGCGGCACGGCAAAGTCCACTCTGGGCGAGGGCAGCGATATCCCCGCAGAGATCGGCACCACGGTGGAGATCACAGCTACCCCGTATGATGCCGAGAAATACCCCGGCATGGAGTTCGTGGAATGGGAGATCAAGTACCCCGATAGCTTCTACGAGAAATTCCCCGATGGCATTCCGGAAAATCTGCAGCTCAAGCTGGACAATGCCAAGAGCGCGACCACGACGTTTGAGATGCCCGTTTACCCGGTCAAACTGATCGCCCACTGGTCGGCCAGCGCGGTGGCCGGACCGGACGAACCTATTGATGAAGACTTCGGCGTAGAACCTGCACCCATGGATACCACGGGCGGTGCAATTGCCGCCGTGGCCGTTGGCGGTGCAGCCATCTGGGGCGGCTACGAGATCGCCACCCGCGTGATCCTGAACGACCTGCTGCCTGCGGGCGCGGCCATCCCGGCAAACCGCGGCCAGCTGGCACTGCTCATCTGGACTGAGAAGGGCAAGCCCGAACCCGCCGCACAGCCCGCGTTTGCGGATGTGGCCGACGCTGACATGGCAAAGGCCGCACAGTGGTGCGTGGAGCAGGGTCTGCTGGATGCACGGGAAGGCAAGTTTGAATCGGACGGCTGGATGCCCAAGTTCAAGACCATTGAGATCTGGAACAAGGCGTTCCCCAAAAAGTAACCTCTGAGCGCTTCCTCCGTAAAGCCTCAGAATGACAGATCCCCCCGATACCGGATACCCGGTATCGGGGGGATTTTTTGCGCAGGCACGCGTGGCATTGGCGGTGGCAATCATCTCCGACATTTCAATGATCCAGTGACCTTGCAGTTTGCGCGAAACAAAAATACTCCGGCAACTTTCTGACCAAGAGAAAGTTACCGGAGTATTCCGCTTTACTTATTTGTTTTTACCAGCAGTGCCTGATACGGCTCCAGTTCCACATCCGCCAGCCAGACGGAAGTGCCCTCCGGGGTGTGATACTCGCCGCCCAGAGCGTCCAGACTGGCCCCTGCCGGGTACTCGGTAAAGTTGAACAGCCCCACCAGCGTTTCCTCACCGCGCTTGCGTACCAGCGCCAGCACACCGGGGTTGTGGCTGTCCCAAGTTGTTACCCACGCATCCGGGGCAAAGCAGGGGTCTGCACGCATTTGGCGCAGCTGCTCCATGCCCTGCCACAACTGGTTTTGCAGCGTGCCCTTCCGGGTGCGCTGCTTTGCGTCCTCCCAGTTGAATTTGCTGCGGTGCAGATTGCGGCTGTCCTCCACACGGTCAGGATCGTCTTTGTAGTCCCAGCCGTTGCGCTGGGCGATCTCGTCCCCGCAGTTCAGCATGGGGAAGCCCTGCAAAAACGCCATAGCAGTGTGCAGCAGCAGGTCACGCTTTACGGCGTAGTCCAGTGCGGTTTTATCGTCCTTTTCCAGTGCCTGCTCGATACCGCACAGGCTGGCGGTGGTGCCGCAGCTTCGGGCATCGCCGGTGGCGGGGTCGTAGTTGTACAGCTCACCCTTTGCCCAGCTGCCGGGGAAATTGCCCTCATAGAAATGGTACAGATATTCTTTATGTTTCTGCGGGTCAATGCCAAGCCGTTTCTCCACCGCCTCGTCCAGACCCCAGCCGATATCATCGTGGCAGCGCAGATAGTTCACGAACCAGCAGTTGTCCGGCAGGGCATGGAGGGCATCCAGCTGCGCCTTCAGCAGCCGGGTATCCCGGCTGGCAAGGGCACCCCACAGGGTGACCATGGTGGACACGTTGTAGAGCATGTGGCATTCCGGCTTTTCCGGGGTGCCGAAGTACGCCGCCAGCTCCTTGGGAGCCATGACCACCTCGCCCTTGAGGATGACCGCCGGGCAGACGCATTCCAATACCATGCGCAGCATCCGCACGATGGTGTGCACCTGCGGCAGATTGCGGCAGGTAGTGCCCAGCTGCTTCCAGATATAGGGTACGGCATCAATGCGGAACACCTCTACGCCGAGATTTGCCAGATGCAGAATGCTCTTGGTCATGTCCACGAACACCGCCGGGTTTGCGTAGTTCAGGTCCCACTGGTAGTCGTGGAAGGTGGTCAGCACCCACTTGTGCATTTCTTCACACCATGTAAAGTTGCCGGGCGCGGTGTTGGGGAACACCTGAGGCACCGTCTGCTCGTACTGGTCGGGGATGGTGCGGTCCTCGTAGAGGTGGTAATAGGCCTGAAACCACGGGTCGCCTGCCTTTGCCGCCATCGCCCAGCGGTGGGTGCTGGCGGTGTGGTTCATGACAAAATCCAGACACAGGCTGATGCCGGCCTTGCGCAGCTCCCGGGTTAGGTTTTCCAGGTCTTTGTTGGTGCCAAGGGCCGGGTCTACGGTGTCGAAATCCTCCACCGCATAGCCGCCGTCGTTGTGAGGGTGGGGCATCTGCAGCAGGGGCATCAGGTGCAGATAGGTCAGCTTCTGCTCCTTGAGGTAGGGCAGCTTCTTTGCCAGTTCTTTCAGGTTTCCGGCAAAGAGGTCGGTGTACATGGTCATGCCGAACATATTGCCCCGCTTGTACCACTCCGGGTCGGCAGAGCGTGCCTTGTCCAGTGCTTTCAGCTCGGCGCTGCGGGCGTTGTAGGCTTCTGCCATCTCCCGCTCCAGAACTTCCAGCCCTTCCCGGTTGTGGTACAGTTCCATGAACAGCCATTCCAGCTCGTCCTTGTGCTTGGCAAACCGGGACGCAAATTCCTGTTTTGCTGCCATGGTTCAGCCCTCCACTTCTGCAAGGGTGGGCATGGCGGGGATGGCGCCATGCCGGCTGGTGGTGATGCTGGCGGCCTTGTTGGCAAAGGCCAGAATGCCTTCCAGCTTGTCCACCGTCAGGGTGTTCAGCTCCTCCTTGCAGAGCTTGGACAGAGCCGCCCCAAAGAAGGTATCGCCTGCGCCGTTGGTGTCGCCTACCTTGCAGGGAACGCCTGCCACATGGCCGGTCTTCTCCCCAAAGCGGTAGAATACGCCGTTTGCACCCAAGGTGACAAAAATCAGCCGGATGCCGTTCTGTGCCAGTTGTGCCGTGCCGCTTTCGCAGTCAGTGGTGCCGGTGAGCAGGGGAAGTTCTTCATCGGACACCTTCAGGATATCCACCAGTGGCAGGGGAGCTTTCATCTGGGCAATGGCATCCTCTTTGTTTTTCCAGAGGTTTGCACGGTAATTCGGGTCATAAGTAATGACAGCACCCAGCTTTTTGGCGCGGGCAGCAGCGTCCAGCGTGGCAGTGCGGGAGGGGTCAGCGGTCAGGCTGACAGAGCCGAAGTGGACGATTTTGGCAGCTTTCAGAGCCTCATCCGAAATGTCCTCCTTGCACAGCATCACGTCAGCGTTGGCACTGCGGTAGAAGCTGAAATCCCGCTCGCCGGTGGCATCCACCGAGACCACCGCCATGGTGGTGGGGTGGTCTGCATCCACCGCCATGCCGGAAACGTCCACTTTGTTTTCTGCCAGAACCTCTTTCAGGTAGCGGCCAAAAGCATCCGCACCCACCTTGCCGATAAAGGCGGTCTGTGCGCCCAGTCTGGAAGCAGCCACAGCCAGATTGGCCGGTGCACCGCCGGGGTTTGCGGCAAACTGAGGAATGCCGCGCGCATCCTTGCCGGTCTGGGTCAGGTCGATCAAAACTTCACCAATCGTTAAAATGTCCATGCGTTTTCTCCTTATTTTTATCCTATAAGCTAAAACCCAACGGTCACCGCTGGAACAGATAATGAATGTAAGCGGCTGCACGCTCCAGGTGCGGTGCATTCTGCACTACCCCAAGATAGACCCTGCCAGAAAAACCTGCCTGCCTGACAAACGGCGTGTCCGAAATATCCAGCACGGTCCCACCGGCGTTCAGACCCGACAGTGCATGGAAAGACGCATCCAGTGTCCGCAGATCGAGAAAATAATCCTCTGCCAACAGTCGATCCCGTGCATATTCGTCCATCAGAACAACATCTAACCGCTGGGCACTGACTGCACCCAGCAGCTTTATCTCCGAAGCATATACATACTGCTCCTCTGCGCGTTCGCTTTCGCTGAGCAGCAAGCCGGACAGCAGATCGACCTGTTGCTTTTTGGTCAGACCCTGCGCCTCGGCAAAGCCGGTGGTAAGCTGTTCCGTCAGATCAGACCCGGCAGTGATATTTACCAGACCAAGGTAAAGCACATCCTCTTTTTTCGTCACATGACGGTAGGCTGTATACCCGAGGATATAGACGACGATGAGCACGATCGCAATGGGCAGCTTGTAATATGCCCAGATGTGCTCCCACTTTTTGCGCCCATGGAGGGAGCGGAGCGTATCCCGGTCAGTTTTTGTCATGGTCGGATTCCTCATGTACTGCATCAGGGTCTCCACCGATCTGATAGAGGATCCGAAGCATCAGAAAGGAGCAGAGCATGGCGCACAAGCCCATGCCCAGCAGGAATGCAGGCGTGAACACAAACACAATGACGTACCCCATGATGCCATAGATCGCCGCCATCAGCAGGGTGCAAAACAGATACCGGACACCCACGAGAAACGCTGTTTTCAGGATGCCGAAGGTGGTGTTTTCAAACCGTGCCAGCAGAGGAAAGGCATACAGCAGAACGATGCCGTACAGAACTGCCGCACCAATAAGCACTGCAGTGAGCAGCGTCCAGAAAATGTTTTCGCTCCACATTCGGCGCAGCACAAAGCCATCCGCAGCCAGGAAACTGCCGACTGTCAGCAGGATAAGCCAGAGTTTTGTGGCAGGCTTAAAATTTTCCCGGAACGCCTTAAAAAACATCCGGGTCAGACCATCGTCCCGATCTTCCGCCATTTTGAGCGTGACGTAGAACAATGCGGTCGTAGAAGCTCCTATGGTAACGATGGGCAGGCTGCACACGAGCCATAAGATGTTCAGGTAAGCACTGTAAGTCAATTTCGTCAGCACAGCAAACAGCGGCTTGTCCGTATTGCACAGGTCACGCATGGGGGTTCTCCTTTCGCTCAATCTCCTGTGGATTCGCGCAGGATCAGGTTGGTTTCCGTATAGACGGTGCGATAGTTCAGCGATGGCTCTTCGATGCGGGTCATAAGCAGATTGGCAGCGGTGTAGCCCATGATCTGTCCATGGATATGGATCGAAGTCAGATGGGGGGCAAAGTAGGAAGCCTCCTGACTGTCATCGAAGCCGCAGACCCAGATATCATCGGGAACCGAATACCCCAGCTCATTCAATGCCTTGACCAGATCCATGGCAACAAAGTCATTGGCGCAGACAAAGGCATCCGGCATCGTTTTGAACCGACGTATGGTTTCGTACAGGGATACCGGATAGTTCTGCTGTCCAGATGGCATCGCACAGGTGCTCAGGCCTTCTGTCAGACCAAAGTACTCCACTGCATCCTTATAAGCCATATAACGCTCAAAGAAGGACTGACAGTGGTTTTTATCCCCCGCAAAGCTGATGCGTTTTTTGCCGCGCTGGACCATGTGAGCCACCGCATTCTGGACCTCAATGCGGTTTTCCATATAAAGGCGGTCGGCTTTAAGGGGAGGACGCATATCCATCACAGGGGTGTCTACAAACAGCAGCGGAACATCCAGATCGCACAGCATCTGTGCATAGTCATAGTCGAATACTTCAATGCAGATGATGCCGGCTGTGCGCTCGATATTGAGAGAAGATGGAAGCTTTTTCTCTTTCAGCTCTATGGGAGAAATGCGATGAATGGTCGTGCAGCTATGCAGATGCTCGATTTCCGACTGGAAACGATCCAGCATCATGGAGGAAAAGTGAGAGCTGCTCAGAAACTGGGTCGTCAGCATGGCGATCTCCCGTTTGTCACTCGGCAGAATGGAATGCTCTGCTGCTTTTGCAGTGTCTTCCTGAAACAGCGGCAGATAGGCAAACTGCTTATAGCCCATTTCGGCGGCTTTGCGCAGGATCTTCTCCCGTGTGGCATCTGCCAGCACACCGGTGTTGTTGATGGCCTTTGAAACTGTGTTGCGGGAAAGCTGCAGTTCGTTTGCAATATCCTGAATGGTGACTTTGGTTGCCATAAGTCATCCTCTTCCTTTTATAAATAAAGTCTGGTGACGGATCTTATTCTTTGCGACTCCAGTATAGTGCAAATGCACAAATTAGTCAAATGCAAAAATGCAAATCATCATTTTGCATATTTGCGCACTTTTGGATTTGTGCATCTGTACAAATCCACAATAATTTTTGATGTATACCATGAATTATCGTTGACATTCGCTTGCGTGAGTGGTATAAATGAATTACAGAGTTTTACATTTGCACAAACGAAGTGAAAAACGTAAAATTCAAAGGTGCAAATGTAAAACACAAATCAAACGGCAAGCAAATCAAAAAGGAGGAGAATGATTCATGAAAGCAAAGACGGCCTCGCCGGAAACGGCTGTGCTGACAGCAGAACGCAAGCTGCACAACACATGGGTCTACATCAAACGGCATTGGCAGCTTTACCTGTTGTTCCTGCTGCCTGCCGTGGCGCTGACGCTGGTGTTCAAGTACGCTCCCATGGGCGGTGTGCTGATCGCGTTCCAGAAGTACAATCCCTTCAAGGGCATCTGGGGCAGCGAGTGGGTAGGCTTCAAAAACTTTACCCGCTTCATGTCCTCGCCGGACTTCCAGCGCTATCTGATCAACACCCTGAAGCTGAGCGTCTACGGTCTGCTGTGGGGCTTCCCGATCCCCATCCTGCTGGCATTCCTGCTCAACCGTATCGAGAGCAAGAAGATCAAGCAGAAGGTGCAGCTGGTGCTGTATATGCCCAACTTCATCTCGGTCATCGTGCTGTGCGGCATCGTCCGAGTGCTGCTGAGTGTCACCGGTCCGGTGAACGGCCTGCTTCACACCAGCATCAACTTCATGACGCTGCCGGAAGCGTTCCGCCCCATCTACATCATCAGCGGCATCTGGCAGGGTGCCGGCTGGGCATCCATCATGTACACCGCATCCCTTTCTAACGCCAGCAAAGATCTGAAGGAAGCTGCGATGATCGACGGCGCAAACCTGATCCAGCAGATTATGACGGTGGAGTGGCCCGCCATTAAGGATATGGTCGTTATTCAGTTTATCCTGCAGGCAGGCAACATCATGAGCATCGGTTTTGAAAAAGCCTATGCCCTGCTGACTCTGGCGCAGGGTGAGTTCCAGGCCGATACTGCCGTTGCTGGTTTGCAGGCAGCTTATGCTCGCGACGAAAACGACGAGTTCGTGAAAGCGACCGTTATTCGTGCAGAAGGTCAGCCAGATGCGGCAATGGAAGACGGCGATGCGCTGATTTTCATGAACTTCCGTGCTGACCGCGCGCGCGAAATCACTCGTGCATTCGTAAACGCAGATTTCGACGGCTTCGCGCGTAAGAAAGTGGTTAACGTCGATTTCGTGATGCTGACCGAATACGCCGCTGACATCAAAACTGCGGTTGCTTACCCACCCGCTTCCCTGGTTAACACCTTCGGCGAGTGGATGGCGAAAAACGACAAAACTCAGTTGCGTATTTCCGAAACCGAAAAATATGCCCACGTTACTTTCTTCTTCAACGGTGGCGTAGAAGAGTCGTTCAAAGGCGAAGATCGCATTCTGATCAACT
>OGXY01002452.1_pt1 | contig 10505 bp, 9 predicted proteins | sample 1576411 | NCBI WGS metagenome assembly OGXY01 (sample SAMEA3541498, study PRJEB24748) | human gut metagenome | biome: human gut; feature: human-associated habitat; material: faeces | place: China | collected 2012 | reverse complement strand
CTGAAAATTCCGTACGATACAGTTCTGGCAGCAGATTTTGCCGATTTGGAATGCGAAGCATCGGCAAAATCCCGTTACTGGGCACACATGTGTGAACAGTTCGGGCAGCAGCTTTTCTCGGCAAAATAATAGACAGAACCAGCCGGAAAATGATATAATTGTAGATACTTTGAATCGCAGAATCAGGTTATAGATCCGGCAGCATCCTGCAGTGCGTCCGGGGGAAAACCAAAAGAAAACAGTTGACATTTACAGCCGGATCCGCTATGATAGAGCTAAGTTTAGAACATTTGTTCGTGATTGGCCGCGGAGCGGCGTTTTGGAGGGAAAGATGAATAAAGAAGACAAGCTGAAAGCATTGGATGCTGCGTTGACACAGATTGAGAAAGCATACGGAAAAGGCTCAGTGATGAAGCTGGGTGATTCTGGTGCGAATATGAATATAGAGACGATTCCGACCGGCTCTCTGAGCCTGGATATTGCACTGGGACTGGGCGGTGTTCCGAAGGGACGAATCATCGAGGTATACGGACCTGAGTCCAGTGGTAAGACGACGGTTGCCCTGCATATGGTGGCAGAAGTACAGAAGAGAGGCGGTATCGCTGGATTTATCGATGCAGAGCACGCACTCGATCCGGCATATGCGAAGAAGATCGGTGTTGATATCGATAATTTGTATATCTCCCAGCCGGACAACGGCGAGCAGGCGCTTGAGATTACCGAGACGATGGTGCGCTCCGGTGCGGTAGATATTATTATCGTGGACTCTGTTGCGGCACTCGTTCCGAAAGCGGAAATTGACGGCGATATGGGAGATTCCCATGTCGGTCTTCAGGCGCGTCTGATGTCACAGGCATTAAGAAAGCTGACACCGGTTGTCAGCAAGAATAACTGCGTGGTTATCTTTATTAACCAGCTGCGTGAAAAAGTAGGTGTTATGTTCGGTAACCCGGAAACAACAACCGGCGGTCGTGCGTTAAAGTTCTACGCTTCTGTCAGAATGGATGTCAGAAGAATCGAAACTTTAAAGCAGGGCGGTGAAGTAATCGGTAACCGTACAAGAGTCAAGGTTGTAAAGAATAAGGTTGCGCCGCCGTTTAAGGAAGCAGAATTTGATATTATGTTTGGCAAGGGTATTTCTGCTGTCGGAGATATTCTCGATCTGGCAGCGAATGTCGGCATTGTACAAAAAAGCGGTGCGTGGTTTGCTTACAATGAGAACAAGATCGGACAGGGTCGTGAGAACGCAAAGCAGTTCTTAACAGAACATCCGGATATGCTGGCAGAGATTGACGAAAAGGTACGAGCTCACTACGGCATTGGTGAAGAAAATGAGGAAGCCGAAGCAGAAGATAAAAAAGAAAAAGCAGGAAAGTCTGCTAAATCTGCGGAACCGGAAGCTTAAAGCTGTTTCTGAATGAAAGCGGACAATCACGACGGCAGATGAGATGCCGTTTTACAGCAGGCTGTCCAGGATCAAAGTAAGGATTAGAACATGGAACAGATTGTAACGAAGATAGAAGAACTTTCGGGAAGGCGCAGGCTGGTCTATATCAATGGGGAACAGGCATTTGCGCTTTACAGTACGGAAGTACGCAGGTACGGCATTGCAGAGGGAAAAGCGCTTGCACAGGAAGACCTTGAACAGCTCCGCACAGAGCTTCTGGATAAAAGGGCTGTCAAGCGTGCAATGTATCTGCTACAGGCAAAGGACTATACAGAAAAAGAGCTGACGGAAAAACTGCAAAAGGACTTTTATCCGCAGGAATCTGTTGAGGGTGCGCTTGCCTATGTCAGGCATTTTGGATATCTGAGTGACGAGCGGTTTGCACAGATGTATGTTCAGTTTAAGGGTCAGAAAAAAAGCAGAAAACAGATTGAGTTGTTTTTGCAGAAAAAAGGAATTTCAAGAGAACTGATTGATCAGGTATGTGAGGAGTATTACGGACAGAACGAAGATTCTGAACTGGAGCAGATTCTTGTTCAGATGCGCAGGAAGGTGGCAGGAAAGCTGCCGCTTTCCTATGAAGAAAAGATGAAACTGATGGGCAGTTTTTACAGAAAAGGCTTTCAGTCTGACAGTATCAAAAAGGCACTTGATATTGTGGTTAGTGAGTGCGAACATGACTAGTTTTTCTTGACAAGGAATTGAAATAAGTATAATATTATTATATTGTATGTTTGTACAATGAAAACTTAATAAGGAGGTGCTCCTGTGTCGTCAGTTATTATCACGATGATTGCTACATTAGTGATTGTTGCACCTATTACATGGCTTGTGTCATCTTCCGTACAGAAGAAGATTCACAATACAACCATTGGCAATGCCAATGACAAGGCCAGAGAGATAATAGATGAAGCTTTAAAGACAGCTGAGACCAAAAAGAAAGAGTCGCTTTTAGAGATTAAGGAGGAGTCGTTAAAGACCCGTAATGAACTCGAAAAAGAAACGAAAGAAAGACGTGCTGAAATACAGCGTTATGAAAGACGTGTCCTTTCTAAAGAAGAAACTCTTGATAAGAAGATTGAAGCCGTTGAGAAGCGTGACATGAGCATTACCAAGAAAGAAGAAGAACTTGGTAAGATGAAGCAGAAGGTTGATGAACTTGAGCAGAAGAGACAGCAGGAACTAGAAAGAATCTCAGGACTTACCTCCGAACAGGCAAAAGAATATCTATTAAAGACTGTTGAAGATGAAGTGAAACATGATACTGCCGTAATGGTTAAGACATTAGAGAGCAGAGCGAAGGAGGAAGCAGATAAGAAAGCGAAGGAGTATGTTGTATCAGCAATTCAGAGATGTGCTGCTGACCATGTAGCAGAAACGACGATTTCAGTTGTCCAGCTTCCAAATGATGAAATGAAAGGCCGTATTATTGGTAGAGAGGGACGTAATATCCGTACTCTTGAAACATTAACAGGTGTAGAACTGATTATTGATGATACACCGGAGGCCGTTGTTTTATCAGGGTTTGATCCAATCAGACGAGAAGTTGCAAGAATTGCACTTGAAAAGCTGATTCTTGACGGACGTATTCATCCGGCAAGAATTGAAGAAATGGTTGAGAAAGCCCAGAAAGAAGTAGAAGTATTAATTAAAGAAGAAGGTGAAGCAGCAACCCTTGAGGTTGGCGTTCATGGCATTCATCCGGAGTTGGTAAGATTACTTGGACGGATGCGTTTTAGAACAAGCTATGGTCAGAATGCGTTAAAGCATTCAATTGAAGTTGCACAGCTTTCAGGACTGTTAGCTGGTGAGGTTGGCGTGGATATTAAGCTGGCAAAGCGCGCAGGCTTATTACATGACATCGGTAAATCAGTTGACCATGAAATGGAAGGCTCACATATTCAGATTGGTGTGGATTTATGTAAGAAGTACAAGGAATCCCCAATCGTAATTAATGCAGTAGAAGCACATCATGGTGACGTTGAGCCGGAAAGCTTAATTGCTTGTATTGTACAGGCTGCTGATACAATTTCAGCCGCAAGACCTGGTGCAAGACGAGAAACGTTAGAAACTTATACAAACAGACTTAAACAATTAGAAGATATTACCAATTCCTTCAAGGGAGTTGAAAAATCATTTGCCATTCAGGCGGGTAGAGAGATTCGTGTTATGGTTGTTCCTGAAGTCGTTAGCGACTCAGATATGGTACTTATGGCGAGAGATATTTCGAAGCAGATTGAAACGCAGATGGAATATCCTGGACAGATTAAGGTTAGTGTAATCAGAGAGTCCAGAGCCGTTGGCTACGCAAAGTAATTACGATAAAGTTCATGAAACAGACCGTTGTCTTAACAATGCAGATTGTTAGGACACGGTCTTTTTTTGTTGTTCAGGAAATTATGGATTTTTTAAGGTATGCTGCATTATAAAACGCAGTGTGTTTTACAAAAAAATTTACAAAAATTTTAAAAAAATAAACATTTTATAACATAATATGGTATAATTTTACTAAGTTCCAGCCGGAACAAAAAAATATAAAGGGGCGAATATGTATGATGAAATCAATAGGCGCAAAAATTAGTTATGTGTTGCTGCTGGTATTTCTGGTTTGTTGTGTTGGAATGATTATTGTAAATTCCAAGATTAACGGTATGGGAACAATTACAAATGAAATCAGTCAGAAATACCTTACAAGTATTGAAGAAGTGGATGCTATTTCTAAGAATGTAGTCAGTCTTCAGTCACAGATGCTGGAATATCTGATTGACGATGACACGCAGAAATCCACAACGATGAGTAATATCACCAAAACCCAGGGTGCAGTTGTGACTTCCCTGCAGAATTTAAAGGGAAATGCAACAACTGACCGAGCGGGAGAAACGGTAAACAAGCTGGAGCAGTCATATAATACGTACAATACCCAGTACAATGATGTTTTAAAACAGATTCAAAATGGAAGCATTACAGACAAAACAGGGGTAAACAGTAAGTTAAGCAAACTCTACGGTAGTCTGGAAATATCCATTCACTCAGTGGAGGTGCAGAATACGGTCAATACAATCCGGGCACAGAAGGCGCTGAGTAATAATATGACAATCAGCAGGATTACATTTGTAACAGTCGGTGTGCTTCTGGTAGTATCACTGATTCTTGGTATTTTAACAGCCGGATATACTATTATCCGCCCGGCAAAGATTGCAACCGGGGAGCTTAAAGGTATTATTGCGGGAATTGAAGCACAGGATGGCGATTTGACAGCAAGAGTTTCACAGAAATCATCGGATGAAGTCGGACAGCTGGTTGCAGGAGTCAATCAGTTTATCGGTGTGCTTCATGGCATTATTGCAGAAATGAAAAATGATGCGGTTGAAATGAAAAACAGTGTCAATGCGGTTTACGGACAGATTTCAACTGCGGATGGAAACGTTATGGATGTATCGGCGACTATGGAACAGCTGACAGCCGGTATGGCAGAAATGGCAATGGCCGCAGAACACATCAGTGAGCAGGCAGACTTTATCAGTGATAGTATGGAAAAGATTGCACATCAGGCAGGTGATGGTTCTGCAATTGCAAAAGATATTAAGGGTAAAGCGGTTAAATTAAAAGAAGAGGGAATTGCAAGTAAAGAAAATACAAGTAAAATGGCAGATGAAATCAGAAATTCTGTCAGAGATTCTTTGGACAGAAGCAAGGGCGTTGAAAAGATTAATGATCTGACAGATAATATTTTAAGTATTTCAAGCCAGACCAATCTTTTAGCGCTAAATGCTTCGATAGAGGCGGCACGTGCCGGAGAAGCCGGAAAAGGTTTTGCAGTCGTTGCAGATGAAATCAGAGTACTTGCGGATTCCAGCAGAAGTACAGCAAATGATATTCAGGCAATCAGCAACGAGGTGACCAATTCCGTTGCAGAGCTTGCCGACAATGCCAATAGGATGATTGATTTTATCGTAGAGGTTGTTATGCCGGATTATGATAAACTGGTCAATATTGGTGAACAGTACAATCAGGACGCAGGAAATTTTGATGATATTATGCGCGGATTTACAGATAAGGCAGTAGAATTAAAACAGGCAACGGAAGAAGTGGCAAAGTTAATCCGTGGAATGTCTTCTACAATTAATGAAAACTCCGACGGTATTGCAGCTGTTTCTAATAATACGGTTGGTCTGACAGAGGGTATCAGTCAGATTAAAGAAGAAATGTCACAGACTGAATCTGTGTCAGAACGGCTGGAAAATACGGTAGGACGTTTTACAAGAATATAATGGAGGCGGGAACAGTATGAGAAAGAAAGTCTTATTTATTGGAATGCTGGTGACATTGTTATTTGCATTTTCAGGCTGCGGTACAAAAAATGAAGGTGTTGTCACTCTGATTATGTCAGATGTGCAGGAAGGCGACCACCCGACGGCACAGGCGTGTGACAAATTTGCAGAGCTCGTTAAGAAAAGAACAAACGGAAAAGTTGTCATAGAAGTTTATCATGGTTCAACACTTGGTACGGAAGCGGAACAGATAGCACAGGCAACCGTGGGGGGAATTGATTTTGTCAGAGTATCATCACCGGTGGCAGCATATTATGATGATATCAAGGCGTTTCAGGCATTGTATCTGTACAGCAGTGAAGACGATATGTGGAAGGTGCTGGACGGAGAAATCGGAAATGAATTTTTAAAGGCGCAGCAGTTAAAGGACAACGGTCTGGAAGGTTTGTGCTGGGTATCCGGTGGTTCAAGAAATTTTTATAATAATGTAAGACCGATTACAAGTCCGGAGGATCTGGCAGGACTGACACTGCGTGTTAATACAGATTCGATGTTTGCGTTTTTGGAAAGCTGTGGTGCAAAGGGCATCAATGTATCTTATAATGATATTTATAACTCCATTGAAGCCGGAACGATTGACGGTGCGGAAAATAACTGGCCGTCCTATATTTCAACGGGACATTATAAAGTGGCACCATATATTACGGTTGATGAGCATACAAGAATCCCGGAAATGATTGTGGCATCAACGGAATCTATGAACAAGCTTACTTCCGAGCAGCAGCAGATTGTCAGAGAGTGCGCACAGGAAGCAGGACAGCTTCAGCGTAAATGGATGCAGGAATATGATGAAAAAGCAATTAAAGCTGCAGAGGATGCTGGCTGTACGATTACATATTTAACAAAGGAACAGTCCGCAAAATTCCAAAGCGTTGCAGAGCCAATCAATGAAAAGGTCAGCGCAAAATATATGACCATTATCAGAAAAATTAAGGCGGCGCAGTAAAATTTGCGGTAGTCTGAAAAACAGAAAGTAAAAGCTGTGTGATCCGGTAAAACGGAAGACACAGCTTTTTTATTTTATAAGGCACATTTGAAAGTTGTATTATAAAAAGTTGTAATAAAATCTTTTTACAGAAGAAAGTAAATTAAATGGATAAGAACACTTCAGATAAAAAGGCAGATAAGAATAATATCATTAATAATATAAATCGAAATAAAGAAATGACTTAATAAAATAAGTTTAAAACAGAAAAAAGTTCAAATAAATAACAATAAGCTTGCTTTTTTGCCGGAAACATTGTATGATAATGCAAGCTACAGAAAAATAAGCAATGAACTAGGAGGATTTTATGCAGTACAGTGAAATGAGCAAAGAAGAATTATTAACCTTACAGGCTGAGTTAAACCAGCAGTATGCAGAAGCAAAAGCAAAGGGATTAAATCTTGATATGTCAAGAGGTAAGCCGTCTGCAACACAGCTGAATGTATCTTTGGGTCTGTTAGATGCAATTAACGCTTCTTCTGATTTAAAGGCAGAAAACGGAACGGACTGTAGAAATTATGGTGTATTAGACGGAATTCCGGAAGCTAAAAAGCTGATGGCAGATATGATGGGCACCACTCCTGAGCATATTATTGTTTATGGTAATGCAAGTCTGAATATTATGTACGATCAGGTATCAAGAGCTTACACACACGGTATTTTAGGAAACACACCTTGGGGCAGGCTTGACAAGGTGAAGTTCTTATGTCCGGTACCGGGATATGACAGACATTTTGCAATCACAGAACATTTTGGTATTGAAATGATTAACATTCCAATGTCAGAATCCGGTCCGGACATGGATATGGTAGAACAGTATGTAAACAACGATGAAACCGTAAAGGGTATCTGGTGTGTTCCAAAGTATTCAAATCCACAAGGCTTTACTTATTCAGACGAAACCGTAAAGCGTTTTGCAAACTTAAAGCCGGCAGCAAAGGACTTCAGAATTTTCTGGGATAACGCTTATGTGATTCATCATTTATACGATGACAAGCAGGATGAAATCTTAGACATCATTTCTGAATGTGAAAAAGCAGGAAATCCGGATATGGTATTTGAATTTGCATCCACTTCAAAGGTCAGCTTCCCGGGTTCAGGTATTGCGGCACTGGCTTCATCAGAAGCAAATCTTGCAGACATTAAGAAGTCACTGACAATCCAGACAATCGGATATGATAAGTTAAACCAGTTACGTCATGTAAGATATTTTAAGGATATCAACGGTTTAAAGGAACATATGAGAAAGCATGCAGAACAGATGCGTCCAAAGTTTGAAGCGGTACTGGAAGTGTTAAATACAGAACTTGGCGGACTGGGTATCGGTTCATGGTACGCACCAAGAGGCGGTTACTTCATTTCATTTGATGCAATGGAAGGCTGCGCGAAGGAAATCGTTGCAAAGTGTAAGGAAGCCGGTGTAAAGCTTACAAATGCCGGTGCAACATTCCCTTACAGAAAAGACCCGAAAGACAGCAATATCAGAATTGCACCGTCATTCCCAACACCGGAAGAGATGGCACAGGCAGCTGATTTATTTGTTCTTTGTGTAAAACTGGTAAGCGTAGAGAAGCTTCTTGCAAAATAATTACAGAAATTGATATAATAAAAGGGCGGTCGCACAAAGAAGGATTTGCATAAAAATGCAGATGTTTGGAAATGTGCGAAAGCCCTTTTATAGTTATATCATTTACAGCACAAATATATGCGGAGATGGAGGAAGAAAAATGGCACAGTTTGGATTTATTGGAATGGGAAATATGGGATATGCGATGTTAAACGGCGTACTTGGAGAATTTGCACCGGGACAGATTATATTTACGACACCGCACAAAGAAAAATGTGAAAAAATCAGCGCACAGACCGGTGTAAAATATGCCGAGAGCAATGCAGAATGTGCAAATAACGCAAAGTATATTATTCTAGCCGTTAAGCCGCAGATGTATGATGTGGTTTTAAAAAATATTGAAAATGTGATTACATCGGAAAAGGTTATTATCTCTATCGCACCGGGTATTACGATTGACAGCATTAAGGGGAAATTAGGCGGCAGTGTGCGTGTTGTCAGAGCCATGCCGAATACACCGGCGCTGGTAGGCGAAGGAATGACAGGCATCAGCTATAATAAAGAAGAATTTACAATCGAAGAACGCGACACGATAGAACAGTTCTTTCAGTCCTTCGGTGAAGTAGTTACCGTGCCGGAGCATTTAATGAGTGCTGTTGTATGTGCAAGCGGCAGTTCACCGGCATATGTGTATATGTTTATTGAAGCACTGGCAGACAGTGTTGTAAAATACGGCATCCCAAGACAGGACGCTTATAAGCTGGCGGCACAGACACTTTTAGGTTCAGCCAAAATGGTATTACAGACTGGAGACCATCCGGGCAAATTAAAAGATAACGTATGCTCACCGGCAGGAACAACCATCGAGGCTGTACGTGTACTTGAGAAACTTGGGGCACTGGAAGAATACGGATTTAGAAATGCCGTGATAAAGGCAACGGATAAGTGCTATGAGGCATGTACGAAAATAAAATAGATCAAAAATGGAGAATTGTATGGAACATATTGAAAGAGTTCAGAGAGAATTAAAATACAAAGGCACAATTTTATCCATGTATGCGGATACGATTAAAGTGCCAAACGGCAATACGGCGGTCTGGGATTTTATAGGACATCAGGGGGCAGCGGCAGTTGTGCCGGTCACAGATGACGGTAAAAATTTAATGGTAAGACAGTACCGCAATTCGGTAGACCGTTATACACTGGAAATTCCGGCGGGCGGATTAAACAGCAAGGACGAACCGACGATTGAAGCAGCTGCAAGAGAACTGGAAGAAGAAACAGGATATGCTTCAGAGCATTTAGAACCACTGATTTCAATTGTTACGGCAATTGCCTTCTGTGACGAGGTCATTGACATTTATCTGGCAACCGGTTTAAAAAAGACACAGCAGCATTTAGATGAAGATGAGTATATTGATGTCTATGCGTATACACCACAGGAACTTGCCGATATGATTTACAGCGGCAAGATTCAGGATTCTAAAACAGTTGCGGCGATTATGGCATATATCAACCGCAAGTAGCATATATTGTCCCATAAATGAAAAAGACAGGAACATTGCTGGATATGGAATGTCTGTAAAATGGGGGATTGTGTGAAAACAAAAAGATTTTTGATGCAAAATTTTTTGCTGCGCCATCGGTTTGCGGTGACATTTTTTGCCGGTATCTGTATCGGAACCGGCTATGCGAATATAGCGTACCGTTATCAGGCTGCATTGCCGGAAATTTACAATCAGCATTATTTGTTGGCATATGCGGACATTACAATGAATTATTATGCACTTTGGAAGTATATTATCCGGTATCGTTTCAGGGATTTACTGCTGATAGGCATGATGGGGCTGACGGCATTCAGAAGATATCTGATTACAGTTTATATTGTTTATCTGGGAATTTGTGCCGGAATGCTGGTTTCAACATCGGTGATGTATTACGGACTGGCAGGAATCGGACTGTATCTGGCGTCGGTTGTGCCGCAGTATATTCTGTATGGAACAGCGCTGTATTTTTTGTACCAAATGTTTTATGTTCATCATCTGACCGGAAAAAATGTACTTATGATTGCGGCAATTGCTGTGATTCTGGTAGGGGCAGGAACGTATACGGAAGCGTACTGTAATCCGTTGATTTTAAAAAAGCTGTATGGGTATCTTTACTGAGAACCCATAC
>OGXY01002442.1_pt1 | contig 10544 bp, 10 predicted proteins | sample 1576411 | NCBI WGS metagenome assembly OGXY01 (sample SAMEA3541498, study PRJEB24748) | human gut metagenome | biome: human gut; feature: human-associated habitat; material: faeces | place: China | collected 2012 | reverse complement strand
TCTTTTTCAAATCCTTTAAACGGTCTTGCAGATAATCCGCCTGTGCGTATGCCTGTATTTCATAATCCATTAAATCCACTCTGTCGGTATCCAGCTTCTTTTGCAGTTTTTTTGCAAAATCCAGATACAGCATACAGCGCTCCTCTATTAAAAATGCCCTATTGCGGATGATATTATACACCGTTACCCTTGCCTGGCGCAGCTTAAAATATAACTGCGGGTCGATATTATTATAGGAAGAAACAGTTTCATCTGTTTCTTCTACCGTAAATGTCAGCGGCTTTTGATAGCTAAACATCAGCTCGCCGGCTGTTTTACAGGACGGCGCCAGTCCGATTTCACGCTCACTGCCGTATTCGTTGATAAACCGCGGAAATTCGGCGCACGTATCACACAGCTTATCTTCGCCCAGTGCAATAAATAAATCACACAGGTTCTTGTCATTTAAAAACGGGCATCTGCCGTTTTGCAGCGTAAAGGTACAGCCGCCGCCCTCCTCCGGCACCATAACCGACTGTAAGCGCTGTCCGAAACTTCCTTCAACCGTTTTGTAATAGTCATACGACTTTTCATCTACATCCACGTCCCAGCCCGCACAGCACGTATCCGTACATGCCCCTGCAATACATTTAAAATCTTTATAATATTCGGGTGTTCTAATTTTCATCATTTCCTGCTTCTTTCTAAATTTCTTTGATACCAGGGTCAAAAGGTCTAAACCCACATGAGCTTGCTCATAAGTGGGTGAATGACCTTGTGACCCGCCCTAATATGAGCATAAAAGCAGGACGATAGTTCTGCGATATGCGAATATTGGGCAGGATTGTGGGAGTGCGCAGCACGGAACAATCCGCAGGTATCATTATTGGGGACTTTTGCCCCCAACAGCATTTTTAGTATAGCATATCTTATTTTTTTTACAAATACAGATTGTAGCATTTTCAATTACAGTGTATAATATGATACAATGTCAAAAAATAAATCGACAAAGAAAGGATAAAAGTATGCAACGTACAAAACAAAATCATGCTTGGCGCGTATTTCGCCTGCTGTTGATTTTTTTCTGTATCGGTCTGTCTTTACAGTTTACTTCCTGCGGCAAAAAGCAGGCTGAAAACACTGTTTTTTCAGTAGACGACCTTTCCGGCAAAAAAATCGGTGTCCAGCTTGGTACAACCGGCGATACGCTCGTATCAGATTATGAAACGGACGGTTCAAATACAACCGTTGAACGTTTCAACAAAGGAAACGATGCCATTCAGGCATTAAAACAGGGAAAGATTGATGCAGTTGTCATTGATGCACAACCGGCACAGTCTTTTGTTGCCGCAAACAGCGACTTAATGATTCTCCCTGAAGAATTTGCTAACGAAGACTACGCTATTGCAATTGCAAAAGGCAATTCTTCCCTGACAAGTTCTATCAACGACGCTTTAAACACATTAAAAGCCAACGGCACGCTTGATGCCATTTTAAACAATTACATCGGGGAAAATATCGGACAGACTCCGTATACCTCTCCTGAAAATGTAAACCGTTCCAACGGCACACTGGTTATGGCTACCAATGCTTATTTCCAGCCGTATGAATACTATGAAAACGGCACGATTGTCGGTATTGATGTCGATGTCGCCACTGCAATCTGCGATACTTTAGGAATGACCTTAAAAGTAGAGGATATGGAATTTGATTCCATCATCACTGCCGTATCTTCCGGTAAAGCCGATGTCGGTATTGCAGGTATGACCGTTACACCGGAACGTCAGAAAAATATTGACTTTTCAGATTCTTACACCACTTCACAGCAGGTTATTGTTGTGCGCAATAACGATGCCGTATCCGGCGGTACAAGTCTTTCTGAAAAATTTAAAACAGACTTCTTAACCGATAACCGTTATCAGTTCATCCTGACCGGTCTGAAAAATACACTGATTATCGCAGCCTGTGCCGCATTAATCGGTATTGTCATCGGTTTTTTAGTTGCCGTTGTCCGTTCAAGCCATGATAAGACCGGCAATTTAAAGATTTTAAATGCAATCTGCACCGTTTACCTGACCATTATCCGTGGTACACCAAGTATGGTACAGCTGCTGATTATTTACTATATTATTTTCGGCTCTATGAATATCAGCAAGCTGCTGGTGGCAATTCTGGCATTCGGCATTAACTCCGGTGCTTACGTTGCCGAAATTTTCCGTTCCGGTATTATGTCTATCGACAACGGGCAGTTTGAAGCTGCAAGAAGTTTAGGCCTTACCTACCGTCAGACCATGCTTAGCGTTATTCTGCCACAGGCATTTAAAAATGTACTGCCTGCCCTTGCAAATGAATTTATCGTGTTACTGAAAGAGACCTCTATCAGTGGTTATATCGGACTGACCGATTTAACCCGCGGCGGTGATATTATCCGAAGCATTACATATGATGCTTTCCTGCCATTACTCGGTGTTGCATTTATTTACCTTGTACTGGTTGTTATTCTTTCGGCACTTGTAAAGAAACTGGAAAGGAGATTAAGAAGCAATGAGCGAAACTAAATCAGATGTTCTCCTCGAAGTCAAAAACCTGCACAAGGCATTTGACAAACATGTTGTTTTAAATGATGTCAATACGACCGTCCGCAAAGGCGATGTCATTGCCATCATCGGACCTTCCGGCTGCGGTAAATCCACATTTTTACGTTCGTTAAATATGCTGGAAACGCCGACCGGCGGACACGTTTTATTCCACGGCACGGATTTGACCGATAAGTCGGTCAACATCAATCAGATCCGCGAAAAGATTGGTATGGTATTCCAGCACTTTAATCTGTTCCCGAACATGACCATCCGTGAAAATATCTGTCTTGCACCGGTCAAATTAAAGCTGATGACAAAGGAAGAAGCTTCTAAAAAAGCTGATGAACTCTTAGAGCGTGTCGGCTTAAAAGATAAAGCGGATACCTATCCTGCCATGCTTTCCGGCGGACAAAAACAGCGTGTTGCAATTGCCCGTGCGCTGGCAATGAATCCGGAAGTCATGCTGTTTGACGAACCGACTTCTGCGCTTGACCCGGAAATGGTCGGCGAAGTTTTAACAATTATCAAAGAACTTGCCCAGTCCGGGATGACAATGTTAATTGTTACACATGAAATGGGATTTGCAAAGGAAGTTTCCAACCGCTGTATGTTCTTCTCTGACGGTAATATCACCGAAGAAAATGCACCGAAGGAATTTTTTGAAAACCCACAGAGTCCAAGATTGAAAGAATTTTTATCGAAAGTACTTTAATAAAAATATCCCCCAGCCATTGTCATTTGACTCCGGCCGGGGGTGTTTTTTAATTAAAGACTTAAATCAATATCAACCGTTCCGTTGTTTGCATATTTCATATAGTCAAACAGCTTCGGTGCCGCAAGAAGTTCCAGCGGGTCTCTTTCATGTTCATCGTCTTCAAATATTTCTGCCACTTCTTTAATTTCTGGGTTTGATAAAGAATTCACATATTCTTTTAATTCCAGTACAGTCATATTAAAAAGTTCTTCTTTACTTTTCATGCGTTCATTACTCCTTTTCTTTTTCAAATTTAATCGCCAAAGCCGTTGAAAATAACCTTGCCGGCATTCCACAGTTCAGCTGTTCTTTTTGCCGCCTCAAGTCTTCCGGCATCGTCTTTAAAGCCAAATGTTGCCGACTGGCAGCCGCAGTCCATGCACATGACATAATAACCGCTGTTTTCTTCTTCTAAAATAGAAGGTCCTAAACATCTCGGACAGTCTTCTAATTCAATCATTTCATAAATTTCCATGTTAATCTCCATTCCTCAGGCATTTCACTGCCGTGATTTCAACGCTGTGGGAAAACACTTGCCGGATTTTCCCCACTTTCATGCTGTTCTATTATACATGAAATTTGTCTGTATGTGAACCTAAAAATCCGGAGCAGTTCAAACTTCCCCGGATATACTCCTGTAATAACCCCGACTGTCTGGCAATCTGACCGATAATATCTTTGTCATAATAGCCTATGCCGAGTTTTTTAGCTGTTTCTTCACCGATAAAACGTCCGCCGCTTCCAAACTCTCTGCTGATTGTAATAATTCTTTTTGCCATTGCTGCTTCCTCCTCAACTTAATTTTTCCACTCTATTCTTACTGATTTTCTTTAAAAATGCATATCCTGCTGCACAGGCAATCAGTTCTGTTATCGGAAATGCCCACCAAATCAGGGAAATGCCTGCTGTTGCGTTTTTTACAAAAATTGAAAAAATTCCTGCTAGCGGTAATATAATGACAAGCTGTCTAAGCAGTGAAATCACAAGCGATTCAAGACCGCCGTCCAATGCCTGATAAATGCCCTGATAGGCGACATTGATTCCCGCAAAAATAAAGCTGATTGAAATAATCCGCATTGCACTGATAAAATACGTTCTTGACTGTCCCGCATTAAACAGCGTGGCAAATGCGTCCGGAAAAATTTCTGTAATAAGAATCCCTAAAATCATCAGTGCTGCCGTGTATATCAGACCATATTTGATTCCGTCCCGGATTCGTTTTTTACTTCCCATTCCATATGCATACGCTATGATTGGCGTAATGGCATCTCTTAAACCAAATGCTAAGAACAATACAAACTGCTGGACTTTATAAAACAATCCGTATGCAGTCTGTGCAGAAGGACTGAACTTCAAAATCAGATTCATTACATACACCATGACAGACATCAGCGCCTGTGCAATAATTGCAGGCAGACCTATTGAATAGATTCCTGCAATCGTTCTGCCATCCGGTTTCATGAATTTTATTCCATGTTCAAATTCCCTATTTAATTTCATATGAAAAATAAATAACAACCCTGCTGATACAATCTGACCGATTACCGTAGCATACGCAGCGCCCTCTACGCCCATTTCAGGAACGGGTCCGATACCATAAATCATTACCGGGTCCAGAATAATATTGACCACAGCCCCCACAACCTGTCCGATTGTGGAATAAAGGGAACGCCCTGTTGCCTGTAACAGCTTTTCAAATAATGAAAAGAAAATAATTCCAAAAGAAAGCACACAGCATATTCTTAAATAACTTGTTCCCATTGCAATCACTTCCGTGTCAGCCGTCTGTGATGAAATGTATGCCTTCACTCCAAAAATGCCAAACAACAGACATACCGCACAAATTATCACACCTAAAAACAGACTGTTTCCGGCGACTTTCGCAGCTTTTTTGTTTTTTCCCTCTCCAAGAGTTCTTGCAAGAAGCGCATTCGTTCCCACACCGGTTCCGATTCCGACTGCCACCATAAGCATCTGTACCGGAAATACCAGTGTCAGCGCATTCAAAGCCGCTTCACTCCCCACTTTCATATTGCCGACAAAAGCACTGTCCACAATATTGTAGACTGCCTGCAGTGCCATGGATAAAATCATCGGTATTCCCATCTGCACCATAAGCTTATTTACCGGATTTTCTTTCATTTTGTTACTTTCTGCCATTTAATCCTCCTTGTTTGCGAAGCAAATGCGACTGCCCTTTGCAGGAGCAGAGGATTTGTCCTCCTTGTTTGCGAAGCAAATGTCTGCTATGTATGCTATGCCCAATAGCTTGCATAGCATGCGCCCTTTGCAGGAGCAGAGGATTTGCCTCCTTGTTTTTTTGCACAAAAAAAGTGTGTAGTTACCGCATAAGCTGGACTTACGCTGATAAGCTACACACTTTTTAATGGCATTATAGATTTAAAATAAAAAAACGAGCAGCAAAACTGGATTTACGCTCGTCTGCTACTCGTTCAAAGATTATTATATTTCTGATTTTTAAAAAAGTCAAACAAAAAAGTTTTTATAAAAGAGCTTATTTTTTGAAAAAATGAAAATCACAGCAGTCACCGCCATAACCTAAGGTTTTTGTCCGCGTAAAACCTATTTTTTTCAAGCCGCCGTATGTCACATCATCGACATCACAGAACAGGCGGCACAGATTTTCACAGCCGTTTTCCACGCAGGCGGTGTGCCACAGGCATTTTTTAATCGTAACATCATAATAATCATTTCCATATGCCTGCGTACTTTCTTGCAAATCGGTTGTACGCATAATTTTAAGAAAGATATTGCTGTAAATGGCATAAAATCCCGGTACTAATTCCATTTTAGCCGTTGAAGCGTGTTTTTTTGCTGCTACTTTATCAAGCATATATTTTCTCATATACTTATATACATCTTCTTCTGAAAAGCCTTCCTCAGACAAGCACTTATGCAACGCTATGCGTGGAAGTATCGTCTGGGCAAGGGGTTTCATCTGATTTTCGGATTTATTTTTTGTATTCTGAATCAATGCATCCAGCATTTTTTCCTGCCTGTCAGATACTGCACATCCCTTTTTATTTCCGAATTCTTCAATTAAAAATGCCTTTATCTGCTTTTGCTGTTTTATTTTCATCGTTATCACACCCCTCTTTTTGTAACTTCTAAAAAAATTCTGTACCATACCTGTATTGTATCATAAAAATAACGGCACGGTATATTCATTTTGAAAATATACCGTATCGCTATTTTACTCCATTCTACCGGACCGCTCCATGAAGAAAACTGTTTTGCATGGCTGTCTAAATCCGCCGTATTTACGGTTATCTTCCCGCCTGCAACCGTATATTGAATATTCATCGGATTACAACCGCCCGCAGTGCCGCCTACACTGTCCATTTTAAATACATTTCCGCAGTTCTGACATACTAATTTGCCGCTTCTCTCCTTGAAATACGCTTTTGGAGAAGGATTGCAGGTCTGACAGGTGTTCAGTGATAATCGTGCTGAGCCGTCAGACGCATTTACGGCAATCATCTGTATATTGGTTCCGTTTGAATCATAATTTACATATAACGGATGTTCTGTCAGTGTACCGATATCTATTGCTAACTGTCCGTTTTCTACGGCAGGCGTTATGTATGACGCAGCTGCGGCGTTTTCTGTCGAAGCTGTACTTTGAGCCGCCGTATTTTTAGAACCTGCACTTTTATCTTCTGTACCCGGTGTAAATTCATGGGTGATTCCGTAAGTCTTTACTATCATTTTGTAATTACAGCCGTTAATAACATCTTCCGGCACATTTATCGTCCATTTTACCGGAATCCCGGTATAAACCGTAATCTCCGGATACGTTCCGAAATCCAGATTGCTTTCCACATACTGAATATCCCCTGACTGCGCTATCACCGCCGTATCAAATTCCGCTGTATTGTGAGATCCCTGTGAAATCCTGACCGGATTCATGCCTGCCAGACCCACTCCCTGTGAAAACATTGCAAGTCCGAGCACCACAACCAGTATCGCGCCTGTCTGCATGACAAGCTTCGTATATTTTTCCCCAAGCGCCGATACAAGGCTTCCAAGCCCCAGCATCAGCGGAACCGTGCCTAAGCTGAACATCAGCATTGCCAGTGCTCCCGATATGGGATTGCCCAAACCGAGTGCAATAATCTGCATAGACTGCATCGGACCGCATGGCATAAATCCGTTTAACAGCCCGACAACAAACGGTCTTTTTTCTGTTCTTTTTTTCTGATTGATTTTTATGACGGACTTTCGCGGGAATCTGATTTGAAGCTTTCTCAATGCCGGAAAAATCCCCAGCATATTGATTCCCATTATCACCATAAATAATCCGGCTGTTATTTTTAATATGCCCTGTAACAGCAGCGGCATTCCACTGCCCGAACCGCCTGTCAAAATCATTCCTGCTCCGCCAAGCACAAATCCGACTGCCGTATACGAAACTACACGTCCTGCGTTGTACAGTACCGAAGGCATGATGACATTTATTCTGGATGAACTTGTATTCTCAGCGTTCCTCGAAGGAATACACTGTGAAAGATGAATCCCGCCGCACATCGCTATACAGTGAACAGATGTTAAAAGCCCTACGATAAAGAGCATGCCATAGCTCATTTGGGAATCGGCAAGCATTGACGGAACAAGTAAATTTAAAATACCAAAATGCTGTAACAGATAATACAGTAAAATAATAACCGCCAGTGTTCTTATCCGTCTAATCCATTTCAAAGAATCTGCCCGCTTTTTATCGATAACTATATAATCCAGCTTCTCAATAATCGCAGCAATACGGTTTAATGTCACTATTTCCGGATTAAATTCTATTTCAGCCTGTCCTTTGCTATAAGAAACCTGCACTTTAGAAATTCCTGCTGTATTCTTTAATTCCTGCTCTATTTTATTCTGACAGTTAATACAGGTCATGCCATCGATAATAAGAACTTTTCTTTCCATTCCCATGTTTCATTTTCCTTTAATATTACCGGTTAAAATATACCCCTGTGGGGTATTAATATCGCAGTTAATTATATACACCTATGGGGTATTTGTCAACAAAATTTTAATTGCACGCTGTTTTGTCCTCTGTAAATACCGGTAAAAAATCAAAAACCGCCATAAGAAACAGACAGCTTAAGGTGACTATTTCTTTGGCGGTATTTTTTATAAATAAAGGATTACTCCCGTACCTTTAAAGCTTGATTTGTGCCATACGTTCAGCATGTGTCGATAGGGTAATTGAGATGCAATCTGCTCTACAGTAAAACCATTTATGTTTAGTTTTTCATCTATTGTAAGTTCCTTGGATAACAGTGCTTCCAGCAGACGGTGCAGTTCATACGTGTCATCATGTTTCGGCAGATTTTACATCTGGAAAATGGACAAAACCTCCAAATTTTCCGTATGCTTTGAGCTTTAATCGCATATCTAAGCGATTTTTCGTCCATAAATACATATATTTTTGATTTTATACTAGCGGTTCAATTCAATATAATCTATTGCCTGTTTCCACCCATGACCAGGCGCATCATCGCCCCAATACCTGCTGGTTATCTCATCCAATTCGTCTACACACTTTTGCAGCTTTTTTATATTGGCTTTGCGCTCCTCCCGCGTTATAGTTTTCAAGCTTTCATTCTTTACTTTATATGCCATGCTTTGTAAAAAATTAACAATATCAAAATATTCCTCTGAATCTTCAAATCTCGTGTCTCCGGGAAAGCAGTCAATTACCTTTTCAAAAGCTGTTTTCATATCTTCTGCCCCTGCCTGGCTTAATGTCTCAGCAATATAAGGTACAAATTGCACCATTTCGCACATTATAAACCACCAGCCTTCGTATCTCCAATTTCCAATCAGATTAACAAGAATATGTAAATGAAATAACTGTGGTGTAACCAGATTCTTTATATCCAATAGTGAACCTTTCTCCCATAAACAATCTGATTTCACTGCAAGAACACTCTCATCTATATCTTTAACATCACCATAGAACTCTTTTATCGTAATCATATAATTTTACCTTTCGTACAGAAATTTTAATAATTAACATTATATATGCCTAATCTATCTCCCTCTCAACAACCACCTCACAATAGACGGTTTTATTTCAAAGGTTTCACAAAGGTCTGCCAGTACATGCGGATAGCAGTTTGCCATGCCAATTCTTATTACCTTAACCAGTTTATTATTTCTTTTTCAGACTGTTCAAACGCCGCCATACATTCCTTTTTGTGTTTCCCAAAGCTTTTATACATCATGCCGACAAGCGGAATCATGCGGTATAATCTCCGGCCACGCTTCGTCTGCACCTCCCGCAATCATCAATATTCTTGCATTTGTCTTTTTGATCTCTAAATGTGCTTTTTCTTCCGCCGCCTTATCCTGATAAGCTTCATAATACGCAAGCCACATGCCCATAACTTTGTGCGAAACGCTTTCTGTTTTGTAGTATTTTGAAGCCTTTCATTTCCAGCGGACATCTGTCGGGCGTGTCCGGAAGCCCCTCTGCGCCAAACAATGATACGGCTAAGCCGGTGAATCCATAATCCGCAAACCGCTCTGCTATTTTAATCCCCGGAAGAAAGCTCTGCTCTCCGCCCATAATCACAATGACTGCTTTGCCGTTGGTCTGCTCCGGCTCTGCAAGGTGTCCCACAAAACCGTGTTCTTTCATATTAAAATCTGTATGTTTTAATTTTACTGCTGTCTTCTTCATATTTTTTCCCCCTATCTCATATCATGTGTTGGCTGTCCCGCCCCTTTAAATGTCCATTCCAATAATCTTTCCGACACCAACCTTGTGTCCGCCCTCCATAATCGAAAACGTTGCTCCGACACTGACCTCACTATAATGATACTCCTCAAATGTAAATTTTATAATCGCCGGAATCGGAGCATCAAATCGGTCAGCCTGCAATTCAACAAATGTAATTCCCCAGTAATTTCCCGCGTTATCAAAAACGGCATCGGGTCGGTATCCCACTTGCGGCAGACTACTTCGCTGTCCGGCATAAAAAAAGACTTCTGCTAATAAGTACATGGTGTGTTTCTCCGTTTACTTTTTCTGTTATATAAAATAAATAGTGTTTGTAAATTAAGTAATTATTCATTTACCTATTCTATATCTGAAATCGTGCCGATAAAAAAAACTTTCCTTATACAATTTCCAATAATTCGCTTATGTCATCAATTACCCAATCTGCTCCCGCCTCTAGCAAACTATTTTTGCCTGAAACCCCATA
>OGXY01002431.1_pt1 | contig 10603 bp, 6 predicted proteins | sample 1576411 | NCBI WGS metagenome assembly OGXY01 (sample SAMEA3541498, study PRJEB24748) | human gut metagenome | biome: human gut; feature: human-associated habitat; material: faeces | place: China | collected 2012 | reverse complement strand
GGCTGCAAACTTCTGTTTTGAAGGTGTATATAAAGAAGAAATTCCATGGGGAAATGGACATATTAATGATACTTACCGTGTTACATTTGAAAACGAACAGGGAGTAAAAAAGCATTATATTTTACAGCAGATGAACAAGAGTATCTTTAAAAACCCGGTTGAATTAATGGAAAATATCGTTGGAGTCACTGAATTTTTAAAAAGAAAAATTTCAGCTAACGGTGGAAATCCAGAGAGGGAGACATTAAATGTCATTCCTGCAAAAGACGGGAAACCCTATTACGTGGACTCGGAAGGTGAGTATTGGAGAGCTTATGTATTCATTGAAAATACCGTAAGCTATGATTTGATAGATAATCCTGAAATACTTTATGAGGGCGGTCTGGCATTTGGCAGATTTCAAAGTATGTTAGCGGATTATCCGGCGAAAACACTTCATGAGACAATTCCGGGATTTCATGATACCAGAGAAAGATTTGAGACATTCAAAAAGGCAGTGGAAGAGGATGTGTGCAGCAGAGTGGATTTGGTCCGGGAGGAAATTCAGTTTGTATTGGACAGGGAAGAAATTGTGGACTGCTTTCAGGATTTGCTGAGAAGTGGGAAAATCAGTTTTCGTGTGACTCATAATGACACAAAAATTAATAATGTCCTCATGGATAAGGATACCAAAAAAGGAATATGTGTGATTGACCTGGACACTGTAATGCCCGGGGTAGCCATGAATGATTTTGGAGATGCGGTGCGGATTGGAGCAAGTACAGCATTAGAGGATGAACAAAATCTGGATAAAGTGTGGTGCGATTTAGAGCTTTTTGAAGCATGTGCGAAGGGCTTTATAGAGGGATGTGGTGGAAAACTTTCACAGGAAGAGATAAAGCTGCTTCCGATGGGCGCTAGGCTTATGACCTATGAATGTGGAATGAGGTTTCTTATGGATTATATTCAGGGAGACATTTATTTTAAAATTCACAGACCGGGGCAGAATTTGGACCGGGCAAGGACACAGTTTAAACTTGTCTCTGATATGGAACATAAGTGGAAAGTAATGGAGAATATTGTGAAGAAGTATATGTAAGACAAAACAGTGGCATTGACAATTTCCAATGCTTAAAAGGCGTCAGTTCCGGAAATACCGGACTGACGCCTTGATTGCATTAAACGTTTATATTTGATTCTTCGCCCCAGAAGTCTACAGGTTCATAATCCTGCAGTTTGGCCAGAAAACCTTTTTCTGCGAGTTCATTTTGAATGTCATCTAAAATCTCTTCGGATTCAGCTTCAATCGTATGGTAATGATAACCACCGGTTACATTCTTAAGAAGGCTGGAACTTCTGGTAGAGAGTTCTTCTAAAAATTTCTTGACATCGCGTCTTGTACGGATATTCATTGTATGGCGTATATTTTCTTGTAACAATAGTGCTGCTTATTGCCCCTAAGATGAAGAAGTGAGAAACTTCAAGTTTATAAAATTAAGAAAATGGAATTTAAGGAGTATGTAAATGAAATTCTAATTTGAAAAATTTAATGGTATCGGGCACCAAAAATTTCAGGGTTTGCGGATATCATGCGCATATTCTATGGAAAATTCCGCTAAAATATGCTTTAATAGAGATATATAGCAGTAAAGGAGATGAACGCAATGGGGAGATTTGTAAATCCCGGAAACAGTGCATTCAAGGTAGCATTAGCTTCCGAGATATATATAGACAAAACAGGCTTGCTCGATTTTACCAATAGTGTGCTTGGAACAAAGCAGGCATATATATGTAATAGCCGGCCGAGAAGGTTTGGCAAGTCTATTACGGCCGATATGCTTACAGCATATTACAGCAAGGGCTGTGATTCCAGAGAATTATTTATGAACTATAACATTGCACAGACAGAATACTTTGAGAAATATCTCAACAAGTATGATGTTATTCATCTCGATATGCAGTGGATACTAATGGATGCCGGTGCGCCGGAAAGAATATCAGGATATATAAATAAAAATGTTATATCAGAGTTGGCAGATCTGTACAAGGATATTGATTTAAGAGATCAGAAAACATTGTATGGTGCTCTATCGGTTATTAACAGTATGACGAACAATAAATTTGTAATTATAATCGATGAGTGGGATGTTTTGATACGTGATGAAGCAGCAAATTCCTCAGTTCAGGAGGAATATATCAATTTCATGCGCGGAATGTTTAAAGGAAGTGAACCAACAAAGTATATAGAGCTTGCATTTCTCACAGGAATTTTACCGATAAAAAAGCTAAAGACGCAGTCGGCACTTAATAATTTTGATGAATATACCATGTTATATGCGGGACGTTTGTCACCATATATTGGCTTTACTGAGGATGAGGTCAGAGACATATGTGATCGCTATGGCAGGGATTTTAGCCAGGTAGAGCGGTGGTATGATGGATATATGCTGGGAGATTGCCATGTATACAATCCGCGTGCAGTAGTAAATTACATGCTTCAGGGAGACTTAAAGAGTTATTGGTCAGAGACCGGGTCTTATGATGTCATAGTTCCACTTATAAATTTGGATTTTGATGGATTAAAGACCGCAATAATTCAGATGCTGTCCGGTGGAGAAATAAAGGTGAACACCGGCAGTTTTATGAATGATACGGTTAGCTTTAAAAATAAAGATGATGTTTTAACATATCTTGTTCATTTAGGGTATCTGGGATTTGATCAGAAAAAGAGTTGTGCGTTTATTCCAAATGAGGAGATACGGCAGGAGCTGACAACCGCTGTTGAGAGTACAAGATGGAAGGAGCTTATTACATTTGAAAATGAATCGCTTTTCCTTTTGGATGCGACACTTGACATGGAAAATGATATTGTGGCTGAAATGATAGGACGAATTCATGATGAGTATGCATCAGGAATTCAGTATAACAATGAGAATTCTCTAAGCAGCGTCCTTACTATAGCGTATCTGGGTGCAATGAACTATTATTTTAAGCCGGTGAGGGAATTGCCTACAGGCAGAGGTTTTGCGGATTTTGTTTATATCCCTAAGCCGGAATTTGCGATAGATTATCCGGCAATGGTTGTTGAACTGAAATGGAATAAGACAGCAAAAACAGCGATTAATCAAATAAGGGAAAAACAATACATGAAGTCGATAGAGCAATATACAGGTAATATTTTGCTTGTCGGTATAACATATGATAAAAAGACAAAGAAGCATCAGTGTATAATAGAAGCATATACGAAATAAGCAGATAACATTTTGATAGCAGTAAATAACAATTGCAAGAGGAAGAAAAATGTCTGGAAGAAAAAGAACAAAAACCGGCATGGTAAGTAATGAAAATGAAAATAACAGCATAACGCAGGAGACTCAAACACCACAGCAGACAGTTGACGCGCAACAGATGGTTATCCCTCAGGAGAGCGAGCGTATCCAGCGTGCTGAGTGGATTCACGAGCAGGTGAAGCTACAGCGTGAGGCAGAGGATGAGGCCTGGGAAAAGATTATGGAGGAGCAGAAGCTGCTTACAGAGCGCAGGCGCTCCATAGATGCTGATATAAACAGCAACAGGGAGCTGAAGCGGTACCATGAGGGCTGCATGGAGGATATCACAGACCAGGTATATTCACTGCATGGCATATCGGTAGACAAGCTGGAGGGCATAAAAGAGTACAGGAATGCCCTGTTCCGCGGAGAAGCATTCATAGTGTTTTGCATATCTGTAATAATGGCTGCGATTGTGGCATATGCCTATGGACCAACTTCGCAGCTATGCCTGTATATACTCATGTGTGTAGGCGCGGAGGGAGCATTATTGTCCCAAAAGCGAAAGAATATACTGTTTTTCATCCCGCTTATCCTGATAGCGGCGGAGATGGCAGGCTACAAGCTGTATCCGCAGTATCTGGAGTATGTCACGATGGCTGGAGAGGCGCTGGCACTGCTTCTTATGATGATAGGCACTGTGGGATACTTTGTGCACAATCCATACCGCAAGGACAGAAAGAATATAAAGGCTGCAAAGTCAGACCTCAAGGAACTACATAAGGTAGCCAAAAAGAGTGTAAAGAAGAACAAAAAGAGTCGCATAAAGAGTGAGGCAAAAGAAGCAAAGCTTGCGGTAAAGCAGGCTAAGAGAGAGACAAAGGCTGCCATAAAGGAGCAGAAGAGGCAGAATAAGCTCGCAAAGAAACAGGCCAAGTACGAGCTTAAGGAGAAAAAGCGACAGCAGAAGAGTGAGCGTGTTGAGCTTAAGCATGAGCTGAAGAAGACTCAGCTCATGGATAAGGTGAGAAGATTTACACCGAAGGAGCAGGAGAGTGAAAGCACCTCTTCGGCAGAGAGCATAGATAACAACAACACAGATAAAAACATCATTGATAAAAATATCATAGAGAACAACATCATTGATATAGAGCGCAAGGTCAATTAATCATGTATGAGCATTAGGCACTAAGAACTAAGCATTAAGAACTAAGAACTAGGCACTAGGCACTAAGCTGATACTTCTCCATCCAGTAATTAATCTGGATGAAATATGCGATAAGCTGCGGACCTGCCATGAGCTGGCCAAACCACGGACTGCCGTATTCTGCCGGTGCCTTTAAAAATTCGCGCGTTTTGTCAGTGTCAATGAGAGTGCGCACAGGGGCGTTAGGGGAGTCTAATATCTCCTCCATTCCCTTTATAAGGAGAGCTTCATATCCGGGATGATAAGTCTTTGGATATGGGCTCTTTTTTCTGTGCAAAAGCTCAGGCGGCAGGACATCTGAAAATGCATCGCGAAGCAGAGTCTTTTCCACGCCGTTTTGATATTTCATATGCCATGGCACATTAAAGACATATTCAATGATACGATGGTCGGCAAAAGGAACGCGGGCCTCAAGCTCGGAGTACATGCTGGTGCGATCCATGCGGTCAAGAAGTGTCTGCATGAACCATTTGATATTGAGATAACCGATTATGCGGCGGCTTTCGTCCTCACCGGTTTCGCCGTAAAGGAGAGGTGCTTTTGACCTGGATTCTTCATATCGTAAAGCCTGATAACCGGATAAATCAAGCTCCAAACCCACATCATCGCGCAAAAGAGCAAGGCGTGGAGCGACATCCGATGACCATGGGAAGCCATATCTTTCCAGCAGCTCTTTGCGGTAAAACCACGGATATCCGCCAAAGATTTCATCCGCACACTCACCGGTAAGAGCTACCTTGTTTTTACGGCTGACGAGGCTGCAGAAATACAAAAGTGACGAGTCCACATCGGTCATGCCGGGCATATCCTTTGCATCGACTGCGGCAAAGAGCGCCTTGAAGAGAGAGTTCTCATCACACTCGAGATAGGAGTGGGCTGTCTCATACTCCTCAAGCATACGATTGACATAGGGCAGATCCCTTTCCGGCTGGAAGGCGTTTGCCTTAAAATACCTGTCATTGTCCTTAAAGTCGAAGGAAAAGGTGTTTAGCGTTTTACCGCGTGTGTTCATATAGTTTGCGGCGATGGCGGTCACGATGCTTGAATCGATGCCGCCTGACAGAAAAGTACATACCGGAACATCGGAAACCATCTGCCTTTTTATAGCGTCCTCCACCAGAAAACGTGTGTGAGCAACGGTATCCTGATAGCTCTCGGTGTGTTCCCGGCTTGTAAGCTCCCAGTAGGTTTCATCATGCAGCCCATCCCGGGCGTAAATCATGAAGTGTCCCGGTAAAACCTCAAACAAATCCTTAAACAGGGAAAGACCGCTCGTGTGCGCAGGTCCGATAGCAAGAAGCTCCTTCAAGCCCTGTTTGTCAAGCTCAGGTTTTACTGCAGGGTGAGCAAAGCAGGCCTTTGGCTCGGAGCCAAACACCAGAGAATCCCCTCGGATGGCATAAAAAAGCGGGTTGACACCTACGCGGTCGCGGTATAATAGCAGCCGGCTTTTAGCCGCATCCCATATGGCAAATGCAAAAATGCCGTTTAAGCGATTGACAAAATCAGCGCCCCAATGGATGTAGGCGTACAGAATAACCTCTGTGTCTGAGGTTGTGGAGCAGACAAAGCCATTTTCGGACAGCTCTGGAATCAGCTCATCAGTATTGTAAATTTCTCCGTTATAGCAGATAGTGTAATCACAGCCATTGTGAGTGCGCGTCATGGGCTGGTCGCCACACAGGATATCACGGATGGCAAGACGGCTGTGTGACAGACCAATATGCTTTTTAAGGAAACGTCCTCTGGCATCGTTGCCGCGGTGGGCGAGCACAGCACGCATCTTCTCAAGACGAAAGTTCCAGTAATCGGTGTTCTCTTCAAAGTCTTCTTTAAAATTACAGAATCCGGCAATACCACACATAAAAATACATATCTCCGTAAAAACAGATTTAATTTATATTATGCATATGCCTTGAAGCTGTTAATCGGGTCAGAAAATAAAAAGAGATTTTACCAAACTAATCAAAAATTTTTATTGACAAGAAAGGCAAAAAAGCAGTACTCTTATTGTATAAAGTTAGATAACACTAACGTGGATAAACAGCAGGTAACCATGGTAAGTGAAATCTGACCAACAATTGCTTTTAAAGGTACAACCTTACATAAGGTAGATGTAATATGAAATGTTGAAAGAGAGGATATCATATGTCAGAAGAAGAGAAAAAATTCTTAGAAATAGTGGATTTGAAAAAGGGCTTCGGAAGCGGTGAGACGCGCCAGGAGGTGCTGCGCGGCATGAATTTTTCCGTGGCAAAGGGAGAGTTCTGTGTGCTGCTTGGGCCGTCAGGCTCAGGAAAGTCCACACTGCTCAATATCATCGGAGGCATCGACAGCGCCGATTCCGGATATATCAGCATAAATGGTGACAAGCTGAAGGATATGAGCGAGAAAAAGCTCACACAGTACCGCAGAAAGCACCTGGGATATGTGTTTCAGATGTACAATCTGATTGCAAACCTGAATGTAAAGGAAAATATAGAGGTGGGCGCATATCTGTCAGACAACGCACTGGATATCGATGAGCTGCTCCACACGCTGGGGCTTTACGAGCACCGCTATAAGCTTCCAAATCAGCTATCCGGCGGACAGCAGCAGCGTGTGTCAATAGGGCGTGCAATCGTGAAAAATCCGGATATACTGCTCTGCGACGAGCCTACAGGAGCGCTTGATTACAACACCTCAAAGGAGATTTTGAAGCTCATAGAGGATGTCAACAAAAAGTACGGAAACACCATAATCATGGTCACACACAATGAGGCCATCAAAAACATGGCAGACCATGTGATAAAGCTACGAGACGGAGCAGTGCGCCACAACGACATCAATACAAATAAGGTTTCGGCCGAAGAGCTTGAGTGGTAAGGAGGATTTGACCTATGAGCAGGAAAAAGATAAAAAATCCTCTGATAAAGCGTATACCAAAGGAAATTATCGGTGACTGGAAGAAATATCTTGTTGTATTTCTTTTTCTCGTGCTGACAATCGGCTTTGTATCGGGAATGTATGTGGCAAATGACAGCATGCTCACCTCTGCGGATGAGGGAGTAAGTAAGTATAAGCAGGAGGATGGACATTTTGAGCTGAAGGATAAGGCCGACAGCGAGCTTGTTACGGCTATCGAATCAGGCGAGGTAAAAACAGCCCGGGATGAAAAAGAAAGCGATAGCAGCAAAACTCCTGTCACGCTCTACGAGAATTTCTATCGCAATGAGGCTGAGGACTACGACGCAGACGGCAAAAAGGACGGAACCATCCGTGTATACACAAAGACCGAGGATATCAACCTCGCATGTCTCATCGAGGGCTCTTTTCCACAAAATGAGAACGAAATCGCTGTGGACAGAATGCATGCAGACAACGTGGGCATGAAGGTTGGTGACACGATAAAGGTCAGCGGAAAAGAATTCAAGGTATCGGGCCTTATCGCATATGTCAATTACTCCACACTGCATGAAAAGAAGACCGATATGATGTTTGATGCGATAAAGTTTGACGTGGCAATGGTGACAAAGGAGGGCTTTGAGCGCCTGGACAAGAGCATTCACTATGCATATGCATGGAAATACGAGGATGAGCCAAAGGACGACATAGAGCAGAAGGAAAAATCAGATAATTTTCTTGAGGCGATGGTCTCACAGGTGATGGCAGCAGGCAATGAGGTGGAGGACTATACACCGCGCTACTCAAATCCGGCAATCAATTTTGCCACGGACGATATGGGCTCAGACAAGGCCATGGGAGGAGTGCTTTTAGACATTCTTATCGTGATAATCGCATTCATTTTTGCAGTGACCATAAGCAATACGATAGCAAATGAATCATCAGCGATAGGCACGCTTCGCGCGTCGGGCTACACAAAGGGAGAGCTTATCAGGCATTACCTTTCAATGCCTGTCATCGTGACATTTCTGGCAGCAGTAGTAGGAAATATACTGGGCTATACGGTATTCAAGGATGTTGTTGTGGGCATGTATTACAACAGCTACAGCCTGCCGACATACCACACAATCTGGAATCCGGGTGCATTCATAAAAACAACGCTTGCTCCGGTGATTATCATGCTGGTTGTAAATCTTATCGTAATAATCCGCATGATGCAGCACACACCGCTTCAGTTTCTGCGTCATGACCTTAAGAAAACAAAGCGCAAAAAAGCAATGCGGCTTCCGCGATGGAGCTTCATGAGCCGTTTCAGACTGCGAATCATGTTTCAGAATATTGCAAACTATCTGATACTCTTTGTGGGAATATTTTTCATCATGGTAATGCTCGCGATGGCAGTCGGCATGCCGGATACACTTGATTATTACAAGAAAAATACCGACAGTATGATGTTTGCAAAATACCAGTACGTACTCAAATCCTATGTCGATGCAGATGGAAACGTGCTTGAAACCGACAACAGTGATGCAGAGAAATTTGACATGACATCGCTCTTAAGGAGAACAGATGAGTTTGACGAGGAGGTGTCTGTCTACGGAGTGGAAACAGATAGTGCATATGTAGAGCTTAAGGACATGGATTCGCTTAAGGATAATGAGGTATACATATCAGATTCATTTGCAGACAAATATAGTATAAAACCCGGCGATACAATAAAGCTCGATGCACAGTACGAGAAAAAAACATACAAATTCAAGGTGAAGGGAATCTACAATAAATCCCAGAGCATTGCGGTATTTATGCCGATAGAGCATTTTGCGGATACCTTTGATTTTGCTGATGGCAGATTCAGCGGATTTTTGTCAGACACAAGGATAAAGGATATCGATGAGAGCAATATCGCGACAACAATCACGATACGCGACATCACCAAAATGGCAGACCAGCTCGATCATTCCATGGGCTCATACATGCAGTACTTCCAGGTGCTTTGCATACTGCTCTCAGCCGTCATGATATATCTGCTCACGAAGCTCATCATCGAGAAAAATGAGACAGCCATATCGATGACCAAGATTTTAGGCTACGACAACAGAGAAATTGCAAGTCTTTATCTGTTCTCAACATCCATCGTGGTGGTTATATCAGATATCATCAGCGTAGTGCTTGGTGCAAAAGTGATGGACATTGTATGGCGCATAATGCTGCAAACCTTCAGTGGCTGGTTTTCATTCCATATGACACCTGTCGGCTATGCAAAAATGTTTGCATTTGTGCTCATTGGATATATTATAGTGACAGTATTTGATTTCAGGAGAATAAAGAAAATCCCTATGGACGTGGCACTAAAGAATGTGGAATAGGTAAAAGTATACAAAAATAATTAATTATTGGCAAACTGTTGTATAATTGCACTAAAAATGGTAGTATTGTCTCATAAGTTAAAAACCAAAGTAATAACGTAACTATAATTTATGAGAGGTGATTAAATATGAAGCAGGGGGCAAATAAAAAAAGAGGGACATTTGCAACCAAAATCATAGTAATGGTGATTTTAGCTGTTATAGTTTCAAATGTAATTTGTATGGTATTTATTCTTGAAAGCTCCAAAAAACAAATTACAGACAGTGTCAAGCATACAATGGTAGATGTTATTAATACAACGTCAAAAATCATGGAAAATGAGATTAGTAATTCAGGTGTTGATGATCTGGATTATGATGGTTATGCCAATAATCTTTCAGATGTAAAGCTTGAAGGCATGGACAGTGCATACATGTATGTGGTTCAAAATGATGGCACAATGCTTTATCATCCTACAAAGGAAAAGGTTGGACAGCCTGTTGAGAATGCTGTAATTAAAGGCGTTGTACAACAGCTTCAGGATGGCAAAAAACCGAGCACGGCTGTTGTAGAATATGATTTCAATGGAACAACAAAGTATTCGGCATATACGATTTTGAACAATGAAAATATACTTGTGCTTACAGCAGACGAGTCTGAGGCACTTGCAGGAATCACTACTGTAACAGGAGTTGCCGTTGGAATCAGTGCTATTGTTGTGCTGCTTGCTATTATTATATGCTTCATACTGGGACGCAGGCTTATGAGACCGCTCGTAAAGGTCAGCACAATAATTGAAGAAATTGCCAATGGTGATATCAACGCAGATTTTGGCATGGTCAAGGAGACAAATGATGAGATAGGCCTGATTATAGAAAATACCCGCAAGGAAACTCAGGAAATTGCCGACAAACTGATG
>OGXY01002430.1_pt1 | contig 10608 bp, 10 predicted proteins | sample 1576411 | NCBI WGS metagenome assembly OGXY01 (sample SAMEA3541498, study PRJEB24748) | human gut metagenome | biome: human gut; feature: human-associated habitat; material: faeces | place: China | collected 2012 | reverse complement strand
CGGAAGCCGCTCCTGCAAAAAACGCCTGACTGCGGGTGCGGCCGTTATGGGCCAGCGGCAGGCTGACTGCTGCACCTTCCGGGATATTCTGCAGGCCGATGCCAAGGCTCAGCGCCAGTGCACCGCTGATGGCATCCGGCTCCCCGGTCAATGCCAGTGCAGCGGCAAGGCCCGCCACCATACCCTCTGGCAGGTTGTGCAATGTTACAGCCAGCACCATACGTCCGCCGTGCCCGGCCCCGCCTGCCAGCAGTTGCCCGGCAAACTGTTCCACCTGCAAAAGGCCCACTGCGCCCAGCACAAGCCCCACTGCCGATGGGATCCATGCCGGAAGCGGCAAAGTCTGTCCGCGCTGGATAGCAGGCAGCAGCAGGCTCCACACACTGGCCGCCAGCATGATGCCCGCTGCCATGCCGCACAGGATGCGCTGCGTGCAGGGCCGCGACCGCCGCCGCAGCAAAAACACGCCTGCTGCCCCCAGTGTAGTGCACGCCGCCGGAAACAGCAGTACCCACGCAGTGAAAACGATCTGGTTCACGATACATTCCCCCTTTGCCCGGTGTATGTGCGCCGAAGCAAAAAGGTGCAGAAAAGTCCGTCACACAAAATACAGTGCGACGGGCTTTTCTGTCAGAATGCGATTGCATCTTCTTCGTTGCCAAAGGGCAGACCCGTAGCCGGATCGACCGGTGGCAGGCCAGTCTGCCCCATATCCGCCGCCTTTACGCTGCATACCACCGCATTGGCAAGCACATACTTCACCTTTGCGGTGGCAGCAGCGCCGATCTTATCATAGATGCGGCCTGCGCTGTAACAGTCGCCCAGCACGGTGTGAGTGCTGTTGGCCACATAACCCACCTTGCCCAGACCCGGCAGTTCTGCGCGGATGGCTTCGTGGTCAAAGTCATTCTCCGGCTCCTTGACCAGCTTTACCTTCTGGCCCACTGCAAACGGCTGAGTGCCGAAGCGGTAGTTGAGTCCGGTCAATGTAACATAGTACTTCATCTTTATTTCCTCCAAAACACATGTTTTATTTTCAGGGAGCCCGTTCATCCCCTGCTTTGTCTGTATTATCCACTTTTTATGTCCAATAAAAATCACTTTCAAATAACACTTGTCATTTTTTGATATTTTTGTTCAGGTTCGCTGCACAAAGTTTACCATCTTTTCTTTCTCCGCAGGTCAACTGTCATATGACAAATGGTTCTTTTCCGTTTCCGGAGCCGCATCATCCTCACTTTTGCATTTCTTTATTTCTCTTTAGGGAACATGCATTCCCGTCTTGATTCAAGGGAACAAACAATGAAAGAAATTACAAAGTGATTACAACACGGTAAAAAATTCTTTTCTGAGTTTCCCTGTGCTTCGATCAGTTTAACAAAAACTCTTTGACTTTTAGCGATAAATTATAACAAAATCGTAGATTATCATTGAAATCTCACTTCTTAGCCAAAAAAGCTCTTGATTTTTTCGCAAAAAAGACTAGAATATCCACTTGCAGAAAGGCACTTCCTGTAGGGCCTTCTGCAAAATACATTTGCGTATGGCAAGGAGATTTTAGATATGAAACTCAAGAATGTTTGTGTTGCTGTTGTTGCTCTGGCTCTGGCTGTTGGCATGACCGCTTGCGGCGGTTCTGCTTCCTCCACTGCTGCATCCTCTTCCGAGGCTGCTTCTACCAGCACTTCTGTTGCTGCTGAGGCCGAGGAGAGCGCTTCTTCCGCTGTTGCAGAGGAGAACGGTTCTTCTTCTGAGGCCGCTTCCAGCGAGGCTGCTTCTTCTGAGGCCGCTTCCAGTGAGGCTGCTTCCAGCGAAGCTGCTTCTTCTGTTGCCGCATAATCAGGCAGCACTCTTAGTTCAAGGAACGATCAAACCGGGCACGGAATTTTTTCTGTGCCCGGTTTTTTTTTGCAGCAAAATGCGCCGGAAAGGTTTATTGGGAACCTCCCGGCGCATTTTTCAGAAGCTGTCATCAGAAGCAGGATGCCCCTCAGGCAGCGTACAATGCTTATTCTTATATTCCCCAGAACAGGATTCCCAGTCCTGCAGAGAACAGGATCATCCCAATGGGCGATGGTGCTTTGCCCTTTTTCCGGCGGCAAAGGGCATGCAGCCCCCACAGCAGCAGGAACACCACAATGGAACGGAGATCCGGTGCAATGCCTGCCTTGTCCGCTGCAAACCCGGCCAGCGTAGAAAGCGCCATGTTGACAGCAGTTGCCAGGATCATCGCCACCACACAGGGACGAACGCCGCCAAGAACTGCGTTGATTCCCGCATACTTCATCAGGTTCTGCAGCACCGATGCAACGAGCAGGATAATGACAAAGGACGGTAGCACCACACCCAGCGTCGCACACAGCGCACCCCAGAAGCCGCCCTGTGAAGCGCCGATGAAGGTAGCCATATTGATGGCCAGCGGGCCGGGTGTGGACTCCGACACGGCAATGAAGCTGAGGAATTCGCCTTCCGTCAGCCAGCCGTGTCCTAAGACCGTTTCCCGCACCAGCGAGATCATCCCGTAGCCGCCGCCGAAGGACAACGCACCGATCATGAGGAAATTCCAGAAAAGTTCTACATAGATCACGGCTTCTTCTCCCCCTTCCGCAGCTGCTGTACTGCATACACCAGCAGCCCGGCCGCACCGCTGAACAGGATGTAAAAAATGGAAGAGAAGGACACTGCTGCAATGGAACAGCCCACCATCGCTGCCGCAACCGTGGTCAGGATGACAATATTGAAGACGCTGTGTTCCAGCTGCTTCAGCATTTTCAGGCCCGCCGAGAGGATCAGATAGATCACGCACACCTGAATGCCGTGGAACGCACTTGCCACCACCGAAAGGCGGAGGAACTGGTCAAAGAACAGCGAGATCAGATAAATGACCGCGAAGGACGGAAGACATACCGCCACCGTGGACGCTGCCGCACCTGCCGTACCCTCGATCTTGTAGCCGATATAGGTGGCACTGTTCACCGCCACCGGGCCGGGCGTAGACTCCGCAATTGCCACCATGTCCAGAAATTCTTCTTTTGTCACCCACTTTTTCTCTTCCACAAATTCATTTTGCAGCAGGGCTACCATGGCGTAGCCGCCGCCAAACGTGAACGCACCAATTTTGAAAAACGTCCAGAAAAGCTCCTTTGTTTTCGACATAGCCTTCTCCTTTCTTGCGCCTTATTATATCATTTTTTGTTTTGATATGATATACTTTAATGGAATATGCTGCTTTCTTTGGAAAAAGCAGAAAAAGGAGTTTAGGATATGAAAACAAAATTTGGCATTGTAGGCTGCGGCTTTCTGGGCGGCATTGTGGCTAGCGCATGGAAGAACGGTCTGCTGCCGGACTATGAGCTGGTGGGCGTGACCAGCCGCACCCGTGCTTCGGCAGAAAAACTTGCCGCCGAGGTAGGCTGTCCCGTCTGCGATGATGTGGATGCTCTGCTGACACTGCAGCCGGAATACATTGTGGAGACCGCTTCGGTGGAGGCTGTGCGCGCCATGGCTGTGCCTGTACTGAAAAAAGGCGTGAATCTGGTCATTATTTCCATTGGTGCCTTTGCGGACCTTGATTTTTACGAGCAGGTCAAGGCCGCTGCCGTGGAGGGCGGTGCCAAGGTGCATCTGGCAAGCGGTGCCATTGGCGGCTTTGATGTGCTGCAGACCGTCACTCTGATGGCCGAGGCTCAGAAGCTGGCCGAGACGGCAGGCATTGAGACCCACACCGGAGCCAAGGGCTTCCGCAACACGCCGGTATGGGCCGACCACCTGCTGACCGATACCGAAAAGACCACCGTGTTCACCGGCAATGCCAAGCAGGCCATTGCCACCTTCCCCCGCCGCGTGAATGTGGCTGTTGCCACCTCGCTGGCCACCATCGGCCCGGAGATCACCGGCGTGACCATGCACTCGGTACCCGGCTGGGTGGGCGACGACCACTGCATCACCGCCGAGATCGAGGGCGTGAAGGCCGTGGTGGATATCTGCTCTTCCACCAGCGCCATTGCCGGTTGGAGCGTAGTTGCCCTGCTGCGCAACCTCTCCTCCCCCGTATGCTTCTATTAAAGGAGGGCTTTGCAGATGTTCAACAAACTGGTGGCCATTGAGCCGGTAAGCCTGATTCCTTCCGCCGAGGAAGCGCTGCATCAGTACGCAAAAGAAGTGGTGCTGTACCGCGATATCCCGGCCAGCGATGACCAGATCGTGCAGCGCATCGGAGATGCCGATGCTGTACTTCTGAGCTACACCTCCCGCATGGGCAAAAATGTGATCGAGCGCTGCCCGAATATCCGTTACATCGGCATGTGCTGCAGCCTGTATTCTGAGGAAAGCGCCAATGTGGATATCGCCTACGCCCGCACCCGCGGCATCAAAGTGCTGGGCATCCGGGACTACGGCGACCGCGGCGTTGTGGAGTACGTCCTGCATGAGCTCACCGGCATCCTGCACGGTTTTGGGATGCCCATGCTGCGGGACGAGCCGGTGGAGATCACCGGGCTGAAGGCAGGCATCATCGGGCTGGGTGTGTCCGGCAAAATGATCGCCGACGCGCTGCAGTTCATGGGCGCCGACATTGCCTATTACAGCCGCACCCGCAAGCCGGATGCCGAAGCTGTGGGCATGGCCTATAAGCCGCTGGCACAGCTGCTGACCGAGAGCGAGGTGGTGTTCACCTGCCTGAACAAAAATGTCCTTCTGCTGGGCAAGGACGAATTTGCGCAGCTGGGCGCAGGCAAGGTGCTGTTCAACACCTCCATCGGCCCGGGCTTTGACTCTGCTGCTCTGGAACAGTGGCTTGCTCTGCCGGGCACCCACTTCTTCTGTGACACCCGTGCCGCTGCCGGCCCGGTGGGCGAAGACTTCTTTGCCCGTGAGAATGTGCATTGCGCGAATGTTTCTGCCGGACGCACCAAGCAGGCTTTTGTGCTGCTGAGCCAGAAGGTGCTTGCAAATATCCGCACTGCACTGGGAGAATGATATAAAAAGGAAACGCTTCCCGGCCGGGGAAGCGTTTCCTTTTAGGCTTTATTCAAAATTGTTGTGATCTCTTCCAGATTCGCCGCAAATCGGATGCCCTGCTGGCGCTGCGGCGTGGAAAGGCCTTTCTCGATCATTTTGGCAAGCAGTGCTTTCAGGCTGTCGTAGTAGCCGTCCAGATCATACAGGATGCAGGGCGCGTCCAACTGGCCCAGCGAGACCTTGGACATTACCTCTGCGATCTCTTCCAGCGTGCCGGTACCGCCGGGGAATGCGATGAAGGCATCGCCCAGCTCGATCATCTTCGTCTTGCGCTCGGTCATGTCCTTGGTGACGATCAGCTCGGTCAGGCCATCGTGCTGCAGCTCCTGCTGCACAAAGAACTGCGGTTCCACACCGGTCACCGTGCCGCCTGCGTCCAGCGCGCTCTGGGCAAGCTGACCCATCAGGCCGCTGCGGGAGCCGCCGTACACAAGGCGGTGCCCGTTTGCACCGATCCAGCTGCCCAGTTCCCGGACAGCTTCCGCCAGCGCAGGATCATTGCCCGCATTTGCTCCAAGATAGACCGTGATGTTCATGGTATTTCCCCCTTTGTTTTTTCCATTTTACCACGCAGCGGGCCGATTGAAAAGGGCCATCCCCTTGCAAATGCAGCGGCACTGTGGTATTCTTGAACGCAGAAAAAGGGAGCCTGCAAAAGCAGGCTGAGAGTGGGCTGTTTGCCCAGACCTGTGACCTGATTTGGACAATGCCAACGTAGGGAGATACTGCTGCTTCAAAGTGCGGAGGTGCCTCTTTGCGGGCATTTCCGCATTTTTTGCAAAGGAAGTTGTAACCATGAAAACTGCATTGACGATTGCCGGCAGCGATTCCAGCGGCGGTGCTGGCATCCAGGCCGATATCAAAACCATGACTGCAAACGGCGTGTACGCCATGAGCGCTATTACCGCACTGACTGCCCAGAACACCACAGGTGTGACCGGCATTTTTGAAGCCACGCCCGAATTTCTGGCACAGGAGATCGATGCCATTTTTACCGACATCTACCCGGATGCCGTCAAGATCGGCATGGTATCCTCGGCAGAGCTGATCGGTGTGATCGCCGAAAAGCTGCACACCTACGGCGCAAAGCATATCGTGGTGGACCCGGTGATGGTTGCCACCTCCGGCTCCAAGCTGCTGCGGGACGATGCCGTGCAGGCACTGACCGAAAAGCTGCTGCCCATGGCAGAGGTGGTCACCCCCAACATTCCGGAGGCTGAGATCCTTTCCGTCATGAAGATCACCGATGCGGCCGGAATGGAGGCCGCTGCAAAGCTGATCAGCGAGAAATACCACTGTGCCGTGCTGTGCAAGGGCGGCCACCAGATCAACGATGCCGACGACCTTCTGTGGCGGGACGGCTGCGGCAAATGGTTCCGCGGCAAGCGCATTGCAAACCCCAATACCCACGGCACCGGCTGCACCCTGTCCAGCGCCATTGCGTCCAATCTGGCAAAGGGCTATGATCTGGATACATCTGTGGAGCGCGCAAAGGCCTACATTTCCGGCTGTCTTTCTGCCATGCTGGATCTGGGCCACGGCTCCGGCCCGATGGACCATATGTTTGCACTGAAGGGAGAGTTTGTGGGTGAGTGAGCAGACCTTTGTGCAGCAGCTGGTGCAGGAAAGTCTGCCCGTGTGGGAGAAATGCCTGCACTCAGAATTTCTGGAAAGACTTGCGGATGGCACACTGGATGAAGCCTGCTTCAAGGGCTACATCGTGGAGGACAGTCTTTACCTGCGGGAATATGCCAAGGTGTTTGCCTGGGGCATGACCAAGGCAAAGGATATGCAGACCATCCGCACCTACTATTCCCTGCTTTCCTTCGTGAATGAGAGCGAGGATGCAGCCCGCCTGCACTATCTCAAGCACTTTGGACTGACCGATGAAGGCATCCAGAGCCTGCCGCTGCGGCCGGAGAACCGTGCCTATGTGGACTCTATGATCGAAGCCGCCAAAAACGGCGAGGGCGCAGCCGAGTGCATGATGGCCTGCCTGCCCTGTATGCTGAGCTATGGCTGGATCTTCCAGAAACTGCTGGAAGAAAAGCCTTCCGTGCAGGATACCCTTTATGGTGCACTGGTGGTGGACTATGCTGACAAGGGCTATGAGGCGGCCTGCCGCGACTGGGCCGCGTTTGCAGAAAAAGTCTGCGAAGGCCTGAGCGACGAGCGCCTTGCCCGCTGCCGTGAGATCTTCCATGCCTGCTCGGAGCACGAGCTGAACTTCTGGGCCATGGCAGCTTCCCCGCGCAGTGACCTGTAATTTTTCCTAAAATATAAAATGCACCCGGCCTGTGGGCAGAACCGCAGCAACCGGGTGCATTTGTTTTGTTCAGGGTTTCGTGGCCGCAGCCGCAGGCATGAGCCTTCGTGCCGGAAACAAGGGAGCCCTAGCCGAGGTAATCATAGGAGAAATATCCCACAAGGCCGCCGGTGAAGGTGGGCACAACGGTCACGGTCAGCCCGTCCTTCAATGCAAAACGCGGGCTTTTATACTGCGTCAGAATTTCCCGCAGCGTCTGCGAGGGGTTTTGTGTTTCACAGGTCAGTTCCCCGGCCTTCATCACGCCATTCCGGCAGGTGATTTCCATTTTAGGGTCAAGGCCGAGAAAGGTGTAGCGGCCCCACTTTTCGCTGGGCTGGGCACTTTCCAGCAGATAGCAGTGGGTGGAGACATTCTTTAAAACTTTCAGCGCTTCAATGGGCGTGCAGATATCTGCTAGAATTTCGCAGCTGACCGGCAAAACGTTATAACTGCCTGCTAACGCTGTGGTTTTTACTTCGTCCAGTGTGGGCCGTATCTTCATGGCTTTTTCCCTCCCGGTAAAACAAAAACTCCCCCGGCTCTTCTGCCGAGGGAGTGGAAAAGAAAAACGCCCCTAACAGAAGAACTCTCTTCTGTCAAGGACGAATAAAATTTGGCCTTTTATCCGCGGTGCCACCCTGACTTCATGGGCATGACCCCATGCACTTGGCGGGATGCCAACACATCCCTGGCAACTGACGTATGCCCTACGTTGCAGAATACTGTGCGGCGAAAGTTCTCCGCAGTTCCCTGCACCCTCAGCGGTCCATTTCGGGAAAATATAACGCAAAGTCACACTTTCCTTGACGAACTGTTTCCGGTCTGCTTCTCAGCTGCGCAGGCTCTCTGTACAGGCATGGTTCGCCGTTATCTCCGCTTCAACGGTTTAGTGTATTGAATTTGGCTATATTAAACCACGGATTTTTCGTTTGTCAATACCTGTTTGCAAATTTTTCAAAATCAGCCTATGTCCACAGTGGGTTCAGCGCTTCCGGCGGCTGTTCGTGCTGGAAAACTTCACCGCTTTTGCCGGCCTGCGGCGGCTGTGCAACGCACTGTAGTAGCCAAAGGCAGTGCCGCATAAGCCGCCCACAATGTGCATGAAGTTTGCTACATTATCATGCACAAAAATGATATCGTACACCTGCTGACCAAAGTACAGCGCTGCAACCAGCAGCATGGTGACCGGGATGCCGCCGGAGAAGCCCGCCAGCGACGAAAGCATGATAAGCATGAACACGATGCCGGACGCGCCCAGCAGCCCCGAACGTGGGAACAGCACGCATTGCAGCACGCCGGTGACCAGAGCGGTGAACACCATGCCGCACAAAAGCGGCTTGCTGCCGTACTTTTCTTCCATTGGCGGGCCAACAACGAGCAGCAGCAGCATGTTATTCAGAAAGTGGTCCCAGCTGGCATGGCCCAGCACATGGCCGAACAGCCGGATGTAGAACAGCGGGTCCTTCAGCGAGGAGCGGTAGACACAGAACAGATGCATCGTCGTCCACCCGTCCGTCCACTGGTCGAGGAACAGCACCAGAAGTGACAGCAGGAAAAATGTGAGGATCACCGGGGAGTTGTACTGCAGTTCCAGTTTGAGTTTTACTTTTTTCATCCTCTTGTCTCCACCCAGTATTCGCCCATGCTCTGGCCGGGCTGGTTCGTCACTTCATCCTTGAGGTAATCGCCAAGGCCGCAGCTTTCCGGCTGCCATGCAAGGGCTGCTTCCACCGTGGGGTACTCCACCTCGGCATACCAGAACTCGGTGGGCTGGCCTTCGTCCACATGGTTCACTTCCAGCACAGAACCGTCCGGCAGGGTGTAGCTGCGGCGCAGCTTCGGGATGAGAGGTTTAGCGATAATCTTGTATTCCAGATCATCAAACAGTTCTTTGTCGATGCTGCGCTCGATCTCCTCACGGGCAAGGCCGCCCCCGGATTTGAAGCAGAGGATGTAGTCCGTTCTGCCGCCGGTGAGGGCTTCTTCCCGGATGCGCACAGTGGGCCGCACGCTGATATAGCCCTGCCGCATGGCAAATTCCTCCCTGAGGGGCAGCCCCTCCGGCCAGCCCTTCACCATCCATTTGCGTTCGATTTCCATAATGCATCCCTCTTTCATGCGGTTTTTTGGCATTTCTTATTTATAATAACATGATTTTGTGCTATTATAAAGGGTAGATTTTTACTCCTTCAGTCTGCTTCGCAGCCAGCTCCCTCAATGAGGGAGCCTACCCGCACGGTAAGCGTGTCGAGCGAACGCGGGACGAAGGGAGTTCGTCCATGATAAGGAGAACCATATGAAAGAACGCGCTTACCCTGTGTATACCGTCAACAAACACGCCGAGGGCCTGCTGGTGGGCGGGCACCCCTGGGTGTATGAGAACGACATCCTCCATTCCCCGGAAAATGAGCCGGAAAACGGCACGCTGGCCGATGTGGTCAGCACCAAGGGTTCCTACCTTGGCACCGGCTTTGTCTCGCTCAAGAGCAAGATCCGCGTGCGGCTGATCTCCCGCAACGCCAATGACACCTTTGATGCAGCCTTCTGGCGCCGCCGGGTGGAATATGCATGGAACTACCGCAAGACCGTGCTGGAACCTGCAGACCTTTCTGCCTGCCGCGTCATTTTTGGCGAAGCCGACCAGTTCCCCGGCCTGACTGTGGACCGGTTCAGCAACATCCTCGTCACGCAGACCCTGAGCGTGGGCATGGAAAAGCTCAAGCCCGTCCTCTTCCCCATTCTGGCAGAAGTCCTGCGCGCCGACGGCCAGACCATCGACGGCATCTACGAGCGCAACGATGAGGCTCTGCGCGCAAAGGAAGGTCTTGAGCAGAACAAAGGCTGGTTTGAGCTGCCCGGTGAGACTCACCCGGCAAGCACCCAGACCGAGATCTGTGAGAACGGAGTTTACTATCATGTGGATTTCGAGAACGGCCAGAAGACCGGCTTCTTCCTTGATCAGAAGTACAACCGCCGGGCGGTGGCACGCCTTGCTGCAGGTCACACCGTGCTGGACTGCTTTACCCACACCGGGTCCTTTGCCCTCAACGCCGGTCTGGCGGGGTCCGCACATGTGCTGGGCGTGGACGCCTCGGAGCTGGGCGTCAGCCAGGCCCGTGAAAACGCCGCGTTAAACGGCCTCTCCGACCGCGTTTCCTTCGTATGCGCCGACGTGTTCGAGCTGCTTCCTGAGCTGGAGCAGAAGGGCGAGAAATTCGACGTAGTCATCCTGGATCCTCCCGACTTCACAAAATCCAGAAACCCTGTGAAAAACGCAGTGA
>OGXY01002426.1_pt1 | contig 10613 bp, 6 predicted proteins | sample 1576411 | NCBI WGS metagenome assembly OGXY01 (sample SAMEA3541498, study PRJEB24748) | human gut metagenome | biome: human gut; feature: human-associated habitat; material: faeces | place: China | collected 2012 | reverse complement strand
TACATCCCAATGAAGTCTGCCCCGCTTCCAACGGAATGTCATTCAGCAAGACCTCATTCCGCGTAGCCGGACGTCCGGAATTGTTATGAGCATAATAAACCGGTATTTGTCCTACCATCTTCGGGAAAGTCACCGGAGTCTTGCCGCTTGGCACTGCCTTGCCCCACAGCAGGTCGGCCAATGCCGGTCCTCCCATCGTTCCGGGATGGAACGAATAAAGCACGGCAGACGAGAGTTCGACTTCTTTTCCTATAGTCAGCGGACGTCCTGCCATTACAACGGTAACCACCGGTTTGCCCGTTTTTGCCAAAGCTGCAACCAGCTCGCTTTGTGCACCCTGCAAGTTCAGGTCGGCCAGGCAATGCGCCTCTCCGGAAAGAATGGCTTCCTCACCCACAAATGCCAGAATGACATCAGCACGTACTGCGGCGGCGGCAGCTTTGGCCACGCCGGCCATATTCTTGTCACGGCTATAAGTCAGGCCCAGTTCGTATATCACTTGTACTTTGTCTCCCACCAATTCCTTGATGGCAGTCAGCGGTGTCACAGTCTTTGTCTTGTCGCCATCAAATACCCAGGTACCCAATTGGTCGTATGGCGCATTCGCCATCGGGCCTACCACGGCAACTGTCTTTACCGAAGATTGCAGAGGCAATGTCTCCTTTTCGTTCTTCAGCAAGATGGCCGATTCCACAGCAGCTTGCTTGGCAGCCTCCAGATGAGCAGGAGCATAAAGTTCCTCTATACGTTTCTCATCTACATAAGGGTTATCAAACAACCCCAAGCGGTACTTGATGCGCAGAATATTCCGCACTGCATCATCTATGGCAGATTCCTTGACTTTTCCTTCTTTTATCAACTCCGGCAGTTCCTTGACAAACGTATAGCTGACCATCTCCATATCCACACCGGCATTCACTGCTTTCATCGCTGCCTCTTTGGAATCGGGCGCAAAGCCATGCGCTATCATTTCGGCTACCGAAGCCCAGTCTGAAACCACCACTCCATCAAATCCCCATTCACCGCGAAGCACGTCTTTCAGAATAAAAGTGTTCCCGGTAGACGGCACTCCGTCATTGTCATTGAACGAAGTCATGAAAGTGGCCGCCCCAGCCTTGGCAGCAGCCTCGAATGGAGGAAGATAGACATTGCGCAGGCGACGCTCCGGAATAAAAGTTGAGTTATAGTCGCGTCCTCCTTCTGCCGCCCCATACCCTACAAAATGTTTGGGACATGCTGCGATAGAGGTCGGATTATTCAAAGAATCCCCCTGAAAGCCTTTTACCATGGCAGCCCCCATCACCGAAGTGAGGTATGTATCTTCTCCACATCCCTCGGCCATACGTCCCCAACGGGGATCGCGCGCCACATCTATCATCGGTGCGAATGTCCAGCGAATACCCACAGCAGAAGCTTCGACAGCCGCTACCCGTGCACCGTCCTCGGGCCACCTGAGGATTAAAAGAGGCCGCCTGCCCCAGAGGGATAGGGAATATGGTCTTGAAGCCATGAATGACATCACGCGCCATCAGCAAGGGAATGCCCAAGCGGGACTCCTCCATAGCCACGCGCTGCAAGGCATTGACGCGCACCGGGTCCACCTCATTCAGAATAGACCCGACCTCACCTTTCTTTATCAGTCCGCTCATGTCCTCTATATTGCCATAAGAAGAAATCTGGTTCATCTGCCCAATCTTTTCTTCCAGTGTCATACGGGACAACAGAGCTTCTATTTTCTGCTCGATGGCGGCATCACCTTTTCCGTTCTGCACTCGGGTACAAGATGTAAAGGAAAGCAATAATAAATAAGCAATAATAAATTTCAGCATTCTTACTTCACATGTTTTTAATTATAATATGATATATCAACTCGTGTTGTTCCATGCTTTTCATACGGTCCATCATTCTGAGTTCCTAAACTTTTGGAAAAATAAGCATCATAAATATACGTTCCTGCTGGTAGAAAGACTTTCCAAGTATGAGTAACTACATCAGTAGTCAAAGGCCCTACCATATATTCTTCCATCCAAAATTGAACAGTAACAAATGGCCAATGACCATAGGATGTAATAACACCTCCTGTTTCCTTTGGATGTCTGTATATATCAATCCACTCATTAAATGCTCTTTTAACAGTACAAGTCACTGTTACAATCGTATTCTGCTCTATTGTCATGTATTGATTACCATTTGGATGATCTGAAGAAAATTCAGTTACACTTACATAGCCATTACCGCTACGCCATTTAGGATATAGCATTGTATCATCCTTTATATACGTTCCATACCTACATTCATCCGTCAATCCGTAGTCATAGTACCAGCCCCCAAATTGTTTACTATCTGGAATCACATCAGGTATATGATACCAAGACAATTGCACGCTATCCCCTTTATAGAAAGATGCAGAATTTTTATTACCATAGAATGAAAGAGTACACCTAATAGGCCATAGTTCCTTCAAGGCAACCGCATCATAAAAGGGCATACCATTCCAGTTTAAGCCACAAGTATTTGAATTCATATAAGAGACTTGATCTATCTCAGGAGTATTAGGAATCTTAACCATTCCATAAGAACCATTTCCTTCACCCTTCATAAAGCAATCTGTGTGCCGCAATCCAAGATTATGCCCTAATTCATGCATCAATAAGAATATCTTTTGCTTCAAAGTCAAATAAGTATCTATATTAGTATAAAAACTACTATTAATAAAGATTTCTTTTCCAGGCTTTTTTGAAGATGAAGGAAAAACGCCCATTGCACATACATCCGTTCCTGAAATGTTCTTTTTAGTAATCTTCACATCTGGATTATATTCACTATAGCTGATAGTAAGACCAGTATAATCATTATATAGCCTAACAACTTCCTTTACAGCTTCCCTCCAATTTGTGCTTTGAGCAATTGTATTATCAACGCCTATTGTTAGCGACTGTAAATTGTCTACGTAATTATTAGTTCTATATTGTCTCGTTGAAACAATATTGAGACTATCTTTACATATCAATATGTCTTCCTCAACGATATAATAATTATCCCATTCTGTCACAAAGGCAGAATCAAACCCCATAGCATAAATAGCCAATTTAGCTTGTTCCAATTCCAGCGCAGAATTTTCAAAAGGTTTCTCTGGTATTACCAGCTCATCCTCTTGACTACAAGAAAAGAAAAAAGATAAAACTATTAATATCAAAAAAAGGTATTTACTCTTCATATTCTAATTCTATTAATTAAATAATTTCATTTTTTCTGAAACACGCGTACATAGTCCACCTTCATCGTCACCGGCAGGGCAGACTCGTCCACACCGTTCATTCCACCCCAGTCACCTCCCCATGCCAGGTTCAGAATGGGATAGAAAGCATAATGGAACGGCCACTGATTATGCCCGGAACCCAGTTGTTGCTTGGTGACCGCCAACTGTACCTTGCCATCCACGTAGGTAGTGATGGCATCTTCCGTCCACTCCAAGGCGTAGACATGATATTCTCCTTCTGCCCGGTCTATGGTCATGGCGTGTGTCTTCTGCGTACCTTTAGTATGATTATAGTCTTGCGTATGGATAGACGAAGAGACTTCGTTGGGTACTACGCCCACTTCCTCCATGATGTCTATCTCGCCACACATGGGCCAAGGGTTGGTATTCCAGTCGTTCCCTACCGGCATCATCCAGAAAGCAGGCCAAGTACCTTTGCCTTTCGGCAAGAGAATACGCGCCTCAAAATAACCATACTTCCAACCGGTATTCACCTTGGCATACACACGACCGGAATAAATCTTACCGTCGCTGCCTTTGAAGCAGTTGATGTTCAGCTTACCGTCAGCAAGTTCCGTCACACGCTTTCCGTATACCTCTCCGTTCACGTAGTTCTGCAGTTCATTGTTCACCCAACCGGATTTCTGGACTTCGTGAGTCCAGTCGTCACCCAGTGTAGTGCCTTCATTGAATTCATCCTGCCATACCAATGAATACCCTTCAGGAACATAGTTTTCTATTGCACCTTTGCTTTGTTTCAACAGATACTCTTGCTTATAATTTGTTCCAGAAGTAAAAGAAAGGATAGCCGAACGTTCCTTTTCTTCGCTATTTTTCAAAGCAGTTATCTTCACTACGGATTCGCCGACATATCCGGAATTTGCCGATAATGAATACCATGTCTGCCCATCATCTTTCAACGCCCATGCAGCAGCAGCCTTTATTCTTATCGTTTTTTCTTCTCCGGCAGCAGCAAACTGCAAATCAGCAGGAGATACTTCTATTATATTATCTACGAGGGGATTATTTGCAGCCTGCCCATCACTACCACATCCCATCAATGGTATCAAGGTCACTATCCAAAGGCCAATCATTGTTTTCATCGATAAAAAGGATTAAAAAGGCGGTTGCCCAGAGGGTAACCGCCTCTACTATCATTCAGAAACCAGTATTATTCTCCAAAATAGAAATCATCAAAAAAGAAGATACCCGGAGCAGCATGTCCTTCTGCACCAAACTGAATTACAATCTTATCGTAATCCTTACGATCTTTCACTTCACTGAAATCAAATTCAAGTTCAATCCATTGATCTGTAGTCAGATTTGTTTTTACTATTTCAGTTTGAGTCTCCCATGCACTTCCACCGGCAGCACTGTTCTGCAATTTGACAGCAACTTGTTTCTGCAACTGGTTGACAGCAATCCAATCACCGGCTACATCGGCAACTGTCGTATAATCATTGTACGAAGGCACAAAAACTTTCATACGAACTTTGTTTGCCTTTGTCAAATCAAACTTATAATCAGGTGCCGTATATGAGATATTGGAATAGAAACCGATACTCTTTTCATACAGATAAACCTTTTTTGAAGTATTTACCGGAACAGGTGCCGGATTCGAATAGATAAAATCCAATTCGCCCATATCTTCACGGGCAAAATCAACGGACAGTTTATCTGCTTCAAAGTCTTCGCTCAACTTCACTGCCTTCACAGCTACTTCCGGCTTCACATTTTTTTCTTTAGGAACAAAACGATACCACCAGCCATTACCAGATTCGACATTGCTCACAACTTCCAAATAAAGTTCATCTTCCGTCAGACTACGAATAAAATAAGTAGACGAACCGGTATAATGTCCCATAAATGCACCGTCACTCAATGTCAACGTATTGTTGATTTCGTCCAAAGTATAAGTATAGCTTTCTTTAGGAGTATATTCTACATCAAAGTCACCGGCACCCGGAACGGTGGCAGCCCCACCCAAGTCATTCTTACCCGCTTCGTTCGTATAGATTTTGCCATTGTTTTTCCATATCATCTTGACACCTACTTGCACAAATGTAAACTCTTGTGTGTAAAGACTACTTTCCAGTTTTCCATTGGCAGGACAAGACCACCATTTGGGAGTACCGTCATAATCTCCACCACCTTTCGCTGGTCCCACACCAAAATGTCCATCGTGATATTGGTCAAACACCCATGTTTTTCCTCCAAGATTCGCAGCACCACCAGTCAAAGCATTATACATAGGGGTGTCGAGCAAAGCCATATCATCATCTGCAATAGAAATTACCTTGCTGATAGTAGCTGAGCCACCGGTTGTATACAGAGTCATAGCCACAGTATACTCACCCTTGAAAGGATATTGTGCTTTCACACTTTCCCCTTTTGCCGTGCCTCCATTACCTAAATCCCACAAAACGACACCTTCAACTGTTGATTCGTTTTTAAACTCTACAATGTTTGCTTTGCCAGCGGTGGGAGTAGCAGAAAATGCCAACTGATTTTCTTGCGGTTCTGCACCCAAAGAATGGTCATCACTGTCAACGGGGTCACAAGAAGCCAACCCGACAATAGCCATGCTCAATGCAAAAAAGCCATATAATAAATTCTTTTTCATACTATTTTCTTACTTAATTAATAACCATCATTTTGTTTCAGTTCAAACTCAGTACCCTTAGTTGCGTCAATATCGCCCTGAGGAATAGCCACATATTTATTGTGAGCCTGCCAAGTACGCGGTGCATTTACCCCCGGCACATTAGCTACAGTCAACACGTCTGTGATACCCCAACGAATCACATCGTAGTAACGATGTCCTTCACCCACAAATTCATAATGGTTTTCGTCGATTATGCTCTGTCTGCTGAGAGCAACACGATGGCTATCATCTCCAAAAGCACGATCGCGAACCATATCCAAGCACTGTTGCGCAGAAATACCTTTCTGTTCAGCAACACCTTCCACACCAACCAGTTCAGCGTATGCCAGCAAAGTTTCCGCATAACGGAAAATACGCACGTTGTTGCAGTAGTTCAAGGCTATGTCGCCCGTTGGCTTGTGGTAGCCTTTGCGAGCTGCATATTTACCTAACCAGAAACCCGTATCCTGAAAACGGATAACATAAGTACCACCGGATGCGATTTCCACTTTGTCGCCGATGTTGCCACCTGTACCGTTGCCACGATAATCGCGAATAGAAACGTCACGACGAGTATCGCCTTCGGCAAACATCTGATAAGCTTCCGTACGTACCGGGCCGAATCCCCAACCGTCTTCATAAGTATTGGTAGGATCGCTTAAGGTACTCGGTGAAACGTATGCGGGAAGATTAGTACCACCTGTAGCCCATGAATTTCCCCAAGTTTTTCCTTCACCAATATGGTTTGCCTCAAAAATGGACTCCTTGTTGAATTCACCTTCATCCACCCAAATATCAGCAAATTTAGGAGTCAATACAAACTCTCCACTGGCAATAATCTCAGCCAACCCTTCAGCAGCTTCCGTATATTTAGCCTTATCTTTCTGATACATTACTGTACGTGCTTTCAGCATCAGAGCAGCAGCAAGGCTTGCGCGTCCGTTGTTCACACCATCATTGGTAGAATACTTCGACTTAGCATCCTTAAAGCTGGCTATAGAAGCATCGACATCCTTGATAATCTGGGCATATATCTCATCCGGACTCAACTGTGGTCCAACGTAAGGAGGCTCATACAATGTTTCTTGAAATGGAACTGATCCAAAACTTCTCCACAACATATAAAGGAAATAAGCACGCAAGAAATGCCCTTCACCACGATACTGTGCAATGAGTTTCAGCTCTGCCGGATTGGCGGTTACAGCGGTGGCACAAAGCCCCAATGCACTATTTACGCGCGTAATCCCGGAAGTATAGATATTCCAAGTCCCATTCAGCGTACTATTTCCTGTCGTGGAAAACATTGCCACATTCAAGTTCATGCCAGCCATGCCATCTTGAGCATCACCACCACCTTTCCACAAGTCATCACTCTGGATGTCACCGATATAAACAGAAGACTCATAAGAACCACCTGCATACGAATCAAGTAAAAGAATCTGGTAGGCTGCAGCCAAACCGGAGTTAATATTCATGGGGTCGCCCGCTGCTCCAGCAGCACCTTTTGAAGCAGGGTCCGAATTCAAGAAACTATCGCCGCAAGAGGACAAAGCCATGCTTGATGCCAAAACGGCTGCCACTGTATAAAATTTAAATTTATTCATTGTCTGATTGATTTTAAAGTTTAGAATGTGATGTTAGCACCCAGAGTAATGGTACGGGATTGCGGATAGATACCCTTATCAACACCCAATGTCGTATAACCACCGGACGCCAGTTCCGGATCAAATCCTTCGTAACCAGTAATGGTTATCAGATTCTCTGCACCTACATAGAAACGCAAACGTTGAATGGAAATCTTGCGAGTAAGAGTGGCCGGCAGTGTATAACCAAGCTGTGCATTCTTCAAGCGAAGGTAAGAACCATCGTGAATGTAAAGGTCTGAAGAAGTCCAGTTACCGTTGGGGTTGGCAGAAGTCATACGAGGAATACGGTTAGAAGTACCTTCACCTACCCAACGATCCAAAATCCAAGAAGGACGGTTCATGGCCGGGATGTCACCGCGTTGCGCAAAGTCAAACACGTCGTTGCCCAATGTACCTTGGAAAGACAAACTCAAATCGAAGCCTTTCCACTCGGCACCAAGAGAGAAACCGAAAGTCCAGTCGGGCATACCCTTACCAATTTTGGTACGGTCTTGGTCATTGATTACACCATCACTAGTAACATCTACAAAACGAACATCGCCCGGTTGAGCATTGGGTTGCAAAAGTTCACCCTTCTCATTTACGTAATTGTTCACTTCATCCCAATTCTGGAAGATGCCGTTAGTCTTACGTCCATAAAAATAAGGCCAGACCTCGCCATTCTTGGCATGTACATAGTCACCTACACCGGAAGCACCTGCGCTTTCATAATTCTGTTCACCGGAAGCGTTGCCCAAGTCCAAGAGTTTGTTTTGGGAATAAGACCAGTTGGTGTTGAACCAATAAGAGAAATCTTCAATGCTATCTTTCCAGCCAAGTTCAAACTCAAGTCCCCAGTTTTCCATAGAACCGAGATTACCCCAAGGTTTGCTTTGTCCGATATAAGTAGGCACAGGCATTTCGGCCAGCATATCTGTTGTCTTCTTATAATAATAGTCAAATGTGAAACTCAAACGTTGGTTAAAGAAACGCATATCCACACCAAGGTCAGTTTGAGTGGAAGTTTCCCACTTAATATCAGGATTGGCGGCTGCTGCGGGAGAAGTACCGTAAATCATGGAGCCACCATTTTCACCAGGTTTTGTATAATCATTCAGGTTGGGCTTGTAACTGCCGCCAAAGTAATAATTCTGACCACCATTCATCAAGGCAAGATAACGGAAATCTCCGATAGACTCGTTACCATTCTGTCCCCATGAGAAACGGAATTTTAATACGTCAAACCAGCTCGGTTTGATTTTTTCCAGATAAGGTTCATTCCAGACATTCCAACCCAAAGAGAACGAAGGGAATACGCCCCACTTATTATTGGCACCAAAATGTGAAGAGCCATCGCGGCGAACCGTGAACTGCACCATGTAACGTTCTGCAAAGTTATAGTCGAGACGACCGAAATAGGAAGCAATGGAAGTATGGGTTGCATCACCGATTCCACCCCACAAAACAGATTCTGTCTCGGCAGCTGTAGCAGAGCCAAAATTGGCATGAATAGGATTCAAGTCAAACAAATCGAAGTCCTTACCGCCAATATTGCGTGAACGATAACGAGCTGCCGATTGCCCCAACACTACAGAAAGATTATGCCTTTCTGCAAAAGTCTGGTTATAAGAGAAATAATTTTCAGTTTGCCAACGCATACCACGATTCATCTCGCTTTGAACCCAGCTGGCATCCGTATGTGTCATTGTACCCAGATAATCAGCATAACCATAGCCATCATATCCCCAGAAAGCCAAGTCCACACCATAACTGGAACGGAACTTCAAACCAGGCAAGATATTCAATTCAGCATAGAACGTACCTACAATTTTATCGGAATTGTTACGTCCCAATGTCGGTCTGTTCAGCTGTGCCACCGGATTTGTCAATTCCTGGAAACCGGAAGGAGGCAAAGAAAGCACTTTACCATCCTTTACGATAGCATTAGGATGCTCGGCCAGGATTGCGGCACCTTCTTGTTCAGAAGCATACACCGGAACCAACGGTGAGAACGCAATAGCACTACCAAGAATAGAACCATACTCAGAGTTTGTTTCAATACCGGTAGAATGATCACGAGTATAGCCCAAGTTTACTCCTACCGTGACTGCATTCAAGAACTTTCGATTCTCTACTTCAAACACTTTATAAGTAGAATTACTACGAACAGACAAACGTTCATAATTGGAACGTCCATAATTACCACCAACGATACCTTCCTGATTGAAATAGCCCAAAGAAAGGAAATAAGTCATTTTATCATTACCGCCATTAATGCTCAACTGATGTTGCTGAACTGGTGCATCATAATTAAAGACTTCATCCTGCCAGTCTGTATCAATCGTATTATTGGCAATTTCTTCTGCAGAATAACGAGGAGCATTGCCATCATTAATCTGCATTTCATTCATGATTGTCATATATTCCTTGGCATTCAAAACAGCTTTCTTCTTCCAAGGATTCTGCCAACCATAACTGAAATCATAGTTTACAGTCGTTTTTCCCTTGCTGCCCGCCTTGGTAGTCACCAAAACCACACCGTTGGCTGCACGGGCACCATAAATAGCAGCCGAAGCAGCATCTTTCAGGATTTCAATAGAAGCAATATCCGTCGGGTTCAAATAGTTGATACCACCGCCCACCGGCATACCATCGACAATGTACAAGGGGTCGGAACCATTTACAGAACCGATACCACGAATACGAACCTTAGAATCAGAATTAGGCTGACCGGAAGACTGTGTAATCTGTACGCCGGAAACTTTACCTTTCAAAGCATCTTCTACACGGGAAGGCTTCATCAAGTTCAATTCATCCGCATTTACTTTGCTGATAGCCGCTGTCACTACACTTTTTTTCTGAACACCGTAACCTACAACCACCACTTCGTCCAACGCCTCTGCATCCTCTATCAATGCTACTTTAAGAGAAGTTCTTCCATTTATAGCCACTTCTTGTGGCTTAAATCCTATATAAGTAAAGGAAAGCGTTGCATCGGCAGGAGCCGACAATGTGAAATTGCCATCCAGGTCAGTAATTCCACCATTGGTAGTTCCTTTAACTACCACATTTACTCCAGGCAACG